>ENA-UOWG01001234-UOWG01001234.1-activated-sludge-metagenome-genome-assembly--contig:-NODE-1234-length-26678-cov-7.196973_pt1 | contig 26678 bp, 19 predicted proteins | sample MGYA00238147_ERZ761563 | MGnify/ENA primary metagenome ERZ761563 (study PRJEB28884, sample SAMN05720216) | anaerobic digester metagenome | isolation source: active sludge of municipal... | reverse complement strand
GGGCACAGCGCGCCACCGTCCGCCAGCTGGCGGACCAACGCCACATACCGCCGAAACGTAATAGCCCATTTTAGATGCGACAAATTGATGCTTATAATAAAATTGATTTGACTGAATGATAAGTCTATATTAAGGACACGATATTTAAAAAAAATGAAATCAACTAAAAGAATTGCAGTAATTGTCGGTCTATTATTTCTGGTATCGACATTAACATTTATGATAGGGAGTAACCTGATACGATCTTTTTTAATTGATGTATCTCAAAATAAATCCCCATTATTTCTGGGTGTTATTCTTGAAATTATTTGTGGAGTTGCTGTTGTTGGCATTGGAGTTTTGATGTTTCCGATTTTAAAACTGTTTAATAAAAGACTAGCTTTTGGATATGTTATATTCAGAATTATTGAGTGCACCATTATAATTGTTGGCGGAATTCACCTCTTATCATTATTAGAATTTATGTGGAAATACGAAATGATAATTTTTGCTTTTACTGCCCTGGGAGGACTAATATTTTCTTATTTATTATATCTGTCAAAACTTGTTCCGCGATATTTGTCCGGACTTGGAATAATAGGGTACTTAATGTTATTTTTTGGAGTTATGTTGGATATGTTTAGCTTTTTTAATATTAATGATGGTGCAGGTATGCTTTTATACCTTCCAGGAGGTTTATTTGAATTATTGCTTCCAATATGGCTTTTTATTAAAGGTTTTAATTCTTCAGCAATCGCTTCTGTGTCTGACACAATAGAGAACAATATTAAAAAGTAAGATAATTTAACAGTGCAAACGATAGACAATTAATATGAACGGGCTAAAACACATGGTATAGTGCATGCGGGTTTGCCTTCGGCGAACTCCCTTCGGTCGGTTCAGAGGTTTTCGAAGGTTTGTGGCTCGTAAAAAAAGTCGGTGTAAACTGATAGGAAATCGCCTCGTAATTCCGCACGACACCATACCATCAAACGCTATGTTTAAGCTTGAGTCAATCTGTAATTTAAACTAACGGCGATTAAAGCCAAAGCCTTACTCTCTATAAGAAAAATTTCCGGAAATTAACGAACATAATCAAGTGAAAAAGACAATACTAATAGTTCTCATTGGACTTTGTTGCTGTACCCCAAAAAGAAATATGGCAAATGTAATAGAACTGGAAAATGACACTATCCGGATTGCAGATACAACGATTAACGTTTTGTTTCAATCAGACAGCATCAAAAAGTATAGCCTGAAGATGAAAAAATTCTTTACCTATACAGAACCGTCAACAATTGCCACAAAATGGATTCTGCCATTTTATCATACCGATAGATCCGATCTTAAAATGATTAGTATTATTAGTGACTATGGCACATACCGGTCGGGTCATGTTAAAGGGCACAGGCATTCAGGTATAGACATAATACCCATTGGGATAAAAGATTCAATTTTTGTGTACCCATTAAGTGATGGAAAAGTGTGTTTAGTTCGCCCGACTGCGCCAAACAAAACAGTCATTATTAAACACAAGCTAATTGACGGAAGCATTATTTACAGTTCATATATTCATCTAAAAGATATTTATATTGAGAATGGCCAAGAGGTGAACTCAAACACGAAACTTGGAATACTATACACAAAAGATGAAGCTTTGAAGTATAATGGCGATTATGATCATTTGCATTTAGAAATAAAAAAAAGAATTGATGACTATTGTTGTGCCAGTTGGCTATGTATGAGCCAAGAGGAATTAAATAGTTATTTTGAAAACCCTAAAATCTTCTTACAGAATAGTCTAGATAAGGTGAATAACCAGACTAAATTTCATTGATATACAATCCAAAGCCTAAGCATAACAGGTCGGCATATGCAATTGCCACTTCGTGGCGCGACATTTAAGTCACTAGAGAAGCAGTTTTGAGGCTTGCGCCACCGATAACTCCGGCTCCTGCCGGGGACTTCCGCCAGCTGGCAGACCAACTGCACATACCGCCGAACGTTATAGCTAATGCTATCACAATATCCTAGTTATCAATTAACCGCAATACCTTAAGAAATGGAATACCTGGAAAGTGATTATTTCGGATTCTTAACCAATCATGGTTTTAAGGGTCCATTTGAATTTAATGTTGCATTTGAACAGCACAGGACGTTTGTTAAAGGCAATATAATAATTGATATTGCTTTTGATGGTGGTTTTTGGGTAACCATTATAAAAACCAAAAAGCTAATTCCTGAAATAGAATCCGGAACCAAAAAATATTCAGAGTTGGAGTTGAATGAATATTTGTATTATCCACTGTCTCTTCTTGATCTTAAACACATTGCGAATCAATCGCTTTCTATCAAGACTAAGCCAAATGATCAGCTGCGGTATTATTTTGAACTGCTAAAAGATAATCCAGAAATCCTTGATGGTGATCTTAGAAAGTTCGGTTGGCTGAACCGGTTATGGAGAAAAATTGGGTTAACAAAAAAGCACTAGCTCCAACAGGTTGGTATATGTCATTGGCCTTATTATAATAACTTTGATAATCATCAAAATATTAACCAATGATCAAATCAGAAGAAATTGTTGCCGGGCTTCAAACAATTGTAAGCAACAACGTGTTAATCGCAACCATATGGCATTTTGCAATATATGGTCTCATCATTTCTCTTTTATTCCATTGGAATCCTTCGAACAAACTAATGGCAATCCTGTTATGCCTTCCGGTTGTATCAGTTTCAATCTTGGCCATGTACTCCGGCAACCCGTTTAATGGGACACTTTTCGCTATTCTAGCCATTCTGATTATTATTTTTGGGCTGAAAGCTTCTTCACAACCACTAACCGTTTCTCAAGTAACCTTCCTGGTGATCGGTATACTCATGATCGCTTTCGGACTTTTGTATCCTCATTTCCTGGAATCTGATTCAATTGTTAAATATCTATACGCATCCCCGGTTGGATTGATCCCCTGCCCCACCCTTTCTTTACTGATAGGCTTTGCACTGGTTTTTAACGGCTTCGGCTCAAATGCTTTAACCATCTCGTTGATTGTTTATGGGTTGTTCTACGGATTATTTGGCGTCTTCCGTCTTGGTGTGACCCTAGACATTGGGCTCATTATAGGTACTGTCACATTAATCGTTAAGTTTATAGTTTCCATAAGGCACCCGGCTTAACATATCATTGATTTTTGTTGGCCAGGGAGAAAAAACTGTGCATAACAGGCCGCTATTTTCAATCGGCGCTCCGCAACTCCAGAACTTTCATGCTGAAAATGACTGATAAATTACATGTGATGCAGCCTGACCCCGGCTGCCACCGGGAAACGCCACCAGATGGCGGACCAATTCCAGATACCGCTGAACGTTAAACATAGTTTGGTAATCATATTGCGACCAGACTATTAAATGAATCAGTGAGAAGATTTTACCGAAAGAACATGTATATGGTTCCACGCATCGAGACACTATCTGCAAAAAAATTAATCGGAAAACGATTAACTATGTCTTACTCAGCGAATAAAACATTTGAGCTATGGAGAAGCTTTTTACCTCACCGAAAAAAGATTCATAATTGTGTCAGCTCAGATCTTTATTCTGTACAAACATATCCTCCCTCCTTTTTCGACAATTTCAGCCCGGATACAGAATTTGAAAAATGGGCAGCTGTTGAAGTTGCTGACTTCGTCGATGTTCCCGATGATTTGTTAAAATTCAATCTGCCGGGAGGCTTATATGCAGTCTTCGTTTATAAAGGTCTTCCAGGTGCTGCTTCTAAATTCTTTCAGTATATTCTCGGTGACTGGTTGCCAAATTCTGATTACAAACCTGATGACAGGCCTCATTTTGAGCTTTTAGGAGCAAAATATAAAAATGACGATCCTGATTCTGAAGAGGAGATCTGGATTCCAATAAAACGCAAATAATAACTTCAGCACCAAGCAGATCAGTAAATGCTCTTAAGTCAGTTAGCCTGTTCATATGACTCAATCTGCCCGTCGGCCCATCCTGGCGTCTCGTCGTCTCCTCCCGGTGTCCCGTCGGCTCCTCCTGGTGTCCCATCGGCACCTCCTGGCGTCTCTTCGTCTCCTCCCGGTGTCTCGTCCCCCTGGGTTGTCACCAACAAGTGCAACTAACGGCTGCCTGAAGATGACTGTTATGAGAATGGCAATGAGTAAGTTACCGGGAACAGCGCATCATCCCGAAGCCAAAGCACCATGCACCTGTTTTATATCGTAATATATGAAAAGACCGAGGCAAGATTCTGAACCTCCAGTAGCTGTTGACAGTTGGGGATGGAAATTCCATCATATTGGAATTCCGACTACCCAAAAAATGCATGATGAGACTTACCTGTCGCAGTTCAGGTTTTTCACTTCTGGCTTTCCGTCATCGCCATTCGGGATAGAATGGATGAGATTTGAAGAGACCTCGCCTATAAGCCCGCTGATTCAAAAGGTACCTCATATAGCTTTTGAGGTAGAGAACCTGGATCTGGAGCTTAAAAAGCACAAGTTTAAGATTCTGACTCACCCAAATAGTCCGGGTGAAAAAGTGAGGGTGGCCATGATTGAACACAATGGAGCGCCAATCGAGTTGATTGAATTCGTAAAACAATAAAGGGCATAAAGAATTTCTTCACGGACAATTACTACCACCCCATTTTCGATGGTGACATTCAACTTGTTGATATGATTTATCTTAAGAAGGATTTAAAGGATTAGATCGTTGCAGGTTACCTGGCACAACGAAATTGTAGTCCTGAATTACAAACCGGAAATCCAAAATAAAATGAAGAACAAATTCGATATCCATAAAGGTGAGCTTCTTTTTGAAGAAGAATGCCTGCATATCCATGACAGACAGCCTGCATGGTTTAAGACAATAAGCATGATCAGCCTTATATCCATATTGTTATATGGAGTTATAAGCATTGTGAAAGGCTTAAGGGAGCATGATCCGGCCAATCTGTGGATCAGTGTTACAATCATAAGCCTGGGGATTCCGGCCATGGTTGTTCAGTCCAGGATTTCATATGATAACAGAATAGAATACAAGTATATACGTAAAATCAAAATACACAGGAACCTTACAGATCAGCTCCTTGCAGACATTATCCTGGACACAGGCAAAAAGCGCAGAATCATCCTTGACGAGGAAGACCTCGGGCAGTTCGGAAGAGATCACCTCGATGAACTTGTTGAAGCATTCAACGGAAGACAGCTGCCGGCAGTCCTTGCCTGAAGTCAGCAACAATTCGTATCTTGCGCCTGATTCGCAACAGGTATCAGAAATGCTTAAATACTTGAATTACCAAATATTACCAATATGAACAGAAGCAATCCACTCCATGTGCTGCTTATCCTATTAATTGTGACCTCTTTCACCTCATGTGCCTCGATACCCAAAGGCGCCACAGCAGTCACACCCTTTGACAAAGCACGGTACCTCGGCAAATGGTACGAGATTGCAAGGCTGGATTTCAGATTTGAGCGGAACCTTAACAACACCACAGCAGAATATTCCCTGCATGAGAACGGAACAATAAAAGTTGACAACCAGGGATACAATACTGTCAGGGAAGAACGGACTCAGGCAATTGGCAAGGCGAAGTTTTCAGGAGACGAAAACATTGCCATGCTGAAGGTTTCTTTCTTTGGTCCTTTCTATTCGGGATACAATGTCATAGCTCTTGATGAAGAATATAGATATGCCCTTGTGGCCGGAGAGAGCCTGAAGTATTTGTGGATTTTATCCCGGGAGACCTCAATACCTGACGAGGTCAGGACGAAGTATCTGAAGATTGCAGAGGAAATAGGTTACAACACCTCTGAACTTGTCTGGGTTGAGCAAACCAGCGACAGATAAGGATGCGGACCGAAAAGGAGAAGATGCTGGCGGGCGAGTTGTATAACGCCCTTGACGCGGAGCTTTCAGAGGAAAGGTTGCGGGCCAGAATGTTGATTAAAGAGCTGAATGACTCAGAGGAAGGCGAAAAGGAAAAAAGGAAGCGCCTCCTAAGCGAACTGCTGCCCAATTCAGGAGTGAATCTGTGGCTCCAGCCACCATTCTTCTGTGATTACGGAACCAACCTGTACATTGGCGACAATGTGTTCTTCAACTTCAATTGTGTGGTTCTGGATGTGATGAGGGTGCAGATCGGCAACAGGACGATGTTTGGGCCCAGCGTGCAGATATATGCTGCAACTCACCCCCTGAGTGCGAAGGAGCGTGCAACCGGGCTCGAATACGGCAGGCCTGTAACAATCGGAGAGGATGTATGGGTAGGTGGAGGTGTGGTGATCTGTCCGGGAGTTACAATCGGTGACAGAAGTGTTATCGGGGCCGGCAGTGTTGTCACAAGGGACATACCCTCTGATGTTTTTGCGGCGGGAAATCCCTGCAGGGTCATCCGTGGCATCGACGAATAATAAGGGCCGTCAGAAGAGAGTGCCTTACCAGATATTATACAATTCTTTAACCAGTTAATTGGGTCATCATGGAATTCGACAGGCAGAAGGTCACCGATTATGCCAGGCGTGAAATTATGGCCGGCAAGCCAAAGAGTGATGTCTTCAGGGATATTTATTCCTCGTTCAATGATCCCAGGTTGCACGAACAAATCGCAAAGATTGTTCAGTATATCCCGGAGCCTTCAAGAATCAGGCAATACGGGATAATCAACACAATATTCCTGCTGTTGCTTGCCGCCATCTCCGTCAGGCTGATTCTCATGTCACAATATTCAGCACTGATTATACCGCTGATCCTGCTGTATATAGTCTCTACCCGCCAGACAAGACATTATCATTGGATAACTTTTGCAGGCGGGCTTTTGATAATAATTTCCCTGGCAATAGCCATAACAGGCTGGCCGGAAGTAAAGGATAATCCTTTGCTGACGGTTGGCCTGGCAGCTCTTGCAGGAGTGATATTCATTTTGTTCGGGATTTTCATGCCAAGGCTCCTCACTCCCGACTACAAGACGGCGGAAGAGACGACAACTGACAGTGACGGTCACAAGGTCACTTCCAAGAAACTTATATTCAAGTAGCAGCACTCTGCTACCAGGCTCGCCGGTTTTATTCCTCTCCCCTCCTTCCCGAGCCATTTCCCGGCTCAAGTCATCTCCCATGTAACCAGAATTTTCAAGGTTCCAGAGCCATTTCCAGGCCCCTGTCTTCGCAGGCGAAATCCCCTGTCTACCGGTTCCCAGAGCCATTTCCAGGCCCCTGTCTTCGCAGGCGAAATCCCCTGTCTACCGGTTCCCAGAGCCATTTCCCGGCTCAAGTCATCTCCCATGTAACCTGAATCTTCAAGGCTCCCGAGCCATTTCCCGGCTCCAATCTTCCTCACAGAAATCCTCTCCCTCCAGGACCACAAAATCATTTTCCCGCATTCCTAAAGTGTTATCGGCCAAAAACCCGGCATCCGCATCTCAAAGCGCACCCAGAAAAAGTGTACAGCCTGCCGGCTGTTAACATTAATTGTTTATCTTGACAGTGCCTATTCTGAACCATGTCAAGAGTACTGACCTTCCTGCTGCTGTTTCTTGCGGCAATGACCTCAGCCCAGCAGAATTACCGGGGAACGCCCTTCGTAAGGAACTTCGGCAAATCAGATTATAATGCAGACACCCAGAACTGGGGCATCTGCCAGGACAGCAGGGGATTCATATATTTTGCAAATAATGACGGACTACTCTCTTTTGACGGGGTTGAGTGGAGCCTGACCCGTATTTCGGCCAGTGCGCCTCTGAGAAGCATACTTGTCGACAGCAGGGACAGGATCTGCGCAGGACTGATAAATGACTTCGGGATCATCGAGCGCGAAGGCCACAAACCTTCGTCGTTCAGAAGCCTCAAATATCTGCTTCCCGAGCAGTTCAGGGAATTTGATGAAATCTGGAAGATCCACGAGACTGAGGCCGGCATTGTGTTCCAGTGCTACGATTATATCTTCCTTTATGCCGGTGATACAATCAAAGTCATTGAGCCATCCACACGTTTCCGTTTCTCGCATAAGGTGGGAGGCAGGGTGCTTGTACAGGAACCCGGAGAGGGAATCGCAGAACTTGCCGGAGACTCACTTGTTAAGCTGCCATTATGGGAGGCGCACAGCGAAACAGAGATAAACTCGATTCTTGATCTTGATAACGGGCGGATGCTGATCGGTACCACCTATGAAGGTCTCTTCATGTTTAATGATGGCAAGGTCACCGGATGGAATACTCCGGTAAATGACATGCTTATGAAGAGCAGGCTGTACAGTGCTGTAAAGCTGCCGGGCAACCGGTTTGCATTCGGCACGGTATTAAACGGCCTTGTAATTTCTGATAATGATGGCAATATCATCTATAACCTTAATACTGACTGGGGTATTCAGAACAACACTGTTCTGAGCATGCTGGCTGACAGGAGCGGAAACCTGTGGCTGGGGCTGGATAACGGCATTGATTTTATCGAGATAAACTCACCCCTCTCCTACATCAGTACTGATAAGATCGGAACCGGATATTGTTGCAGGGTTTTCAACGGCAATCTCTACCTGGGTACGAACCAGGGTCTTTTTGCAGTACCATTTAACGCAACATCATCCACAACCGACTTTCAGCTTGTGAAAAACAGTGCAGGTCAGGTATGGACACTGACCGAAGCAGGGGGCCAGTTGCTGTGCGGGCATAACAACGGCACTTTTGTCATAAGTGGCAATACTGCAGTCAGGATCTCTGACATGGAAGGAGCATGGAAGTTTATTTCAGTTAACGACAGGCCTGACCTGCTAATAGGTGGTCATTACAAAGGTCTGGCACTATTCAGGAAGACAGACGGCGGTTGGAAATTCGAGCGGCGGATTGAGGGTTTTGATGAATCGAGCAGGTATCTTCTTCAGGACTCAAATGGTTATATCTGGGTGGGGCACAGCGGCAGAGGAATCTACAGGCTCAAGCCCGACGACGATTACCATAATGTAACTGAGACGGTGCGTTACGTGGAGGACAAGGGCTTGACTTCCCGGACAGGCAATATACTCTTCAGCTTTGACAACAGGATCTGTGTATCTACAGATGAAGGAGTATTCGAGTATGATGGCACCGCCAACGTCTTCAAAGCTTCAGACGAACTGAACAGCCTCTTTGACCGGACAGGCAGGATTATGTCCGTGACCACTGCAGGAAACGGGTACACATGGTTTATTGCCGAATCCGAGTCGGGCTACCTCCGGAAGAATGAAGACATGACCTACACTCGCGTCACTGTGCCTCTCAGGAAGCTCAGAGAAAAGTTTGTAAACGAGTTCGAGTCGGTTTATCCTTATGACAGCGATAACATCCTGATGGGTCTAGAGGAGGGTTTTGTCAACTATAATCCATCCGTTCCCAAGCAATACAACAGTGCCTTCCCGGCGTACATTACCAGGGTAGAAACCGGCAAACCGGATTCGGTGATATATCTTTGGGATGGTGCCAATGACACCGGATTCCGGTTTCCATGGAAAAACAACTCGTTTCGTTTTCATTTTGCTGCGCCATTTTTCGAGAATGAAAAGCCTGTGCTTTTCAGCTGGTTCCTGGAGGGCTTTTCAGATGGATGGTCAGAATGGACGTCCGAGCATTATAAGGACTTTACAAATCTTCATGAAGGCCAGTACACTCTTCGCGCAAAGGCATTGAATGTTTACGGCTCTGAGAGCGAAACCGCATTTTTCAGCTTCACGGTGTCACCTCCGTTCACGAGATCAGCTATTTCCTACGTTTTATATGCGCTGATTTTTGCGGCATTGCTTTACGGTATTATAAGGTACTTTCTGAACAAGGCTGCGCAGGCAGCACGAAGAAAGGAGGAAGAGCTCCTAAGGGAACTGAAGGAGCAGCAAATAAGACATGAGCAGGAGGTGCTGCTTGCCGAGAAAGAGATAGTTGATCTCCGCAATGAGAAGCTGCAGTCAGATATGGTCTTCAGGGACAGGGAGCTGGCAAATCAAACAATGACCATTATCGAGAAGAACAAGCTTCTCAAGACGATCTCCGACGAACTGCATGGTATTCAGGACTATGTAACAAATGATCAGGCTAAGGAGAAGATCAGTGGTCTGAAGAGAAAGATAACCAGGGCAATTGACATCAGGCAACAGAACAAGATCTTTGAGAGCTATTTTGACGCAGCGAATGAGGATTTCTTCAGAAGACTCAAAGAAGAGTATCCGGATCTTACTTCGTATGATCTGAGGATATGTGCTTTCATAAGGATGAACATCCCGACGAAAGAGATCGCAGCAATTCTGAACATATCCTACCGTGGAGCAGAGGTAAGCCGTTACCGTCTGCGTAAGAAAATGCATCTTTCGAGAGATGTCAATCTTTCAGCCTATCTGGCCGGATTCTGATGTTTTGCTGCATGGTCGGGGAACAGGGCTTCAGGAAAAGACATTTCTCAGTGCCAGGTCCCTGATAGCGAAGCCTCATTATTAAGACCCCTTACCCGGCAAAGGCAGAAAAGTAAGGCATTTCAGAATTTAAATGTTGTGTTTTTGAAGTAATTCAGCCGCACTTATGTAGTGTTTTAGAAGGGGATCGTCCAGGGGTGGTGATTCGTATCATGGCCTAACTTTCTTAACTGATTTCAAAGAAATCGATAAATAACCAAATAATTCAATCCTATACCTATGAAACCAATCACCTGCTTTTTTATTTGTACCCTGTATCTCTTAGGGGCTTATGCCCAGGATGCAGTGGCACAGGTCACGCTGACCAATTCCGATCCTGCGCTCAGATCGCATGAAGTCAGGGTCATGGAAGATGAAGAGGGTTTTAGATTGCTGGTCGATGGCAAAGAGTTCATGATCAACGGAATGAACTGGGACTATTTTCCCATCGGCACCAATTTCTCTTATAGCCTCTGGAAACAGAAGGATGAGTTGATCAAGGCTGCACTTGATTCTGAGATGTCAATGCTGAAACACATGGGGGTAAATGCCATAAGGCAATACACCGGTGTGCCCAGGAAATGGATTGAGTACATATATGACAATTACGGGATCTATACGATGCTCAATCATTCATTCGGCAGGTACGGGCTTACCATTGGCAGCCAGTGGGTTGCGAATACAGAATATTCAGATCCGAGGGTAAGGGAACTTTTGCTCAGGGAAGTAACGGCCATGGTTGAGGAATACAAGGGTACGCGTGGTCTCCTGATGTTCCTTCTGGGAAATGAAAACAACTACGGTCTTTTCTGGGAAGGAGCCGAAACGGAAGATATCCCGATGGAAGACCGGAAATCGACAATCCGTGCAGGAGCTCTATACAAGGTGTTCAATGAAGCCGCCGTGGCAATGCAGAAGATAGATCATTCCGTGCCTGTGGCAATGTGTAACGGTGACCTTCTTTTCCTTGACATCATTGCCCAGGAGTGCAAGGATGTTGACATCTTCGGGGTAAACATGTACAGGGGTGTTTCATTCGGTGATGCTTTCAGCAGAGTAAGATCAGTGCTCGGCAAACCAATGATGTTCACTGAGTTCGGTGCTGATGCTTTCAATGCGCTGCGAAACGAGGAGGATCAGCAGTCGCAGGCTTACTACATGCTCGGTAACTGGCAGGAGATATATGAGAATGCAGCAGGTCTGGGCCTGGCAGAAAACTGCCTGGGCGGTTTCACCTTTCAGTTCAGTGACGGCTGGTGGAAATATCTTCAGACCTCCAACCTGGAAGTGCATGACAACAACGCTTCATGGGTTAACGGAGGGTATCTCAATGATTATGCCCCGGGTGAAAACAACATGAATGAAGAGTGGTTCGGCGTATGCGCCAAGGGTCCGACCAACTCATCCGGGCTTTACGAGCTTTACCCCAGGGCTGCCTACTATGCCCTCAGGGAAGCACATAAAATAAATCCATACGGTGAAGGTGTATCTGCTGAAGACATCAGGAATCACTTCTCCTCAATAGGGCTTACTGACATGGTTGTCAGGGCCAGGGCAGACAAGGCTGCAATGGTAAGCGAGAAGTCGAAGATGGTAAGCATCAAGGGAATGAGAGCGGAATTAACTACATTCAATACCGGGGGAAAAAGGATTTCAACTCCGGATGATCCTGTAGCCGGCGCTGAGAATTATCCTGATGAACTGGGTTTTGACCACATGCAGTCATATTATGTTGATATAGAAGCCAAGCCCTCTGAGAGCGTTTATGGTAATGTATCGGTCAATATCCTTGGTCATATTGCAGAGAACCCTATCGATGAGATTTTCTACGAGAACAGGGGCCGCGCACGGGAGGTGAATACTGACAATGGCAATCTGAAGCTTTCATCAATTGACAGATTGCAGATTTACAGGTCAGATTTCACATGGAAGAGCAAGTACTTTGATCTGAAGAGTTTCTACCGGACAGGGCACTATCACTGGGGCTATGAGGGTGATTTCTTCGGGCTTTATCCCGAATCCAACTATGGACCGAACATTGATATATACAACGGCGAGGCCCCCTTTGGGGTGGAAATGGCGGGCAAGAAGGGGCTTGACGGTCTCAAGGTGGCTTTCGGTCCTGAGCTGTGGTGGGGAGCCAACCCCGCTGTACTGGTCAAGTACAGCCGCAAAATCGGAGGTTTTGACATAACTGGTATTTTCCATGAAGACCTCGATGAGCAGGCGCCGGCAGTCAGTTCCTTTGCGATTCCTTCGCCTCCCACACGCAGGACCACCCTTCACATCAAAAGGACGATCGGTAAGGTGGGCATAGAAGTTGGCGGAATCTGGGCAGGCCAGCCGCGCGTTGGTGAGACATTCCAGCTTGTTGAAGGAGAAAGCGGAAATTACACTGTATATCAGGATCAGATAAACTCGAAGGACACCTGGGGTGGAAAGATGAAGGTCACATTATCTGCAGGTCCGTTAATGTGGTATGCCCAGGGAGCAGCCATGGGTCTTGTTGCAGGAGGAGGCGCTGACTACACAAAAACCTTCACAGGCTGGAGGCTGAAAGACAGCGGAAGCGGTAACCAGTACAATTTCCTGACCGGATTTGCACTAACGTTCGGGAATCTGCAGGTAGCCCCCAATTTCCTGTGGCAAAAGCCGTTGATCGGACCTATGCCTTCTGATGTGCCTGCACCGGGAAGGGCGAGGAATATCCTCGAAGACCCCTTCGCCGTAAGGCTTAACAGGGAGACTGTCGCAGGAGAGATCCTGCTGACATATGACCCAACGCCGGCAACATGGATGTATGATTGGGACAATGATCTGACAGAAGACGCCGCGTTTGCAATAAGCACCGGAGTTGTATACCGGCATCATCCTACAACACAGGATGCCGCCATCGGGATACTTGCCAACGGCAGGACCACTTTTGCATTCCCGGGAGCACCCCCGGCAAGGGATCTCTGGGAAGCATACGCGAGGATCGTTTCCAGGATTACTCCAGATTTCGGATTTATAGTAAACCTTCTGGCCGGTGATGCCGAGTCGAACGGCAGTGATGAAAGGCTTATCAGGCGCTACACAGGTGACCTCCGGATGATTTACAAACAAACCAAACTCACCGGAATGGTGAAGGTGAATGACTGGGGTCCGTATGACTACCACCGTGACTTCAACCTCACCTACCCGTTGCAGATCAAAATAGACCTTTCCACAGCAGTCTCAAAACCCAAATGGTTTGATCTGCCTGACACAAGGATAGGCCTCCGCTTTACAAGGCGTACGCTCGATCAGTATTCGCCTCGTTACTGTCCGACCCGCACACTCGATGTGAACGGTGAGTATGTCTGTGATCCTACCGTTCCGGGTTACCCGAATGGTTCCGAATGGGAGATCAGAACCTATCTGCATTTCAACATCGGTATGTAACCTGAAAAAAAGCAACAAAATGGAAAAGAGAAAATATAGCAATTCTATAATTGCATTTTTTGCGGCAATTATGCTTGTATGGCCGGTAAGCTGTACACGAGATACTGAAGATCTTGAGCTTGCAAAGTATCCCTCGATCCCGGAGGTCTTCATTGACGGATTCAGCGCCGGGCTTAATTATGCAGCCTTTGGAGGTTCAAAGGTTACTGCTTTTGATGTGGACAATGAGGTAAGGTATTCAGGATCTGCATCAATGAAGATAGAAATTCCGGATGCGGGTGACCCTCAGGGGAGTTATGCCGGAGGTGTTTACTTTACATCAATGGCGCGGGATCTGTCCGCATTTGACGCCATCACTTTCTGGGCCAAAGCATCAAAAGCTGCAACAGTAGACCTGGTTGGCTTTGGAAATGACCTGGGCGAGTCAAAATACCTTGTCTCGCTGGGTGGAATGAAAGTAAACTCAAACTGGAAAAAGTATATAATACCCATTCCTGACGCTTCGAAGCTTACGGCAGAGAAAGGGATGTTCTACTACTCTGAAGGGCCCGAGGACGGAACGGGCTATACACTCTGGTTTGACGAAGTAAAGTTCGAGAAGCTGGGTACGATAGCACACAAGAGGCCTTTGATACTCGATGGGAACGAAGTTTCGGAATCAGCCGTTAACGGCCTGAGTCTTGCATTAAGCGGCCTCAGCATGGTCTTCAATATGCCGGATGGCATTGACCAGGTATTTCAGGTAGCACCCGCATGGTTCAGCTTTGCATCATCAGATCCGGCTGTAGCTGAGGTTGATAGCAAGGGTACAATCAAGGTACTGGCTGAAGGAACAACGAAAATAACTGCAACATCAGGAGGAACAGAGGCAACCGGCTCCATGACGGTCACTTCAGCCGGAGAATTCATCCATGCGCCTGTACCCTCCCAGGCAGCCGGAGATGTAATATCCATCTTCAGCAATGCTTATACAAATGTGCCCGTTGACTTTTACAACGGTTACTGGGAGCCTTATCAGACAACACGGTCCGCCGATTTCAAGGTGAATAATGATGACGTGCTTTACTATACCAACTTTAATTTCGTTGGGATTCAGTTCACCACACCTCCTGTTAACGCTTCAGAAATGACCCGTCTTCATATGGATGTATGGATTCCCAACGCAGTTGCTCCCGGTGACAAGCTTTCAGTCAAGCTTGTGGATATGGGTCCGGATGGTTCCCTTAACGGCACTGATCCTTCAGTTTCGTTTGAGATACCCGGACCGCTTGCCTCAAAGACCTGGATTAGTGCTGACTTCAGCCTGGCAGGGCTGGCTTCAAGGAGCAAACTGGCACAGATTATCCTCGAGAAACTCGGAACTGGGCCGACCGGGTTTTATCTTGACAATGTTTACTTCTACAAAGGGGGCGGACCGGTTGCCGGGCCCACAGTAGCTGCGCCTGAACCTCCTTCAAGGAATGCTTCTGACGTTGTTTCCCTGTTCAGCGGGGCATACACCAACCTCAGTGGCACTGATCTCAATCCGAACTGGGGTCAGAGCACTGTGGTGACTACCGAAGATATAGCCGGAAACGCCACTCTTAAATATGCAAATTTCAACTATCAGGGTACCGTGCTCTCTTCACAGCAGGATCTTACAGGCATGCAGTTCCTGCACGTTGACATGTGGACCGCGGATGCCACTGCAGTAGGCGTGACGCCTATAAACGCTTCCGGGTCACCGGCAGAGAACCTTGTATCACTCACTCCCATCGTTGCCGGTCAGTGGAACAGCTATGACATCCCTCTTTCATCATTCACCTCATCAGGGATGAGCCTGAACCAGGTATTCCAGATGAAGTTCGACGGGCAGGCAGGAACCAACCCCTCCAACATTTACCTCGACAATATTTACTTCTACAAGACCGGTGGCGGAGCAACTGCACCCACTGCAGGGGCGCCTGAACCGCCGTCAAGGAATGCTGCTGACGTTGTTTCACTGTTCAGCGGGGCATACACCAGCCTCAGTGGCACCGACTTCAATCCGAACTGGGGTCAGAGCACTGTGGTGACTACCGAAGACATTGCCGGCAACAGCACTCTCAAGTATGCAAATTTCAACTACCAGGGTACTGTACTGTCTTCACAGCAGGATCTTTCAGGCATGCAATTCCTGCATGTTGACATGTGGACTGCAGATGCCACTGTTGTAGGAGTGACACCAATAAACGCTTCCGGGTCACCGCAGGAGAGCCTTGTGTCTCTTACTCCCATCGTGGCCGGTCAGTGGAACAGCTATGACATTCCCCTCACCTCATTCACTTCTTCAGGAATGAGCCTCAACCAGGTGTTCCAGATGAAGTTCGACGGGCAGGCAGGGACCAACCCCTCCAATATTTACCTCGACAACATCTACTTCTACAGGACAGGAGGTGCTGCAACCGAACCTACGGCCGCAGCTCCTGGACCGCCGGCAAGGAATGCTGCCGATGTGATATCATTGTTCAGCAATGCATACTCTGACGTAACTGTTAATACATGGAGAACTGACTGGTCAGCTGCCATTCTTGAAGAGGTATCAATTGCCGGCAACGCCGCCAAGAAGTATTCAGCACTTGACTTTGTGGGTATTGAGACCAACCCCAATATGATTGATGCCACTGGCATGTCACATGTTCATATCGATGTATGGTCAGCTGACTTCACAAAGTTCGGCATAAAACTGGTTGATTTCGGTGCCAACGCTGCGTACGGAGGTGGTGATGATGTTGAGCATCAGATCGAGTATACAACCCCTGCGAAGGGAGTCTGGGTCAGCTATGACATACCGCTGAGCAATTTCACGGGACTGACCACCAGGGCTCACCTCGCACAGTATATTCTTGTGGGTCAGCCATCAGGAGCAACCACAATATGGATAGACAACTTCTATTTCTACAAGACGGGCGGAGGTCAGACGGGTGGCCCGACAGTTGCAGCACCGACACCGCCGGCAAGAAATGCCGCTGATGTTATTTCATTCTTCAGCAATGCATACGCTAACGTGACAGTGGATTCCTGGTCAGCAGAATGGGACGACTCGAACGTAGAGGATCTGACAGTGGCCGGAGATGCAGTCAAGAAGTACACCTTTACAAACTTTGCCGGTATTGATTTCAGCGCCCATAAGCTTAATGCTTCAGCTATGACCCGTTTCCATATGGATATCTGGACACCTGACGATATTGTGCCGGGTGATGTGCTCACAATCAAGGGTGTTGACTTCGGCGGAGGCACTGGCGAAGTATCAAGCTTCATACTGACAGTGGTGCATACTGTGAACGGCAGCATACCTGCCCTCGAAAAAGGCAAATGGATTTCAATTGACCTGCCTTTAACTGCATTTACAGGTACACTGACCAGGTCCGACTTCGCGCAGATTGTACTTACATGTACCATGAACAACCTGTATATCGACAATCTCTATCTCTACAAATAGCAGCAGTCCGGTTACAGCCTCAATGAACAGAAATTTCAGAGGGGCTGTAACCACTGCCCTAACCTATTAATATACTCAGACAACCTAAAATAACTAAGATGAAATCATTCAGGTTAATAATCAATCTAAGAAGTATGTTCCTCTTGCTCCTCATTCTCGTGATGGCAGGGTGCGAGGAGAAGAAGGCGGACCGGGTCTATACACTCGTCTGGCAGGACGAGTTCGATACTGACGGAGCTGTCGATGCCACGAAATGGGTAAATGATCTCGGCGGTGGCGGCTGGGGTAATGCGGAGCTCCAGACATATACAAATGATCCTCAGAACATAAAAACAGAGGATGGAATGCTGAAGATAACGGCTCTTAACACCGGCGGATCATTTACCTCGGCAAGGATCAAGACTCAGGGTAAATTCGAGCAGGCATACGGTCGTTTCGAAGCCCGGATAAAAATGCCATGGGGCCCGGGCATCTGGCCGGCATTCTGGATGCTTGGTGCTGATCTTGAGACAAATCCGTGGCCTCAGTGCGGAGAGATTGACATAATGGAATACAGGGGCCAGCAACCAAACCTGGTCCATGGAAGCGTTCATGGTCCGGGTTATTCAGGCGGTGCCGCGATAACCAAAAGCTACGGCTTTAAGGATGACAGGTTCGATGTTGATTTTCACACGTTTGCAATTGAATGGGGTGAAGACTTCATCGCTTACTATGTTGATGACGTGCTTTACCAGGAGATCAATCCGGGCGACGTAACCGGAGAATGGGTCTATGACCACCCCTTCTTCATAATCCTCAATGTAGCCGTAGGCGGAAGCTATGTCGGATTCCCCACATCTGACACAAATTTTCCCCAGACAATGTATGTAGATTATGTCAGGGTGTATGAGGAAGTCCTTTGACAGAATAATTTCAACTACTTTTAATCTGATAAACTAACCTTTAACTTATAACAGGATGTGAAAGGATCAGCTGTATGAAAATGTCTTTTCGCATTCATTAAAATTCAAGAGATGAGCAAATATGTAACATCCGCGAGAGACAAGGTTCCGATGATACAGAAGGCAGCTTTCGGGGCCGGTCATCTGGTGAACAACCTTCTGCCCGGATCACTTGGTATATTCATGTTCTTTCTGCTTACAGCGTTTGGCATGGATCCGTTCCTGGCAGGTTTGCTTGGTGGATTGCCCAGGTTTTACGATGCCATTACTGACCCGATCATGGGTTTTATTTCCGACAACACCAAATCAAGATTCGGACGCAGGAGACCCTATATCTTCATAGGTGCAATAATGAGCGGAGTGCTTTTTGCGGTTCTCTGGCAGCTTTATCCGCACAATTCACAGATGTACAACTTCTGGTATTTCCTGATCTTCTCTCTCATATACCTGACGGGCAACACAATCTTCGCCACCCCTCTCATCGGACTCGGTTACGAGATGACAAGCGATTATAACGAGCGTACACGGCTGATGGCTTTTTCTCAGACGATGGGGCAGATTGCATGGATGATAGTGCCCTGGTTCTGGGTACTTATTGCCAATCCCAATCTGTTCGAAACGCAGGCTGTCGGGGTACGAAGACTGTCTGTTGTAGTAGGGGGCATTTGCCTGGTGCTTGGTATACTTCCTGCGATTTTCTGCAAGGGGATTGACGCCTCGAATATGGAAAACAGGAAGGAGATCAACTTCCGGACATTGCTTTCCAACCTGAAGGATCTCTTCAGGGGCATTGTCCAGGTTTCGAAGAACAAGCCGTTCATGAAGCTTTGCGGGGCAACATTCCTTGTCTTCAACGGATTCCAGATGGTGGCTTCATTCAGCTACTTCATCATTGTTTTCTATATGTTCAAGGGCGACTATGGCCTTGCCGGCAACTGGCCTGCATGGTTCTCTACTGTATCAGCCATTGTGACTGCTTTCCTGGTCATTCCTGTTATTTCAGCCCTGGCAACCAGGTTTGGCAAGAGACAGGCATTTATAATATCAACAGTGATATCTATAATTGGTTACGCACTTAAATGGTGGGGCTTTAATCCGGGAAATCCCTGGCTGATCTTCATGCCTATACCATTGATGTCATTTGGCATAGGGGGATTATTTACCCTGATGATGAGTATGACTGCCGATGTCTGTGATCTTGACGAGCTGAATAACGGCATGCCGCGAAAAGAAGGCACTTTCGGCGCGATCTACTGGTGGATGGTCAAGCTCGGGCAGGCGTTGGCACTTGTGCTCGGGGGTCTCGTCCTGAAACTTGTGGGTTTCGACCAGAATATACCTGTGCAGGCGAGTGAGACCATTACCAAACTCCGTCTGGCAGATATCACAATTCCGGCTCTCACAGCCTTGCTGGCCATAGTTGTTATGTGGAAGTATGATCTGACAGAGAAAAAGGCCCGTGAGATCAAGGCAGAACTAGTAGCCCGGAGGGGTGAACTCTGACAGTCTGCCCGGGACCGGGGATCTTGTTGAATTACCAGATAACTGTAAATTTGCCACCTATGAAAAAAACACTCATCTTTTGTTTGCTGTTTTCAATAATCATTTCAGTCATGCAATCATGTAAAAGCGACAGGGCTTTACTCACCACCGGCAAGATACTTCTGACTTCCGAGAGCGGAGACAAGATTGCGGAAAAGAGCAACGTCCGCTTTGCCAGGGGAGATGCAGAAGGCACGGCAATTATAATTGACCCCGGTCAGATCAGACAGACAATGGATGGTATCGGGTCATCAGTCACAGAATCTTCAGCCTTTGTTCTTGCCCGGCTTGAACCCTCACAGCGGGCAGAGGTTATGGAGGCACTTTTCGGGGAGGAGGGTGCAAATTTCCCGATCACCCGTACACATATCGGTGCGTGTGATTTCAGTGTCGAGGGAAAGTATTCATATGCTGACAAGCCTGGTGACACTGACCTTGAATCGTTCAGTCTTGAGCCTGATAAAGCCGGATTCAGCCCGGCAAAATATCCCGGTATCATTGATGAGACCTATGACCTGCTTCCGATGATAAAGGAGGCGCTTCAGATCAAGAGCAGGCAGAAAGACAGCATACTGCAGATTGTCGCTTCAGCGTGGACTGCACCCGCTTGGATGAAGGATATTGAAGATTGGTACGTACCCGGGTCAGCCGAAAACAATTACCAGGGAACTGGCGGGACACTAAAGAAGGAATATAAAGAGACATATGCCCGGTACCTGATCAGATACCTTGAAGCCTGCAGGAAAGAAGGGATTGAGATATGGGCTATCACTCCCGTAAATGAGCCGCACGGCAACAACGGGCAGTGGGAAAGCATGAATTTTACTCCTGAAACACAGAATGACTTTATAAAAAAGTATCTGGGACCAGGGCTGAAAGGCAGCGATCACCCGAATGTAAAGATCCTGATTTACGATCAGAACAGGGATGGCCTCGAACGCTGGGCTGACGGCATCCTTGGTGATCCTGAAACGGCTCAATATGTTTACGGCACTGCAGTTCACTGGTATGAGAGTACTTTCAGGGTTTATGAAGATGTGTTTGAAAGGGTTCATGAAAAATATCCCAACCATGCAATATTACATACTGAAGGCTGCATAGATGACCTCGGGAAGCCTGCTCCGGCAGGCATAACCGATCCTGAAAAATTCAAGGAGGAGAATTGGTTCAACAATGATTCTTTCTGGTGGAATCCCAATGCCACCGACTGGGGATACTCTGCCACATGGGAAGGTATAAAACAGGAGGACCATCCGATCTACACCCCTGTTCACCGTTATGCCAGAAACATTATAGTCAGCATTGACCACTGGATGAGAGGATGGATAGACTGGAACGCAGTACTCGATCATAACGGCGGCCCCAATCATGCAGGCAACTATTGCGGAGCTCCGGTGATGATCAACACTGAGACGAAAGAGGTGTATTACACACCTGTTTATTACATCCTGGCACAGTTCAGCAGGACGATAAGACCGGGTGACAGGGCTGTCGCCACCCGGAAGAAAGCCGAAGGACTGGATCCGGATGCACTGCATGCCTGCGCAACAATTAATGATGACGGAATGCTGGCGGTGCAATTGCTGAACACAACGAAGAAGGAGATTCCTCTTAGTCTTCAGGTCAAGGGACAACATGCAGTAATTACCTCTCCGGCCAATTCACTTATGACTGTTCAGATACAGCTTTAGCAAGAGTCCTTATTCCTGAACCACAATGCCAATAAAGAAATGAAAGACATCTGGTTAGCAAATACAAATCTATTATCTGATGACAAGGCTGTCACCGGGGCCATTGTTACCCTGGAAGACGGAAAGTACTATAAGATAGGAAATTATGATCAGATCCCCGATTTCTTTGTAGCATTGGTCAGCGATTCTGACCTATGGATGTACATTTCAAGCAACGGTTCTCTTACCGCTGGCCGGAAAGACCGTAATATGGCCATCTTCCCCTATTATACAGAAGATAAAATACATGATTACAGAGGCAAAACAGGAAGCAAGACATCGTGCCTTGTTTTCAGGGAGGGCCGGACCTCTCTGTGGGAGCCTTTTGCAGCCGGGCATGACAGGATTTACAGACTGGAACGAAACCTCTATAAGAGCATCTACGGCAATTCAATGATTTTTGAAGAAAAGAACCTTGACCTGGGAGTCACATTCCGCTATGGCTGGTACAGCAGTGAGAAATACGGTTGGATCAAGAAGTCAAAGATTGAGGCGCACCGGGGTGCGAAACTGAAGATCCGGATCCTTGACGGGATATGCAATATTCTTCCATACGGCGCTGACTATGCTTTTCAGAATGAATACAGCAACCTGCTGACCGCCTACAGGAAGAATGAGTTGCTGCCCTACAGTAAACTTGCACTTTATATGCTCAGCTCAATACCTGTCGATACTGCCGAACCCAGTGAAGCGCTGAAGGCAACGGTGGTCTGGTCTGCAGGTACAGTTGATGATTCGGATTTTCTTATTTCTGAGAGGCAGATTGAAGAATGCCGTAAAGGAGGTATTCCGGAGACGGAGACTGATCTTTTCGCCGAGAAGGGAGCTTACTATTCGGTAGGCGAATATGACCTGGAGGGAGAAGGGCATGCGACATGGTATTATGTTGCTGATGTAAACAAAGACACGGCTGATGTAAACAACCTCGATCGTTTTCTCAGGAGCGACATTAACCTGGTGCAGAAGCTGGAAGAAGAGATTGCAGCCGGTACTGCTAATCTTGTCCGCATGGTTGCAGCTGCAGACGGACTTCAGCACAGCGGTGACGAGCTGATGAACGCCCGTCACTTTACGAATACGCTGTACAATATCATGCGGGGAGGCATATTCGAAGAAAATTACAACATACACACGGGTGATTTCAGGCATTACGTCAGCCAGTGCAACCTTCCGGTCAGTGAAAAGCATGCCGGACTACTTGACAGATTGCCAGATGTAATTGCACGTGAGCAGCTAATGGGTTTGCTGAAGGGTGAGGGTGATCCTGACCTGGTGCGGATCGGCTTTGAGTACCTTCCCCTTACCTTCAGCCGGCGTCATGGCGATCCCAGTCGGCCCTGGAACCAGTTTCAGATTGAGCCGAAGCTTTCTGACGGAAGCAGAAAGAAGGGTTACCAGGGCAACTGGCGGGATATTTTTCAGAACTGGGAGGCCCTTTGTCTCTCATTTCCGGGTTACATTGAGCCGGTAATTGCAAGATTTGTCAATGCATCCACTGCTGACGGATACAATCCCTACAGGATCAGCCGTGAGGGCATAGACTGGGAAAGGCCGAATCCTGATGATCCGTGGGCATATATAGGGTATTGGGGCGATCATCAGCTGATATACCTTCAGAAATTCCTGGAACAGTCATGCAGCCATCATCCCGGCAGCCTTGACAGGTTGCTGAATGAAGAGATCTTCGTATATGCGAATATACCTTACAGGATCAGGTCCATCGAAGAGATTGTGGCCAATCCTAAAGATACTATAGTCTTTGACTGGGACCTGAACTCAAAAATCGATGACCTGATCGGCAGCACCGGTTCTGACGGAGCGCTTCTGCGGCGGGCTGACGGTGAGGTGCACAGGGTAAACCTGATGGAGAAGATAATCTGTTCCCTGCTGGCCAAACTTGTAAATTTCATTCCGGGAGCAGGAATCTGGCTCAACACTCAGCGTCCCGAGTGGAACGATGCAAACAACGCCCTTGTAGGAAACGGAACATCGGTTGTAACCCTCTGCTATCTGAAGCGGTCATTGAGTTTCTGGATTAGCCGGCTTGAAGACAGCAGTGTAAAGGAGTTCAGGTTATCCGATGAAATATCTTCCCTGCTTGACAGAGTGAATGTAGTCCTGGAATCTTACAGGCATGCTCTCACCGAAGGTTTTTCAGAAAGTGCCAGGTATGACTTTACAATTGCGCTGGGGAAAGCAGGAAGCGAATACAGGGAAACCATCTATAACAGGTCCTTTTCAGGCAAACGATCAGCAGTCACGCGTGATGCCCTGCTCGGATTCCTTAAGCTTACGACCGCATATGCTGACCGCTCAATAGATGAAAACGCGCGTAATGACGGGTTGTATCATTCGTACAACCTGGTCTCATTCAGGGACAAACGAATCACAATTCGCAGGCTTTACCTGATGCTGGAAGGACAGGTTGCGGCGCTGAGTTCCGGCTACCTTGATGCCGGTATGAGTATTCAGCTCCTTGACGCCCTGAAATCGAGTGCCCTTTACCGGGATGATCAGCAGAGCTACATGCTCTATCCTTTCCGGCAACTTCCCCGCTTTACCGAGAAGAATAACATCCCCGCAGGGGAATTAAGCAGATCCGAACTGCTTCAGAGGATGATTGCAACAAATGATCGTTCAATTATTTCTGTTGATGAAGCGGGTGGCGCGCATTTCAACGGTTCCTTCAGAAACGAAGCGATGCTTTTGGCAGCCCTGGAGAGCCTTGACCGGGAAGAATACGGGAAAATTTCTGAGGAGGAGAAAGACAGGATACTGCACCTTTACGAGTCTGTTTTTGATCATCAGTCGTTCACCGGCAGATCAGGAACTTTTTATGGTTACGAAGGACTTGGCAGCATATACTGGCATATGGTTTCGAAACTCCTGGTAGCCGTCCGGGAAACCTATGAGGCAGCTGAAAGAAACAGCAGTGACAAAGAGCTGTGCGACAGGATCAGGGATCATTACCACGCCATTAAAGAGGGTCTGGGTATCCATAAATCTCCGGCTCTGCACGGTGCCTTCCCCGTCGATGCATATTCACATACCCCGGCCGGTGCGGGAGCAAAACAACCCGGGCTTACCGGCCAGGTAAAGGAAGATATTATTTCCAGGTTCGGAGAGCTTGGTGTGATTGTTCAGAACGGCAGGGTGGCATTTATTCCTTCAATGCTAAGGGCGGAGGAACTTTCTGAGAGTGAAGAATGTTTTACATACTTTGACACCGACGGAAAGGAGAATATGATTGAACTGGCCGCGGGGCAGATGGTTTTCACGCTTTGCCAGGTTCCGGTCATCTTTTCCGAGGGGGTAAGGCAGGAAATTACAATCTGCTATGCAAACGGCGGTAAGAGAATTATCGCAGGTTGTGTGACCGATGCAAAAACCAGCCAGAGTATCTTCTCGAGAAGCGGAGAAATCAGGCAGGTCTGGTTTGCTACAGATAAATTGAAAATAAATAAAAGATAGAGTACCATGTCATTCAGAAGCGACAAACTGATGTCTCTCGCAGGGGAGGATTTCTCGGGCAGGACAATCGATGAACTCAAACAACTTTTCAGGGAATTCCTTGATAACGGCATACACGGAATCTGCTACAGCGCATATCAGAAAGGGCAGGCTCCGGGGAGTATAATTACAGCCGAGCAGATAAGGCACAGGATCGGTATTATCAAACCTTATGTCCGTTGGATAAGGACCTTTTCATGCACTGACGGCAATGAACTGATCCCGGCAATAGCAAAACAGAACGGGTTGAAGGTAATGGCAGGCGCCTGGCTTGGCGACGACAAAGAGAAAAATGAGAAAGAGATCAACAACCTGGTAAAGGTGGTTAGGGAAGGAAACGCTGATCTGGTGGCTGTAGGAAACGAAGTTCTTTACCGTGAGGAACTGACCGAACAGGAGCTGCTTGATTATATACACAGGGTAAAGGAGATGCTGCCAGGGGTGCCGGTGGGTTACGTTGATGCCTATTATGAGTTTGTCAACAGGCCTGCTGTTACAGAGGCATGTGACGTGATATTCACCAATTGCTATCCCTTCTGGGAAGGTTGCCATATTGATTATTCCCTCCTTTACATCAAAAACATGTACTTCAGTGCACTGAGGGCGGCCGGGGGTAAGCGTATAGTCATAAGTGAAACCGGATGGCCTGACCGCGGGACAGCCTTCGATGCATCAGAGCCGTCAACCGTGAATGCCCTCAGGTATTTCATAAACATCCAGAAATGGTCTCTCGAGGAAAATATAGAAGTGATGTACTTCTCGAGCTTCGACGAGAGCTGGAAGATGGGTGCCGAAGGCGACGTGGGAGCCTACTGGGGTCTCTGGACGGAAGAAGGAGAATTGAAATACTGAAGCATCATCTGTTTTATCAGTAATGAACAGGTACACTGAACTGGGAATCACCCCGGGGAATGCGATTTGCTACTCGGGGTACAGGCATGGTCAGAGTCCCGATACCGATACTCATCCCTCATATGAGCAGGTGAAGCAAGACCTTATGATCCTGCATGGGCGATGGGCTTATCTGAGGCTCTACGATTGCAACGCACACGCTGAAACCGTACTGGAGGTAATCCGCCGTGAAAAGTTTAATTTCAAGGTAATGCTCGGGGCATGGTTAGGTGCTGAGATGAATAACTTCGGGTGCCCCTGGGGAGGCATCTATACCGACAGTATCCTCGAGGCGAACCGGCGAAATAACCTGGCAGGAATCAAGAAACTGGCAATGTTTGCCAACAGGTATCCTGATATTATCTTTTCCACTTCAGTGGGGAACGAGGCGACGGTAGACTGGACAGATCATTTCGTTTCTGTTGACAGTGTTATTGAATATGCCAGGATAATGAAAAGGACTACACGTCAGCCTGTTACCTTCTGTGAGAATTATCTGCCCTGGCTCAATAAACTGAAGCCGCTGGCTGCCGAGGTTGATTTCATTTCGATACACACATACCCGGTATGGGAGCACAAGCATATTGGTGAGGCACTTGGATACACTGTTCAGAATTTCCATGATGTGGCTGAAATGTATCCCGGAAAGCCTGTAATGATCACTGAAGCTGGCTGGGCGACAAACTCAAACGGCCGCGGCATCAACACCGACAATGTGAGCGAGGACTACCAGGAGGTTTATTACAATGATCTGATGAGATGGTGCGGAGAGGAAGGCAT
>ENA-UOWG01001233-UOWG01001233.1-activated-sludge-metagenome-genome-assembly--contig:-NODE-1233-length-26692-cov-36.371288_pt1 | contig 26692 bp, 23 predicted proteins | sample MGYA00238147_ERZ761563 | MGnify/ENA primary metagenome ERZ761563 (study PRJEB28884, sample SAMN05720216) | anaerobic digester metagenome | isolation source: active sludge of municipal... | reverse complement strand
GAATATTGAAAAACAAAGAGTAGAACAACATTTATTGAATTCTGTCTAATTATTCAATCTAAAAGAAGTTGCTGTTACGACCACGGCAAGCGGCATCATCCACCGGACAATCGCGATACTAGGATAACCTCATCCCCGTCTTTTAATTTTTCTTTTAGAGGTATTCCTTTCCCGTTTACAATCGAAACCATCTTGAGCTTTTGCGGTATTTTCAGATCGCTAATGAGTTGTTCCGAGGTCAGGCCGTCGGCAGTCACCAATTCATGTTCTGTAAAATACTTTTTGATGATGCCGACAGGCCTTACCTTGATTTTCATGAATGAAACCTCACCACACATTGGCTGCTTCTTGGCTTAAGCCGCATTCATTAAGAGCCGCCTTTGAAGGGATTCCTTTTTCAGGATCCATGTCCATGAGCTCGTAGAATTTCTCTTTCATCCCCGTAAAATTGATTTCGATCCCTTGCGGTTCCCCATCCCGCGCCGGTTCAAGCATTCGCGGCGTCAGTTCATCGTTCTTGGCGGTAAGCCCGTACCTGTAATTCATTAATCTCTTGAGGTAGAATATTCGGCGTCCGGCGTTCATCATGTCTTGGGCATCCCAGTTATAACCTGGGACGGTGTTAAAAAGCTCGACCCACTCAGGTATGCTGACTTCTCGATCCGCGAACTGGCAAAAACAGGCGCTGTTTTCTATGCAGCCAAGCTCGATCGAAATGACCGCAGCCTCAGGTTTATTTACGTCTGTCATGGGTTCGAGTTCAAATTCAAAACCGATCTCGGGATAGTAACATGATCCCATTTCAACAAAAAGCATGGGGTCGGCTACGTGACACGCGCCACGCGCGCTCATGGCGTACGTCAGTGCCATTCCATGACCGCCGCCGCGCGGGTCGTGCATCGGCGCTTCGAGTCCCTTGCTTTGCGTCGTGTAGTTGATGGAATCTTTCCCGATTTTTTCTGCCGCCGAGACACTTCCTTCGGCAAGAAGAGCGCCGAGATTACCTTCCCTTTTCACTATCTTCGGAAGTACGATGTTAATGACTGTTTCCATGTCTCCCCAATTGAGTTGAATTCCATCCGTATCCGCTTCAGTAAGGTCTCCTTTTTCAAAAGCTTCCATGGCCCACGCAATGGTTACGCCTGATGATATGGTATCCATGCCCATATCATTACAAATTCTATTTGCCTTGCATACGGCCGCAAGGTCCAGTGAACCCATCAGCGAGCCATAGGCTACTATGGTCTCATATTCGGGACCGGGTCCCTCGGGAATAGTCCAGGGACCTTCTTTGACCTCGACGACACGCTTGCAGGCGATTGCGCAATAAGCGCAGGCACCCCTTTTTGTCAGGTACTTATCCGTGAGGGTAGGTCCGGAAAGAGCGTCTGTGACTTCTTCCCAGAAATTCGATGTGAAATTTTTTATAGGAACATCACCTGTGAATGCACCACCGCCAAGATTAGCTGCTGAGCCGTTCTCGTGCAAAACGTTCGAAGCAAGTGCGTCTTTTATCTTAGCGTTAAGCTCCTTCCTGAGTTCCTCGTATTTCTCAGGATCGGCTAGAGTCATTTCTTTTTTCGCTGCTTTGACTACGATGGCCTTGAGATTCTTTGAGCCCATTACAGCTCCGAAACCGGTACGTCCGAAGGTGTGGTGCCCTTCGTTCATAATACAGGCAAATTTCACAAGGTTCTCTCCCGCCGGGCCTATTGTGACTGTGCGGCAAGTCTTGCCATGTTTGTTTCTTAACTCCTTAGTTACTTCCTCAATGCCCTTGCCCCAGTATTCCGTACCATCCACTATGGATATTTTATCATCCTCAATTAAAAGAACTGAAGGCTTAGGTGACTTACCTGTTAAAACAATGCCGTCATAACCCGCATATCTGAGCTCCGGGGCGAAAAACCCACCGCAGGAGGAATCCGCCCAGTGCCCCGTGAGAGGCGAACGGCCGGCGACGCTGTTCCTGCTGGCGCCGGAGAGCTTTAATCCTGAGAAGGGTCCGTTCATGAAAATGAGCATCGCCTCCGGAGAAAGGGCGTCCGCATTGAAGTCGCCCTTTTCCCAAAAATACTTTGCGGCGAGTCCGCTTCCCCCGACGTATTCCCTGTAGTTGTCCTCCGGCAGCGTTTCGATGCTGACAACGCCTGTATTGAGGTCCACCCGTATTACCTTCCCTGTATTGGCATTCATATTGTGTAACCTCTAAAATGTTTTATTTCATTATCTTATCAGCCCAGCCCAGATCGGTGAGTACCTTCTCATAGATCACCGCCACCTTTTTCAGTTTGGGAGCAAGTTTAAGGAGTCCTGTCGCCGAACCCTTTACGCGTATTTTTTTGCGCGTAATGGCCATGACGGGATTGAGCTTGTTCGACCAGGACCTGTGGGCGTCATCGGCGGAAAGGCTCATGGTCAGATCGGGTGTTTCCGAGGGTATTCCGGTGCCAATCGCATAGGCGCCATTGCGGCAGTCCACCCATACCGCGCAGCCGGGCCCGGATTCGGTATAATCGAAGAGTATAAGTTGATTAACCTTACGCGCACCCTCGCGGAGTTCTACATCCTTTTCTACTTCTTCCCACATCTTTTTTACAGCAGTGACACATTCTTCCGGGTTTTTCCAGTATTCCATAATTTTCTCCTTTCGTTTGTTATATTGCTTTCATATAAATCTTCAAAATATCTTCCTCTTCTAAATAGTGTGGATTGTAACTAACCTGGCCGTCCGCGGCTGCCAGTTCAACCAGCGGCTTCAGTTTTGCCGGGTCATTGGGAACTTTGAAATCCTTCAGTGTGTCGGTGAGGCCGATCTTCTTTTTAAGGCTGACCACGGCCTTTACTGCCATCTTTGCTGCTTCCACAGGCTTCTTGTCTTTCACGTCGAGCCCCATGGCGTCCGCTATCATCATGTATCGTTCCGGAACTTCAGATGCGTTGAAAGCCATCACGACGGGAAGCATGATGGCGTTGGCAAGCCCGTGTGGAATTCCATAGAGAGCACCCAAGGCGTGGGCCGTTGCATGGACCCCTCCGGTCATGGTGTTGACAAAGCACATCCCGGCAATGCTGCTCGCCAGAAGCATGTGCCCCCGGGCCGTAATGTCCTCCGGGTTCTTGACGGCGATGGGAAGGTACTTGAAGATGAGACGTATGGCATGCAGTCCCAGTGCGTCGGCAATAGGCTCTGCCCCTGTGGAGGTTATTCCTTCAATCGCGTGGGTCAGTGCATCGATCCCTGTGAAGGCCGTGATCTTCGCGGGTAGTTTGATGGTAAGTTCCGGGTCCAGCATAGCGATATCGCAGTTGCAGTATGGATGAGTAACCTGAAGCTTGGCGTGCGCCGCTACATCCAGAACGACCATGGCGTTCGTGACCTCGCATCCTGTTCCCGCCGTGGTGGGAAATGCTATGTGCGGGGGAAGCTGTTTCGCGCCCTCCCATAGTCCCGCCTGATCCGCCAATGGCTGGAAGTCGTCATTCCCCCCGCTGATCATGATGTTTACCGCTTTCGCGGTATCCATGACGCTGCCTCCTCCTACCGCGATCATGCAATCGGCGCCGCATTTCCTGTAAAAAGCGGCACCCGCGTTGATGATGTCGATTCTCGCGTCCTGAATTATAGAGTCGAAAACTCCGGCCAGTTCGAGATCCGACTTCCTCACTTCCTCTGCTACCATTTCAACGATGCCGGCCGCAACCAGGCCCTTGTCGGTGAAAATGACAGCCCTTTTACCACCCAATTGTGCCATCTCATATCCCACCTCTGACCTGAGTCCAGGGGAATACATAATCCTCGGCCTGTTGACCCAGCTAAATAATGGCTCAAATGTAATGTTCGGATACTTCATGCCACGCCCCCTTTTGTTAGTTTTTTAATTTTTTTGAAAATTGGATTTAAATGAACAAGGTTGTCAAAATTTGCGCTTATTTTATATTAAAAGATGATTATTATCAACCTTTAAAATCATATAAAATTATTTATTTTTTTATTGTTAAGCCCAAAATGGATTGGACTGTGATAATTTCGGTCTTATAAGTCAGGTTTATCTATGTCATACAACTCTTGCCATGACGACGCGGTATGATCACCTAAGGCCAGAGTAAGAGAGACAGGCAACAAGGATGCTTTTGACGGCAACCAATAGAGGCGTCACGGAATCCGCATTTAAAATGACTGAATTCTAACTCGACCTGTGGTACAGGTGCTGCGGGTAGAGCCTGAGCATTATTTTACATCGATGGGTGTTACCATAAGAATATTGTCAACCAGCATTTAGCAAAATACAGACCTCAACGGAAATCCTCCGTATATGGTCAAAAGGTAAACATGAATGGAGATTAAAGGACTGTCCGGATTGCCAGCCAGGGAAATTAACACGCTGCTATTCGACCTTGATGGAACAATCATCGATATAAGCAAGAAGGCAGAAATTCTCTTTTATGTTCGTGCATTTCAACGATTCAAAAATTATTTCAATCCCGTTTCATTCTATTTTTCATTCTGGAAATCCATGCATCACGTGCGGGCAAACAATACGGAACGCTCCAACTACAATGTGTTTATTGAAAGAATGGCCCAGCTCGGACGGACCACACCGCAGATTATTGATTCGCTTGCATCTGAAATGGTGGAAAAAGATTTCCAATCACTTGGCGACTTCTTCAAGCCAGTGCATGGTGCACGCGAAGCCATTGTCCTTGCTAATGAACTTGGATACAGACTAGTCTTGGCCACTAATCCCGTTTTCCCGAGAAAAACTGTCTTATACAGGATGGAATGGGCTGGACTGATGCCAGATGACTTCCTGTTCATCACCAGTTCTGAGGATATGAACCGGTGCAAACCCAGCGTTGAGTTTTATGAGAGACTTCTTACACGCCTGGATCTAAAGCCTGAACAATGCCTGATGATCGGCAATAATCCAGCCGATGACCTTCCGGCCCATGACATCGGAATCCGGACCTTTCTTGTGGAAACGCCTCTTTCCAAAAAAATAGTCCGGAAAAGCATCACAGATCAGCGGCTCGATGCCCGAGGCACCTATCCGGATCTGATGAACTGGATGAGAGAAGGAGTATTGTTAGCCAGGATGTCTTGACATGTAAAATACAAGCTTTTATTCTCTCATCAACAAAAAGGAGTTTCCATGAAAACACAATACCTGATGGCAATTGATGTGGGAGGAGGCTCTGGGCGCTGTCTCCTGCTGAATCCCGAAACGGGAGCAATCAAGACGGCAAAACGAAACTGGACCCATCCCGTCGCACCCGGCACCAGTGGTCTCGGGTACTCTGTTGACGCCAACGACATCCTGAAAAAACTTGGCGATGTGTCCCGCGAAGTCCTCGCCAAGGCAGGGGCCACCCCAAATCAGATTGCCGGCATTGCAGTAAGCGGTATGCGCAATACGATTGTTGTCCTGGATGCTCAAGGCGATATCCTGCTGGCAACCCCCAATCGGGATGCCCGCGCTCTGGGCGAAGGCATGGTGCTGGGGGCTGAACGAGGAAAAGAAGTTCACACCGTCACAGGCCATTGGCCAACCCCCTTGTTTCTCGGCACGCGCCTCCTCTGGATGAAAAACAACACCCCTGCTCTTTTTAAACGTGCGTCCGTCGCCTTATCAATCACCGATTGGATAACCTTTCTTCTGTCAGGGAAAATGGCCTCCGAATGCTCCCAGGCGGGCGAATCACTCCTTTTTGACCTGAAACGAAGCCAGTGGGCTTTTGATCTCATCGATTCCCTCGGATTTCCCCGGTCACTCTTCCCCATACCGGTGGAATCCGGCACTCACCTCGGAATGCTCACCAAACAAGCGGCCGACCTCCTTGGCCTGATTCCCGGTATTCCTGTTGCTGCAGGTGGAGCGGATACCCAGTGCGGCCTCTTGGGGGCTGGTGCTGTAAAAGACGGTGACCTTGCCGTCATCGCCGGCACGACCATGCCCCTGCAGCTGGTGACCGATCAACTGACCCTGGATGAATCCGGCAGGCTCTGGAGCGGACAGCATGTCGTGCCGGGCAAATTCATTCTGGAGAGCAACGGGATGGTGACCGGTGACGTCATCGACTGGTTTGCCCGACTCCTGTATCCGGATTCCCCCGATGCAACCCTGAGCCTCTTTACTGAGGCGGCAACATCTCTTCCGGGGGCCGCTAACGTCTATTCCACTTTTGGATCAGCTATATTCGACGGAAGGGGTGTCGGCCTACCGATCGGCAACCTCACCCTGTCCCACATGATCACGGGTGACGCCTCCAAAAGCCGCAGGCACATCGCCCGCGCTCTCGTTGAAGGAATCGCCTTCTCCGTGCGCGCCAACCTCGAACAGATCATCTCCATCTCAGGTAAAAAAATCCCCACCATAAGGGTAGCCGGCGGCATGTCCAAAAGTTCACTCTTCAACCAAATTATTTCTGACGTGACAGAATGCACGGTCCTTGTTCCATCCGACATTGAAGTTACATCTGTTGGAGCAGCCGTGCTCGCGGGTGTCGGGGCAGGAATATTCACCGATCCGTCCTCCGGGGCCAAAAAAATAGCTAAAGCTTTGAATGAACATCGACCTGACGCAATAGCGGCAAAATACCAAAATCTCTATACCGGCTGGCGTCAGGCCTTCGACAAACGGGTCGAGACCGATACTCATGTCGGCAATCTTCTAACCGCTGCGCTCTTCGAGCCTTCGCCCACAGCGTGCAGGGCAGCCGATCCGTCCTTCTCACCGAATATTTTTATCACCGCCTCTATGGACCAGACGGCGATCAACGAATTTGAAGAAATCGGTCATGTGGTTTATGCCGGATGGCGGGAGAAGATGAAGATATACGACGGCGGCGCAGACCTGATCGAGGCACTTTCCGGTGTGCAAATATTCGTCACAGAAATGGACGTGATGGATTTTCCGGCCATCCGCGACGCACGAGATCTGCGAGCGATTGTCACCTGCAGGGGAAACGCTGTCAACATTGATCTTTCCGCCGCCACCGCTTATGGCGTCCCTGTCATCAATACTCCCGGAAGGAATGCCGATGCCGTCGCGGACTTGACCGTCGCCTTCATGGTGATGCTTGCCCGTAAAATGCCCGGCTCCTTCGATTTCCTTAAACACGGCCAAATAAAATCGGGTGACATGGCCAAAATGGGAGAGGCCTATCTGAAATACCAGGGCAGAGAACTCTGGAGAAAGACCGTCGGGTTGGTGGGAATGGGCAACGTCGGCGCCTGTGTTGCCGCAAGATTGTCCCGCTTCGGAACCAGGGTTATCTTCTACGACCCGATGATAACCGCCGAGGCCGGGTCTCTGCTTTCGGCCCAAAAGGTATCCCTCGCTGAATTGCTGGCCATAAGCGATTTTGTGAGTCTTCATGCTCCTGCGATTGAATCTACTAGAGGGATGATGAACCGGGAAGCTTTCAACCAGATGAAACCGGGAGCTTTCTTCATCAACACGGCCAGAGCATCCCTTGTGGACGAAACAGCCCTTTTGTGGGCGCTGACATCAGGAAAGATTGCAGGGGCCGGTTTGGATGTTTTCTCAACCGAACCCCCAGGAACGGACGACCCCATTGTCTCTCATCCCAATGTTATCGCCACCCCGCACCTGGGTGGAAACACGACCGAAATCGCGGCACATCAGGGAGCCATCGCCATCGACCAGATCAAAAAACTTCTGGCAGGAGAGCGGCCGGACTATATCCTGAATCCTGAAGTCCTGGACACTTTCAGCTGGTTAGGTCCACGCCCCGAACTGGACGAAAAGAAACTAGAGGAGCTTTCCAAAAACAAGCGGCCTTCCATGACGTCATAGCGTCATTATTTGCCGCGCTTTTTTGCTGGAAACGCAGAATCCTTCTTCGACCGCTGAGGCGGGTTGTTTTTTTTCTCCCGTAGAAGACGAGAAATGTCTTTTTGCCTGTGGGTGTTTTTTTGATTAACCATGCAAGTTGAACCTCAAACAACTCCTAAACGCATTCTTCCAGCGGAAAGGTAAACGCTCGCAATCCGGCGCGCGGATGTTCTTCTTTCAGCTTCCGCACGAGTTCGATCAAACGCGGGATCTCCTCATCCGGAACCGCCATTAACATGGTGTTATTCGTCCCCGGCCAGTAATGCGTGCCCAGTTTGGGTTCACTCTCCTCGCCCTCTCCCGTAGCTCCGTGCGCTTTCGTGTAGGACTTATAGCCGGCTTTTTTAAAGACGGCTGTGACGGTTTCGTCGGAGGCTGAAGCGTAAATCACATACAACATTTTCATGGGTGTACCTCCCCGGATGCCGGCGTTTTATTATTCCGCCGGTTTTTTCTTTCTCTTTTTTCTGTTTTTGAATTTTTCCTGCCAGTCGTCGAAAATATCATAGGCGGACGGAACTACAACTAATGTCAAGATGAGAGATGTTAAGAGCCCACCAATAACTGATATACCCATCGGAGCGCGCGTCTCCGCACCCTCGCCCACACCCAGTGCAATCGGCAACATACCGAAAACCATGGCGAAGGTCGTCATCAGAATCGGACGCATTCTCACCGGCCCCGCCTGCAATATAGCATCACGTCTTGATAAGCCCCGCTCACGTAATACATTGGTATAATCAACAAGCAATATGGCATTTTTTTTCACCAGCCCCATGAGAAGAATCAGCCCGATAAAACTGAAAATATTAAGTGTCTTGCCCGCAATAAATAAGGCACCGAACGCGCCGACAAAAGACAACGGCAGAGAAAGTAGAACTGTGATGGGATGAACAAAGCTTTCAAATTGCGCGGCCAGAATCATGTAAGCCATGACAACTCCCAGAAGAATCGCAAAAAGCAGATAACCAAAGGATTCCTTCATGGTATCAGCCATCCCGTAATATTTCGGCACATAATCAGCGGGCAGAATGCGTCCGGCAATAGCATCCAGTTCGTCTTTCGCCTGACCCAGCGGCTTTCCTTCCAAAGAAGCAAAAACGGTAATGGCCCTTTGCCGGTCAGCACGGTTGATAACACTGGGACCGGTGCCTTCCTCCACCTTGACCACATTGGCTAATTCAACCAGTTTCCCGTCTCGGGCGCGCACGCTAATTCTTTGCATAGCACTGCTGCTTTCCCTGTCTTCGGGATTGAGCCTGACCCTGATGTCGTAACGTTTTCCTTTCTGTTCATCTTTATACCGGGCGATATCCAGTTCTCCGCTCACCAGGAGGTTAATGGCTTCCGCAATGGTCGCCACATCCACACCCAAATCAGCCGCCCGATCGCGATCGATATAGACCTTGAATTCCGGTTTGCCGACTTCCAACGAGGTATCCACATCCACAATTCCCGGCAGCTTGGAAAATTCCGCTGTTATTTGTTTGGCGTATTGCTGCAAAATTTTCAGATCATTACCCCGAATACTATACTGAATAGGCACATTTCTTATTCCGCCTCCGACAATTGACAGATCTTCCGCGGATACTTTTATCCCCGGAATTTGCCGCAATTTCGTTCGCGCTGTCTTTTTAATATCTTCCTGACTGTATTTACGCTCTGCTTTTGGAATCAGGTTGACCATCATCACAACTTTATTGGGATAGCCTGCATATCCCTGAACATAAAAGACGGATTTGACTCCCGGTATTTCCTGAACCATGGCCTCCGTTTTGCCGAAATATTGTTCTATCTGGTCAATGGAATAGTCTATCGGCGCTTCCATCCGAATCAGGAAAACGCCCTGATCTTCAGACGGTGTAAATTCCTTTCCGATGAAAGCGGTAAGCCCCAAACTCAAAATAAATATAATCAGGGCGGCGAAAAGCACCGTTTTACGGTAGCCCAGGGTAAATTCAAGAATCACGCGGTAAAGCGATTCCAGCTTTTTATAATAATACTCCAAACCATCGCCAATTTTCGTCCAAATGTGCTTTTTACTGCTGCCGCTCACACCTGCGGCCAATGGATTGGGTATTGATTTTTGATGCGGTTTGAGAAAAATCGACGCCATCATCGGCGTCAATGTAAAGGAAACAAGCAACGAAACCAGAATGGCGAAAATTATAGTCAAAGCAAACTGAAGGAAAAACCGGCCGATAATCCCTTTCATAAAGGCAACGGGAAGAAAAATGGCCACGATGGCAAACGTCGTAGCCATAACGGCCAGACCGATTTCCGATGTGGCAAATTTTGCCGCCTCCTTGGGCGCCATGCCCTCTTCCACATGCCGATAGATATTTTCGATGACAATAATGGCATCATCGATGAGCAAACCCACCGAGAGCGACAGCGCCAGCATCGTCATATTGTTAAATGTAAAGCCGAAAAAGTTGATTAGCGCAAACGTCGAGATGACGGAAACAGGCAGCGCCACCGCGCTGATGAGCGTCGTGCGCAGATTCTTGAGAAAAATAAAAACAGCTAAAACGGCAAAAAGACTGCCGATGATTAAATGGAATTGAACTTCATCGATCGAACGAACGATAAAGAGTGACGAATCCACGGCAAAATTGATTTTCATCCCGGGAGGTAGTGTTTTGTTGATTCTTTCCACTTCATTTTTGACACGATTGGCTACTTCAACCGTGTTGGTTCCCGATTGTTTCTGTATGGCCATGCCAACCGCCGGAACTCTATTGAAGCGGGACAGGGATCGTTTTTCCTCCATGCCGTCTTCCGCCCGGCCGATATCCTTTATCTTTACCGGAGCGCCTTTATAGTAACTGACAATCAACTCATTAAAGTCGGGAATACGGGAAAACTCGCCCTTAATCCGGACCGTGTATTCCTTGGTCTGAGTTTCTATACGCCCGCCGGGCAGCTCGATATTTTCCCGTTTGAGAGCCAGAATAACATCGGTTGGAGCTATTTGATAAGCTTGCATTTTGGCCGCGTCCAGCCAAATGCGCACCTGACGCAGACGCAGGCCATAGAAAATGACGTCGCCGACACCGTTGATGCGCTGAAGCTGTTCTTTCAAAACCTCATCGGCATACATGGATAAATCGCGGACAGACCGGTCCCCGGAAAGATTGAGAAATAGAATCGGCGTAGCATCCGGGTCCACCTTGGCAATCTTGGGTTCATCGATATCGTCAGGCAGTTTGTTTCTAATTCCGGATACTTTTTCACGCACATCCTGAACTGCCTGATCGATATTCCTCTCCAGAACAAATTCGATGGTGGTGCGCGACATGCTCTCGTAACTTGTAGATGTAATAGTTTTGACACCATTAATCGTGTTGACAGCGCCTTCAATTTTATCGGTCACGTCCACGTCCATGACATCGGGACTGGCGCCTTTCAGCGTCGTCGTAACGGTAACAATGGGGAAATCCACTTTGGGGAGAAGATCAACGCCGATGCTGGGGTAACTCACAATACCCAGCACGACCAGAGCCATAATGACCATGGTGGCAAATACCGGCCGTTTTACCGATGTATCAGCGAGCCACATTCACCTTCACCCCTTCAGACAAATTGTTCTGACCGACTACGACAATCTGTTCTTTTTCTTTCAGACCTTCCACAATCTCCACACTCTCTCCGTATTTGCCGCCTGTCTTGATAATTCTCTGGTGAGCTACATTTCCTTCCACTACAAAAATACTGATGGTCGAGTTGTCATACATCAGCGCCGTGAGCGGAGCAACAACGGCATTGCGAGACGCCGCCGTATAAATGGAAATCCGTGCAAATAATCCCGGTTTCAGCAAACGACCGGTATTGGGTACAATGGCCTCGGCCTGCAAGGTTCTCGTTCTTTCTTCCACATTGGGATAAAGAAGATTAACTCTGCCCTTGAAAGTTTTCCCGGGAAATGAATCGACCGTAAAAACAACTTCCTGTCCTGTTTTCAAATCGGCAATCTCTTTTTCGCTGACGGTAAAAGTCATCTTCAGTTGATCAATCTTGATTAACTGAAAAAGAGGTGATCCATTGCGCACGTAATTTCCGGGAGAAACTTTCTTTTCTTTCACCATACCGTTCAAAGGTGAATATATTTTCGTCCGGAGAAGCTTCTCCCGGGAGGTATCCAAAGAAGCTTTTGCTCTGGCTAAATCGGCTTCGGCCAGAGTAACCCTGGTGGATATGTCATCGAACTGCTGTCTGGTAATCAACTCCTCCTTATACAGAGACTCTTTTCTCTGATATTCGGCTTTCGCATTGGCCAGATTGGCCTGCGCCTGTTTCAGAGCCGCATTCGCCCGTTTTTCCTCCAACATATAATCGATTTGATTGATTTCAGCTAAAAGCGTCCCGCGTGCTACCGGATAGCCCTCTTCCACTCTTACACTTTTGACAATTCCGTCAACTTCAGAACTGACCACGACTTCTTCGTCAGCCTTCAAGGTGCCGGTCGTTTCTATATAAGGTTGAATTTGTTTCTTTTCCGCAGATTGAACATGCACATTGATCAGTGTTTCTTTTTCCACTTTTTTTTCTTTTTTACAGGAAACCAGAGGAATGCTGATTAAGATTATCATCACAACAAGCAACAATAATTTTGTCGTCCCGCGTCCTGACATATTTTTTTCATTGAAGCAAAAAAGCTTCTTCACGTTCATGATATTTTTCCTCCTGAAACCAAATCCGCGTATTATTTAGCGACGTGAACAAAACGAAGTAACGTACCGCTTGTTTTCTTTACCAGCAGGTTTGCAACCTGATAATTGTACAAAGCTTTCGCTACATCTCTATCCGCGGTCAAAAGCAGTGTATTGGCATCCATCACGTCCAGGCTGGTGGCCAAACCGTTTTCGAATTGTTTCATAACCGCGTTGTAGTTGTCCTTCGCGAAAATCTGCTGATCCTCCAGAAATTTCAGCGAGCCCTTCAAAGTTTCCAGATCAAGACAGGCCGCCTTCAATTCAACATCAATGCTCTTCTTCAAATCGTCATAAGCAAGCCGGGCCTGACGCTCTTTGGCCATGGCTTCCTTATATTCAGCTATTCTCAAACCGCCTTCAAAAAAAGGAAAGGACAGAGAAACCCCGCCTAAAATACTCTCGTCGTTGAAAGTTGTGCCGACCGGTTCCTGATCCGCCCGGTTATAAATGGCAAACAAACTCACGCTGGGCCAAAAAGCGCCGCGGGCGTATTTCACCTGTTGCTCGGCCATGCGGGTCTGCATATCATAACTCTTCAAATCAGCTCGTTCATCCAGCGCCGTCTGTCGCAAGCTGTTTAACTCGCACATCCCGGATACCGGCAATTTTTCATCCTTCAGTTGAAAATCAGGCTCCACGGCCGTAACACGGACAAGAGTTGCTCTTGCCAACTGCAGACCGTTAGCAGCCCTCAGTTGATCGGCGTAAGCCCCTGACAGTTCACCTTTAGCTCGTAAAAGCGCCGTTTTAGTCAATTCGCCGACCTTGACTCTTGTTTCGACGAAATGATGGTATTTTTTAAGCCTTTCCAGATTGGCATCGGCAATTTCCAGCACTTTCTGAGCTTTCAACACATCATAAAAAGAAACCGCGACGACCAGGACAAAATCCGATTTGGCGGCATCCAGATCATACTCACTTTTCGTTATGGATTGTCCGGCAATTTTCAAAGCATTCAGTTCACGCGCACTCAGGGAAAAAGATTGTTCCGCACGGACGCCCCATGTCCCTGATTGTTCCGGTTGGATCAACACATTGTTACTAATGGTGGGCAGTGGAGCGGGTAAGCTGATTGAAGAAACAACGTACTTATCTTCGGTAAAACGATTGTAGGTACCGAACGCCGTCACCTTGGGCATTAAAACCGCCCAGGCTTTATTCTTGCCCATCTGTGCGATAAAAAGATTTTCCTCGGTATATTTAATTTTTTCAGAATTTTTCAGCGCTTGCTGATAAAGATCACTCAGCGTATACTCCTGTGCCAGACCGATAGACACGGACATCAGAGTGACAGCAAGCAGAATTATCAGACAGAACCATGCTTTCTTCATCCTCAAAAAATCCTTTCCCGGGCACAAAAGCTCTTGGCTACCGGTTGATAACACCCATCGCTCTTTGCAGCCGAGCGTAAAAAGTATTATAATTAGCCAAAGCGTTGGTATATTCATATTTGGCTTTGGTGAGCAGTGTCTGAGCATCGAGCACTTCCGTTGAACGCGCCACTCTTTCCTTATAACGGGCTTCGGAGATTCGGAAATTCTCCTCGGCCTGATCAATCACTTTTTGCGAAACGGCGATCTGGCTTTCTGCTTCCTGCAAAAGGAGATAAGCGTTCTTTATCTCCAGCGCAATTTGATCATTTAACTCTTTGTTCTGATCAATGGCCTGATTTTCTAAGGCTCTTCCGGCGTCAACCCGGAATTTCGTTTTCCCCCATTCCCAGAAATTCCAACTGGCCACCGCCATAACCTGCCAGCTTTCCATATCTTTAAATTCGGTACCGGAAACGGATGGTGAATCACCAAAGCGGGCATATTGACCGACCAGACCAACCGAAGGGAAAAATTCACTTTGCGCTGCGCGAACCATTTTACCGGCCTGCTCGGCTTTGAGAATGGAGAGCTTGAGCTCCGGTCGATGCTGCCTGGCAATGTCCAGACAGGACTGAAATGACTGGCTGAGCGGCTTATAATCGAGAATATCAACAACCTCCACGGACGATAATAACTCCCGTTTCAAAATGGTATTAAAACTTGATTTCGCTAAGTCCACGGCATTTTGCGCTCTGACCTGCGCTTGTTTACCATTAGCCAGTTCTACTTCCGCTTGCAGCAGATCATTCTTGGGGATCAAACCGACCCGGTAATAATTTTGTGCGACATCACGGTGGGCATTAAGCATCTCCACCGCCTGGCGCGCCGCGTCCCGAAGTCTTTCGGCCCGTAAAATATTATAATAGCTTATCTTGACATCCTGAACCACATCCTGAACTTTAGCTGATTCTTCAACAAAGGCGGCATCCTCGGCAATTTTACTGGCCTGATAGTTGGCCAGAATTCCACCACCGGCAAAAAGCGGCTGATGTGCTTCAATCACCCAGTTATAGTTATTGATTGTACCAGCAACCATGTTCCCCGCCGGAATCAGGGGGGGAAATCCAGGAAAAAAGAAACTTGGTTCTTCATTGAGTCGCGTATAGCTATAAGACGTGCTGAATTTTGGCAGGAATCCGGTTATCGCTTCCCTTTTCCTGGCCTCGGCGCCCTTTGCCCCTTCTTTGGCAATATTGATCACCAGACTGTTCTTGAGTGCAATATCAATACTCTCTTCAAGTGTTAAAGGTTGTACCGCCTGAATGGCTTTAGGGAAAAATAATAAAACAGCAAACGTCAGGACCAACATACATCGAATTTTAATCCTCATGTTTTTTTACTCCATTCAATATCTAAGATCATTTCTTTTTTTGAAAAAAGCTTATCTTTTGATGGCATGATCATCCAGTCGACAGAAGCCGCCCGAATCAAATGCGATAAAGCAGCTGCTATTTCACGTGGAGGAAAATTTCGCAGTTTGCCATCTTTTATGCCGATTTTAGTATATTTTCGATAAAAGATAAATGTTTAAAATAACCCTTCATCAGATGTTGGCGCATGGCACTCATCGTCTGAGCCGACAGTTCGTTTTCTCCCCGCAGAAATATCCTGCAGAAATCAGCATTCTTTTCAATAAACTGTAATTGCGCACCAATAAGGGTATCCAGTTTTTCATCCAGATTTTATTTTATGAATGATTATTCATTTTGCGAATTGTTGTTCACATTAATTCCATGTTTTGTAAAGATTTTTTGCACAGACTGTTTCCGAAATTATTCGTCTTTTGACGAATCCCGTGAAATATCCAATAATAATGTTTGAAAATAAAGATTGTTTCCAAGGCAAAGGTTTATACGCCGATGTTTTCAAATAGTACGGTTGAAAGGTAGCGTTCTCCGGCATCGGGCAGAATCACCACGATAATTTTTCCGGCACACTCTTCCTTTTTAGCCAAACGCACGGCTGCTGCTGCCGCCGCGCCACAGGAGATACCAACCAGTATGCCTTCTTCCCGCGCTAGACGTCTTGCATATTCGATGGCTTCCGCACTGTCCACCTGCTCGACCCGATCGATGATGGATAAATCCAGCGTGTCGGGAATAAAACCCGCTCCAATTCCCTGAATTTTGTGCGGTCCCGGCTTTAAATCCTCTCCGGACAGCTTTTGGCTGATCACCGCACTTTCTTTGGGTTCCACGGCAACTGAAATAATTTTCTTATCCATTTTCTTTTTAATGTAACGGGAAACGCCGGAAATCGTTCCTCCGGTTCCAACACCGGCAACCAGAACATCTATCGCACCTTCCGTATCATTCCATATTTCCGGACCGGTCGTCTTCTCATGAATCGCGGGGTTGGCTGGATTCTTGAACTGCTGCGGGAGAAAATATCTTTGCGGGTCAGCTGCAGCGATAGCTTCAGCTTTATTGATCGCACCTTTCATTCCTTCCGTACCGGGCGTCAGGATAAGATTGGCGCCAAAGGCAGCAAGGACTTTTCGTCGTTCAATACTCATCGTTTCCGGCATGGTCAGTGTCAGCTTATAGCCTCGCGCCGCCGCGACGTAAGCTAGAGCGATACCCGTGTTGCCGCTCGTCGGCTCGATGATTTCTACACCGGGTTTCAGCAGCCCTTTTGCCTCGGCATCCCAGGTCATGGCCGCCCCGATTCGGCACTTAACCGAATAAGCAGGATTGCGGCCTTCTATTTTTGCCAGCACCGTTGCCTTAGCGCTTGACGTGACATGATTGAGTTTTATCAGTGGCGTATTGCCGATAGACTGCGAATTATCTGCATATATTTTTTTCATGGAACACCTCCTGAAGTAGGTGGACAATGCGACGCGCCTCACACTGCATTAAATTTTATTCAGGGCCTGTTCGATATCCGCCAAGATGTCATCCATGTGTTCAAGGCCGATGGACAGGCGGATAAAATCAGGCGTGACGCCTGTGGCTAATTGTTCTTCCGGCGACAGTTGTTGATGCGTCGTGGATGCCGGATGAATCGCTAAAGTTTTTGCATCACCGATATTGGCCAGATGTGAAATCAATTGCAGGGAATCAATAAATTTCTTTCCCGCTTCCATCCCACCCTTTACGCCAAAGCCAAGAATAGCGCCCGCCCCTTTAGGAAGATATTTTGCCGCTCTGTCATGTTCCGGACTCGATGCCAGCCCCGGATAATTCACCCAAGCAACTTTGGGATGTTTCTCCAGATAAAAAGCGGCAGCCCGTGCGTTTTCGCAATGACGCGGCATACGCAGATGCAACGTTTCCAATCCTTGCAGGAAAAGGAACGCATTAAACGGGGATAAGGCGGGACCCAGGTCGCGTAAAAGAGTAACACGGGCCTTCAGAATATACGCCAGATTACCCATGGGTTTTAAGGCCTCCACAAAATTCAGCCCGTGATAACTTGGATCAGGATCGGCAATGAGCGGGAATTTCCCGTTTGTCCAGTCAAACTTCCCTGAGTCAACAATAACACCGCCCAGCGACGTGCCGTGACCGCCGATAAATTTGGTTGCGGAATAAACAATAATATCCGCGCCGAAATCAAAAGGACGCAAGAGATAGGGAGATACGGTATTATCCAGGACAAAAGGAATGCCTTTTTTGTGCGCGATGGCAGCGATGGCGGTAAGGTCGGCAACATCCATTTTAGGATTGCCTATCGATTCCGCGTAAACAGCTTTTGTCTTCGGTGTAATGGCCGCTTCCAGCGCTTTTAAATCATTGGATTTGACAAAGTTTACCGTAATGCCCAGGCGGGGAAACGTGTAATGAAATAAGGTGTAGGTTCCGCCGTAGAGATTATCCGCCGAGACGATTTCATCGCCGGCTTTCGCAATATTCAGCAAAGCCAACGTAATGGCGGACTGGCCACTTGCCACAGCCAGCGCGCCTATGCCGCCTTCCAGAAGCGCAATTCTTTTTTCCAGAACATCCGTCGTCGGATTCATCAGCCGCGTATAAATATTCCCGAATTCCGTTAGCCCGAAAAGTGCAGCCGCTTGATCGGTATCCTTAAATTGATAGGAGGTTGTCTGGTAAATGGGCACGGCCCTCGATCCCGTTGTCGGATCCGGTTCCTGCCCGCCGTGAAGCATCAGAGTTTCTATTCTTAATGATCTGTCCATTTTACTCATTGAAAAGATCCTTTCTTATGTTTCACGGATGACTTCCTCGATAACGCCACCACCCAGGACTTCATCGCCTTTATAAAAAACAACCGCCTGCCCCGGCGTAATCGATTCCTGAGCTTCTTTAAATATAACCCTTAGCTTTTCGCCTTCCTTTGTCACAAAGCAGCGGGCCGGCTTCTTGCGGTAGCGGATTTTCGCTTCCATCTCTTCGGGAAATTGATCCGTCAGAAAATTCAGCTCACCGGCAATTAATCCCGATGCGAACAGGTCTTCTTTATTCCCGACAACAACTGAATTTGTTCGGGCATCAAAACGAAGAACGTACAGAGGAGTCTTTGCGCTGATTCCTAAACCGCTGCGCTGTCCGATCGTATAGTAAATAATGCCCTGATGGCGTCCCAAAATCTTGCCGTCCTTATCAACAATATCGCCCGCAGCAACCGACAAATTTCTTTCTTTAAATAATTGCCGGTAATTCCCCTGCGTGACGAAACAGATATCCTGGCTTTCCACTTTTTGCGCTACGGACAGTCCGGCTTTCTTCGCTTGCGCGCGGACATCCGACTTGCTGAGATTTCCCAATGGAAAAAGAACCTGCGGTAAATCATCTTTCTTAATCGGATAAAGAAAATACGTCTGATCCTTATTTTTGTCCGCCGGCCGCAATAGATGCCAGGAATCCCTTGCATGCTCGATTCTGGCGTAGTGACCGGTGGCAAGATAATCAAAACCCAGGCCGCGGGCTTTGTCCAGAAGAGACCCGAATTTAAGGGAACGGTTGCAATCCACGCAGGGATTCGGCGTTCTTCCTTTTATATATTCGGCGGTGAATTTGCTGATCACCAACTCTTCCATTAACTGAGCAAAGTCAAAAACAAAATGTGGGACATCCAGTTGACCGCATACACGCTTCGCGTCTTCCATGGCGTCGCCACCGCAACAACTGGCACGGTCGCTATCCTGCCGGATGCCCAGGCACATCGTCACGCCGGTCACCGAATAACCTGCCTCTTTGAGCAATACGGCGGCCACGGATGAATCAACACCGCCGCTCATCGCTACAAGAACTTTCTGCTTTAAAGGGCTGCCGAAGTAATCCATATTATTCTTGCACTCCAATATAATTCACCAAATGATTATCCGCCTTCCGACAGCTTATCCGTAAATTACCCAGTTTCATCAAAATGGATTATTACTATCTTTTTGGTAGTAATTAATTCAACGGTCATAATTTGTCAAGATTTTTTAACGCAACCTGCTCCTTCAAATACGTTTTTCTGGACAGGTCGAATTCATAAAACAGATTAGACGACAAATCAAAATAAATAGACTTTAATTCCAGCTAGATACGCAGTTCCATTTCGGCATCAATAAATCCGGCGACATCGCTTTGCTTTTTCCAATCTTGCAATTTCAGCCTAACCTTGCTATTTAGCGCCATTAAAAATGCTGTGAACATAGCATTGTAAAGTATTTTCGATATATTGAAATGATAGGATCAGATCGGGATTTGGCAGTCTGAATCTTTAAAAAAATGGAGCCTCTGATGCAAGTTCATTTCCTTCTCTTTATTATTTTTCTGGCGGCAACGACCATTGTCAGTTTTGTTTACGCCATCTGGCGGCGCCGCAATGACGAACAAATACTTCGGAGCATTATCCAGAGCTCTCCTATTCCCATCTTCGTCATTTCAACAAACCACAAAATCCTTTACTGGAATAAAGCGCTGGAAGGGTTGAGCAACATCAAGGCGAAAGACGTGCTCGACACCGATCAGCAATGGCGGGCTTTTTACAAATCGTCTCGCTCCTGCATGGCGGATATAATTTTGAAAAACAAAATAGACAATTCCTCCATGCTTTACGCGGGAAAGGTCGTAAAATCGAAAGTGCTTAAAGATGCGTATGAAGTAACGGAATTCTTCCCGGACTTGGGTGAAAAGGGCAAATGGTTCCGGATTACATCGGCACTTATCAAAGATTCCAGCGGCAAAGTGTTCGGCGCCATAGAAACCTTGGAAGATATCACGGAGCAGAAGACGGCGGAAGAAGAACTCCTCAAAAGAAGTAAACTAGAATCCCTGGGCACATTTGCAGACGGCGTGGCCAAAGACTTTGATAGTCTCCTTTCGGCCATCCTGCGCAACGTTTTTTTAGCCAAAATTTCCGCCAACGAAGAAGATAAGATTCTGGAAAACGGCCTGGCAATAGCGGAACGGGCCGGCCTGCAGGCCAAGGAACTGGCGCATCGGCTGATCACCTTTGCGCAGGGCGGCTTTCCGGTAAAAAAATTGGAGAAGGTGGATCATTTAATTAATGAGGTTCTTCAGAAAGCGCTGGCTGGCTCGAATATAACATGCCAACCCGTTATCTCATACAATCTCTGGCCGGCAGAAATCGATGCGATGCAGATTAAACAGGTGATTGAAAACATGATTACAAACGCAAAAGAAGCGATGCCGGACGGTGGAGTGATAGATGTTATTGCGGAAAACATAACAACCGGAACCAACATTCGGGCCCTTGGCGAAAGTAATAATTATATCCGTATTATTATTAAGGACCGGGGTGTCGGCATTCCCCGAGAAAACCTCTCAAAGATATTTGATCCTTATTTCACGACAAAAGAAAAGAAGGAACGAGGCGGCATTGGCCTGGGGCTCGCCATCTGTGATTCCATCATTAAATACCACAATGGCCTGATCAGTGTGGAATCGCTTGTCGGCGTTGGCACATCCTTTATTATTTATCTAGCCGCAACTCCGAATGGTACTCCAGAAGCGTAAAAGGCAAATAGGCGCCATAATTCACGGTCTTTTTCGGGTAGCATCCAATCCCAGCAACACGACAAAGCCGCATAAAGTCAGATCGGTGTCATTTCCCGGATGAAATCTTCGATCTTGAGGAACCGCGAAACAGATGCTGTCTACAATTCTGCCTTCAGGCTGCTTACCCCCCATCCTTTTTAACATCCGTCATTAGCTCTTCGATATGACGCAGACGCTCCTGAAATGTGGCAATTCCCAAAGCCGATTCCCGAGGATGCAGATTTTCAATCTCGGCAAGCCGGGTGCGTAAGTGAAGAATAATTTCATCCGCCAAGCCTAAAAGAAGAGCGCGCTCATACTTTGTCATTTCCAGGACACCATCATCATTAAATTTATATAAACTAAAATCTCTTACTCCCGCGTGGACAGCCAAGACATAAACGCCTTCTTAATGGACTCCGCTGCGGTTTCGATCCCAACGTGTTGTGTATTCACCAGCATATCGTAATGCCTTGGATCGTTAATATCTTCATTAAAATACTTTCGGCAGAAAGCAATCTGATCGCTATCATATTTCGTAATATGCTCCAGTGTTTCTTTCTGCGACATTTTGCGATCGCGCATCACCCTCTCCATCCTTATTTCCAGCGGCGCGATAATCCGCACGCGAAACGCTTTGTCCTTCAGGATAAAACTGCCGCCCCGGCCAATGATGATGACATTGCCATGCTCGGCGTTGGTGTGCATCACCATCGATAAATGACGGATGTATTCATTGGGCCAGATATGATGCGATTCAAAAAAGGAGCTAATCAGGCTGTCGAAAAGAGAAATACTCTTCTGGTCAAGCGATTTGATGACCTTGTCGCTCATATGGGCGCTTTCGGCAACCTTGTGAATCAGATCGCTGCCGATAATATTCATCTTCAGTTCAGTAGCGAGGATGCGAGCTACCAATCCGCCGCCCGCGCCAGCTTCACTGGAGAGCGTGATAATATGTCCCGGCTTCTCCTTCTTTTCCTTCTGCCAGCGCGCCACCTGATCTTCAACCAGTTGGTCGACATCCTTGTCGCGCAATTTGATATCCCTTGTATAGTCGGGGCAATTAACATCAAACAAGGCATTGGTCTTCACCCGATAACGCTTCATGCAGTTCTCGCGCCATGCACAGATAACACAAATTCTTTTATCCGAACCTGTTGACATATCCCAGTCCTCCTTCCATAATAATTTATGATGCCTGTTCCTGCATTGCCTCGAAACCGGAAACGATATCGAGAAGTTCTTCGGTAATCGTCATCTGGCGCGTGCGGTGAAACTGCACGTGCAAATCCTGCATCTGCTCTTCAATATTTTTCTCCGCATTTTGCATAGAAGCAAGGCGACTGGCATTTTCGCTGGCCAGTGACTCAGCAAACGCGCGATAAAGCGACACGAAAAGATACTCCCGAATCAGCGAAGAAAAAATCTGATCGCCGTCCATCCGGAAAATGGGCAGGGATTTGGAATCCCATTTCTTTTTGGCGATTTCCTTGAGCCACTCCCGATTGACAGGCAGCAGCTGAACCATGTGTGGATGATAGATTGCCCCGCTCACATATTTATTATAAAACAAGAAAAAATGATCGACGTTATTATGAAAATGCCATTCATCGATAACCATGATGATTTCCTGAACCAGCGGTGTGATGCCCGCTGTGGAACTGGGCGTGGTCAACAACTCATCGATAGGTTGTCCGGCATCTTCAATATAATCTGCGACACGGGCGCCGATGGAAAGCACTTTCCGGTTTTCCTTTTTAATGCCGGCAGTTTTGGCATAGTCGAGCGTGAAAGCGGAAATCTGTTCATTGAGCTGCCCGCAAAGGCCTTGATCCGATCCGAAGACAATCACACCCATCCGTTTCATCGTGGATGTCTTTCTCTGGAGTGTTGCCCCCATGCGCTCCTTGAGCACAACCTGCAAGCCCATTTCAACCGTACGATTGTAATCACGCAGGGAATCCACGGCCTTCTGATATTGACGAATACTCACAGCCGCCAGCGCCTTCATCGTTTTAACCACTGACAGGAGATCCCCCGCGCTTTTCATCCTTCTTTTCAGGGACTCAGTTGTTTGCATGAGCGTCCTCAACTTCTTCAAAAGGCTTAATGGCCGGTTTAATTTTATTCATAATACTGTCGCGATCCGCCATTTCCAGCTTTTTTCCGGCTTCAACCCGGCTGCACAATTCCGGCAACTGTTCATTGACAGCCTGTAACAGGTGCGCCTCCACCTCACGGACTCTCTCCGTCGGAACAAGATCCAGAGCGCCACCGGTTACGGAAAGCAGAGAGGCAATCTGTTCGGAGGCGCGCAAAGGTTTGTATTGCCCCTGCTTCAGAATTTCACGAACACGCCAGCCCCGCTCCAGTGTCCGCCTGGTGCTTTCATCCAACCTGGTGCCGAAACGGGAGAAAGATTCGAGTTCTTCAAACTGCGAATAAGACAGCCGCAAGTCACCCGCCACCGAACGATAAGCAGGCAACTGCGTTTTGCCACCGACGCGGGATACGGATTTGCCGACATCAACCGCCGGTAAAATGCCTTTATTGAAAAGAACCGGCGATAAATAAATCTGTCCGTCTGTAATGGAGATCAGATTGGTCGGAATGTAAGACGACATATCCTGCGCTTCCGTTTCGGTAATCGGCAGAGAGGTCAGCGACCCTCCGCCCAACTCCGGACGCATATGCGTGGAACGCTCCAGAAGCCGGGAGTGAATATAAAATATATCGCCGGGAAAAGCTTCGCGTCCCGGCGGCCGACGCAAAAGCAGCGACACTTCGCGGTAAGCCCGGGCATGCGATGTCAGATCATCATAGACAATCAACACATCACGTCCCTGTTCCACAAAATATTCCCCCATGGTTGTGGCGGCGTATGGCGCAATAAACTGCAGCCCCGGCGTGTCTTCACCGGTGGCCACCACCACGATACATGATCCCATCACCCCGTGATCACGCAATTCGGCAATGACCTTGGCCACGTCCGCGCTTTTCTTGCCGACGGCACAGTAGATGGAAATAATCCCTGTTTCTTTCTGGTTGATAATGGTATCGACCGCAATGGCCGTTTTTCCGGTTTGCCGGTCACCCAAGATCAGTTCTCTTTGCCCGCGCCCGATGGGGATCAGCGCGTCAATCACCTTGATGCCCGTCTGAAGCGGCACGACAACCGGAGCGCGATCCATAACGGCCGGAGCCGGTCTTTCCACGGGCAATCGCATGACCGTATTGACTTCCCCCAGACCGTCCAGCGGCCGTCCGATCGGATCAACCACCCGTCCCAACAGCGCGTCCCCGACCGGCACATCCAAAACACGCTTGGTGCGCTGCACTTCCGTCCCCACTTGCAGATTTTCACTGGGGTCCAGAAGAACAACACCGATTTCTTTTTGATCGATATTGAAAACAAGTCCCATATAATTTCCGGCAAACCGGACCAGCTCCTCCGCCCGGATATGCGGCAGCCCGCTGACCCTGGCAATATCGCGTCCGACAAATTCCACCTGGCCGACCTCATATTGCCTCAACTCAGGATGCTGCCCATCCAGGACCTTGTCCATCGTGTCAAATGTGTCGTCCAGAAAGGTCTTTAATTCCTGATTCTCAACTTTACTAACCTCTGAATTCATTCTATGCCTCCTGACGTTATTATCCTAGGTAGCATGCGCCTCTTTCTGGAGGGTTTCCGTCAGACTTTCCACAAGCGTCTCCAGATATTCATTAAGACTCCAGGCAATCTTGTGCCCATTCACCCGCAATTCGATGCCCGACACAATATCCGGCTGTTCCAGATAACGAATCGTAAAACCATTCGTGATCTGCTTCTTCAATGACTCCTCGATTTGTGCCTGCATCGGTTCGGAAATTCCGAAAGCGCTCTGGATAACGACCCTATTGCCCCCGCCGCTGATCGCCTTGCGAATCTGAATACTTTTTTCCTCATCAAGCGTTTTGACACGACGGATAAATTCATCGACGATCCGCTCCTCCAGTTCCACATCCGCCAGATCGGCAAGTGCCTTGCGCGCCGTCGCATATAATTGTTTGGCCGCACGCTGGCGCAAATCATAGAAAAAGGCATCGTGTTCGCGAACCAGCATATCCTGCCAGCGCGCTTTCACCTGATCGACTTCTTCGCGGACTTTTTCCATCAGCTCTTTACGCTTGGCTTCAGCCGCCATCGTTGCCTCATTGAGCATGATTTCTTTTTTCTCATTGAGCATCTGGTTACGTTTTTCGTAAAGCTCAGCTGCCTCGTTGGCCTTGCCTTTCAGCTCTTCGGCCTCGGCAAAGCGCGCTGCTATTTTTGCTTCTCGGTCATCCATGGCCTTGATGATCCGCCCGTAAAGAAAACGTTTCAACAAGTACATGAGCAGGAGGAAATTAAAGATTTGCGCTAAAAAAACAAACCAGTTGATATGCATGGATCATCTCCCTCACTTTATAATGAAACCCCAGAAAGGATTGGCGAAAATGAGAATCATGGAAATGACGAAACAGTATATGGCGATGGATTCAATCATGGCCAACCCGACAAAAAGCGTTCTCGTTAAAGAATTTCTCTCATCCGGCTGTTGGGCAATCGCCGCCAGCGCCTGGGAGATTGCCTGTCCCATACCCAGCCCGGGACCAATTGAACCAATGGCCATTGCCAAACCCGCACCGAAAATCGATGCCATCGCGACGAGACTGATGCTGTCCATAAATACTCCTCCTTTATAAAATTGTTTTTAAGCGCTAACGCCCTCCTGCTTTATCTCCGTATGATGAACTTCATCCTCGGCGCTGAGCGCGGAGGCTATATAGACCATGGAAAGGATCGCAAAAATGTATGCCTGGATCACCCCGATGAGCAGTCCCAGAATCTGCATAACCACCGGGAACAAAAAGGGTGTGACCGCCAGCAGAATACCGACAACCTTTTCATGACTCATAATGTTGCCAAAAAGACGAACGGTGAGCGCCAGCGTTCTGGATAATTCCCCCATGACATGGAAAGGGAAAAAAATAAAATTAGGTTGAAAATATTCCTTCACATAATGAAAAAGACCGTTGCGCGATATGCCATAGAAGGGAACGGCGATAAAGACACACGTGGCCAATGCCGCAGTGGTCGTCATCGACGACGTCGGCGCGACAAATCCGGGAACAATAACCAGGACATTTGACACACAGATAAACAAAAAGAGCGTGCCGACCAGCGGAACATAGTGGTCCGCCCCTTTTTTCGTCATCTCACTGATTTCACCACGAATGATGGAAATAATCACTTCCAGAAAATGCTGCCAGCGTGACACCTTCATTTCCGACGACAGGTTGCGCGTGATGATCCAGGAACCGACAACCAGGATGGCCATCACCAGCCAGGTATAGAGGATGGTCGCATTGATCACGATAAAGCTCCAGCTCCAGATGATCACCTGATCGGGACTAATCTGATTGAGGGATACAATCTCCATATCGACTCCTTGATCGGCCGCAAATGATCGGCCGAACTTCTTTTAATGAACCGCTTCCACCGCTTTTTGCGGTCCCAAACGGTAGGTCAATACTTTTCTGATCACGATAAAACCCAGCATGGCCGCAGCCAGGCGCTCCCAGTGTCCTCCCATAACAAAATAAAATCCTGTCGAGAGTAATGCCATCCGTAGGACAAAACTTCCCAGTATCAGACGTGCGGGACTTACTGTTGCAGGCAGGCGGCGCACGGTCTGCCAAAGGGCGATGAAGTAAAATCCACCCAGGACTAACCCTGCGGCAAAAGCCGCCATGAGAATCATCAT
>ENA-UOWG01001232-UOWG01001232.1-activated-sludge-metagenome-genome-assembly--contig:-NODE-1232-length-26712-cov-8.674307_pt1 | contig 26712 bp, 16 predicted proteins | sample MGYA00238147_ERZ761563 | MGnify/ENA primary metagenome ERZ761563 (study PRJEB28884, sample SAMN05720216) | anaerobic digester metagenome | isolation source: active sludge of municipal... | reverse complement strand
GGCAATCCTCCCGCAATATAGTTGTATTCAATATGTGGGTAATAATGGATGCTGACATTTCCATCATCGTCGGTTGACCGGCTTTGCCGGACTTCTGATACAGTGATGGTCCCCGGGGCGGCAGGCCAGTTAACACTTTCACCCGCCTTTTTTTTGCTGTTAATGCTGTACAGAAGAAGTCCGAGTCCTAACGCGAACACAAGAATGAAAAAGAATCCACCACAGATCAACCCAAAAGCGAATGGCAAGTTGGACATTTTACACTCCTTTTCCAGTGCCGGGTAATTCGCCTTACTCAATTAAGGAAAAAAACAGATCAACACGATATCTGAGTGAACCGTGTCAGATCATCAATATTATTGCATAAGTTGTTGTGAATTTACCGGTCTTTTTTCGCCAGTTTGTCTTCGATGCTCGCCATCAATTCGCCTACGTTGGCAAAGTTTTGAATTTCGCTCTGGTCAAACTCGATCCCGAATTCCAATTCGATCGCGATCATCAGGTTAATATGCGAAAGAGAATCCCATTCATCCACATCATCCGCGGTGAGTTCCGGGCTGATCTCGATGGACATATTGTCAAATACAGTTGTGAAAACCTTGGTTAATCTTTCTTCAATACTCATTTCTACTCCATGGTGGAGGTGTCACCGGGGTCTTTGCCCTCATAGATCGCTTTCAATACCCTGCGTAGTATTTTACCACTCTGGTTCTTGGGTACGCTGTCAATTACGTGGAACTCAGCCGGAATGGCAGTGGTGGATACTTTATTACTTACGTAGATGCGGCATTTTAGTTCCAATTCTTTGCTCCAGGTCTGGTCATTGCGTAATTTTACAAAGGCGATGATGCGTTTGTGTAACAACGGATCATCAGCGCCGATCACGGCCACATCAACGATCTCTTCGATTTCCAGCAGCGCGCTTTCCACCTCAAATGGTCCTACCAGGTGCCCTGCGGTGTTGATCACATCATCTGCGCGGCTGACGTACCAGAAGTAACCTTCCTCATCCCGATACGCCAGGTCGCCGGTTATATAGATTGAATTTTTGAACTTATCAGAATAAGCTGCTTCATTATGGAAGTAAGTGCGGAACATCGAACCCCAACCCTTGCGCAGGCACAACAGCCCCTGCTTGCCGTCCGGCTGAAGCTGCATGTCATCATTACAAATGAAGGCTTCGACCCCGGCACGCGGCTTTCCCATCGAACCCGGTTTCACGGTCATGGGCGGATGGTTGCCGATCATCATCGAGCCGGTTTCAGACTGCCACCAGGTATCATAGATCTCCACCTTGAAGACCTTTCTACCCCAGTGATAGATCTCAGGGTTCAGAGGTTCTCCCACGCTGTACATTCTTTTGAGAGAGGAGAAATCATGTTGGGTGAACTTGTTTTCATCCTCCTGCATCAGCATGCGCAGCGCTGTGGGCGCGGTGTACCAGATGTTGACCTTGAGGGTCTCCAGTGTTTTTAGCCAGTTATCCGCGTTGTAGGTACCGCTGTATTGCACCTGGCGCGCACCTGTACCAAAAGGAGCAAGGATACCGTACACAATTCCGGTGATCCACGCCGGGTCAGCGGTGCACCAGTACAGGTCATCTGCTTCGAGCTGCATGATATCCCGGAATGATTGGCGCATATCCCCCAGAGCGCCATGCACGTGCAGCGCGCCTTTTGGTTTGCCGGTTGAGCCTGAAGTGTATTGCAGGAACGCTGGTGTCTCGGCATCGACCCATCGGGGATAATCGAAAATTGGGTCGGTTTCTGTCATAAGCTTTCTTAAACTCAGCACGCTGTCGCTCTGGTGATCGTCATGGTCGATCGTCAGTATCTGCTGCAACGCCGGCAGTTTATCCTTGATGGCCGTTATCTTACGCAGCAGGCTTTTTCGTGTGATCACGATCTTTGCGTTGCTATTGGATAAACGATCCAACAGTCCTTCTTCTCCTAAGGTTCCGAATAATATGCATGAAATGCCCATCGCTTTTTGCACACCGAAGAACGCGCTGATCAGGATCGGGCTGCGGGGAATAAAAATGCTCACCGTATCGCCGGGGACGATACCCAATTGCTTTAGAATGGCTGCCACACGACTTGATTCCCGGTCAAAATATTCAAACGAGTAAATCTGTTCTGACAGGTCTGTATCGACCCAGTGTAGAGCCTCACGGCTACCCTCACCGTTTTCCACAAAACGGGTCAGGCAGGCGTAAGCGATGTTTTCGACATTCATGTTTTTACCTCCATTACGGGTTGATCGTCCAGCGCCATTGATGCATGACCACTGAAGGTCCGCCCAGCACGAGCACATCATCCACATCGTGCGCTGCCAGGAATTCTGATAAGGAGAAATAGTAATCGGGATAATGCCGGATATCCACAGCGTAGGTGTGATGATAGTGCGAGGCTAGTAACGGCTCGATCGCGTTCGTAAATGAGTCGCCAATGATCAACAGGTTGCGGTCGGTGCCATTTTCAAACACGTATTCCAGGTAGTCCACATCCTTGCCATTGTATTCAATGTAATGGTCGGCAAAAGGTGCGCGCGAATAATTGCCCGCCAGGTATTCATCCTTGTGGTTATAATCGATCTCGTTGCCTTCGATATCATAGATCTTATATGGTGGCAGGTCTAACAAGGGTACTTCAAACACATCTCCCGGTTTGATCTTATAAAACACTGATCTCGCCCACCTGCCGTGAAATTCAATATCCGGGAAGGTGTAGATCGTATCATGCGATTGCATGGGGGTGATATCCGGGTAGTTCTCCCTAAGCATGTTGTATATCTTTTCATAACCCAGCAGCATACCGTGAACGTTCCAGTGGTGATCGGTGCGGTAGAAATACTTTTGTTGATCCTGATATTTTTCAAGTAACAACTCTTCCACACGCAATTCTTGCGGTTTGTGCTCCAAAAAATAGGAAAAACTGCGCCCGGCATCCGCGTTAATGAAATACCGGTTCAACGGGTTGAACGCGGAATCCTCGAGCACCTCGATATAAAAAGCGTAGAAGTTTTGATTCTGGTGAAGCTTGATAATGGTGTCGTAATAATCGATCTTTACATCAATATCAGCCTGCTCTTTATTCCTGAAGAACTCGGGTTCGGGCAGGAGCAGGGTGTTCTCCCGGTCCTCGTAAACATTATTGCGGTTGTCTGCCGGGATGATTTTGTCGTCCGTGAATAAATAAGCAATCCTGATGCCCTGCCGGGTCAGATTCTTGGAAAGCCGGATGCCCTGCGACCGCAGTGGGAATTGCTCATTAACGGCTTTTTCAAAAATGTTTTGGAATTTCATCTGCCGAAACTGGTTGAAGAAAAGTTGACCCGCCTCCTCAAATTTTCTCTGGGAAATGCGCTTGATCGACATTCTGAAGTCTGTAAAACTAAGCGGTGGAAATACCGTCAAAACACGGTATTCCATAAGTGACCGTTGCGGCTCGACCTTACCCCGCGCCACCCAGAAAACAGGTACCGCCAGGATCAGCGCGAAAAAGAGGATAAGGATTCGATTTGCGAGGTTCATACTTTTCATTCGCGGCTCACTTAAAATTGCGCGTAAATGAACGCGCTGTACCCGTTGGCAAGGATGGAGGCGATGGATAACACGAACAGCACCAGGTAAACGAGGTCCAATATGATCCTGACAGCGCCGCCTTTTTCGTTTACTTTGTGTTCGAGGCGGTTGGCAAACGGCAGGCTGAAGAACACACCCAGGACAATAATGGGCAGGAATTGCAGCACATTAAAGTAACGCATGGAGAACTCGGTGGTCCATCCGTTGAACCCGAGCAGCGATTTGAGGAAGGGTCCCCATACTTTAATATCCGTGATACGAAAGAACACCCAGCCGAGCATGACCAGTACAAAGGAATAGACGTGCTGAACCGGCAAGGGCGTTTTCTTCAGCAGCTTGCCCCATTTGCCTGATTCGACCGCCATGATCACGCCAAAATAGGTTCCCCAGATGATGAAATTCCAGTCCGCGCCGTGCCATAAACCAGTTAACAGGAACACGATCACCAGGTTGGATTGCTGGCGCAGGAATTTTTCTTTTTTCCGGGCAAATTCAAGCGGGATGAATAAATATGTGCGGAACCAGCTGGTCAGGCTCATGTGCCAGCGCCGCCAGAAATCGCTCACGCTGCGGCTGATGTAGGGGAAGTTAAAGTTTTCCGGCAGCTTGAATCCCAGCATCCGGCCCAGCCCGATCGCCATGTCGGTGTAACCGGAAAAATCCAGGTAGATCTGTAATGCGTAACCGATCAACGCGAACCAGGCGACGCCTGCGCCAAGTTCGCCCACTTTGGATCCAAAAACCTTATCGATCGCCAGACCCAGCTGGTCTGCCAGCAGTATCTTCTTGGCGAGACCGCCGATGAAGCGCCTGGCGCCGTCCATCACTTCGTCCATCGTCGGGCGTGGGTTGATCAGTTCCTTTTTTACCTGGCCAAAGCGCGTGATAGGTCCTTGCAGTAATTTTGGGAACATGGCGAAGTAAGACCCAAAACGCAGGATATTCTCCTCTGCCTTTTCCGTGGAATTATATAGATCAAGGATGTAGGAAATTCCAGTAAAGGTGAAGAACGATACCCCCAGCGGCAGTGCTCTGCTTGTGAACTTAATGGGTTGGTTGATCAGATCAGCCAGGTTTTCCAATAAGAAACCGGTGTATTTATAGAAGACCAGCATCAGCAGGTTGACGATGACCGCTATCCACATGTACGGTCGTGCCGCGGGTCTGCCCTTAGCTTCCAATTGCCGGGTGATCACACGTCCGAAGATGTAATTAAAGAGCAGCGAGAAAAGCAAAACCGGAAGATTGCCGGGGTCAGACCAGCTGAAGAACACCAGCGAACCGAACACCAGCAGCGCGTTCCGCCAACCGCTTTTAGGTATTACGTAGTAAAGCAGCAGGAATAGCGGTAAAAAGATGAAGATGAAATGCAGGCTTGATAATGGCATCGTAATCTCAGATCATCCTTATTTTTGAGTATACCCGATTCTGGTACGCTTTTTGACGGGTCGGTCAAATTGAGCAGCGACCATGTGAGTTGTTGATTATGCATAATTTCGCAAACATTTATCCTGCGTATAGGAGCCGACGGTGGTTCTCCTTGCTGGAATTCATCTGGTATACTGAAAAAACTGTGCCAACATCGACCGGACTAGATTGGTTGCAGCGAATATTACTGAATAAAAAAATAATTACAACAGGACTGAGAATTGACAATGAAAAACCGTGTAAGCAATGCAAAATCAGGGTCAAACCTGCTGGTGATCACCCTGCTGCTTTTATTTCTAAACTCCTTCCTGCCATCTGCGTATGGCAAGACCAGGGGGGGGGCTTCAACCATATTATCTACAATGCCGGACGTTCGCGAAAGCGGCAAGCTCATGCTGAAGGACGAATTTGACCGGCTCGAGCAATTTGAGATCACCGCTCCGCAGCTACGCATCCCCACGCGCACCATCCAGGTGTATCTGCCTCCCGATTATTACACCAGTGATAAAAAATACCCTGTTATCTATTTGCACGATGGCGGGCTATTATTCAATCCCGCGCAGCGGGATTGCCTTTATGATGAAACACTCGATCGACTTTTCGCAGAAGGGGAAACGGAGGGCATCATCGCGGTCGGCATTTTCAGCTCACAGAACCGCTGGGATGAATACAGTCCGTGGATCAATGACAATATGCATGATTGGATCGTGCCCGCCAAAGCCGGCTCCACCGAAGGCGGCGAAGGCGAAGCCTATCTCAATTTCATCATCGACACGCTGAAACCGGAGATTGACGCGCGCTACCGCACAAAACCCGGGCGCAAGAATACCGCCATCGGCGGGTTCAGCATGGGTGGGTTGATCTCGCTCTACGCCGGGTTGGAACGGCCGGATGTGTTCTCCCGCGTGATGGCCGTCTCACCGGCGATCTGGTTCGCCGAATCCGGTGAGTACTGGCTGCAGGATAACCAGTTCATCAACTACGTCAACAGCCTTGAGGTTCCGCAGAATGTGGCTTTCTACATTGATATCGGTACCGATGAATGGTCGGGTGTTCCCATCAACGCGGTCGACCAGCAAGGCAAGTGGCTCGGGTACCCCTTTGTGTGGGTGGACGGCGCGGATGCCGCCTTCAACGCGCTTTCCGCCGCCGGTGTGCCGGAGCATAATCTCATCCTTGTTGAAGATCCCGGCGGGATCCATGATCCGCTGTCCTGGTCCCAGCGTTTCGATGACGCGATCACGTGGTTGTGGGATGAGCGCGAAGTGCTGCCTGACCCGGGGCTGATCACCGTGATCCCGCCCACACTGGCGGTGGTAGATCCCACGTTGCTGCCAACCCAGTCGACCCCGCTGGTGATTACCCCGCAGGAAAGCACTGGCACGCCTGCTCCAGAGCCGGTGATCGAGGATGAACCTGATCAGTCTGTCACCCAGGCTATACAGCCGGCATCCGCCGGTAAACCTGAATCGTCAGAAATTGTGATCTACGTGGTCATGGCGCTTCTGGTGATCGGGATTTTGGCGATCGGTTGGTTGATCTGGCGCTTACTCCGATCAAAGTAGCCATTTGCAAAAAAATCTTCTACATGCGGGTTATATAATGAAAGAGGTAATTTTCTTTACACGACTTGCATGAAAGGTCTGATCACGGATGACCCTTAACTGGCACGTCATACGCAGTAAACCCAACCGGGAGGAGTTCCTCGCGCGCGAACTTGAATCGCGGGATGTTGAGGTTTATTACCCGCGTTTGATCGCCAACCCGGTCAATCCCCGCGCGCGCCGATTCAAATCTTACTTTCCCGGTTACCTCTTTATCCATACTGACCTTGAACGGATCAACGCTTCTGCCTTTGAGCGTGTGCCCGGCGCGGCCAACCTGGTCTCCTTCGGTGGAGAGATCTCCGCGGTGCCGGAAGCCATTGTTCACGCCATTCGCCGCAAGGTGGACGCGATCAACGCCGCCGGCGGTGAAAAAAAGGCCTCCCTTCATCCCGGTGACCAGGTTGAGATCGAGCAGGGGCCGTTTGCAGGGTACTCCGCCATCCTGGATGCCAGCCTGCCAGGAAGCGAACGGGTGCGTGTGCTGTTGCGCATGCTGGCATCGCGCGACCTGCCCGTGGAAATGCCCGCGGATTATGTGCGCTTGCGTAAGTCCTCCGGAAAAAAATGAACCTTTTCTTACACGATATGCTGCGAGGCACAGTGGAGTGGGAGCATGCGCGGTTATTTTTCTGTTATACTTCACTAGCAAGGCATTTTTCACGCAATTATCTCGTTATAAGGATCAGGGGCACCATTGAGCCGCGCCGTCGATTTTATCGATAAGCAGGTATACAGGCAAACCAACTCAACAGCGGTGTACTACAAAAAGGGGCGTACGCTGCGCTTCTTAAAACGCGCCATGGATATACTGGGCGCGTTTTTCGGTCTATTGTTCGCCTCACCACTTTTTCTTTACTGCGCCATTCGCATCCGGCGTGAATCGCCCGGGCCGGTCTTTTACCGCGGCGACCGGGTAGGTAAGGACGGCAAACCCTTCAAGATCCTCAAATTCCGGACAATGTATGAGAAACCAGAGAATCAAAACGGATCCCGTTTAACCGTCAAGAACGATGCGCGTATCACACCTTTCGGGGGCTGGCTTCGCGAAACCAAGATCAACGAGCTCCCGCAATTCTGGAATGTGCTGGTCGGTGAAATGAGCCTGGTTGGTCCGCGCCCCGAGGATCCTGTGTTTGTGGAATCCTGGCCGGAGGACGTCAGGACTGAAGTCCTTTCAATTCGTCCGGGCATGACCAGCCCCTCCTCAGTGACCTTCAGGGATGAGGAGAACCTGCTCGGTGGCAGCAGTGTGCTGGATGACTATCTGCGCACCATCCTGCCCGAAAAACTCCGCCTTGACCAGCTTTATGTGCGTCATTACAACTTCCTGGGTGACGTGGACGTGGTATTTATGACCCTGTTGATGCTCCTGCCCGGTCTGCGCAAGAAACAGCTTAAGGAAGATCTGCTTTTCCAGGGACCGCTGGTCAGTTTTACCCGCACGTACATCTCCTGGTTTGTCGTGGATTCACTGGTCGCCTTCGCATCGATCTCTATCGTGGCGCTGCTGTGGCGACTTTCTGGACCATTCGACGTCGGCTTTCTGCGCATGGTTCTTATTGCAATTCTCCTCGCTTTCATCATGGCGTTCACCAACACACTTTTCGGATTGAAGAAGATTTCATGGCGCTACGCCAGCCCCACGCATGTGTTCGACCTGGCGGTCTCCACCGTGTTGGCCATGCTTGTTTTTGGCTTTCTCGGAATGCCGCTGTTAAAGGTGCAATTGCCGGTCAACATCCTCGTCCTTTTCGGCCTGATCACATTCGGCGGTTTTGTCACCGCGCGCTACCGCGAACGCCTCATTACCGGCCTGGCCTCGCGCTGGATCCGCTGGCGCAGCCAGAACAGCATGCTCGGGGAACGCGTACTGATCATCGGCGCGGGTGACGCCGCGCAGCTGGCGATCTGGCTGCTTGAGAAGAGCAACCTTTCCCCCGCTTTCTCCGTGATCGGTATGGTCGATGATGATTACCGCAAGGTCGGGCAGCGCGTCAACGGCTACGAGGTGCTGGGTACCACCCGCGACATCCCTGATATTGTGGTAAAAAAGAGTATCGGGTTGATCATGTTCGCTATCACCCGGGTCGATAAGAAGGACCGCGAGCGCATCCTGAATATGTGTAAGGACCTCAACGTGCGCATGATCATGGTCCCTGACCTGTTGAAGGTGGTGAGCGATTACATAACCAAACAGACCCGTGAGGTGGCGCAGACAGATGGATAATTATTGGCAGGGTCGTAAAGTGCTGGTCACCGGCGCTGGCGGTTTCATCGGCAGCCGCCTGGTGGAAGTATTGATGAGGTCCGGCGCGCAGGTGCGCGCCTTTGTGCGCTATAACTCGCGCGGTGATGCCGGGCTGCTGCGCACCCTTTCGCCTTTCGTGCTCGGTGGTATCGAGATCATCCCCGGCGACCTGCGTGATGAAGACGCGCTGCGTAAAGCGGTGATAGGCCGTGAAATTGTCTTTCATCTCGGCGCGCTCATTTCCATCCCTTATTCCTATCTCCATCCGGCTGAAGTCGCCGCCACCAACATCATGGGCACGCTCAACATGCTCCTCGCCTGCCGCGACCTGGGTGTGGCGCGCCTGGTGCACACCTCCACCAGTGAAGTGTACGGCACAGCCCGCGTGGCTCCCATAAATGAAGCGCATCCGCTGCAGGGTCAGTCGCCTTACTCCGCCAGCAAGATCGGCGCGGATAAGCTCGCAGAAAGTTTTTACTGCGCCTATGACCTGCCGGTCATCACCGTGCGCCCGTTCAACACCTACGGTCCCGCGCAGTCCGCGCGAGCGGTCATTCCCACCATCATCACCCAGGCGCTCACCCGTGAGGTGATCCACCTGGGCAACCTCGAATCTACGCGTGATTTCACCTATGTGGATGACACGGTGGATGGTTTCCTGCGCGCCGCGCGCTCTGAAACCGGCCTGGGAGAGGTCTTCAATCTCGGCACCGGGCAGGAGATCCGCATCGGTGACCTGGCGGAGAAGATCATTGCCATGGTCGGGCGCGAGGTGAAGATCGAAACCGAACAACAGCGCCTGCGCCCGGAAAAATCCGAGGTGATGCGCCTGATCTCCGACAATTCCCGCGCGCGCGAGGTATTGGGCTGGGCGCCGCAAGTTTCTTTGGAAGAAGGTCTGAAACGCACCATCCACTGGATCAATGAGAATCTGGCTCAATACAGGGTGGGAAAATATGAGTTCTAAAGAAAACAGGATCCGCGCTGTGGTACTGGCCGGCGGCAAGGGCACGCGACTGGCGCCCTATACCCGTCTCTTCCCCAAGCCGCTCATGCCTATCGGCGATATGCCCATCCTCGAGATCATGCTGCGCCAGATGAAACGCGCCGGTGTACGCCACGTGACCCTCACTGTGGGATATCTCGGCAAGATGATGCGCCTTTTCTTCCAGGACGGCGCTGCCCTGGGCATGCACATTGATTACGCCGAAGAATCCCGCCCGCTCGGCACCTCCGGACCGCTCGCCAACGTGGAGGGGCTTGACGACACCTTCCTGGTCACCAACGGCGACGTGCTCACCGACCTCGACCTGACTGAGCTGATCGCCTACCACCGTGAGCAGGGTGCCATTGCCACCATCGCCACGCATAAGCGCAAGGTCAACATCAACCTCGGCGTGGTTGAACTGGATAAACAGAACACCGTGGTGGATTACCTCGAAAAACCCAGCATCGATTATCTGGTGAGCATGGGCCTCTACGTGTTCGAGCCGCGCGTGGTGGACTACATCCCGAAGGACGAGTATCTCGATTTCCCTGACTTGGTCAAAAAGCTGGTCGCTGCCGGTGAAAAGGTGAGCGGTTACGTCTTCAAAGGCTACTGGGAAGACCTGGGCAACCCCGAGGATTACGCCCGCGCCACCGCTGATTTTGAAAAAGACCGTTCCCGCTTTTTACCGGAGTAATGCATGAACTGGATCGTCCCGCTGTCTGACGTGCAATTTGGCTCTGAAGAGATCAACGCCGTTACTGCAGTACTCAAGAGCGGCTGGCTCACCATGGGGGAGGTGACTGGTGAATTTGAAAAGGAGTTCGCCGCCTACACCGGCGCGAAGCACGCCCTGGCGGTCTCCAACGCCACCGTCGCGCTGCACATGGCCTGCCTGGCGCTGGGCATCGGCCCCGGCGACGAGGTGATCGTGCCTTCGCTGACCTTCGTGGCCACCGCCAACGCGGTGCGCTACACCGGGGCTACCCCGGTATTCGCCGACATTACCAGCGAAAATGACCTGACCATTTCGCTCGCTTCATTAGAAGGCGCTCTCACCCCGCGCACCAAAGCTGTGATGGTGATGCACTACGCCGGGTACGCCTGTGACTTGCCGCGCATCCTCGCCTGGGCGGACGCGCACGGGCTGCCGGTGATCGAGGACGCCGCCCACGCGGCGGGATCCTTCCTGGATGGCAGGCACCTGGGCACCTTCGGAAAAGCGGGCTGCTTCAGTTTCTTTTCCAACAAGAACCTCTCCACCGGTGAGGGCGGCATAATCGTTACGGAGGATGACGCGCTGGCGGAGCAGTTCCACCTGCTGCGCTCGCATGGTATGACCTCGCTCACCTGGGACCGCCACCAGGGGCACGCCTGGAGCTATGATGTGGTCGCCACCGGTTACAACTACCGAATCGACGAGATCCGTTCCGCGCTGGGGCGCGAGCAGCTGCGCAAACTGCCCGCCAACAACGCCCGCCGCCGCGAGCTGACCGCGCTCTACCGCGACCTGCTGGCCGAGCTGTGCCCTGCGCTCAGCGTTCCTTTTACAGATCACCCCGGCATCTCCGCCGGACACATTATGCCCGCGCTCCTGCCGCGCGGAACGGACCGGCTGCGCTTCATGGAGGGCATGAAAGCGCGCGGCATCCAGACCAGCATCCATTACCCGCCCGTGCATAGCTTCACCTCCTTTAAAGGCAGCGCCATTGGCGCTGACCGCTTGCCCGTGACCGATGAGGTCGCCGCGCGCGAGGTGACCCTGCCACTTTACCCCACGCTCACCGACGCGCAGCTGCGCCTGGTGGTGGAATCCGCCCGTGATGCGCTGCGGGACTGAGATGATCCTCTCAGGTTCGTGACCATTTCATCATTCATGGATACAGACCCCCGATCCGAGCTTGATCAACTGTTCAACCTGCTCTCTCCGCGTACCGCGCTGGAGCAGGTGCTGCCCGCCTTCACCGCGCCGGATTGGCAGCAGCTGGAGCGCAGCGCCGCGCAGCAGGGGCTGACCCTGGTCCTTTACCAGCGCCTGTCAGGGGCGCAGGAGCTTGTCCCCGCCGCCGTGTGGGAGCGCCTGCGCTCGGCATACCTGCAGGCTACCGCCCGCAACATGGTCATGCTGCACCACGCGCAATCGATCCTGGGCGCGCTGCGTGCCCTTGGGCTGGACGTGATCGTGCTCAAGGGGCTGTACCTTGCCGAGGCGGTCTACCCTTCCGTCGGTCTGCGCACCTTTGATGACCTCGACCTGCTCTGCCGCCGCGCTGACCTGCCCGCCGGGCTCGCCGTGATGCAAGGGCTGGGTTACACGCTCAGCACCTGGTACGACCCCGCCGACCCCAACCGCGACCTAAAGCACCTCCCCCCTCTAATGAAGGAAGGCGCGCCTGTCGTCGAGATCCACTGGACCATTCTCGAAGAGGAGGAGCCTTTCACCATCGATGTGGAGGGGTTGTGGGAGCGCCGGGTACCCGCCACTATCGCCGGTGTGGAGGTTGCGGGTCTGTGCGCGGAGGACCTGGTGCTGCACCTCGCGCTACACACCACCTACCAGCACCGCCTGGCCGCGGGGGCGCGCGGGCTGTGCGACATCGCCGCGGTGCTGAAGCACAGCGCCGGGCAGTTGGATTGGCAGCGTCTGCTGGCCACCGCGCAGGGGTGGGGAGCGCAGCGCACCGCCTGGCTCACCTTTCAGCTTTTACAGCGCGTGACCGGTGTGGAGGTGCCCGCGCAGGTGCTTGACCGACTCATGCCCCAAGCGCCGGGGGAGGAGATCGTGGCAGGCGCGCTGCGCCAGCTGGTCCGTCCACAAAGCGTGCTACCCGCCGTCACACCCGATCTCGCTGCACTGGGGCAGACAAGAGGTTTATTTGGCAAGTTAGCCCTCGTGTGGCGCCGCGTGTTCATCCCGCGTCGCGTACTGGCGCGTGAATACAACGTGGACCCGCGCTCGCTAAAGCTCTACATCTATTACCCGATGCGCCTGGCGCGCCTGCTGCGCGAGTACCGCGGCTCAGCCGCCGGCCTGCTGCGCGGAGAAGGCGCCGCGCTGGATGCCGCCCGCCGTGAGAGCGCCCGCGGCGACCTGCGCGAGTGGCTGGGGGGGAAGTGAGCCTGTTGCGTCAGTTTGCATTTTTGTAAAGCCCTTTGACCAAATTTTTGAGGGATTTATTGAGTCAAATGACAAATTTCCTGAATTGCTATGACTTTTTAGGTTGATATAACCTGGCATCGGGTATATACTTTTTTTTATCATCGCTGCTTGGCAATTATCAGTGGTTTCCTATTTCTTTCCGGTTTCGGGCAGCATGCATTAAGGTTGTACAGGCATTACTGAAAGGGGAGCAGTATATTGGTGCAACAGGGAATAAGCGGGGAATTACGCAGGCTGCGTGAGCGCGGCTTGGTTCGAGTTTTATTCCATTATTTGATCACAACAGAAAAGGAGGGCAGCGCGATTAACGTTCGATCATCGTTCAATCAAGGTTGTTTCCATTCCACATCATTAAAAGGGAGAAAAGCATGAAAACGTTTTATAAGTTACTGGCAATTTTTATGATTTTTGGACTTGTGTTTGCCGTGCTGCCCGTGGGGCAGGCACAGGCGGCAAATACACTGTGTGTAAATCCCGGTGGTACTGACTCATGTTATGCCACCATCCAGGGTGCGATAAATGCTGCTGCACCGGGTGATACCATTGAAATCTGGGATGGAACTTACAATTATGACACTGAAGGCCATCCCGTTGATAAGGGTTTGATCAAGGTAACCAAACCATTAACCATTAAAGCTTTGGAGGATGGTAATGGGATCAGACCTGTGATCAATGCCGCTGGTGCTGGTGGTTTGACCAATGATGGTGTCTTTAAAATATATGCAACCCAATTCACGGGTGGTACCGTTATTATTGAAGGATTAGATATAACTGGTATACCCCAATCAAGCGTCGCCATTACTGCACCCATGTACCAGGATCCTTCTAATCCGAATACGATCATCATTCGGAACAACAATATCCACGGAATGAATGCTGCGATTGACTTCTGGGGTAACACGTCATTTGTAACAGATCCTGTTCCAGCCAATGCTGTTACTTCGCATATCGTCATCACCGGCAATGAAATATATGACTTATATGGTGATAATGATAATCCTCCGTTTGGTGTGATGGTCGAAGATCCTGCCAGTTGGGCTGTGACTGGAAATGATTATGCGTGGACAATCACAAATAATGTTTTTTCCAATTTCGTGAATGTTGATTCAGGAAATGAAGCTGCGATTATTCTTTATCGCGCAGATTCTGCCACAGAAGCATTAAACGTTCTGATCCAGGATAATACCATCAATAGCACCATATCTGGACCTGGAATCGCAATTACAGGTGGTTCAGGTGTTGACCACTTGGAAATCATTGAGAATTCACTGCTGAACACCGGCGTAGCTGTACTTAACGCCATAGCTGAAACCGTAGATGCCTCGCTCAACTGGTGGGGTGCTGCTACCGGTCCTGTTATTAGTCAGGTTGTGGGCACAGTTGATGTGTCTCCTGCCTGTGCCAATGCAGCTTGCACTGAGTTGTTTGTTGGAGCCGGTGGTTCTATTCAGGAAGCGATTGATGCCGCCTCACCTGGTGACACGATTAATATATCCGGAACACTGAATATAGCGAGCGTTGTTAATGTAAACAAAAGTGTGAAACTCAGCTGTGCTCCAGACGCGCTCCTTCAGGTCTCCGGTACTGGAGATCGGTTTGACATCTCCGCAGCCGCAACGATTGAAGGTTGTAAGATTCAAAAAACAGATAAGACAGGCGAACAAAACATCATTCGCTTACGTTCGAGCGGGATCACGATTAAGAATAACGAAATTTGGGGACAATTCGTGATTGGTGATGGCGAGGTCAGCCGCGCGATGGTGATCAATGCTGGTAATTTCAGCGATCTACTGATCACTGGTAATAAGATTCATGATCTGCGCCAACCAGCCTATATCAGTGGAACCCACACGGGTACAATTTCAAACAATGATGTTTACAACACCAAAGGCTGGGTTGTTGAAGGCGGAAATCTAACCTTCACTGGCAATACCTGGGGAACTGGTTCCACTTATAACGTCGTGGATATTGCGATCCTTTCCACCGTGGGACCTGCTTACTACACAGACTTAATTGCGATGTCTGCGGCCAATAACAACGCAGTAATTGAAGATCAGCGCACTACCTCAAAAACACTGACACCAGTGTTTGTCGATGCCAATGCGCCTGCATGTACCTCTGATTGTGGTACTCCTGAGCGTCCGTACCAGAAAATTCAGGACGGCATCGATCGCGCCATTCCGGGAAGCACTGTGTACGTCGCGGAAGGTACATACCTTGGGTCTATCTTGATCAACAAACCCCTCACCGTGGTGAGCACCGGTGATACGGCTGATACCATCATTAATGGCAATGGGGCCATCTATGTGGTGGTTATTAGATCCAGCAACGTCACATTTGATGGATTTACAGTCACAAATCCTACCTACAAGAGTGATTGGGGGGGCGACCCTATTGGTATAGCGGTTGGTTACTATGGCGACAATTCACTATCCAACATCAGGGTCACAGGTAATGTAGTAACCCAGATCTCGGATCCGACGTGGAGCATCCCAGCCCCAAATGGTGAAAGTTATCCTCCAGTCGGGATCTGCGTGAACGGTGTGGTGAATGGTCTTGAAATTGATCATAACGTCGTGCATGACATGAATTTGACTGCTACTGCAGCCGGATATGGCGGTACAACTGGTATAGCCTTATATGGTTTCGGTACTACTCCATTATCGACCAATGTTTCAATCCATGATAACCAGGTATATGATCTTCGCCTGACGAATCTGAACGATGCCAATGGCGCTGCCCGAGGGATTCGAATCGGTTATGGAGCAGGCTCGGCATTGGTCGAAGATAATGTGATTCATGACATTCAAGGTGTTGGCATCCAGGTCACAAGCATTGCTAACGCGCCATCAACCATCGAAGGGAATACAATATCCCTCACGTTAACTGGTATTTCCTTGGAAAACCCAACAGGCGGCTCGATCACAAATAACAATGTGAGCGGAACGGGATTGGGGATCCAGGTTGGCGCATCAGTCACCACGGTTCCCACGGTCACCGGTAATGACGTGAATATGGCGGTTCGTCAGTTCACAGATCTTTCGCACAGCGTCAGCATGAGCGGCGTTTTTTCCGCAAATACCTGGGCTGTGGGAAGCACCATTGTGGGGTGGGATATCCTGATTCCACCTCCGGTGCATAACATCACCAAAGACACCTACTTTGCCACGATCCAGGCTGCCATTGACGCCGCGGGTACGACAAACGGTGACGTGATCGTCGTTGGGGCGGGCACTTACCCTGAGGCAGTGAATGTTACCAAGGAAGTGACCCTGCTCGGCTCCAGCGGCTTTGAAGGTTTTACAAACCCGGTCTTGCTGAGCGCTACCCAGGCTCCGGGAAAATGGTATACAGATCGCTTCGCTCCTGGTGTGTTCGAGGTCGTGAACTTTAGCGGTGGGAAGGTGCTCCAGCAGGGAATTCGAGCTGTAGATTTCCAACCTAGCGCTTTCTATAATACCCAGGGTCGAAAATATGACATCAACCTGGCAGGTGCCAGGCAGTCAGTCTCCATTGACATGTTCGTGGGGTCGGATTGGAACACGAGAACCACGTATTCAGGTCTGTGGTTAACAGGTTTTGACGCCACTAACGCTGTGTCAAGCTATCCTATTGTTGCCTGGCGCAACGCAGAAGGTAGCGGTCCCGGATTCTACGCCTGGGATTCCAACTCAGGTTGGGTGAAAATGCGGGACGCAGTCCCTGCGGATCTAGGTGCATGGCACACCCTGGAAATGACGCTCACAACGGGTGAGGGAATTGGGTATTTCTTGGATGGTGAGTTCTTGTACTTTGCACCTGATACTGAAACACTCAAGTTAGGCAACGTCATCCTGAATGCCAAGAACTACAACGCTGACTACGATGTGTACTGGGATAACCTGAGGGTGAACACCTTCGGCGCCACAGTCGTCGGTCAAATGACCATCCTTGCCAATAATGTCACGGTGGATGGCTTCAAATTGACCAATCCGAACGGCACATATGGGATGTACGTGAATCCGTCTGTTGTCAATCTCGATGTGACCAACAACATCTTTGAGAACATCGGTGGTACTGCGGTAGCAGCCCATGTCAAGGGCATCTACCTGAACAGTGGACCGGATGATATCCTCATCAGCGGCAACACCTTCCGCAACATGCAGTCCTCGACCCAAAGTGTCAACGGGGTGTACTCCGGTGATTCTAACGCACCCAATCCAGTGATCGGTCTCACCATCACGGGGAATACCTTTGCCAACCTCACGGCTGCAAGGGGCGGGTACGGCGTCCTGCTTAACAACGGCAGCGGCAACGAGGACGTACTAATCGCGGGTAACACTTTCAGTGGAATTAGCGGCGCATGGACCCACGCGGTTGGACTGGAAGGACCCACACCCGGGGCGGTGGTTACTGGCAATACCTTCAGCAGCCTCACTGCCGTAAGTGTGGATAACACCGCGGTCTTCTTTGAAAAGAATCCCGTGGGATCATCCGTTACTGTTGAGGGCAACTTCTTCAATAATGTGGGTTACGGCGTAGCCATCCACCCCAACGATCTGCCAGGCGGGAGTAACGGCCTCAACTATATAGTTGACGCTTCTCAAAACTGGTGGGGCTCTTCCTGCGGCCCGACCGCGGCATTAGCTGATGTCGGTAAGAACGTCACCTTCGTACCCTGGTACACCACAACAGAGGGTGTGCTCTCAGGTGCTGCAACCACCACCACCTTCGCAGCTGGAACTTCAACTGCTGATATGAACACCGCCATCGCCTGCGCGGTGCCCGGCTCCACCTTCAAGTTTGATGCAGGCAGTCACAATGGCGGCCTTGTTGTACCAGCCAGCCGCACCAACCTGACCTTCACACTGTTGGATGGCGCGGTTCTCAATGCCAGCGGACCCTGTTTCAACGTCAACGCTGACTTTACCACCATCGAAGCTGACAACATCGCCATGGGTGTTTGTATCCCGGGCGGTAGCGCCAACGGCATCAACATCGCGCCATTCCTGCGCAACATCGTGGTCGACGGGTTGGAGATCAGGGGCACGGATATGGCTGGTGTGGACCTCGCTACTGCCAATGGTATCCACTTCGCCGGAGTCGTGTTCGATACCGTCCTGGTGGATAACCTCATCCATGATCTTGACGGAAACGGCATCTTCTTTGGTGCACAGCCTGTCGCCCTCACCACTGGTGCGATCGACATTCACGGCAACATGTTCCGCGACAATGCCGGCAATGGCATTGAAGCGGGCAGCGCTCTGGTTCCAGCCGAATTCAACTCGTGGGGTGACCTTGAGGGTCCACTGGCTGCGACCGGTGGTGATGGTATCAGCGCGGGTGTGGATGCGGACCCCTTCACACACGTCGACCTCTACCTGGTTTCTTCCGTAACACCGTGGGCGAATCAGGTTGCCAAAACCCAACAGATCACCTACGCGGTAAAAGCGCACATGGTCAACGTGAACGCGGCTGATTTCGTGCTGACATACGACCCGGCTTTGTTGTCCTTCGCGGAAATCACCGCGGGAACTGACTTTGCTGGTCTCATCGTTGGTGATCCGCTTGCGTCACAGAATCTGGTCGACACATCGGTCGCCGGCCTGCTCCACCTCAGCGGCTTCAAAATGACCGGCGTCGTTACCGGTGATGTGACGCTCTTCAGCGTGACCTTCAACGCGCTGTCTGCCGGAACAAGCCCCTTGAACTTTGTAGAGGCTACTGACGGCTTTGGTATGCCCGGAGCGGGTTCATCCAGTAATATTTATGCGTATGAGCTGGTTGATGGTTCTGTAAAGGTGATCGAATTACCTGTGATGACCATCGTCCCGACCGCTCCATACGTTACTGGTCTGCCGATCCCCTTCACCCTCAATGTCGTCAACCCGACTACCGGCGGCGCCTTCACCGCGCTGAACCTCGACTTTACCCTGCCCGCTGGTGCCACGCTTGAGTACCTTGATGGTTCGACCTGGGTCACAGTCGTTGAGCCGTTCTCACTGGGTGCCCTCGCAACTGGTGGATCGACTTCTCCTCAGTTCCGCGTGACCTTTAACACTCCGGGTGCGAACTTGATCAGTGTGGCTTTGCTGGACAGCACAACCGATCCGGATTACCAGCTGGCGACTGCTTCACAGTCGTTCACACTGCTGGGCAACTTCTCCGTCACCGGCACCTTCTCCATGCAGGGCCGCACTTCCCGCGCCGGCATCCCGGTGACCTTCACCTGGGGCGGCACGCTGGCTCCCTACACCCTCACAGGATCCTCCATCGAGCAGATCAGCAATAACCTCGTGGTCTCCCTGCTGTACGGCGGTGAATACACCATCACCACCAACCAGCCGCGCTACCTCAACCTGGTAACAACCAACGGGAAGAAGATCACTGCTCCGCTCGCGGCCGGTAAAACCCTGAACTCCCTCGAGCTCAAGGGCGGCAACGCGGTCTGGTCGGATAACATCATCAACATCCAGGACGCTGGTGTGGTTGGTTTCGACTTCAACAAAACAGGGAATCGGGATGCAGATGTCAACTTTGACGGCGTCGTCAACATCCAGGATCTCTCCCTGGTCGGAGGTAACTTCGACCTGACCTCCAGCTCCGCTTACGGCAGCTGGGTTCCGGTAACGTTACCGTAATCTTTGATCCAAACCGGTGCAGGGCGGGTTGACCCGCCCTGCACCGGGGCAACTGAACAAGAAGGTTATTCGTTAGTTTTGCTATTATTCTGCCAATTATTTGGCGAAAAAAATTTTTGGTTTTAGAAGGGATGATCATGAAAAAACTCACCAGGCTTCTCTCACTGCTGCTCATCTTCGGCTTACTCTCTGCTGCCCTGCCAATGCCTGTTGCGAGAGCGGCGACCCTCACGGTTTGCGCCTCTGGCTGCGATCACACCAGCATCAACGCGGCTCTCGCGGTCGCGTCATCGGGCGACACGATCACGGTTGGTCCGGGCTTATACTCGGAACACGTAGTCATTGACAAAAGCCTGGCGTTGATCGGCACAAATGCCACTATCGACGGTGGGAACTCCGGCGTGGTCGTCCTCATCAAAGCCTCCAACGTCACCTTCCAGGGATTCCTGGTGCAGCAGTCCGGTATGACCTCCAGCGACGCAGGGATTGCCCTGCTGGCAGCCGATAACTGTACTCTCGCCAATAACACCGTGGTCAACAACTTCGTCGGTATCGCGGTGATGAGCTCGAAGAACAACACGCTCAGCAACAACCAGGTGGCGGATAACCTATACTACGGCGTCGTCCTCGAAGCCTACCCGCTCACCCCCACCGTTTATACCACCGGCAACATCCTCTCCGGCAACACCATCACCCGCAGCGGACGCGACGGCGTCTATGTGGGTGAACTGAATAACAACAACCAAATCCTCAACAACACCATCACGGATACCATTGGTCTTGATCACCCGGTTTATGGTTGGGAAGCCAACGGCATCTACTTCTGGAAATCCCACGGTAACACGGTCAGCGGCAACACCATCAACGGCAACATCAACTCGGCAAATAAGGTCGGTTACGGCATCGAGATGTTTGGTGCCGCCAACAATACCATCACCGCCAACACCATCAGCGGCAATTATGCCGGCATGGTTGTTCGCAATTCCGCCACCAGCCCGATCACCGGCAATACCATCAGTACCAACCGCATCAACGATAACGTGGTGGTGAATTTATACGCTGATCCGAACTTCATCCTCAGCATCGAAAATAACTGGTGGGGAACCACCGTTGAAAGTGAGATCGTGGCGAAACTGGCCAGCTGGGTCTCAGACGACAAACCGGATCCCTGGCTGGTTCCGGGCACCACGGTCAACCTGGATTACAACCCCTGGTGCGCCAACCCCGAGTGCACCGCGCAGGTGGTTGAGGTCAGCAATGCCGCCGGTTTGCAGGCCGCGCTGGATAGCGCGCCTTCCGGCAGCACCATCCGCGTCAACGCCGGCACCTACAGCCAGGCGGGGGCCTTCACCATCAACACCGATCGTCTCACCCTCATCCTCGAGGACGGTGTGGTGATCTACAACGAACTGGCTTCCTGCTTTGTGGTCAACGCTGATTACACCTACATCCTGGGTGCCTCCAAAGCCGGTGCCAAATGCCGCCCCGGTTGGAGCGGCTCCCTGCTTTCCGGTGCGCATCCGGGTATTTATGCACTTGAAGCGATCCACAATTTCGTCCTGGATGGGATCGAGATCGATGGCAGCGGCTTACAGAGCAGTTCGGGGGTTTACCTGAACTCTGGCGGCTCCGATATTCAGATCCTCAATAATTACATCCATGATCTTTCCTTCGACGGAGTAATGTCGCCCGCTATCAGCAATTATGGCGACATCACAGGTGTGGCGGATGTCCAGGGCAACCTTTTCCTGCGCACTTCCGGTGTTGAAGAAATCAGCGACTCAATTATAAATGCCGCTTACAACAGCTGGGGCGCTTACGCTGTGACGAACGCGATGGTCGATCCGGCTGTTTTAGAAAAAGTGACCTTCGCCCCCTGGACCCACGTCGAGCTCTTCCTTGCCTCCTCCGGCACCCCCTGGGCTGACCAGGTGGTCAACGGGAACAACATCACCTACACCGTCTCCGCCGATCTGCAGAACATCACCGGAGCTCAGTTCACCCTCAAGTACGATGCCGCCAAACTGGAGTTCGTCTCCGCGACCCCCACGGCCCTGTTCGACCCCATGCCGACTGACGGATCAGGCGGCATCCGCCCGCTCCTCGCCCAGACCAGCGGCGAGATCAAGTACGCCGGCTGGAAGTTAGCACCCGTTTCCGGGCTGAACCAGGAACTCTTCCGCGTCACCTTTAAAGCGCTCGCTGCCGGCACCAGCAACGTCTTCATCGACCCTGCCAGCGATGTCTTCGGCATGTCGCCCGATTCCGGCCCCTCGAACAATGTCTACGCTGCAGCGCTTGATACCGCATCGGTGAAAGCCATCGACCTGCCCGCCATCAGCTCCACCAATATCCAGGGTTACTACCTGGTGGGCGAAGAGCAGCCATTCTCCGTTTCCCTCACCAACCCTGCCACTGGCGGCACCTATGCCGGCGTGCTGGTAGACCTGCAGGTCACCGGCGCGGACCTGGCGGACATCACCTCGCTCTACTATTGGGAGACCGCGCTGGAACCGGACGCGTTCGCGCCCTGGGTGTTAACCCCCGTCGCCGGAAACCTGGTAGGCAGTTTTGGCCCTCCCACAACCGGTTTTCCGATGATCGCGCCTTACAATGCCACGACGCCCTTCCTGGTGACCTTTGCCAACGCGGGTTCGTACCCCGTGGTGCTCAACCTGCGTGATGTGGCGACCGGCACTATCCTCGCCACTTACACCAACACCGCCGTCGTCTATGAAAAACCGGTCATCACCTCGCCTGACCTCGCCGGACCCTATGTGGTGGACACACCCGAGCCGGTCACCCTCACCATCACCAACCCCGGCCTGATCCCGGCTCCCTTCTCGCTGGTGTTCGACCTGCCCGCAGGTACCACGATCGTGTATAACAGCGTGACCTACACCTGCACAACTACCTGCCCGCCCATCCCCGTGTTACTTCCGGCAGCCTCGAATGACCTGCCATTTACTTTCACCTTCCCCGCCCCATTCAGTGGAGACATCACCGCCACCCTGTTTGACAGCGATTGGACCCCCGCTCCCCGCGAGCTGGCTTCTCTCACCGTAGCGGCGAATGCGACTGTCATCCACACTGTCACCGGGTCGTTCACCGTGCAGGAATCGTTCGCTTTGGATGGCTTCTTCAATGCCTATTACACTGGTATCCCGGTCGTATTGACCAAACAGGAAACCCCGGTCGGGTACGTGTATAATGGAATTACTTCATACCCTGAGGGGCAGAACCTGTCCATCACGAACGTTATGCCGGGCAATTACAAGATCACGACCAACCAGCCGCGGGTGTTAAACGTAACCGCCGGTCAGAATAAGCTGGTAAATATTACCGGCGATCGCGACCTGGCGCCACTGATGCTCATACGTGGCAACGCCTTCTGGCGTGACCCGTTCACCTTTGTTCCTGACACGATCATTAACGTTCAGGATGCAGGGTTGGTTGGTTATTTCTTCAATGCCACTGGTGATCTGGATGCAGATGTGAATTTTGACGGTATCGTCAACGTCTTTGACCTCTCCATCGTTGGTGGAAATTTTGACATGCGCTCCGCGGTTGTTTATGGCGGCACCAACTGGACTCCCTGATCCGGCGTTCCACCCGGGAAAGGTTTATTCTTATCGGATGACTGGATTTCATGGATTGATATTACTGGTGAATGATCGGTTTCAGCACATTATGAACCTGACTGGATGAAAGTGTACCGCAGCTCTTTAATAACTCAATTCCTGATCACGGTGCTGCTGGTGATGGTGTTGATCACCCTGCCCGCCGCCGGCGGTGTAAAGGCCCAGAATCAGACCCTGCTGATGCTTGAACCAACCAGTGCAAGCACGGGAGTGGATGGGCTGGTCCCGCTTACGGTAAAAATAATTGGCGGGCAGGATTTGATCGCTTATGACCTGACCATCCAGTATGATGCACAGGTTGTAGCGCTCGAATCCTGGGCGCATGGATCTTACTTCAAACAACTCGCCGTGATCAGGAACGACAACCAGCCGGGCAGCTTGCGGCTTGCTGCAACGCAGGTGGGTGCCCCCGCGGTTTCAGGTGATGGCACGATCCTTACCCTCGTTTTCCGCGGTATGAACCCGGGCGCATCCGCAGTAAAATTAATGAGGGCTGACCTCGTTACAACATCCGGGCAACTGGCGAATGTGGTTACAAGCGACGGGGAGATAGTGGTCTCATCCAATGTGAGCCCCTCACTTGAGCCGACTTTTACATCGACCGCAACCGCGACTGCAACCCGCACCTTAACACCGACGCTCACCCGTACGATCAGGGTCCCCACTGCAACGCGCACCGCAACGATCTCGCTGGTGGTCAACCAGACCCAGGCGGATGCTGCCCAAAAGACTGCCATCATGCGCAGCGCCACTGTGGCGGGTGTCATCAAAACAAAGACCCCGGCTGCTGGGGCTTCTCAAAAAACTGCCACCCGGCCCGGCTCTCCATCACTCACCGACGCGCGGCCTGCGGTAGGGCTTACCACTATGCAATCGGGCAACGCACAGTCTCCAGCCGCCACAACGCAGCCCGCCGCAATCGAGGGAGAAAGTTCGGGGCAAGGCGTATTAAACTCCATCTTGTGGGTTGCAGCCCTGTTCCTTTTAGCGCTGTTGATCGGAATTGTTGGATATTATTTGAAGAACCGAAAATAGTTTCAATGATTAAGAAAGGAAAGTATGCGTAAGGTATATTACCGGTTAATTTTTGCAGTAATTTTGATGGCAATTCTCGCTTTCCCGTCGCTTAAGACGGTGCAAGCGCAAAGCACACCTGCCGAAGTGGGGGTGATCGAGTCCTATGAGGTTGCGCCTGGTGCAACGATCCAGGTGCCTGTCTACATCCGGGGAGTGCAGGAGCTTTATGGGGTGGATCTCACCCTTGAGTTTGATCCGGATGTGGTTCAGGTGATCGATCAGGATCCTGCCATGGAGGGCATCCAGGTAAGTTTGGGTAAATTCCTCGATCCCGGTTTGCTCCTATTCAATATTGCGGATAATGAGGAGGGTACGATCCGCTTCACCATGTCGCAATACAACCCCAGTGAACCGAAATCAGGCGAGGGGATCCTCCTGCTCATCTCGTTCGAAGGGCTCACGGAAGGCGAAACCAACCTGGAGGTCACCAGCGTTTCATTAGCAACCCGTGAAGGCGCTGAGATCGCATCCCGGGGGTTGGAGAACTCCCTGGCGGTTGTTTCCGGTGCGCCCGGGCAGCAGGTCACCTTCGCAGTGGCAGAAGCCACCGGAATGATCCTCATTCAAACTGCCACCCCCACGCCGCTCCCGACTGCCACTGCAACAGCCACGGCAAAACCGCTTCCGACGGCAACCCCGCAGCCTGCCGCTCCAGTGTCAGGTTCTGGTACTGAGACAGCCGTCTCAGGTTCCGCTCGCAATTCCGGTTCCTTCATGGTAAACAACTGGTGGATCATCCCGGTCCTCCTGATCGCTGTTATCGGTATTGTGGCAAAGATCTTCATACAGAATAAGAGTAAACGGAAGGAGTAACGACCATGAAAAAGAGTTATAAGTCTTCGGTTCTGCTTGCAGGTGTGATCATTCTGAGCCTGATCGGCTCTATGATCTTCACCACACCTGCCAGGGCACAAGGCACCACCACGCTATCCATCGTGTATCCGGTTGCTGAAATTTGCGCAGGCGGTGAGATGACCATTAACGTAAGGGTGGATGCTGTCACGAGTCTTTACGCTTATGATGTAGTTCTATACTTCGATCCGGCTGAAGTGACTGTGCTTACTGTGACGAACGGAGGATTCCTGACCGCCAGCCCGCCTAACCGGAACATTATCGATAACACCAACGGAATGGTCAGGTATGCCATGACCCAGATCGGTGGAACTGCCAAAAACGGTGCAGGGAATCTGATCACCCTCACCGCTCGGGCAAAAACGGACACCGCGGAAATCAATTTTACTATCAACACGATCGAGGATTACGACAACGGATTTTATCCGACCATCCTGATGCAGGCGCCTCTCGGCAATCGCATCCCCTTCACCATCACACCGACAGTTGGACCTGAAGCCCACGAATGTAACGTTCACTTTCCGGCTGGTATTCGTATCTCCGCTTGTGATGCACAAACCGTAATCCCGGTTTACCTCGATGACGTGGTTGATCTTTGGGGTTATTCGGTCAGATTGTCTTACAACCCCGCGGTGATTCAAGTACTGTCAATTGATAACGGCACAATTTTTTCACCCTACTACCAATTCCCAATCATTCCCACATTTAATGAAACGAGTGGTCTGATCGAGTTTTCTAATACAATCCTCGACAGCACGGCAACCCCGATTAACGGCAGTGGACTTTTAATGACGCTGACCGTGAAACCGCTCAGCGAAAACGTGGTATCCGGTTTAACGATCACTGGTGTAGATCTTTCCAACCGGAACGGTCGAAGAATTCCTGTGACAATATCCAGCCAGGAGATCTACACATATGGCTGCAACCCCAACGCCGTCGACATAACAGATTTTAACGTCCTGCGCAAGAGCAAAAAAGCCATTCTCTCCTGGGAGACCGCAAATGAAATCGACATTCAGGGTTTTAACATTTACCGCTCCGGCAAAAAAGATGGCACGCTCAAGAAGGTGAACGCGGAGCTCATCCCCGCTGAAGCGGTGGGCTTCTCCAGTGGCGCGACGTACCAGATCACCAACTCCTCGCTCAAGCCCTGGAAGACCTACTTCTACTGGTTGGAATGGGTGGACATGGATTCAAACTCCACTCTATACGGTCCCATCAAAGCCAAACCGCCGAAGTAAAAAACTACTCCTTGTAATGCTGAACCTCCCGTCATCACCACGCTGGCGGGAGGTTTTTTGCGCCCTGTTATCCGCGTCTTGGTAATCTTTAAATTAAAAATCGGTTGAAAAATAAATAGAATTATTACATTAATTTGGTTGACAAATATGCAAGGTCTGCTATCATTAATGCAAGCAGCTACTCTATTTATCGTAAAAACAATTTAATACCACCCGCTTTCTAGTCGTGTTTTACCATTCTGCGGGGTATCGTGTAATAGATAAGCT
>ENA-UOWG01001230-UOWG01001230.1-activated-sludge-metagenome-genome-assembly--contig:-NODE-1230-length-26757-cov-7.412404_pt1 | contig 26757 bp, 17 predicted proteins | sample MGYA00238147_ERZ761563 | MGnify/ENA primary metagenome ERZ761563 (study PRJEB28884, sample SAMN05720216) | anaerobic digester metagenome | isolation source: active sludge of municipal... | reverse complement strand
CGGGGATGTCCGCAAGAGCGACGAGGACGTCATCCGGGCGGCCCGGGCGGCCAAAGAGGCCGGGATATCGGTCGGCATGATCCTCATCCTGGGCGTGGGCGGACAATCCTATTTCGACCGGCACATGAACGATTCCATCCTCTCCCTCCATTCGGTGCCCCTGGACGGGAGCGACATGGTTTTCCTATCCCCGTTGTGCGTGGACTCCCAATCGCCCTATTCTTCCTTGGCCGACGGATGGGGCGGATGCGATGACCGAGACATGGAGAAACAACATTCGCTGTTCCAGGCGGCCCTCCCGCCGGGAGTGAGGGCCGTGACCTACAACGTCCGGCATTTCTCCTATGCCTGACAATCCCTCCCAGACCGACGGAAGCGTCCCCTACTGGCTGAAGAAATGGACGATCATCTATGTGATCTGGGCCGCGCTCTATTTGTTTTTGAGTCTTTAAAATGTTAGAAATGTGCAGTTGATATCCTTCGGAGGTTAAAACATGGATTGGATGACTTTTCTCGGTTTTTTCTTCGGCATGGTCCTCATCATCATGGGTATCGCCCAAGAGGGCAGCCATTATTCGATGGGTCCGATCTTCGCCTTTTTCGACATCCCCTCCATCCTGATCACCTTCGGCGGATCCATCGCCTCGACGCTCATCAATTATCCCCTGACGCAGGTGGCCAAGACGTTCACCGTGGCGAAAAAAGTATTCGCGGAGCCCGACGAAGACACCTCCTCGCTGGTCGGCCAGTTCGTCTCCCTGTCCCAGAAAGCCAAACGGGACGGTTTTCTGGCCCTGGAATCCGACGTGCGCGCATTGGACAACGATTTCATGAAACGCGCCGTCCAATTGGTCATCGACGGACAGGACGCCGAGTTCATCCGGCAGACGCTGGAGACCGAGATCACCTTCATCTCGGAACGGCACAAGATCGGGCAGGAGATCTTCAACGCCATGTCCAACTATTTCCCTGCTTTCGGTATGATCGGGACCATCATCGGTCTCGTGAAGATGTTGCGCGTAATGGAAGACCCGACCCAGATCGCGGCGGGGATGGCCGTCGCCCTGTTGACCACTTTCTACGGTCTGGTCGTGGGGTATCTGATCTGCCTTCCCATCGCCGGAAAATTGAAACGCCGCTCCGAAACGGAATTGGTCATCAAAGAGATCATCATCCGGGGAGTCCTGCTCCTTCAAACGGGAACCACGCCCTCTCTGGTGGAAGCGAATCTGCAAGCCTATCTTGAACCCCGCTTAAGGAAGATGGCCGCCCAGCCGTTACCGACCCGATAATCCATGGCCATACGAAAAGCGCGGGGAGACGAAGGCCCCAAAGCCAGTTGGATGCTGTCTTACGGCTGCCTCATGACGCAGCTGCTCGTCTTCTTCGTCATGCTCTTCGCCCTGGCCAACAAGACCACTGAATACCAATTGACGTCCATCAAGAAACGGGTGGACAGCTATATCGTCCAGAAAAATCTGCAGGACGTCGTCCGGACGGATTACACCCGGAAGGAACGGGGGCTCGTCATTTCCCTGGGCGACAAACTGATGTTCGAATCCGGGAAGGCCGAGATCAACAACCAGGCCATGGACATCATCAAAGACATCGCCAAGGTCTTCCGGGAAGACGCGGAGGGACGCCCCTATCCCAACCGGGTCAGCGTCGAAGGACACACGGACAACGTGCGCGTCAGGACGGATTCCCCTTTTGCGACCAACTGGGAACTTTCCAGCGCCCGGGCCACCAACATCACCCGGTTCCTGGTGGAAGGATTGGATTTCCAGCCGGAACGGTTATCCTCGTCCGGATACGCCGAATGGTGGCCGTCGCCCGTCAACTATCAGGACATCGCCGAAAAAGAGCGCCTCTCCATGAAACCGAAGGACGTGGTCCTGCACGCCAACAGCTCCCCCGAAAAGCAGGCCCGGAACCGCCGGGTGGACATCGTCATCCACCGCCTGGAGATGGATGAGATGCAGCAGTGGCGGGAAGAACTGATGAAAACTGTTTCAAAAGTCGTCGGAAAAAGGTAGAATGTTCCGGAATCACAGTTGATTTGAGCCCCGCAGCACGGCCTCGTCGTTTCGTGATTCAGACTCAACAAAAACAACGTATTTTTCTGCGACCCGCCATATCCATGGCAGGCGCATAGAGACATCACCACCAATCACTTCGAAAAGGAGAAACATATGGGCAAAAAGTACATTTATTCTTTCGGCGGCGGGAAGGCGGACGGGAACGAGAGCATGAAGAACCTGCTGGGCGGCAAAGGAGCCAACCTGGCGGAAATGGCCGGACATCCGAACCTGAGGCTGCCGGTGCCGCCGGGCTTCACCATCACGACCGAGGTCTGCACCTATTATTACCAGAACAAGAAATCCTATCCGCGCGAGGTCAAAGAGGGACTGAAGACCGCCATGGAACGCGTCGAGAAACTCATGGGGAAGGGGTTCGGCAACACGGAGAACCCGCTCCTCGTCTCCGTCCGATCCGGAGCCCGCAAATCCATGCCGGGAATGATGGAGACCATCCTGAACGTCGGGTTGACCGAAAAGACGATCCCGGGAATGATCAAGCAGACCGGCGGGAACGAACGCTTCGTCTATGACGCCTATCGGCGCCTCATCATGATGTATTCCGACGTGGTGATGGAAAAAGCCGCCGGCATCGAGCCCAAAGACGAGATGGGCATCCGGAAACAGTTGGATCGCATTTTGGAGGAGAAGAAAAAGTCCAAGGGCGTCCAGAGCGACACGGACCTGACCGCCAAGGACCTGAAAGAACTCTGTGGAATCTTCAAGAGCAGGATCCGGGAGGTATTGGGAAAAGAGTTCCCCGACGACCACATGGCCCAACTCTGGGGATCGATCGGAGCGGTGTTCGCCTCCTGGAACGGGAAGCGCGCCATCTCCTATCGCCGCATCGAGAACATCCCCGACGAATGGGGCACCGCCGTCACCGTGCAGACCATGGTGTTCGGGAACATGGGGAACGACTGCGCCACCGGCGTGGCCTTCACCCGCAACCCCGGCAACGGAGAGAACCATTTCTACGGCGAATATCTGACCAACGCCCAGGGAGAGGACGTGGTAGCGGGAATCAGGACACCGGCCCCCATCAATTCCTATTCCCAGAGCGAACACAACAAGGACCTGACCACCCTCCAACAGGGGATGCCGTCCTTATACAAGGAACTCGATACCATCCAACAGCGTCTGGAGAAACATTATCGGGACATGCTGGACATCGAATTCACCATCGAAAAGAGCCGCCTGTTCATGCTTCAGTGCCGCGTCGGAAAACGCAACGGGCCGGCCGCCGTGAGGATGGCCGTCGACATGGTCCAGGAAAAATTCATCACCAAGGAGATGGCGGTCTCGAGAGTGACGCCGTCCCAGTTGGACGAACTGTTGCATCCCGTGCTGGACCCGAAAGTGGAGAAAGAAAGGAAACCGCTGGCGAAGGGATTGCCGGCGGGACCCGGCGCCGCCGCGGGAGCCATCGTGTTCTCGGCCGCCGAGGCCGTCAAGTGGGCCGCCGAAGGTAAAAAAGTCATCCTGGTCCGCGAAGAAACGAACCCGGAAGACGTAGAAGGGATGCGCGCCGCTCAGGCCATCCTCACCGCCCGCGGCGGAATGACCAGCCACGCCGCCCTGGTCGCCCGGGGATGGGGTAAATGCTGCATCGTGGGATGCAGTGCCCTCCACATCGACCATTCGACGAAACAGTTGACCGTCGCCGGAAAGACCTACAATGAAGGCGACATGATCACGCTGAACGGTACCAAGGGATACGTCTACGAAGGGTCGCTCCCGATGCTGGACGCCAGCGAATCCAACGAACTGTTGGAATCGTTCCTGAAAATGGCCGACGGCATCCGGAAACTGGGGGTTCGCACCAACGCGGAGACCCCCGAAGACGCCCGCCGCGCGCGGAAGTTCGGCGCCGAAGGGATCGGGTTGTTCCGCATCGAGCACATGTTCTACGGCAAAGGATCCGATCAGCCGCTGTTCAAGCTCCGGAAGATGATCGTCTCCAAGACGGTCGAGGAACGGCGGGCCGCGCTGGACGAGTTGTTCCCGCACGTGAAATCAGACATCAAGGGGACGCTGGAGGCCATGGAGGGATTCCCGGTCACCATCCGGCTCATCGACCCCCCGCTGCACGAATTCGTGCCCCATCAGGAAGAGAAACTAAAGGAACTGGCCGCGAGCCTGAACATCAGTCTGGAACAACTGGAAGGACGCGCGTCGTCCCTCAAGGAATCCAACCCGATGATGGGACACCGCGGAGTGCGGTTGGGCGTGACCTATCCGGAAGTGACGGAGATGCAGGTGCGCGCCATCCTCGAAGCCGCGGCGGAATTGACCAAGGACGGGAAGAAAGTCCATCCCGAGATCATGATCCCCGTGGTCTGCACTGAAAAGGAACTGACTCATCAGTTCGCTCTCATCCGCAAGGTGACTCAGGAAGTCCTGGCCAAATACAAGCTCGGCAAGATCCCCCATATGATCGGGACCATGATCGAGATCCCACGGGCGGCACTCCAAGCCGGGAAGATCGCCGAAGTCGCGGAATTCTTCTCGTTCGGCACGAACGACCTCACCCAGATGGGTTTCGGGTTCTCCCGGGACGACATCGGTGGTTTCCTGCAGGACTACATCGCCAAAGGGATCCTGCCCGAAGACCCGTTCCAATCGATCGACATCGATGGGATCGGAGAACTCATCAAGATCGGCATCGAACGCGGTCGGAAGACGCGCAAGAACCTCAAGGTGGGCATCTGCGGCGAGCATGGCGGAGAACCCGCCAGCGTGAAGTTCTGCCACAGAGTCGGGATGAACTATGTGTCCTGCAGCCCGTTCCGGGTTCCGATTGCCCGGCTGGCCGCGGCGCAGGCCGTTCTGGAAGAGAAGAAAAAGAAATAGTCCGTCGCTTTTAAAAATAGCCCGTCCCTGCACGATTCGTGCGGAGGCGGGTTATTTTTTGTACCTTCGGGACTCCTCAATGACGGCCTCCCGATTGACCTGCTCCTTCATCGGGAAAACGTCATCGTTTCGATTCGACGGCGGCCCAACCCAGAGAAACCAAGAACTGATGGACTTCTTGCGCCAGCCGTTTATTGCCGAACCGGTTGAAGTGGCCGTCGACGAAACGGTATTTGGAATCGTCGTAGGTCATGGAAAATTCCTGCTGGTAATAGGGGACTCGGTATTTCACGCAGAGTTCCCGGGCGAACTCGCGATCCGGCCGCGACGGGTCCACCATCACGAAGGCACAGCGGGCCGGATGGCTCCGGATGTCGTCCACTAACTCCCGGAAATAATCCTCGTAGACCCGCCGGGCCTGGTCCCAGGTGACTTCGTTCTCCACGTTGGTCATAGTTTTGTTATACACCTTATTGATGACCGGCCGCAAAGCACTGCTCTGAGCCGCCCAGTCAGACAACGCGATCATCGGGGGGGCATAACCGATCGTCTTTTGTTTCATCACCGAGACCGCCGAACTCCGAACATCGTCTTCCCCATAGACGATGAGGACATCGTAATGAGGGGGATATCGCCCTATCTTCCGATACACCTCGGCATGACGATCGATGGAGGTTCCGGGTTGTCCGAAATTGATCACCCCATGCTCTCCCTTGAACCGGCCGCCATTGAACAGAAGCTGAAGATAGACCGCAAAGGTCTCGGTTTCCGGGACGCCCCAGGAAAAAGCGAACGAATCGCCCAGGCACATGATGTATTTCTTGTCCGCATCCTGTTTTCGGTCCGGATCATAGGTCAGCCGATTACCGACAATCCGTTGTTCCTCCCACGGTCTCGTCCCGGAGACGATCCCCAATGTTTCCTGTGGGCTGTCGTCCAAAAAATCGAAATGATGGAAGTACAGTTCCACCAAACCGGCGGCGGCAGCCAGGGACAGTCCACAGAAGCAGAGTCTCCAAAACCACCTATTCCGGAAGAACCGGTTCAGCTTGGAGTGAAACCAATATAAGTATTGGGATATTCTCATGGATGGGCAAAGGAAGCGGCCCTTGTCGGATGCAATCGGGTCCCGTTTTGCATCCGATGGACTTTCCAAACCGGTATTAGTAGAATTCTACAAAAATATACCTAAAATCATTCACAATGAACAGGACACTGACAGAACTTCTCAAGGAAAAGATACTCGTCTTGGACGGCGCCATGGGAACCGCCATCCACAAGCATCCGCTGACGGCGGACGATTTCGGCGGGACCGCCCATGAAGGATGCAACGAACATCTGGTCCTGACCCGACCCGACATCATTTCTTCCATCCATGAGGGATACCTGAAGGCCGGCGCCGACATCATCGAAACGGGGACCTTCGGCGCCACCCGCATCGTCCTCTCCGAATTCGATCTCCAGGACAAGACCCATCAAATCAACAAAGCGGCCGCCGAATTGGCCGGCGGGCTCTGCCGACGATACGGCACCTCCGCCAAACCCCGGTTCGTGGCCGGGTCCATGGGACCGGGAACCAAATCCCTCTCCGTCACCGGGGGGATCCGCTTCGAGGATATCGTGGCCGCCTACCAGGAGCAGGCCGAAGGATTGATGGAGGGCGGGGTCCACGCGCTTTACCTGGAGACGGCCCAAGACACCCTGAATCTGAAAGCGGGTCTATTGGGCATCGACAAGACCTTCGCCAAATTGGGCCGGAAGGTCCCGGTGATGGTCTCCGCCACCATAGAACCGATGGGGACCATGCTGGCCGGCCAGGACGTGGAATCCCTCTATATTTCTCTGGAACACAAAGACCTCCTCAGCATCGGGATCAACTGCGCCACGGGCCCCGAATTCATGACGGACCATATCCGCACGCTCTCCGCCGTCTCGCGGTTCGCGATCTCCTGCATGCCCAACGCGGGACTGCCCGACGAAGAGGGGCGATACAACGAGACACCCGAGATGATCGTGAAAAAGCTGGAACGGTTCGTCGAGAACGGATGGCTGAACATCGTGGGAGGATGTTGCGGAACCCATTTCGAACACATCCGGCTCATGGCGGAGATGGTCGAAGGGAAAAAACCGCGCGTCCCCCCCCACGTCCGGAGGCACACCGTCTCCGGCATCGAATCACTCCTCCTGGAGGACGATAAACGGCCCGTGCTCGTCGGGGAAAGGACCAATGTCATCGGGAGCCGACTCTTTAAAAAAATGATCGTCGAGGAAAAACTCGACGAGGCCTCCGAAGTGGCCCGGCGCCAGGCCCGGAACGGCGCCCAGATCATCGACGTCTGTTTGGCCAACCCCGACCGGGATGAAAAGTCCGATATGGACCGGTTCCTGTCCGTCTTGACGAAAAAAGTGAAGCTCCCCCTGATGATCGATACGACGGACCCGGACGTCCTCGAGACGGCTCTCCGCAAGTGCATGGGGAAGTGCATCATCAACTCCATCAACCTGGAGGACGGCGAGGAACGGTTCCGGCGGGTGATCCCCCTTCAGAAGGATTTTGGGGCCATGGTGGTGGTGGGCTGCATCGACGAGGACAAACAGCACGGAATGGCCGTGGACCGGAAACGCAAGATCGCCATCGCCGCCCGGAGTTACGATCTATTGACTCAAAAATACGGGGTCGTCCCCGAGGACATCCTCTTCGACCTTTTGGTGTTCCCGATCGGGACGGGCGACCCCAACTACATCGGATCCCCCCGGGAGACGATCGAGGCCATCCGCCAGGTCAAGCAAACATGGCCGCGCGTCAAGACGGTGCTGGGGATCAGCAACATCTCCTTCGGCCTGCCGGAAGCCGGAAGAGAGGTCATCAATGCGGTCTACCTTCACCATTGCGTGAGCGCCGGATTGGACCTGGCCATCGTCAATTCGGAAAAACTGGCCCGATACATCTCCCTTTCCGACGAGGACAAGACACTGTCCGAAGGCCTCCTTTTCTCCACGCCGGACACCTATCAAAAATCCCTGGAAGCGTTCACGAACCACTTCAGGACCAAGGTCTCCGCGATCAAGTCCGATGCGCGCGCCCACCTGACTCCCCGGGAACGGACCTCGATGAACGTCGTGGAAGGATCGAAAGACGGGCTGGCCGAAGACCTGGCCGCCCTGCTCAAAACCATGTCCCCGCTGGAGATCGTCAACGGCCCCCTGATGGAGGGAATGGCCGAAGTGGGACGTCTTTTCAACGCCAACCAGATGATCGTCGCGGAAGTCCTGCAGAGCGCGGAGGTGATGAAAGCCGCCGTCACTCTATTGGAACCCCACATGACCAAGGACGAAAGCGCCCACCGCGGGGTGTTCCTCCTGGCCACCGTCAAGGGCGACGTGCACGACATCGGGAAGAACCTCGTTCACATCATCCTTCACAACAACGGATTCAAAGTCATCGATTTGGGGATCAAAGTGCCGACGGAAGACATCCTCAAGGCCGCCCAGGAACACAAACCGGACCTCATCGGCCTCTCGGGACTATTGGTGAAATCCACCCTCCAGATGGCGACCACAGCCGAGGACCTGAAGAGCGCGGGGATCCGCGCACCCCTGCTCGTCGGGGGCGCCGCCTTGACCGAAAAGTTCACCGCCCTCAAGATCGCCTCTGTTTACGAAGGTCCCGTGGTCTATTGTAAAGACGCCATGACGGGCCTCGCTGCGGCGAACCATCTGCTGGATGACGAAAAGCGGCCATCCTTCATGGAAAAACTCCGGGGGACACAGCTGAAGATCGGGGAAAACAAATCCGCGGAAGGGGCGAGAAAAACATCTTCCTCCGCGGAGAAGGAAACTCTCACCCCCGTGGACCAAGCCCCCCTCCCGCCCGACCTCAAGACCCATATTCTGAAAGATTTCGCCATCGACGAGATCTTCCGTTACATCAACCCCACCATGCTCTACGGAAAACATCTCGGACTGCGGGGGCAGATCTCGAAATTATTGGACGCCAACGACCCCCAAGCCGTCAAACTCCACACGCAGGTGAAAGGCCTTCAAGAGGAGATCGTCCAAAAAGGACTGATCCGGCCGGCGGCTCTCTGGAAATTTTTCCCGGCCCAATCGGACGGGGACACCATCCACATCTACGAGACCCCGTCGGAGAAAAAGCGTGTCGCCTCCTTCACATTCCCGCGCCAACCCGACGGGGAACGTCTCTGTCTGAGCGATTTCGTCCTCTCGACGGGGAGCGGACAGATGGATTATCTGGCCTTCTTCGTGGTGACCTGCGGGGGAGGGATCTCCTCTTTAGCGGCTCAGGACAGACAAACCGGCGATTATCTCCGGTCCCATGTCCTTCAGGCCGTCGCCCTGGAAAGCGCCGAAGCCTTTGCCGAACTCCTTCATGGAAAGATCCGCTCCATGTGGGGCTTCGCGGATCCGGACGGGATGACCCTCCAGGACAAATTCCAATCGAAATACCGGGGATCGCGGTTCAGCTTCGGATACCCGGCCTGCCCGGACCTTTCCGACCAAAAAAAATTGTTCGCACTCCTGAAACCGGAGGAATCCATCGGGGTCCGCCTGACCGAAAACGACATGATGGATCCGGAAGCCAGCGTATCGGCCATCGTCTTCCACCATCCCCAAGCCCGTTATTTCAGCGTGACCTAATGTTTTTCCCCGGGTTGACACGCCCCGGTGTATTTAGCAGAATTCTTCCATGAGCAAAAAGAACAAACACCCGCAAAAACCACAGGCTGGCAAACCGGAACTGACGGCACCTTCCGGGCCGTTGATCTCCAAGAGAGGGAAGATCACGATCGGCATCGGGGTATTGGTCGTTGCGGTGGGGTTCTACGTTTTAAGTCTGACGGATCCGGCGGGGCAAAACTGGGCCAGCCATCTCTGCCCGTTCATGATCCTGGGTGGTTATGCGATCATCGGGATCGGTATCATCCTTCCCGATCCGGAACCGGTCGTTGAAAATCAACCTCTTCCTAAACAATCCTGATCCATCCGCCTGAAAGTCCTCCGGGCGGCCGATAAAGCCTCATCCGTTTTGAAGTCTCAAACACACACCTTTTCTTTGCCGCGGATTCAATCAGCGCCGGATCCCCGCCGATAATCCGACGGGCAACGCGGAACACATCGATCCTGGTGGAAGGATTTATTTTTCGTTATCGGAACGGGAGATCCAACCCAACGAGGACAGAAAACGGGCGACCTCCTCCGCCATCCGCCGATTTCCAAACCGACTCAGATGTCCATCAACAAAGCGATACAATGGGTCATCAAATCTCATTGAAAACTCCTGCTGGTAGTAAGGAATCCCTTTTTCTCGACACAAATCAGATACGTATTGGCGATCTTTTAACTCGGGGGCGATCATAATCATGGCACAACGACCTTTCCTAGAACGAACACCCTCTATAAATTGATTAAAGTAGTATTTATAAAGCATCCGCGCTCTTTGATAAGGAACGTTGTGACTATAATCGGTTGAAATCTTCTGATAATACTTATTCAACCCCTGGCGCATCACCACGCTTCTGGATAAATAATCCGCAGCAACCATTATTTTAGGGTTAAATTCCATTTTTTTCGTCTTTATGGCCTGCAGTCCCACCTCAGAAATATCACCCTGGCCATAAAACAACAAAACAATATGTTTCTCAGGATATCGCCCCATCCCGAGATATGTCTCATAATGATGACTAATCGTTGTTCCAGGTGCGCCATAATTAACAACCCTGTAGTGACCACCCAACTTTCCCCCATTTAAATAAACCTGTAAATAACACGGTAGTGTTTGTGTATCCGGCATGTATAGCGAATAAACAAATGAGTCCCCAAAACATAATATATAGGGATTCTGTCGATCATCCGGATCATACATGGATCGGCCGCCGATCAAACGCTCCGTCCCCTGAATTGATTCTCCTGTGACGACGACCCTCTGGGCGCCTACATCCATTAAGAGAAACCGGTTTTTTTGATAAAACAACTCGATGACCGCTATCGCTATTATGAAAGCTAAAACAACAAGTTCCACCCTTCTCGTCATAAGGGAGTTTTTCCTAAACCGTAACAACGTGGTGAAAATCCAAAATCTCATAAGTAATGCCATCGTCCATTAACGTGCAAATCGATAGGCGATACAAACCGATAGAACTCCTTCACGGGCCATTCGTTTTCAAATCCCATAGCAGTAATGGATATTTCTATCAATTGAAAAACCGTTCGACTCATCGTCCGGAACCGGTCTCTGAAAATCAACCTCTTCCCAAACGATCCTAATTCTTCAGACTGAAAGCCATCCGCGCGGCCGCCAAAGCCGCATCCGTTTTTGAAGTCTCAAACACAAACTTGTTCTTTGCGCGCAGATTCAATCGACGCCGGACGCCCTCCCGGAAAGCGACGTTTCCCATCAATCCGCCGGCCATCGCCACGTGGATCCGTCCCTCCCGCTTCAAATCCTCTTCGACCCCGGCGACCAGGTCCGCCAGGTGCTCTTGCGCCTCCCGGACGATCCGAGCGCAGGAACGGTCCCCCCGGGACGCCCGTCGGATGACGACGGGCGCCAGCGCGGCGATCTTTCTGACCGTGTCATATTGAGATGACAGGCGCCGGCCCCGCTGATAATCCGACGGACTGGCCAGTCGTTGCCTGATGTATTCTCTCCCGATCCAGAAAGCGGACCCCTCGTCGCCGAACACGGGTCCCCATCCTCCGGAACGGGCCCACGTCCCGGTCCCGTCCCGGCCATACGCGATGGAACCGGTACCGGCCACCAGAACGATCCCCCGCGTCCACCCCTGACTTTCGAAAAGCAATTCCACATCCGACAGAACGATGACCTTCCGGGCCAAACCGCTCCAAGCCGACCGACAGCCCCTCTTTTCAGCCGACGTCCAGGTTCCCCGCGCCCCGACCACCATCGTCCGAACGGGACCAAACCCATGGCGGTGGATCGCTTCCTTCAGGTCTTCCTCCACCGATCTCCCGCGCGTCGAGGGACATCGGATCGAACAGACCCTTCTCCCGCGATCATCCAATCCCACGATGCGGATCCAGGTGCCTCCGATATCGACCCCGGCGTAACGGACGTTCCTTTTTCGCATGGACTCACTCCCTCGCCAACAATATTCCTGTCGCCGCCTCGATCTGGCACATCCGGAACCCGAACGCGGTCGAGCAGGCCGTGTTTTTTTTGAGATAACCCACATCGTAAGGATCCCTCATCAGCACGACCGACAAACCCGCCGTTTTTTCCTGGAGCATCTCCAGAAGTCTCCGGCATCCACGGTAGAGATGGGCGTCAAAACAATAGAACACGCACACGGAATCCCGATCGACGATTTTTCCGATCCGATCCACCTGGACGGACGTCGAATCGATGTCGACCAAAAGGATCCGCGCTTCCTTCCGGTGTCGCCGATAGAGACGGTTCAGGAACACTGTCTCCTGCTCCAAAGGTTTCTCGATCATGATCCGCCGGGCCAATGACGAGAGTTTTGGGAAGACGACCGTGACCCGCGATGAGCCCCTCAAGACGGGCAGGATCCCCCGGCCGGGGCGCAGAAGACGGGCCCCGCTCGTCGCCACGGACACGGCGAGTCTTTTACCGGAAAGTTCCGCCCGCGGCGTGCCGGCCCCGAAACGATGCGGACGACGGTCTTTCAACACGCGGATCCGTTCCACGCTCCGTTCCAGATCACGGACGCTGAGTTCCCCGCTCCGGTAGGCGTGAGTCAACGCTTCGTGGACCCGAAGCTGGGAACGGGAATCATGACAACTCAATAGAAGGTCATGGCCGGCCCGGGCCGTTCTCACGGCGGCCTCCCCGATGGGGCACAGGTCGCGAACGGCCCCCATCTCTAGATCGTCGCTGGAGATGACCCCTCGAAATCCCATCTCTTCCCGCAACAGTCCCCGGATCAACCTTTTCGAGAAGGTGGCCGGGGTCATCGGAGCGGGGTCCAGGTTCGGATAAAGCGGGTGGGATGACATCACCATATCGATTCCGGAACGGATCAATGACTCAAAAGGTTTCAGGTGAATGCGCCGCATCTCTTTCCATGACGAAGGGATGACGGGCAAAGACAGGTGGGCATCCAGCGGGGAATGTCCCTTCCCCGGAAAATGTTTGGCGCACGCGCTGAGTCCTCCCCGCTGCATGGCCGTGACCCGCGCGGTCGCCATGCGCGCGATCAGTCCGGGATCGTTTCCGTAAGACCGGATCCCGATATTGGGACTGTATCGTTCGGTCAAGACATCGACGACGGGCGAGAGGTTCACGTCGACCCCCAACCGGCGCAATTCCCGCGCTTCGATCCATCCCTGCCGCCGCGCCGCCTCGATCTTTCTCTTGTCGGACTCCGGAAAAGCATTCCCGAATGTGAGGTTGTCCGGAAAAACGGTCACTCCCTCGCGGAACATGACCACGCGGCCTCCCTCATGGTCCGCGCAGACCAGTAATCTCCTCCCCAGGGCCTCCTCGAGATCGACGATCAACCGCCGGAGTTGCGAGGGTGATTCAAAATTGATCCGGTAGAGGATCAATCCGCCTGCGTGCGTTTGCCGGAACAAGCGGATATCCTCCGGACGGATTCTCTTCCCGGGGATTCCGAAAACGAGCGTCTCTCCGATCAGCTGTTCCAAGAGCATGGTCATATCACCCTGTAAACGGGGACGCGCCGGGGTTTCACGATCGACATATGGGACGTGTGCCCGTCAGATTCGAATTGGATGGTCCCATGGTCGGACGTGGACCAGAACGGCGGGCCCAGGGACAACGAGGAGACCCATCCGGGGATTCCATCCGACGAAAGGACAAACCATTGCGGCTGTTTGTCCTCCAAAAAATCCATCCAGGGAAGCGACACTCCGTGGGAAGGGACTTGGACGACCTGGACACGGCAATCCGAGGGACGGACAAGGCGCCGCTGGACCTGTTCGGGGACGTCCGAGGTCAACAACAATTCAACGTCCTTATACCGGATCTTGAACACCATCGATGTCTCATCGGGATCTCCGCCGTCCCCCGAGGCGGGCGATAAACATTCCCATCGGACCTCTCCGTCCTGCCATCCCTCTCCCGCCTCGATCAACCGCCGGCGAAGCCCTTCCTGCTCCAACAGGTCCCGGACGGGCGACCAGAGGGGATCGCTCCACGTCTGGGGAGACGTGATGAATTCCTTGACGGCATATTGCCGACTGACCGGGATCAATCCATCCGAATGATTCGCATCACCGTGCGTGAGGACGATCCGGTCCAGTTCCCTCACGCCGATCGATCTCAGAAACGGGACCACCCGATGCCCGCCCGCGGAGAACAATCCCGCATCCACCAGGGTCGTCTTTCCATCGGGGGATCGGACCACGATGGCGTCACCCAGCCCGACATCGATCCAGGTGACACGGAGAGTTTCCCTCTCGAAAGGAACCGCCGGGAGCACACTCACCCCGAACACGGACAAAACCAATACCGCCGCACTCCACCCCATGACCTTCTTCCGATCGGAGAACGCCATCAGCGCGAGCGCCCCCAAACCGATCACCAGGATCAACACCTGCGTTCCGCTCCAAAACACAGCCAGGTCGGCCCGGGGAATGTCGGCGAAAAAACGGACGACATGCCATAATCCCATCAACAACCGTTCCGTCAGTCCCGCAATGAAGGGGATGGCTGACGGACACACGGTCCTGCATGCCGAATCAATGGCGAACAAAAAGCAACCGGACCCCAGGCACAGACCGCTCCAGGGCACGGCCAACAGATTACTGAACATCCCGACCCAGTTCCACCGATGGAAATAATGGATGAGAAAAGGCGTCATGGCCAGTTGAGCCGTCAGGCTCACGAAGAACAATCCCATGAACCAATCCCCGGCCCGGAGGAAGATCCGTTTCGCCGTCCCGTGTCGTTCCATCTCCTCGTGCTCCCGATCCCGGCGGAACCGGTCCGTCAGGAACGGCACTCCCATCAAGATTCCGAACGTCGCGGCATAAGACATCTGAAAACCCGCTTCAAAAAGAATGGAAGGGCGTGCCAGAAGAAGGAGGAGGGCGGACAAGGCGAGAGGATGTTCCAGCCGGTCTTCCCTCGACAAGCAATACCCGACGATGATGAATCCCGTCATCCACGCGGCTCTCAGGATGGGCGGATCGGCCCCGGCCACCAGGGCATACAATGCGACGAACGGGAGGGCCGTCATCAGCGTGAGCCTTTTTGAAAAACCCAGCAACCATTTTCCCAGGATACCCCAAGCCAGCAACACAAAACCCACATTGGATCCCGAAGCGACCAACAGATGGTAGGCCCCTCCGGCCCGAAAATCTTCCTGCAGATCCGGAAACGACCGCGGCTTTTCACCCAGCCACAAGCCGGACATCAACGCCGCCCCATGCGGACTCAGATGCCGGGTGAAACAATCCCGGAAGCGCCGCCTCAGCGAACCGGCCGCGCGAAACAACGAATACCAGGGCGCACGAGACAGCACACGATACCCGCCCGCCGGAACGATCAATCGGGAATGGATCCGCTGATTGGCGTAGAAGACATCCTGTTCGAACTCGCCGGGAACCGAGGTTTCCTTGAAACGCGTCATGAATCCGCGGAGCTGCACGCGGTCTCCCCACCCGATCGAGACCGGGAAACCCTCCACCTCGGTCAGGACCAATCCCCGAACGGGGCGATCGTTCAAAAAGAGCGCCCTCAGTAAAAATCGCGTCTTGCCGTCCAAAGATTCCGGATCGCCGGCCACGGTCCCCGATAGCGTCATTTCCCGGCCGAGGGCGTACCAATAGGGATCGGCCGGATGAGGAGACGGCTCTCCGGTCCAAAAACGCAACACGACGATGGTCAGGGCGGTCAGAAGGGTAAGGAGGATGAGCGGCCGACGGAAAATATAGGGCAAGGGAGGATCAACGGAAGGGATGGAAACCCCTCCGGCGTTCAGATTCGGAAATCGGAGCCGATATGTTTCGCTTCGGATTTCATCTCATCCAACCGCGCCGAGGCGGCGGGAGGCAGCCCGGAAAGCTGTTTGAGGTCATCCAACTGTTTGACGAGTTTCTCCGATAGCTGCCTGTCCTTCGAAACCTTGGCGTGGAGGGAATCCATCATATTGTTGAACTCATCCTGCAGATCCATCAATTCGTCCCCTTTTCGCAGATGGACCCGGTATGTCAGGTCCCCTCCGCTCACGATCCTGGCGGACCGTTCAAAACGGAAAATGGGGCCGGCCAGTTTATGAGACACGAACAACGCGACGACGGCCACCACGACCAGATAGATCAGAAGTTTCGCCATGAGGATCTGATTGACCTCCAAAAAGAGGTCGTAGAGCCCGGGATCCATGAGGTCATGGACCATATCGCTGCCGAAGGTATAATAGATATCCCAACTGATCAGACCGATCGCCAGGAGGACCGAACACATGACGAGCACGATGTATTTATACTGCAGTTTCCTCTTGATGATCAGGGTGGACCGCTTGATGCGGGACGGGGGATCTGATTTCATCGGCAACGACGGATTGACGGCTTCCATTGAAACCTCCTCGATACGTTCGATCGAAATTCGTTAAAAGCCCGCGGCCGGGATTGAACCGGCGACCTTCCGCTTACAAGGCGGATGCTCTACCAGCTGAGCTACACGGGCAAATACTTTGTATTTTCAATACGTTCTACTTTATTTCAACCCCTTTTACAAGAAGCCCCGCGTCAGTTTCGGCCAACGATCCCCGTCACAAACCAGGTCGACGAACACGGGGCGCCCCCCCGGCGGAACACCTCCGCCCCATTGACGATTGAAAGACGAAAGCGGTATAACTAGGCGGAAACGTTTTGGAGGATAATCCACGGATGAAACGTATAAAAGTTGTGCTGGCCGGAATTCACTATTATTTCGAACAACCTTTCCTGAGTTTGGCGGTCTTAAAATCCTACGCCCAACAGGACCCCCTGGTCCGGAAGTGGTGCGAGATCGTCATCCGGAACGTTGGCTGCTCGGTGGATAAAAATGCGGGGGCGATTGCGGAGGAACTGATCAAAGAAAACCCGGACGTCGTGGGATTCACCTGTTACGTCTGGAACATGGGGAACGTGTTGGCGGTCGTCCAGGCCCTCCGTGAAAGAGATAAAACAGTAAAAATCATCCTGGGCGGACCCCACACCGCCAACACAGACCAACTCATGCGGGAATACGGGCAGATCGACGTGGTGGTTAAAGATGAGGGTGAAGAAACATTTTTAGAGCTGATAAAAGCATGGATCGAAGGGAAGAACATCGGGCAGATCAAAGGATTGTCGTATCGGGACGGACCCGACATCAGAGAAACGAGTGAGCGGCCACTGATACGGGATCTCGCCCTCGTTCCATCACCCTATCTGACCGGCAGCATCGACCTGGATGAATTCAACAGCGACCTGATGTACATCGAATTCTCCCGTGATTGTCCCTGTCGATGCGCTTTCTGTCAAACAGGGGGGCGACCCACACGCTATTTCCCCATCGAACGGGTCGTCGAGGAAATCCGACTCATCATCCACCGACGCGGGAAGGGGCTCATCTATCTGGCGGGAGCGGATCCCCTCCGACAACCGGAAAACTTAAAAAACCTGCTCACGCAGTTCCATCGGTTATCCAAGGACAAACCGGTCCTATTGGGCCTGGCGGCGAACCTGGCCTCCTTAACCGACGATCTCATCGCTCATCTTAATTCCCCGAAAATCCGGTTAGATTTCGGACTTCAAAGCACCGACCCCAGAACGCTACAAGCCATCTCACGCCACTTCGATCAAAAACAATCGGAGAAAAATTATAGGACGTTGGAATCCAAGGCCCCCCTTCCCTATAAATGCTTTGATTTGATGATGGGATTACCCGACGACAGTCTGCAGAAATTCAAGACCAGTCTGAATTGGGTCTTGTCGCTGCCCAACGCCATTCCCTGCTCTCTCGTCACAATCCCACTCCCCGGAACACGGTTATGGCAAGAAAAAGACCGTTATGGAATCCACGTTGAACCCAACGGGATGCCGATGACCATCGCGACAAAAGATTTTTCAAATGATGATATCAAAAAGGCATTGGAACTCAGCAACACCGTGATGATGATCAGCGATATCCCCCTCATGAAGGACATCCTGAGGCAACTGGGGGAGGCCCTGGGTGCAACTGTCAATAACCCACACACGGCACTCCACGAGGAATTCCTGCGATTCTTGGAAAAAAGAGACGTGCATCCCGGCAGGAAGATCGCTTCTCTCTGGGACCATGAGATGTCCGTTCCCTTGAGAGAACGCTTGGATTTATTGCGGGTGTTTAAGGATTTCATCACCGATATCGGGCTCGAGCACGGGATGGATGAGAAGAAGATATTGCGTTGGAAAGAAACCTGTGATATGGAAATCCGTCGATACCGTTGGACCGCCAGCTTACCCGACATCCTGAAAGATGTCGGGATGGAGACGGGAAATCCGGGGGGCGGAGACAAACTATTGATCGGATCGGATTTAACAAAATCGCTGGAGGTCTTAGCCTCGGCGGGGATGATTTGGGATGGCCTGGATGTATCCCCACGGGCTTTTTACGCACTGTGCGACCTCATCGTGAGTCCTCTCAAACAGCCCGTGCTGGTCGAGACCTTGGAAAACCTAGGGGAACTATCATTTCATAAACGATACACCATGATCGTCTGGGACCGGCTATGGAACCGGGTCAATGAGTCTGATAAAACGAATAGCATCGTGGAATTCACAAAACACCATCTCAAAAAAAACGGGGCGTGCCTCTTTCTGGATTCGGAAAGAGAATTTCTGACACGCGCACCGGCGCCTCTGGAGCGCGCCCTCAGAGACATGGGCTATCAGAACACCGGGACCATTCCAGCCGGACATCTCGACGATGACAAAATCATGTCCAACCGCTGGACCTCGTAAAAGATTAACACCCCCCGACAACGACCGGCTCCCCCAAGTGACCCCAAAGATTCTATAATCCTTACTCTCGGACAAAAATCGGACATCAGGAGAAATCGGAGATCACGGAGCATGAGCGGCACACATTTCATCGATTCATTCAAAGCGCGCTGGGCGGGGACAGGGGGATATCGGGAGATACTGACGATCGCATTTCCATTGATCCTGAGCACGGGATCCTGGTCCATCCAGCACTTCGTCGACCGGATGTTCCTCACGTGGTATTCTCCGGAAGCCATTGCGGCCGCCATGCCGGCCGGCATCCTGAATTTCACCATCGTGAGTTTCTTCATCGGCATCGCCGGCTACGTGACGACCTTCGTCGCCCAATATCACGGCGCCAAACAGACCGATCGGATCGGGGCCATCGTCTGGCAAGGGATCTACGTCGCCGCCATCGGAGGGGTCGTCCTCATGGCCGCCGCCCCTCTGGCCGGCCCCCTCTTCCGTTTTTTCGGACATGCCCCCGCCGTGCAGGAAAACGAGGTGGTCTATTTCCAGGTCCTCTGCTGGGGTTCAGGCCCAGCCATCGCCGCCTCGGCCCTCTCCGGTTTTTTCTCCGGGATCGGGAAGACATGGCCGGTCATGTGGGTCAACCTGATCGCCACCCTCGTCAACATCGTTTTCGACTACCTGCTCATCTTCGGGAACGGGGGGTTCCCGGCTCTGGGGATGAAGGGAGCGGCCATCGCCACCGTGTTATCGGGATCCGTCAACATGGGATCCCTTCTCTTCCTTCTCTCTCGGCCCGCCTATCGGCAGGCTTACGATCCTTTCCGGCGATGGAAGTTCGACCGCCCTCTTTTCCTCAGACTCCTGAAATTCGGCTCCCCCGCCGGCGTACAGTTCTTCCTCGACATCGCCGGGTTCACGCTCTTCATCCTGCTGGTCGGACGTCTCGGCACGGAATCCCTCGCCGCGACGAACATCGCCTTCAACATCAACACGCTGGCCTTCATGCCCATGTTGGGTTTCGGCATCGCCGTGTCCGTCGTGGTCGGACAATACATCGGGCAAAACCGACCCGAGCTCGCCCAACGCGGCGTCTATTCGGGATTCCACATGACGTTCGGATACATGGCCGCCGTCGCCACGCTCTATGTCGCCGCACCGGGACTTTTCATCGAACCTTATGCCGCCCACGTCTCCGCAGCCGGATTCGATTCCATCCGACGACTGACCGTGGTCCTTCTGCGATTCGTCGCCTTCTACTGCCTTTTCGACACCATGAACATCATCTTCGCGTCCGCCCTCAAGGGGGCCGGGGACACCCGGTTCATCATGGTGTTGACCTCTCTCCTGACGGGAGGACTCCTCATCCTTCCGACGTATGTCTCCATGATCTATTTCGAGGGGGGAATACTGACGGTGTGGACCATCGCCACGGTCTATGTCTGCGCCCTGGGATCCGCCTTCTGGTGGCGCTTCCGTCAGGGACACTGGAAGTCGATGCGGGTCACGGGGGAATGCCCCCACTGCCTGACCCAGTCATTTCCTGAAACCCCGTCGGCCGGATTCAATTCCTGATCGACGGGCTAGGCGTATTCACGCCTTCGAACGAAGCGTCTTCTCCAACTCCTCCGCAATCAGCCGATGCCCTTCTTTTCCGGGATGAACGACATCCACAAAAAGCCCCGAGGAAAATGGGAATGAGAAAAAGTGCCGCTCCAGATCGATCAAATCCACGTCCTCCCGGTCGGCGATCTGTCTCAGGATCTTGTTCGTGTATTGAAGATTCGTCGCGATCAGCGAGAAGACGGGGGCTTTCGCCCGTTGCCGGTCAAAGGGCACCGTCATCAGGATCGTGCGGGCTCCGATCCCCCGCCCGATCCGTATCATCTCCTCGATATGCCCCCGATAATCTTCGTATGAAACCCGCAACCGGCCCGACCTGAATTCGAAGAATCTGCATTTATCAAGGGCCAGATACCTCTCGTTTTTCACCATCCAATAGAGATGCGACAACAAGCGGCTCCGGTTGATCCAATAGGAGACCCGCGTCAGACGGTCCACTTCCTTATCCGAAAAACGGGAAATTTTACCGTCGTTCCAGCCGACATACACCACGAGGACGTCCGGGCGATATTCCTCCAACCTTTTATTCCTCAACATCAACAACGTCTGATAAGACGAGTAGCCGGGAACGCCCGCGTTGATGACCTCCGCGGACCGCCCCGGCCAAATTTTCCGAAGTCGAGGGCCCAACAGGCCGGGGTATGTCTCTTCATCCCCGATCCCGCCGCCGGACCCGAACGTGCAAGAGTCCCCCAAACAGAGCACGCGATAGGTGCCCGCGGGTTTCGCCTTGGATATCTCGGCCCCTCTTAACCCCAGCGAATTCACTGTGAAGTCGGTATCCCACGCCCTCCCGTTGAAACCCGGTGTCAATTCCCCTCCCGTCCCGATGGCGAACTGCGCCGGGAAGCGGGTGTCCGGTTGAAGACAATTCCTCACTCCCCCCACCGCGAGCATCCATTCGATCAGGATGACGGTGAGGACCGCACTGACCGCAGCAATCCCCAATCTGACGATGACCGTTCTTGGGATCCTTCTTTTTTCTTCCGGTGGGTTCATGACTGAATCGAGATAAAAAAAACAGCGGGTGAGAAGCCGCTGTCCCTGGATTTCCCCGTCTGGCGGAGAGATGGCCTGATCCGCCCGAGACTTATGATCTTCGCGCCTGAGCCGCGATCGTCATCTGGAACTGATCCCGCTTCCGATAATAATCGAAGATCTTCCGGCCGAGCTGGGCCATGAACCATTTGGCCTCGCCATACCCGCGCCCGTCGGCGGTCAACACGCAGACGACGAAATTTCCGACCGGCGTATAAACGATGCCGACATGATGATAGGCGCCACGCAGCATGCCCGTCTTATCCGCCATCGCCCACTGCCTGGGCATAAAACGGGCCACCCGCGTGCGGATATTGCTCTTCTTCATGATATCCACCATCATGTCGCTGTAGTCGGGACTCAGGCATTCCCGGCGGTAGAGCTTTTCCAAAAGCATGCCCATCTCGCGAGGGGTCGTGAAATTCTCGGTCGTCACATCGGGGTCCAGGGAGAACAGCGGCTCCTCCTGCACCTGGGTATAATGCAATCCCAAGTCGCTGGCAAACGCCCTGTTGAGATAATCCGTGCCGACCAGCTCGACCAGCAACCGGGTGGCCGTATTGTCGCTGTGAACGATCATGTATTCGATCAACTTCCGGATGGACCAGCAGGAACCGGAACGATACCGTTTCAGGAGACCGGACCCGCCGATCTTATCGGTCCTTTTCATGACCAAGACCGCGTTGAGCGCCAGTTCCCCGGCCCGGACCTTCTGAAGGATCGCCATCATGATCGGGACTTTCACCAGACTGGCGCTGGGAAAAAGCCGGGTGTCGCCGAAAACGATCTCGCGGTCCGTCGTCATGTCCTTCAGATAGAACCCCACCCGGCCGCTGAACCGGTGTATGTCCCTGGCCAACACGACTGTGAGCGCATCCCAACCCGGATCCATCGGTCGGATGAACCCCAGTGCGGTTTCAGGATCGACCGACGAGACATTCAGTCCCATCATCAGCCCCAAGACCATGAGCCCCTTCAGGCAGAACCGGACGGAGCCTTTTTCCCTTGAGAAAAGATTGAACGCGGAGGAGACACGGAGGGCGATGGGGATCATATAAAGGATATTTTAAGCAAATTTTCACCTCTCCTTTCAAGGAATTAGTGTCTCGGCCCCCTCCCCGGAGCCACCTTTACAGGGACATTCCGATTTGTTATACTGACGTTGGTTGACCGCTGTTGTGGATGTGTCGCCATATCGTATCAAACGTCAGATTCGCTAAAAAAACCTAATCACTTGAGAACAATGACTGAAGATCTGATCATCACCGACGAATTCAAGATGGAGGATGTTTTCCAAGATCCTCCGGCGGGGCGTTCGTCCGGAAAAATATTGACGGTCACGGTGGTCCAGGTCACCGCCGACGGGGTCATGGTGGACGTCGGTTCCAAAGAGGAGGGGATCATCCCGCTCCGCGAATTTGAATCGTGGCCCAAACCGCCGAAACCGGGTGACCAACTGCAAGCCGTCATCAAAAAATTCCCCAATGTCTCCTGGAAAGAAGCCCAGGAACGCGTCGCCAGAGAATCCATCCTCAAAGCCAAAGAATCCCAGAGCCCCGTGGACGGAACGATCGTCCGGCAGGTCAAGGGCGGGCTGATCGTGAACCTGGGAGGATTGGAGGCTTTCATGCCGGCCTCCCAAGTGGACAAACACCCCGTCAAGAACCTGACCCCTCTCATCGGCCAGACCATCCAGGCCGTGATCATGGAATGGCCGGACATACGGAAGAACCCCATCCTTTCCAGACGCCTCTTCCTTGAAAAAATCGCCCTGGCTAAAAAAGCCGAGACCCTCAAACAGTTGTCCGTCGGACAGGTCTACAAGGGCCTGGTGACCGGCATGACCGATTTCGGCGCTTTCGTCGATATCGGCGGGGTGGACGGTCTCCTGCGCATCGCCGATCTTTCATGGAGCCATGTCGACAAAGTATCCTCGGTCTTGAAGATCGGGGAAACGATCGACGTCAAGGTTTTGAAATTCGACGCCGCCACGGGAAAAGTCTCCCTGGGACGGAAACAGCTCCTCCCCCATCCCTGGGATGGGATCGAAACCCGCCATCCGCTCGGCAGCACCATCCATGGGAAGGTGACCAATCTGACCGATTTCGGCGCCTTCGTCGAGATCGAGTCCGGCGTCGAGGGATTGATCCATCAATCCGAGTTCTCGTGGACGGAACGTTGGAGCAAACCCGCAACCTATCTGAAGGTCGGCCAGGAGGTCGATGTCCAGATCCTCTCCATCGACCGCGAAAAGGAACGGATCGCCCTCAGTCTCAAGAGAACGGGGGAGAACCCCTGGCAGGCCGTGGCGCAACAATACCCGCGGGGAACCTTGGTGAAGGGCGTGGTCACCCACCTTTCCCCCTTCGGAGCTTTTGTGCGTCTCCCCACGGGAGTCGAAGGCCTCCTCCGGACCGACGACGTCTCTTGGACCAAGAACGTCCAACACGCGAAAGATTGGTTCAAGGAAGGACAGGAAGTCGAAGCCATGGTCCTGGAAGTGAGCCCCGAACAAGAGCGCATCTCGCTGGGACTCAAACAGACGAAAGAAAATCCTTTTGAAACATTCGCCGTCGGGAACATCGTGACGGGAAAAGTCCTCCGGCTGGAAGACCGGGGGGTCGTGGTCATGCTGGACGGAGACGTGGAAGCCTATCTCCCCATCTTCGAGATATCAGACGACAAGAAACTGGCTCACCCCTCCGAAGCGCTAACCCAGGACCAGGAGATCACGGCGCTCATCACACGCATCCAGAAGAAATCCAGGAAAATCGACATCTCCATTAAACGCTACGACAAGAAACAGGAACGCCTCCTTCTCAAAAAATATACCCGCAGCGAAAAGATGACGCTGGGCGATGTGACGGAATGGGATTCTTCCGACTCACAATCCTCCTCTTCCTGACCCCCTTCACAACCTCTTCGGTCAACCCGGACAGAATGGATTCACCCCGGTTCACACTCCGTTCCCTTTCGTTTTCTTCCATCCCCTTTTATCTCTTCTTCATCGTCGCGGGTCTTTCAATCCTTCTGACGTATCGATTATACTGGGTTTCCGGTTCCAACCCGTTCCCCAGAAAACCCGAGGATTTCAAATCCGCTCCCAAGATATTTTCCCACATCGATCAGCTTAAAATGATCACCCTCAAAGACCCGAAGAACATGGCGGTCTGGACCGACCTGGCGGTGGATTATTTCCAACTAGGACCGGACCACTACGTGGAGGCGCTCGAAGCCCTCGAACGGGCCAAGGAGGCCGGCTCACTGGATTCCCGCCTCTTCTACTATGCCGGGATCATGTATGAATCCAAAGGGTTCCCCGATTACGCCAGACCGGAGTATGAGAGATTCCTCCAACATTACCCCCACGATTCGGAAGTACGCATGCGGCTGGCCAACCTTTATTACCGTCTGAACGATCTGGATGCGGCTTTGGAGAATTATGAACAACTCTACGAGGACAACCCGCTGGACCCCCTCCTCTCCCTCAACCTGGCCCTCACCTACAGGGATAAACAGCGTCCCGAGGATGCCCTCAACGTCTTAATGAACCTCGTCAAGAACGGACAAACACTCTCCGGAACCGCATGCAAGCTCTTCGGGGACCTCAAAGCCCAGAAAGAAGATTGGAACGGGGCCGCCGAATATTATCAAAAAGCGATCGACCAAAAGCCGGATGACATCGCCGCCCTTGAAGCCATGGCGCTCATCCAGGATCGGCTGAACAATCCCGAGCAGGCGCTCTCCTTATGGCAGAAGGTCGTCTCCATCAACCCCAAACACAAGGAAGCGCCCCGAATGGTCTCAAAACTCAAAAAACGCCTGAGATCCCTCAAAAAAAAGTAGCCGGGGCCCCATGACCCCTCGACGCACCCCCTCCCCCTTTTCACTCGGTAAACGGTTTCCCCATTTCCCCTCATTCCTCATCCTTCTCCTCTCCCTTTTCATCTTCTCTCCGACGGCTTATCCTTTTGGAAAGAACAAAGTCATCACCCACACGGACCGCTGGCGCGTCGTCTCCACCGACCATTTCGACATCCACTACACTCCGGATGCCGAATGGATCATCCCCCGAGTGGCCCATCACCTCGAAAAAGCCTACGCCACGGTCACCACCGACCTCCCCGTGCAGATCAAAGAGAGGACTTCGTTCTTCTTCTGCACCAATCACAACCGTTTCGAAGAAATCAACGTCGTGGACGCCGACGAGGGGACGGGGGGGGTGACGGAGGCCTACAAGAACAGGTTCGTGGTGTTCAACGACGGGAGCGAGCGATGGATGGAACAGGTCATCACGCACGAATTCACCCACGTGGTTCAATTCCATGTATTGTTCGACGGATTCTGGAAATCCGTCCGGCTTTTGAAATTTCCCCTCTACCCCCTGTGGTTCATGGAGGGGTTGTCCGAATACGAGACCGGCGAACTGGATAAGTCCACCCGCGACATGTATCTCAGAGACGCCGTGACCGGACGGGGCTTGATCCCCCTGACGGAACTTCACGGGTTCAACCATCTGAAACCCCACCAGGTCACGTTGGCCTATAAGCAGGGGGAGGCCGCCCTTCGCTTCATCGCCGAGGAATACGGTAAGGACAAACCCTACAAGATCCTCCGCGCCCAGAGGGAGCGTTTCGAGATCCAATCGGTGCTGGAAGACACGCTGCATCAGGACCTTCGGTCTCTGAGCCGGCGATATCTGGAATATTGGTCGGACTATTACACCGCCCAGAGCCACGGACTCCATGAACCGGAAACCGACGGATCCCGGCTCACGGCGACGGACATCCTTCCCCTCGTCCACACGGCACCGGCCTATTCTCCGGATGGGAAATACCTGGCCTACATCACGGACCGAAGCGGGACCAACGAGATCCGACTCCGGTTCATGGATGACAGCGGGCATCCCGACCGGATCCTGACGGGCCGTCACTTCCAAAAGATGGATCACCTCCAAGCCGGACAACGGGCGCTCTCGTTCTCTCCGGATGGACAATGGCTGGCCTTCATCGGCGAGAAGGAACAGCGGGATTATCTCTTCCTCTACAACATCCGGCGCAAACGCCTGCGCCGGATCTCCGTTCCCTTCGAGGAACTCCGCTCTCCGGTCTTCCATCCGTCGGGCCAATCGCTGGCGGTGGTCGGCATGAGGAACGGAACCAACGACCTCTATGAGATATCTCCCCGCGGGAAGATCATCCGCCGATTGACCCATTCCGATGACGACGAGGGCGACCCA
>ENA-UOWG01001228-UOWG01001228.1-activated-sludge-metagenome-genome-assembly--contig:-NODE-1228-length-26787-cov-35.716669_pt1 | contig 26787 bp, 27 predicted proteins | sample MGYA00238147_ERZ761563 | MGnify/ENA primary metagenome ERZ761563 (study PRJEB28884, sample SAMN05720216) | anaerobic digester metagenome | isolation source: active sludge of municipal... | reverse complement strand
TGGCGGAGAGAGCGGGATTCGAACCCGCGGTACACCTTTGTGGGCATACACACGATTTCCAGTCGTGCTCCTTCGGCCACTCAGACATCTCTCCGTTTATTTCAACATTTCTTCACCGTATAAGGAGGGTGCATGAAATGTCTCTGCATTATTTACCTGGCGGAGAGAGGGGGATTCGAACCCCCGTGGGAGCTTGTGGCCCCCAAATCGATTTCGAGTCGATCCCGTTACGACCACTTCGGTACCTCTCCGCGACTTATTTATCCGCCGAATCGGCTCTTATCCTCTTTTCCTTAAAAAATCTACTCAAAATTTTTCTGCACTCTTCCTGCAAAACCCCTTCCGCCACATCCACCTGATGATTAAAACGGTTATCATTTAATATATGGTAGAGGGAAAACACAGCGCCGGCTTTCGGATCGCGTGCGCCGAAAATGACCCGCGCGAGTCTTGCCTGGAGAATCGCACCGGCGCACATCACACAGGGCTCCAGTGTCACATAAAGCGCCGCGCCGGTCAGGCGGTAATTGCCTGTTTTCTCGCAGGCCTTGCGGAGCGCCAGCATTTCCGCGTGCGCAGAGGGATCGTTTTGGGCAATGGGAGCATTATGCGCTTGTGCCAGTATTTGCCCGTTTTGCACCAGTACGGCGCCAATCGGCACCTCGTCCTGTTGGAATGCAATGAATGCCTCTTGAAGCGCGATATTCATAAAATCAATGTCCGTCAGCATCAGTTGGTCTCCACTTTATTCAATGTTAACTTTTAGTTATCATATTGTTGATTTTGAGGCAAATGCCGTATATGATTCAATCCAGGTAATCTAATATGGATTCAAAAAAAATATTCCTATGGCCTGTCATCATCTCAATCATCGGACACGCTGCGCTGATTGCAGCCAGCAGTATGCTTGACTTGCGTGACAGTGTTAAAGCCGCCGACCTTTTCACGGTACAAATTACGCAGCCTCAACCGGCTGTTGAACCTAAAAAAGAGGAAAACAAGGTGGTGGAAAAAGCGCCGCAGAAAGCTGCAAAAGTGAAACCGGGGCCTGTGGTTGAACGGGAGGACACTGTGGATATCGGCTCCTCCGACGTCAAATATGCGACCTATTTGGCGGGAGTTAAAAAGAAGATTATGCGTATCTGGAATTATCCGGCTGGCGCGTATGCAAAGAACGAAGAAGGGGATGTGGTGATCAAAATATCGATTGATGCGAACGGCTCTCTTCTTCATGCCGCGCTGATAACTTCTTCCGGTTTTGATAATCTTGATTCCGGTACACTGGGTGTTGTTGAGACCGCTGCGCCTTTCCCACCATTACCGCCACAGTACGAACTGTCACGTCTGCACATCATTGCTTCTTTCCGCTATCGTATGAAGGATTAAGAGGATCCTCATCAACTCTTTAAAATGATAGGAATGTGATGAAAAAAGTTACTCAAGCCGTCATCGTTAGTTTAGCGGTTGTTCTGTTTGTTTTTATTGGCGAAGCCGCTCATGCCGCAGTTGTTACCGATGAAGTGGGCCGCCGGGTCCGCATCTCGGGGACGCCTCAGCGCATTGTGTCTCTGGCTCCGGGCATGACGGAAATTCTTTTCGCGTTAAATCTGGATGGGCAAGTTGTCGGTGTAACCAGCTTCTGCGACTGGCCCCGGGAAGCCGGGCAAAAAACAAGTGTCGGAGGATTCACCAACCCGTCATTAGAGAAAATCGTTTCTCTGAAACCGGATCTGATTCTGGCGACAGCCGATGGTAACAGGCCGGAAACGGTTCGGCAACTGGAAAAAATCGGCATGACGGTTTATGTGATTAATCCGGTTGACACGGTTGGTATTCTTCAAAGCATTCGAAATATCGGTGAAGTGACCGGGCAGCGCCAGGCCGCCCGGTCACTTAATGCGCAACTGCAAGGAAGGCTGGACGCGATCACAGCGCAAATTTCAAATAAGAAAAGACCGCGGGTTTTTTTCCAGATCGGCATGGATCCTGTTATTACCGTAGGCAGGCGCACCATGATTTCCGACGTCATTGAACGGGCCGGTGGCACGAATATCGCGGGGAAAGACACGGCGCGGTATCCGCGTTACAGTGCGGAAGGCGTCATGGCCCATGCGCCTGATATCTTACTTTTCGCGCCGATGGCCACGGACAGGGAATTCAAAAAAGTCAAAAGATACTGGGAACAATTTCCCGGCATTCCGGCGGTTAAAAACAAACAAATCTATCCGATAAACACGGACCTGATCGGCCGCGCCTCCCCGCGTATTGTTGATGCGATTGAACAAGTGGCAAAAATATTACATCCGGAAATTATAATAAAGGCAACCAGACAAAAACAGAAGGAAACATGATAAAATACAGATCTTTTGCCCCCTGTAAAAAATCGTTTTCAGGTAACAGCTAGAATTTTTTACCACGGATGAATTTGACGGCGTTTTGGAAAATCGTCAGCCCCTGGCCTTCTTCAGGGAGGTTTTCCCTGGTCCAGCGAGGATGATTGGTGCAGTGCAGAAACGCCTCGGGATGCGGCATCAGACCGAAGAGTCTGCCTGTTTCACTGCAAAGTGCGGCGATGGCATGGGTTGAGCCGTTGGGGTTTGCCGGATAGTCCATTGTAATGGAACCATCCGCATCACAGTATTGAAAAGCGACCAGATTTTTCTTTTCGATTTCCTCCAGGATAGCATCGCTTTCCGGAACAAATTTGCCTTCGCCATGGCGAACAGGGTAATAGACAACGTCAATACCTTCGGTGAACACACAGGGGCTTTGCGCGTTGGCTTTGAGATACACCCAGCGGTCTTCGAAGCGGCCGGAGTCGTTATAAGTCAATGTGGTGCTCTGTTTGGTGAAATTGTTATCGAGCGCCGGAAGTAACCCCAGTTTGACCATCAACTGAAAACCGTTGCACACCCCTAGAATCAAACCTCCTGCGTTGATGAATTTGAGCAGTTCTTCGATGAGCATTTCATTGGCGCCGGAAATGGGCGCATGCAGGAACCGGTTGGCGCCGGCTTTGGCCGAACCCAGATCGTCGCCATCGAGAAATCCACCCGGTAAATTCAGAAAATTATAATCTGACAGCCGCTTTTCTCCGAAGAGTAATTCGCTGATATGGACAATATCGAATTTTTCGGCGCCGGCGAGCTTGCAGGCGTGCGCCATTTCCATTTCGCAGTTGGTGCCGTTACCGGTTAATACAATTGCTTTAACTTTGCGGGTCATTTTTTCAATCCTGCCTAAAAATTAAGCGGCTTTTGCCAGGCTTCTTTGAGTTTGCTGATTTTTTCTTTTATGATCAGTTTGCCGTGAAGACCGGTAACCTGAAAGAGTTGATCTCCAGCGACAAAGCCGATTTCATTCAGTACATTTCCGGCCATGATCTTTTCAAACCTGCTTTGATTTTTCGGATGGATGGTCACGACAAAGCGGCTGGCCGTTTCTGAAAATAAAATATAATCGTTGCGCTTCCTGCCGCGGTAGGGAACATCTTTTAAGGCGATATTTATGCCGAAGCCTCCGGCAAACGCGGTTTCAATCAATGCAATGCCCAATCCTCCATCCGAGCAATCATGACAGGAAGCGACAAGACCTGCCTGGATGGCCTTATACAAGGCGCGGTATTTTTTGATAGCTTTTTTCACATCCACTTGCGGGACTTTGTTGCCGATGGCATTGTTTTGCGCGAACCATTCTGAGCCGCCCAGTTCATCTAACGTTTCGCCGATAATGTAAACCAGATCCTGGGGACGTTTGACGTCCATGGTTACGGCCTTGCGGACATCCTTGATCTTGCCGATGACCGAATAAAGAAGCGTCGGCGGCACGGATATTTTTGTTTTGCCGATGGAATAGTCGTTTTTCATACTGTCCTTGCCGGAGATGCAGGGCACGCCATAGGCGGTGGTGTAATCGTAAATGGCCATATTCGAGCGCACCAGTTGGGCAAGCTTATACTCGCCGTCGGGTGTCTTGGCGGATTGAACCGGGTCACACCAGCAGAAGTTGTCGAGTCCCGCCAGATGATCCAGATCCGCACCGACGGCCACGGCGTTTCGCACCGCTTCGTCAATGGCGCAGGCCGTCATATGGTAAGTGTCAATATCGCTGTAACGCGGGCAGATGCCGTGAGCCACAACGACGCCTTCCATCGAATCCAAAACCGGCCGGACGATGCCCGCGTCCGAAGGACCGTCGTTTCGCACGCCAACCAAGGGTTTTACGACACTGCCGCCCTGGACTTCATGATCATACTGACGCACGACCGCTTCTTTGGAGCAGATATTCAGACGTGAAAGCATCTGAACGAAAGCTTTCCCAAAATTGGTGGGTTCGGCAAAAGTCGGCTCGGCGTTTTTCGGTGCTTTCCACTTGGCGACGAGTTTCATCTGCGGCACGCCGCCGTGCAGAAATTCCATATCCAGATACGCCACGGTTTTTTCGCCATAGCGGACATGGAATATTCCCGATCGGGTAAACCTACCCATGGCAGTAGCTTCTACATCCATCTTGCGGGCCAGTTCCATGAATTGATCTACCTTTTTCGGATCGACAGCCAGCGACATGCGTTCCTGTGCTTCCGAGACCAAAATCTCCCAGGGTTGAAGACCTGCATATTTCAGGGGCGCCAACGACAAATCGATTTCGCAACCTCCGGAATAGGTAGCCATTTCGCCAATTGACGAGGACAGACCGCCTGCGCCATTATCGGTAATTGCGCGATAGAGACCGCGACTTCGGGCGACCAGCAAGAAGTCCGTCATTTTCTTTTGTGTGATGGGATCTCCGATCTGCACGGCGGTAACCGGCGAGCCTTCATGCAGTTCTTCTGAAGAAAACGTCGCGCCGTGAATGCCGTCCTTGCCGATTCTTCCGCCGGTCATGATGATGACATCGCCGGGTTTGATTTCCTTGGTGTGTGTGGGCTTGCCGTTGAGGCGCGCGGGCATAATGCCGGCGGTTCCGCAGTAAACCAGAGGTTTTCCTAAAAACCGTTCGTCAAAAACAAGGCTTCCATTGATAGTGGGAATGCCGCTTTTGTTGCCGCCGTGTTCCACGCCTTCGCGCACGCCTTCGTAAATGCGCCTGGGATGCAGGATACGGGGCGGCAGTTTCTTTTTGTGGTAGGGCGAGGCAAAGCAGAACACATCCGTGTTGAAGATGAGTTTGGAGCCCAGACCCGTGCCGAACGGATCGCGGTTAACGCCGACGATGCCGGTGAGCGCGCCGCCGTAAGGATCGAGCGCGGAAGGCGAATTATGCGTTTCCACTTTAAAGACCAGGTTGTGGTCAGCGTTGAATTTGATAACGCCGGCGTTATCGACAAACACCGATAGACAGAAATCCTTCTTGCCTTTGGCTTTGCGGATTTTTGCCGTCGAGCCTTTGATGTAGGTTTTAAAAAGCGAATTGATCGTCTTTTTGGTCTGACCGTCGAAGTAATCGATCTTGCTGTTGAAGATTTTATGTTTGCAGTGTTCCGACCAGGTTTGCGCCAGGCATTCCAGTTCCACATCGGTTGTGTTTTCATCCAGTCCAAATTTTTTGCGGGTTTTGAGCACGCTGGGATTTTGGTAGTAGCGCTGAATCACCTGCATCTCTTCCAGATTAAGGGCCAACAATTTATCCTGGCTGATCTTCAATAGGCCCAGTGTATCAACTTTTGCCAGGTTGATTTGAGCCACGTGCGGCTCGTCTTTGCCCGTCACTTGCGGAACAAATGCGGGCAGGCCAACGTTAAAATCAAAATCACGTGCGGCGATCACTTGATGGCGTTCGATCAAATCGTTGGCCAGGAGTCCTGCGGCAATTTTTTCCGCATCGGTTTTCAATATTTTCCCGCTGATTAAGTATTGACGGGAGGTATAAACGGCTATTTTCCGCTCGCCCGTGTTTTCACCAAGTAAAAGAGTGATCGCTTCGCGGGCTGTTTTACCGACGTTGTCGGTGACGCCCGGACGAAAGCCGACTTCGATGAGCCAATCAAAATTTTTCGCCAGCGGTCGGTTAATGGAAAACGCCTGAATGACCGGATCGGAGAGGGGCCCTTCGGCAGCTTTTTGCAATTCCAGGGCGCTTAGCTCTCCGGCGATGGTATATACTTCGACAGTGGCAACTTTTTCGACCGGCATTGCCAGATTATCGATAATGCGCTTTTTGGTCTTTTCGCCCAAAGCGTCGCGAATGCCTTCTTTAAATCCAACTTCAATTCTATCCGCCATGATTTACCTTAAAATTTTCCGATATTTTTGATCTGTATGGCGTGCATCAGATGGCGCGTTTATACCCAAAAGATGTGAATTAATCAACTTACAAATATGTGCTGAAAAATGACGTGATCATATCGACTGACGAGGGAGAAAATTATTTCCATCCTGGCGTGCTTGATTCAAATAAAGGGAACATTTTCAAACGGTTTCCTTCAACAACATTCTTTTGATAGGAGGAGTTCCGTTCAAAATAAAAAAACAATTGACAGGGAGGCCATGAATGTTTATATATACCCCATGGGGTATAATGATGGACGAAAATCGGAAGAAAGTTTTAAACCGCTTACGGCGAATTGAGGGGCAAATCCGCGGGCTTGAGCGGATGATTGAACGGGAAACGCCTTGCGCCGACGTGCTTACGCAGTTGTACGCTGCGACGGCGGCCATGAAGAAAACAGGAGTTTTCATCATCCAGGCCAACATGAGGCGCTGTATTAAAGAAGCTGCCGGTGATCCGGATAAAAATATTGATGATTTCCAGAATGCCCTCACTCGGTTCATTGGCATGTCCTAGAGGAGATGTTATGGAGTCGCCCAAAATTTCTAAAATCAGCCGCCGATCTTTCTTACAAATAACCGCAGGAGTCGCTGCTCTCACCGGAATGAGTCTGCCGACGACCGTGCAGGCCGGGTCGGATACATTATCGACGCTCATCGATTTGAGCCTTTGTGACGGATGCGTTGATCGGGAAACACCTGCGTGTATAAGTTCTTGCAGGGGGATTAACAAACATAAAATCCCCAAGGTTGTTGATAGCATTCCCGAGCCCTGGCCAAGAAAAACCATCGAAGACTGGTCCAAAAAGCAGGGTGTAACAAATCGGCTGACTCCTTATAATTTTATCTATGTGCATAAAGCAGAAATTGAAACGGCTGGCCGCCAACAGACAATTTTCATCCCGAGGCGTTGTATGCATTGCGACAATCCCGCATGTGCGACTATCTGTCCGTTTTCCGCCAACCACAAAAACGAAAATGGCGCGGTAGTCATCAATCCAAATCAGTGTTTCGGCGGCGCAAAATGTAAAGACGTATGCCCTTGGGAAATTCCACAGCGGCAGTCTGGCGTCGGCATATATTTTCATGTGCTGCCAGGCTTCATGGGAAACGGCGTCATGTATAAATGCGACCTCTGTAATAACAGACTGGCTGAAGGAAAGCTGCCGGGATGTGTTGAGGCCTGTCCCCGTAAGGCCATGATCATTGGTCCTAAAAAAGCTATTGAAGCCGAAGCACAGACGCGCGCCCGGCAGATGAAAGGTTATATTTACGGCAAAAAGGAAAATGGCGGCACATCAACTCTCTATGTTTCGCCGGTGTCCTTTGAGCTGATTAACAAAACGATGACCAAAAAACCGGGGCAACCGGATATGAAACCCGATGTTAAGCGCCGAATGGTCGGCACGGATCCTCTGGGAAAAACGGTGTTGTCTGCCCCCGTTCTGGGACTGGCTGCAGCCGGAGCGCTCGGCTGGTTTTCGCGGCGTAAAAAGCAGGTAAAGACGGAGGAGAAAGACAATGACTGAAAAGATTCTTTCTGAAAAAAATCTGGTTGTCCGTCACAGCTTGCTTGAGTTGATCGAGCATTGGGCGATTGCCATTTCCGGTCTTCTTCTGCTTTTCACGGGGATATTTGAACTTCCCGTTGCTAAACGATATTACATTATTACGGTTCCGGGATTAGGCTGGTCGGCTGATTTTATTACTTCCTTGTATATTCACTACGCGGCGGCACTTGTTTTTACGGCTGTAGGAATTTTTCATTTGGCTTATCATGGTTTTCGTGGCGAGAAGGGGATGATTCCACAGACAGGTGATCTGGCTGCATCCGTCAAGGTCATGAAGAGTCTGTTTGGTTTTGGCCAGGAGCCGCCGATGCACAAATATTTGCCGGAACAGCGCTGGGCTTATGTGGGAATGGCCTTCATCATATTGATGCTGATTATCTCCGGTCTCATTAAAACCTACAAGAATATTTATGCGCCGGACATGTCTTTGGCGATTGTCCTTACGGCGACTTGGATTCACAACATATTTTTTGTCTTGTTTTTCCTGGCATTCCTGGCACACATGGCCGCGATTGCGCTTCGTCCGAACTGGCCGATGGTGCGGGGCATCTTTACCGGCAAAGTTCGCTTGGACTATGCCCGGCACCGCCATGCTCTATGGATTGCCGATATAAAAAAACGAAAAACATCTAACCATTGAAAGAAAGGAGTTGGGGTTATGAAGTGTAATGTGGGTATGACCGATAGAATAATCCGGATTATATTAAAATTCTGAATAGACATCGTTGATTCAGGAAGGTTTGATGGCCGGTAGAGACTTCAAGATATAGACAGAAACCAATTAAAAATGAGGAGGTAGTTTATTATGAAGAAAATGGTATGGTTAAAAGTAGTTGCATTGGCAGTCATGTTGTTGTTACCGTTTGCGGTCACAGCACCCGTACAGGCGGCGGCAAGAGGCATTGATCCCATTGTATCTGCGGATTGGCTTGAGAAAAACCTTAACAATCCGAATCTGGTCATTGTTGATTTACGTAAAGTTGAAGAATATAAAACAGGCCATGTTCCGGGCGCCGTCAATGTTTTTTACGGATCCTGGGCCATCAAAAAAGGTGAACTGCTCAACGAATTACCGTCTATGGATGATCTGGCAGAGGTAATTGGTGGCGCCGGTATTGGGGCAAATTCTCTGGTCGTTCTCGTGGACAAGGTTGAAAAAGTTCCCGATCAATTCGGCATGACCCGTGTAGCCTGGACATTGAAGTATGCCGGTGTCAACAACGTAGCCATCTTGAACGGCGGGCAGAACCAGTGGGTCGCAGAAAAAAGAGCATTGTCGCAGGATATGGTGATAGCCAAAATAAAGCCTTACAAAGCGGCATGGAACAAGAATCTTTTTGTGGACAAATCTACTGTTATTGCCAAACTGGGTAAAGCCACCATTATTGATAACCGCGCGCCTGCCTTCTATGAGGGAAAAGAAAAACTCGCCTTCGTGCCGAAACTCGGCCGGATCAAGGGCGCAGTTAATCTCCCGGTTGGCCAGCTTTATACGGGGGAAGGTTTGTATAAAGATAAGGCGACGCTAGCCTCATTAGCGGCAAAGGCAACGGGAGCGGATCTGGATAAAGAGTATATTCTTTATTGTGACACGGGAAAAACTTGCACGTCCTGGGCCTTTATCATGACAGAGCTACTTGGATATAAGGATGTAAAGGTTTACGACGGGTCCTCCATGGAATGGCTGGCAGATCCAAATGCGCCGATGGAACCCTAACTGCATAAAAAGGTAAAGCCTCAGTATTACAGGCAGGCTGAAGCCCGGTGGTAAACCCGCCGGGCTTTTCTTTTTTCAGCAAATTAGCCGGCGTCAGAAGCACAAAGAAAAAAATGTCATTGTAAAAAATCACTGAACCCATGCATAGAGCTACTCGGATCTACTGTTTTGCACTATTTGAATAGAATATGCTAAAGAGTTAGATAAATTCCTCATCCATCGTGAGTTGGGAAAGTAAGCGATGTGCTAAATGGAAAAGAGTTTATGGCGTTACTTTGGATGAATAATATTTCCATGGGTTTTGGCGGGCCGCTTTTACTCGACGGTGTGTCACTACAGATTGAAGCGGGTGAACGCATCGGGCTTCTGGGACGAAACGGCTCGGGCAAGTCCACCCTCATGAAACTGCTGCACGGCGATATTGTGCCGGACAAGGGTGAGATTATTCGCGATAAAAACGTGCGGCTTGCCGTTATGCCGCAGGATATTGAAGATTTAGAGGGTACGATCTATGATGCCGTTGCTTCCGGCGGTCAGATACATCTGGATTTGTTGCGGGAATATCACAATCTGACGATTCAGTTAACCAACGGCAGCGATCAAAGCATGGTGAATAAAATAGAACAGCTGCATCATAAACTGGAAACAGCGGACGCCTGGCAATATCACCAGAAAGTGGAGAGGGTGATTTCACGCACATCGCTGGATGAAAACGCGGAGTTCCGGCTGCTGTCCGCAGGATTAAAGCGGCGGGTTTTGCTTGCGCGAGCGCTGGTTACTGATCCGGACATATTGCTTCTGGATGAGCCTACCAACCATCTGGATATTGCATCCATCCTCTGGCTGGAAGAGTTTCTGCAAAATTACAACAAGACCATCATGTTCGTCACGCACGACCGGACGTTTCTGCAAAAAATCGCCACACGCATTGTGGAAATCGACAGGGGAAAACTATTCTCCTTTTCCTGCGACTTCAAGACTTATCTCGCAAGACGGCAGGCCATGCATGAGGCTGAAGAGAAAGAGTGGCAAACCTTCGATAAAAAACTGGCTAAGGAAGAAGTCTGGATTCGGCAGGGCATCAAGGCAAGACGTACGCGCAACGAGGGACGTGTGCGAGCGCTTCTGGCCATGCGCGAGGAGCGATCACGCAGGCGTGAACGGGACGGTAACGTTAAGCTTGCCGTTTCGGAGGCCGAGCGCAGCGGCAGGTTGGTGGCCGACGCCGAAAAAATCAGTTTTGCCTATGAGAATAAAAAGATCATCGATTCGTTTTCCACACGCATATTACGCGGTGATCGGGTCGGCATTATCGGACCTAATGGTTCCGGTAAGACCACTCTTCTCAAGGTCTTACTGGGAGATCTGCCCGTATCAGGCGGAAAGATCAAACTCGGCACAGGGATTGAGCTTGCCTATTTCGATCAACTGCGTGCGCAGTTTGAAGAGAGCAAATCCCTGAGAGACAACATTGCAAACGGCAATGATACCGTTTTTATCAATGGCGCCCCCCGCCACATCGTTGGCTATCTGCAGGATTTTCTATTTCCGCCCGAACAGATCCTTGCGCCGGTCGCTTCTCTTTCCGGCGGCGAACGGAACCGATTGCTTTTGGCCAAACTTTTTTGCATGCCGTCCAATGTTCTGGTGCTCGATGAACCAACCAATGACCTGGACACGGAAACGCTGGAGCTTCTGGAAGATCGTCTTCTGGAATACGGTGGAACGATTTTGCTTGTCAGCCACGACCGGACGTTTCTCAACAACGTCGTCACCTCTACGATTGTGCTGGAAGGGGAAGGACATCTGCAGGAATATGTGGGCGGTTATGATGACTGGCTCAGACAACGCCCGGTCATAGAAGATTCATCAAAGGCGGCGCCGAAAAAAGCAAAAGCAGTAAAGGAAAAACAAATCAGAGAAAAAAGAAAATTGTCTTTCAAAGAAACGCAGGAACTCGAAGCGTTGCCACCAAGAATTGAGAAGATGGAAAAAGCAAAAGCGGAGTTCATGAAATTATTGAATTCCCCGGATTTATATAAAAATAGCAATCCCGCCCGCGTGTTGGATGTAAACAATCAGCTCACAGTTTTGGAGACGGAGTTGACGGCGGCCTACGACCGGTGGGATGAGTTGGAGGAAATGGCGGCCAGATTTGCGAATATGTGAAAAAAAGAGGAACATGTTATGAACCTATTCGATATAAACTTTCCCCGTCAGCTGGAGGCAGATGGCAGTGCGGAAAAAATCCGTGAAGCTCTGACAATTCGGGAAACCAGGCTTTGGCCGGAAGGCAAAATGAAAGTGCCTGTGCTGAACATCAGTGAAACGCTTACTGGAGCAATTAAGAAGGCTAAGTTGCAAAGACGCGTCCGCTTGGGGTTTGACGATATCTTTAACAAGCTTGCCGCTGAAAAAAAAGGCATTAATGAATTGCTGCAAAAGACGAAATCGCAGCAACAAAATCGGATTTCCCGTCTGCTTTTGTTTTCCAATGACGGTGCGGAGCGCCTCTATCGTCACATCGAGCAGGCCCTCATCGAACATCATCTCCGTATCCTGGGCTGCCAATTAGACGTTGACAGCAAAAAACTGGGACAATTGATTACCGGCAGTAGCGTCGGCGTTAAAGTTATCTTGGTAGAGCACAAGGACGCGGTGTCCGACGTTTTACGCTCGTTTGTTGGGAACAGAGAATAGCTGGTGATCGGCTGATGGCCTGCCGTTAAATAGTTAAATCTAACCCTACTCTTTATCGGAAGTGGATACTATTTATTCAGTTGGATATTCAATACGGATATTTTTGTACCATTATTCTCCGCAAAAGCTGGGCAGGTTATAGGCGTCTCATTCAAACATTATTAAATAATCGAATAATATTAACATCATTTAACGTCATCGTTTGTCTGGCACGGTATATGCTATATGCAATCAACAGCGACACGTATGAAAGGAGAATATAAACATGAAAAAATTAACGATGATATTTGTTACAGTGCTGATGGTTGCAGGACTGGCCGCTTTTGCATTGGCTGATCCGGGCTGGTCAAACGGAAACAGGTACGGAAATCGTGACAGGTATGAGCATCCCCAATATCAATACGACCATCATGATTATCGTGACCATCGGGTGTTTTATCGACAACGTGTTATTGAACGCCAGGCGCCTGTGCGACCGCCTGAACCGTTTGTGCATGTTGTTCGACCGCATGTGCCGATCTTCACCTTTTTCTTTCCGCACATGAGCATTCAGATTCGTTAGGAAAGTTGGCTGGGTTTTCGAGAAGATCAGGGAGGCAACGTTTATGCAACGATGCCTCCCTTACAGATCCAATTGGCGCATAAAATATTCTGAATAGAAAATAATCTCAGCCGGCTGTGGCACAATGCCGAACATAAAGAAATAGGACGGGAACGGTTGTGGATTATGGATTCGGATTCCAGCCGCAAGCCTGAATCAGCCTTTGGCTCTTCTTGTAAGGATAAAATCAGCAAACATTTTAGGAAGCGGTGCGCGGATAACCATTTCTTTTTTGGTCTGCGGGTGCAAAAAGACCAGCCTCGCAGCATGCAATGCTGAACGCGGCAGCACAAGGCGCTCTTCCATTTCGGGGGTAAGCCCATGCCTGATAAAGCTGAGAAAAACGGTTTCGTCCCGGCCGTAAAGTTTATCGCCGACGATCGGATAACCCGCAGCCAGCAGATGGGCGCGTATTTGATGAAGTCTCCCCGTTTCGGGAAAGCACCGAACAAGGGAAATGTCATGGGCTGTAAGGACTTTCCGGAATCGTGTCAAAGCCTTTTGCGTTCCACCCGCCCAAGCCTTTTGTTTTTTGCTCACAACAGATTCACGATCACGTCCCAAAGGCAAATCGACAACCATTTCCTTATCGGGAAAATTTCCGTGCACCAGGGCCAGGTATTCTTTTGACCCTTTTGCCAGCGATTCAGACAAAGCGCCCGCGCTTTTCCCATCAAAGGCCAGGAGCATGACGCCCGATGTTTCACGGTCAATGCGGTGCACCGGGTAAACCTTACGCCCGTAGCGGTTCTCAAGGAGGCTAACCAGCGTGTTGTTGAAATACCGTCCTGAAGGATGGACCGGTAAATTTCCCGTTTTATTGGCGGCAATAAACCATTCGTCTGTGTAGAGGATGGTAATCCTGTCATCGATTTCCGGTTCAACGATTCCGCTACCGTCCCAAGCCAGTATTTCGCCGCCTCGCAGCACCATTGCGGGGTCAGTAATGACGACACCGGCCAGCGATAGCTTGCCGGCAAGAATCTCTTGGCGCCATTGATCATTTGTCAAATAGGTGAACCGCCCGGCACAATAGCTGTCCAGACGTTGGGCCGATTGTAGCGGCGGAATTCTGGAAGTGATGATTCGTGTTTGTGTCATGGGGTAGAGACAGGTTTTTGTTGCTTCGCGTTTTCGATTTTGATTTGACGAACTAAAAAACTGTCGAGCTAATCGGCAAAGGCTTGACGGTCTTACAGTTTCTCCAGACGCAAAAATTTATTGGCTATAAAAATCAGCGGCAGATTCAGACGCTGCGAGGCCTTGATCAGGATATCTCTGATTCCATTTGGAAACGCGTCCGTATCAACAAATATCCGCATAAAACCTTTGTTTACCGTCATGTCTCCAGGACGATGCGGACGTCAACAACCGTCGGTTTCCCTTCAATTATGAACAGGGAACGGATGTCGATTTCGGTGCTCTCGTCGTGTATTGTTTCCCTATAATCTCTGCATGGGTCCGTTTGCCTCTTTCGGCCAGGGTGGAACGAGATGCGCTATTGCAAATAAATTTTCTTTTCAGCAGAGATTCATAATATTTTTGTGAAACAGATAAAGCCCGCACCGCCTGCTCCGTTGTTTCGAAAATGGGGATACGGTGTTTCGCGCGGATGGCAATGGATTTGGCGACAGCGTTCGGTGTATAGATGGCCGCGGGCTTATTGTAATGCTTGCACATTTTCAACAGTTCCAGCAGCGTGTCGATCACAAACGGCTGCCAGACACTCAGCAGGGGGAGAAGGCCGTCCACTTCCTCTGCGGAAAGAAGAATATCGTAGATATCGAGATAGGTCTGCGGCGGAGCGGGACCAATATCCACGGGATTCTTGATATTGAAAACTTGACCCGCTTTTTTCAGTCGTTCCTGTGTGTGCGGAGCAAGACGCGCCATCCGCAATCCCGCTGCCACCAGCAGATCCGCGGCAATACCGCCGAAAGCGCCGGAGTTGGTGAACGCCGCAATCCGCTTTCCCGCGAGGAGTGGCATTTCAGTAAATATCTTGGGGAGTGAGTGGAGTTCATCGATCGATTGCAGACGGATAATCCCTGCCTGCCTGCAAACGCTATCAAAGACCGAGTCGTTATTGGCCATTCCCGCCGTATGGGACATGGCGGCCACTGCGCCCTCCTTGGTTTTCCCTATCTTGTAGATCAGGACGGGCTTGCGGGATTTTTTAGCGGCGTGCATGAGCTTACGGCCGTCGGCTATATTCTCCAGATAGATGCCGATGACTTCGGTCTCGTCGTTTTGAAAATAATTGATCAGATCGGCTTCATCAACATCGCACTTGTTGCCGATGCTGACCACTTTGTTTACACCGACGATGTCGTAATAAAGCGATTCCATGGCCAGAACGGCCACGCCGCCGCTTTGAATAATGTACGAGAGGTTGCCTGGGACTTCAAATATTTGACTCATCTCGACTAAGCTCGGGTTGACGCCGTAAAAACAGCAGAATTTATCGCGAGTGCTCAATGTCCCAAGACAATTCGGCCCCATCATGCGGATACCGTTAGCTTTGGCGATATCGTCGATCTCACGCTGCATTGCTTCGCCGGGTTCTCCACCTTCGGAAAAGCCGGCGCTTTCAATGACAATGCGCTTGATTCCTTTATGGGCGCAGTCCCGGATAATGCCTGGTACATGACGAGCCGCCACAATGATTACGGCCAGATCGGGTGATTCCGGAATGTCCAGCACCGATGAATAGCCCGGGTAGCCATTCACCGTCTCTCCTTTGGAATTTACAGCGTAAACCGCTCCGGTATAATGGAGATAGTCCTTTAACATGTTACAGATGGTGGCTCCCAGATTGAAAGGGGCATTGGACGCACCAATAACAACAACGGATTTTGGATCGAAAAAGTATTTCATGAAATACCTGCCTGAAATTGAATTTTGCGCCGCATAAGAGCGCAAAACTTTCCGTATTTGTCAAGAAGGAAAACCAAATTTGTTTACAGGACTATTATCATGTGCAGAACAAGGGGTTGCAACCCAATAGTGTCCGGTTAAACTTTTTTATAACCGGTAATACTTTTAAGTTGTCGATAAGTTAACATTGATTTATTATTTTATCGACTTGAAATTTTTTCTGTTTTATAGCCGCTCCGCAATTAAAAAACGAGAGGCTAATGTACAATGGGCAAACTGTATTCTCACAGATTATGGATCATCTACCAATGTATGAATTTCGTAAATGTATCGACCGGTATTCCGGCAATTACCGTACAAGGAGCTTTTCCTGTTTGGATCAGTTTCTTTGCATGGCTTTTGCACAACTGTTCCATAGAGAAAGTCTCCGTGATATAAAAGTCTGTCTGCGATCACGGCAGTTGCTGCTGTACCATCTTGGCATACGCGGCAAAATCTCGCGCAGTACCTTGGCCGACGCAAACGAAAAAAGAGACTGGAGAATCTACGCCGTTTTTTTGCCAAATCCTGATGTCAAAAGCTCGCCAACTTTATGCCGGAGATTAGTCTTGAACTTCAAAATACTGTCTATGCATTGGACTCCACAACAATCGATTTTTGTCTTTCCCTCTTTCTCTGGGCGGCTTACTGCAAAAGTCAGACAGCCGTTAAGTTGCGCACACTTATGGATTTGCGCGGGAGCATTCCGTCATTTATCGAAATCACCGATAACATAATCAGCGACGTCAACATAATGGATAACATCTCATTGATAAATTATAGTGTTCGTAGTATTTTACTCGTTAAAATAAGGCGGGGAAAATAAATATAAAAAATGTTGGATCATAGTTAACGTTTTATAATGTATTTTACAGATAAGATAAGGAGGATCCTGTGAGGAAAATACTGGTTTTTCTGGTTGTTGCTATTGTTTTATCCGGATGTGCTCTTAATAAATCAGTCTATATTCCATACAATGACAAGGGGCATAAGGACGCGGCTTATGAATGGGCTCCCCATGACGACGGAGGAGAATGGTGGTACCTGACCGGGTATGCGCCTGACCAGAACAATAAATTGTACTTTTATCAATTTACAATATTCCATGGATATAAGGCTCGTCTGCTGGAAGCATACGCTCTCCATTTGACTTTCACGGATTGCTCAACCGGACAGCATGTTTTCTCAGAATCCATTAAATTTAGCTCTGATGAGGTCTATGCCGATTCACAATGTGCTGTCTTTAAGGACAGTAAGATCTGCCTGGATAATAAGCAGATCAAAATAGTGGGCGCAAGCGACAAGCTCAAAATGGATATTGAAGGCACGTCCACAAAGGATGCTACATGGCATGGGAAAGATGGCATCATCGTCATGGGACATCCGGATAAACCGAAAGAAAGGAGTTACTACTATTCCTTTACCAATATCGTAACAAAGGGAGTGATCGAATTTAAGGATGAAAAGGGCAATTGGACAAAGATCGACGGAAATGGAAAGGCATGGTTCGATCGACAGTGGGGGAAGTTCAGCGAGTTGGGCTGGGAATGGTTTTCCTTCAGATTCTTTGATGATGAGGAGATTATGCTCTTCCCCTTTCCCAAAACGGGAGTCAAAGAAGGAACCTATGTAGATAAAAAAGGAAAGACGACCAGTTTTGATAATTTCAGCTATAGCGTAAAAAAAATCAGAATGTTCAATGGTAACAAGATCGGGCTTGGATGGAACGTAACCGTCCCATTTAAAGAAAAGGAATATGAAGTAATCCCTATCGTTGAAGACCAATATAATCCGTCAAAGTTACAGGAATACTGGGAGGGGATATGTAAGTTATTCAACAACAAAGGTGAGCTTGTAGGGTACACTATTATTGAAACCACAGGAAGTGCTTACTGATTGGGAAATATTATCTATCCATAAGATATGGCAACGGTCGGGGCGGGTCTGTTGATGACATTACACTTCATGAACTGATTTGCGTGGCCTTGCTCACGAGCGCCTCGGCATGTATCTTGCGGCGATAAACGATCTCAAGGAGGCCGCCAGTACGGGTCACAGACAGTCGATGGATTTCTTTAAATCCAAGAAAGTTTACCTATAGAGGCTGATATTTTTCAATGGACGATTTGTGCGATAAAGTTCCAAACAAAAATTTAATTCCCATCACACCCAGAACCGTGGAAGACACCCAACTGGACTTTAACTTCCTGGTGGATCTGGCATTGAAGACCGTTTATGCGGATATGAACTGTTCCACGACTCGGGCGGCCGAGAGTCTTTGCCTATCGGTACCGATCGCTGAATCACTGCTTCAGCACCTATACAAGGAAAAGCTGATCGAAATTCGCGGCCAGGACAGTTATCTGAACCATCGCTATGCCATGCTCGAACGAGGGTGGCAACGGGTCAATCGACTGTTGGATATCAACGGCTACATCGGGCCGGCCCCAGTCTCCCTGCAATCCTATACCGAAATGGTTTTGCACCAGAGTCAGAGCCGGGAACCGGTATCGCCGGAATTTGTGAAAAATGCCCTGTCCGATCTTGTTTTACCTGACATTACCTTGCAGACTGTGGGTCTGGTGGCCAAGTCCCGGCGCAGCCTTTTCATGTTCGGTGAACCGGGGAACGGAAAGACATCGATCGCCGTAGCGCTTCACTCCGCCCAGCCCGGAGAAATCTGGATCCCTTACGCTATTGAGGTGGACAACCAGATCATCAAGATGTTCGACCAGCACAATCACATCCCGGTAGAAACCAATGACTACAAAGAATATGATAAACGCTGGATAAAGATCAAACGCCCCCTGGTAATTGTCGGCGGGGAGATGACAATAGAGACCATGGACCTGGTCCACAGCCGTACGGTTCGGTATTATGAAGCGCCGTTCCAAATGAAAGCCAACGGGGGAACCCTGGTCATCGACAACTTCGGTCGGCAGCGGGTCAATCCCATGGATCTGCTGAACCGCTGGATCGTACCTTTAGAACGGGGTGTTGATTATCTGACCCTGCACACGGGGGAAAAAATTCAGGTCCCTTTCGAACCCCTGCTCATCTTTGCCACGAATCTGGATCTCAAGGGCTTAGTGGATGAGGCCTTTTTGCGTCGGATGGGGTACCGACTTTATATAGCCCCACCCACCCGGGAACATTACGGCTCCATTTTCCAAAGGACTGTCAAAGACCATGGACTCGATTATAACCCGGAACTGCTTGAGTTTATTTTTCAACGCTATGACGAAGAAAAACGCCCTCTGAGATGTTGTGAACCCCGGGATCCTATTCATCACTTACTGAATATCTGCCGGTATGTTGGCCAGCCTCCCGAACTGTCCAAGGATCTGCTTGAGATTGCCTGGATTAATTATTTCGGAAGAGATAAGGCCCAACATCCATAGATTTTGTCCCCCTCATTAAAATTTGAAGGAGGTCATCCATGAAAAGAATTCTCGACAAAACCATTAAACCTTTTTTGATCATTGCCGGACTTTGCACTGCTCTATCCGGAATGAACGCATTCTTGCCACAATTTACAGTAGAGAATATTCTGAAACTACCATTTGTCGAAAATTATACAATCATCGTCCAGCATTGGGGTATGATGATTTTATTGCTAGGCATCTTCATGATCATATCGGCATTCAGAGTTAGCTGGCGCATGCCTGTCCTGATTTACAGCGCCATTGAAAAGACTTTTCTGATATTCCTTTATATCTTAAATATCAGTTACCCATTCTCTACCGGTTTCCTGGGGGCTGCCGTCGTGGATGCAATTATAGTGATATACTTGCTATTATATTTCTGGCTGGTGGAATCAGAATTGGCTTGGACTTTTTTATTCCAAACTTCAAATCGCAATAATCAACTCGATCTCTTCCCGTAAATTGCGGACTTATGAATACGATAACACGGTTCAGGTATTTAATCTTCTTTGCGGGCTTTCATCTGGCGCCGGGTAGCGTCAAGTTCCATCTTGCGCAGGCGCACACTTTGCGGAGTAACTTCCACCAATTCATCTTCGGCGATAAACTCGATGGCCTGATCCAGTGACAATATTCGCGGTGGCCGTAAAATAATCGTAGCATCGGACGTTGACGCCCGCATGTTTGTCAGCTTCTTTTCCTTGACGATGTTGACATTAATGTCCTGGGTGCGGTTGCGTTCACCCACAATCATTCCCCCGTAAACATTTGTGCCAACTTCCACCATCATTTCTCCCCGATCATCCATGGCGAAGCTGGCGTAAGAGGTCACACGACCGCCGCGGTCGGCCACCAGCACGCCCGTACTGCGTTGGGGAATTGAACCAAACCAAGGCGCGTAATCTTCCAGAAGCGAATTCATCACGCCGCCGCCTTTGGTATCGGTTAAAAACTGGCTGCGGAAGCCAATCAGGCCGCGAGAAGGGATTAAAAACTCCATGCTGACCCGGCCGCTGCCTTTATTCACCAGGCTTTCCAAACGCCCTTTGCGAATGGACAGCTTTTCAGTAATTTTCCCCACAAATTCTTCGGGAATGTCTAAAAACAATCTTTCCACCGGCTCGAGGGTTTTACCGTCCTGCTTTTTGGTGATAACCTGGGGTTTCGATACCATCAGTTCGTAACCTTCGCGGCGCATGGTTTCAATGAGCACCGCCATCTGCAATTCACCGCGCCCGCACACTTCAAACACGTCGGTTCGATCCAGCTTTTTGATTTTGATAGCCACATTGCGCAGCGACTCTTTTTCCAGCCGCTCCAGCAAATGACGCGATGTTAGATATTTACCTTCGGTCCCGGCAAAGGGGCCATCGTTGACATAAAACATCATCGACACGGTCGGTTCGTCCACGATCAAACGTGACAGGGACTGTGGATCTTCAAAGGATGAAATCGTATCGCCGATGGTGACATTTTCCACACCGGCCAGCGAGATAATATCACCCGACTCCGCGACCGTAACCGGATTTTTAGCCAGGCCGTGAAATGTATAAAGGGCGGACAGCTTCACACCGCTTACGATTTTATCTTTCGCGCAGAGGCTGTATGGTTTGTTCATTTCCAGCTTTCCGCTTTGCAGGCGGCCGACGGCTATCTGGCCGACATAAGAATCATAATCCAGGTTAGTGACCAAGAATTGCGTATTAGCGTCATCATCGCCTACAGGCGCTGGGATGGAATCAATAATGGCTTGCAGAAGCGGCTGTAAATTGGTGCTGTCGTCACCCAGCTTCTTGTGGCTGACGCCGATCTTGGAATTGGTGTATAAAATCGGGAATTCGATTTGATGTTCCTCGGCTCCCAGATCAATAAAGAGATCGTACGTTTCATTAATAACCTCTTCAATGCGAGCGTCGGGGCGGTCAATTTTATTGATAACCAGAATAATCGGCAGATGCAGAGCAAGTGCTTTTTTTAACACAAAGCGGGTTTGCGGCAGCGGACCTTCACTGGCATCGACCAGCAACATTGCGCCATCCACCATGTTCAGGCTGCGTTCGACCTCGCCGCCAAAATCGGCATGGCCGGGTGTATCAACAATATTGATCTTTACGCCATGATAGTCCACAGCGGTATTTTTGGCGGCAATCGTGATGCCGCGTTCCTTTTCCAGCGCCATCGAATCCATCACGCGATCCTCCACCGCCTGATTAGCGCGGAAGACGCCGGTCTGTTTGAGCATGGCGTTGAGCAGGGTGGTTTTACCGTGGTCAACGTGAGCAATAATGGCAACGTTTCTTAAATGATCTTTTTTCATTTTTCTCTTTCTTATGGGTCATCGAAGCGAAGTAGTATTGGATAGGATAAAACTATTCTTTGCGAAGGGATGTCCATTACGTTAATTTATTTAACAGAATGGCTCTTTCATATCAAAATATAATTCATTTAACCAGTTATATTTTTTGGATAATTGCCTCCTATTGCCTTCTTTTTCTCAAGAGGACGATTTCTTCATGATGTCCGGATGTTGAAAGGCAGCCTTTACAAATCGTCATCGAATCACTATAATTTTTGCAGTTATCAAAAAAACCGATCCGAGAGGCGGCGGGAATGACTTACATAAAAATTAATTTCGGCAGCAATTTTGAAGATGAGTTTCAGAAAGCGGTGGATGAAGTCTTTCATCTGGTACGTCCAGCCTTCAAAAATTACGAATGCATCTGGCGGCCCAATATTGATATGTACGAATCGGCCGAGGAGGTCATCGTGCTTGCGGATATGGCCGGCCTTAACAAGGAAGAATTGCATATCGAGGTGGACCGGAAAAAAATTAAAATCGCCGGTATTCGCAAGGCGATTCAGCTTTTGCATAACGGACGCTATTGCCAGGCGGAAATACCACACGGGTATTTCGAAAGAAACATTGTACTACCCGCGCCGGTGGATGCACAATCCGCAGTGGCATCCTACGCCGACGGTATTTTGATGGTGAGGATGAGTAAGCTGCCCGTCCATAAAGCGCATCACGTGTCGGTCATCTCGACAAAGTAGCTGATTGGTTTCTCGACAACAACAGGAGGTTATCATGACGGAACAAAGCGTCAGTGAAAATAAAAGTAATTTTAATATCCCGGAAGTGATTCCCATTCTTCCGTTAAATAATGTACTCGTATTTCCCAAAACCATGATTCCGCTGGAGGTAACGGGCAACGCGTCGGTGCTGGTGGATGAGGCCATGACCAAGGACCGCCTGGTGGGTCTCATTATGTCCAAATCGGAGCCTGAAATACCGAATCAGTATAAAATTACTGACTTGAATAGCGTAGGAACTTGCGCGGTGATTCTCAAAATGGCTAAGACGGCGGAAAACCACACACAGCTGCTCCTGCAGGGTGTCAGCCGCTTTTCGATAGAAGAGCTTGTCGAAGGCAAACCCTATCAGCAGGCGCGCATCAAACTGATCGATGACAAAGATGTCAAAGACATTGAAACCGAAGCGCTGATGTCTAATCTGCTATCGCTGTTCGACCGCATATTAAAGCTCTCGCCGTTTTTACCGCCGGAGTTTGGTCCCATGGCCAAGTCCATCACGGAGGCGGGAACGCTGGCTGACCTGATCACGTCGGTCATTAATGCGCCGGTGGAAGAAAAACAAAAGGTGCTGGATTTTGCCGATGTCAAACAGCGTCTCAAGGAACTGACCCGCATGGTGAACCACCAGATGGAAGTTCTTGAACTGGGCAATAAGATTCAGACCAAGGTGAAAGACGATATTGACAAAAACCAGCGCGAATACTACCTGCGTCAGCAGCTGAAAGCCATCAAACAAGAGCTGGGCGAGACCGATGAAAATACCGTGGAAACAGAGGAATACCGAAAAAAAATAGACGAGAAAAATCTGCCCGATGAAGCCAAGAAAGAAGCTCTGCGGGAACTAGAGCGTCTGTCCCGCATGCATTCATCCTCAGCCGAATACACGGTTTCCTCAACCTATCTCGACTGGGTGACAGCATTGCCCTGGCATGAGTCCACCACGGATAATCTGGATATTACCCTGGCGCGCAAGATTCTGGACGAAGACCATTACGGCCTGGCCAAACCGAAGAAACGCATTATCGAATACCTGGCTGTGCGTAAGCTGAAACCCGATTCCAAGGGGCCGATCCTTTGTTTTGTCGGCCCTCCGGGCACAGGCAAGACATCACTGGGGCACTCCATCGCGCGTGCACTCGGGCGCAAGTTTGTCCGCATCGCGCTCGGCGGCATACGTGACGAAGCGGAAATCCGCGGCCATCGCCGCACTTACATTGGCGCTCTGCCGGGCCGCATCATTCAGGGGCTAAGGCGCGCGGAATCCAACAACCCTGTTTTCATGCTCGATGAAATTGACAAACTCGGCAGCGATTTCCGTGGCGATCCCTCGTCCGCGCTTTTGGAGGTTTTGGATCCGCAGCAGAACAATACCTTTACCGATCATTATCTTGACGTGGCGTTTGATCTGTCGAAAGTCATGTTCATCGCGACAGCCAACATGCTGGACACGATTCCACCGGCCCTACTCGACCGGCTGGAGGTTATTGAACTGAATGGCTACACGCAGGAGGAAAAAGTGAAAATTGCCGAAAAGTATCTGCTTCCGCGCCAACTCACGGAAAACGGCTTGAATGCTTCTCAGTTCAAACTGACGTCCAAGGCGCTTGCCGCCATCATCACCGGCTATACGCGGGAAGCGGGTGTGCGCAATCTGGAACGTGAAATCGCCAACGCCTGTCGCGGGGTGGCGGCGCAGATTGCCGAAGACAGCGTCAAATCGAAAACGCTGACGGAAAAAGATATTCACAGGTATCTCGGACCGGTTCGCGTGCCGACCGATATCGACGCGCGCATTACCAAGCCGGGTATTGCCATCGGCCTGGCCTGGACACCGGTGGGCGGCGACATGCTCTTCATTGAAGCCACGTCGATGAAAGGCAAAAAGGGACTGACACTGACCGGTCAGTTGGGCGACGTTATGAAAGAATCCGTTTCGGCGGCACTGAGTTTTATCCGCACCAACGCCAAAGAGCTGGGTGTGCATCCGGATTTTTTCGATGAACGGGATATTCATATCCATGTTCCGGCGGGTGCGACTCCCAAGGATGGGCCGTCGGCGGGTGTGACCATGCTCACGGCGCTGACCTCCTTGCTGACTAACAGGAAAGTCAAAAAACAGTTGGCGATGACCGGCGAAATAACGCTGCGTGGGACTGTGTTGCCCGTAGGCGGCATTAAGGAAAAAGTTCTTGCAGCCTATCGCGCGGGGATCAAAACCATTATCCTTCCGGCTTGGAACCGCAAGGACATTGAAGATATTCCGGCCAACGTGCAGAAGGGCATCACCTTTCATTTCGTCAGCGACATGATGGACGTCGTGAAACTGGCGCTGGAAAATGGCGACTGGGAAAAATCAACCAAAGCGCTGCAGAGAAAGGAGAAAGCCCCGCTGAAGAAGAGCCGGAAATCGACAGCAAAGGTGAAAAAGAAAAAATAGAATAAGCTTTTGCGTTTCGGGGAAAGGTCAGTTGCAGCAAGAACTGCTTACTGATTCACCTCCTTATCCGCCACTTTTAGTTCGGGATTGATCTGATGATTACGGATTGAAGGTTTCAGAAATGCAGAGTCATTTTCTGACCCTGCATTTCTGAACTTAAACCGAAGAATTCGGGTTAGAGCTACAATAAAAATGATCACTTTCTTGCAATGTCGCTGAACAGGCATCAACTATTCGTTCCTAGTAATATCTTCCCGAAATATAATCGCTCAATTGATCGATGAGAAAATCTTTGTTGGAGATGATTAATTTTACTATGTCACCGATGGAAATGATGCCGACAAATTTAGTTTTTTCAAAAACAAGTAAATGCCGTACATGCTTCCCCGTCATTAGAACCATGGCGTCTTCCACGCTGGTATCAGGGGCAACGGAAATTAAATCAGAAGACATGATTTCTTTCACTAAGGTTTTTTTTGAGGTCTTTTTATGGAGGATAATTTTTCTAGCATAATCTCTTTCTGAAATGATGCCTAAGACTTTTTTGTTCTCAAAAACCACCAGAGCGCCAATATCCTTCTCACTCATCTTCTCCAAGGCTTCATATACTGTTGCCTTAGGGGAGATGAACTGAATCTTATGCTCCTTTGCATTGAGAATATCTCTGACACAGCCCATCGTAGCTATCTCCTTTCAATCTGAAATAAACAAAAAAGTGGTTGGATTCAGCTTTTCAGGCGCCGCACCAACTCTTGCATGAATGCCTCCCGTTCCTTAAAAAACTTGCGGAGTTCCTTGTTATCTGTATGCACGGTTTCTTTCTCCAGTTCCGGAAGGTATCTTTCAAGAATCTCCAAAACCTTAGCTTCCTCCTCAGGTGTCAAATTCAATTTCGACATGGCGACTCTCCTTTCTCATTATTTGGCCGATAATATGATTTATCCAAATGGCAGCGACTTGTTTTTCCGGTGCCATTACTGCAGAAGAAGGGGGAAACGCTCTCAGGCAATCATTACCACCTTGGGCTTCACGAGTCTTTCAAAGTCCTGGTAAGACATCCGGATCAGTTCAGAATGGGTGCAGGCATTGAAAAAGATTTCTTCATCCTCCGTCAGGTGCTGGTCCACATATACCTCCATTCCGTATAGGTTGCCGAAGGGGGGCATGGCGCCGACCTCGCAATCCGGAAACATATCCTTGAATTGCCCTTCAGAAGCAAGTTTGATCTCCTTCGCACCGATTTCCTTTCGAAAATGATCGAAATCAATGGAGCGGTTAGCCGGCATGACTGCCATAGCCATCTTTCCCTCAATGAAGACAATAACGGTCTTTGCCACCTTATGCCCCTTGATGTGCAAAGACTGAGCAACTTCCCGAGCCGTATAGGCCGGTGAATGCGCAATCTTCAAGTATTGAACTGCCTGACTGTCCAGAAACTCTTTTACTTTTCTTGATGGCATAAGAGGCCCCCTTTCAATCTTGCTGATAAGGTTAAGCAGAACATTATCTGCTAAGCTTGCTATTACAGTTGCCGAACTATCATTAGACCGGGAGGATATTTTGCCATGGCTTTTTCTCCTCTTTTGTAAGGCTCATGAGTGGTTGAAGTGCAACAAGCAATTCCTCAACTGGTCGTAAGTAAAGAATACTGTTAACTATAGGCAAGGTCTATAGCTCCCTGTCTTTGTCTTTCCGGATTGGCTTTAATGAAATTAAAACAGAAACCTCCAAGGGGTTATTGCACCTCTCAGAGGCTAAACATTGGCAACTTCTGATAATTCCTCTTCACGGCGGACTCCAGAAAGTTGAAGGTTCGGTTGATGGGTTTACTGACAGCGTCAGAGAACTTATGATTTTTTAATGCTCTTATTCTTATTGAAAGTCAAGGGGGAAAATATACTAAATTCGGCTATTACTGATCACCTTCAGCCTACAGCTTTTTTGATTACGGTTGCATCCACCGCGATTGGTTTTCCCTGATAGATAACCAGCGGGTTGATGTCGATTTGCTCGATATCCAGACAGGCGGTGGCGAGATTGCCCAGATTTACCAGAACTTCG
>ENA-UOWG01001226-UOWG01001226.1-activated-sludge-metagenome-genome-assembly--contig:-NODE-1226-length-26799-cov-7.077401_pt1 | contig 26799 bp, 26 predicted proteins | sample MGYA00238147_ERZ761563 | MGnify/ENA primary metagenome ERZ761563 (study PRJEB28884, sample SAMN05720216) | anaerobic digester metagenome | isolation source: active sludge of municipal... | reverse complement strand
ACAGGTGGCTGTTTTCAATCGGAATGGGTGGCTGGTTTGGGGTGGAATATGCACCAATAGCCCCCCAAGGGGCTTGCGCTTCTTGCTTTAATGTAGCAACATCGCTACATAAGTGATTCAAATAGGAGGCGTTGCCATGACCATCACGACCCTATCCAGCCGAGAGCTGAACCAGGACGTTGCCCGCGCTAAAAAAGCAGCCAAGAGCGGACCCGTCTTCATCACAGATCGAGGTAAGCCTGCTCATGTGTTGTTGAGCATAGAGGAATACCAACGTCTGACAAAGCAGCGTCGCAACATTGCCGATTCGCTGGCGATGCCGGGCGTTGCGGACATTGAGTTTGAGCCGCCGTGCGTGACGATCGAAACTCGACCGGTCGATTTCTCATGATGTACATTCTCGATACCAATGTAGTATCCGAGCTGCGAAAAATTCGAGTTGGCAAAGCCGATCCGAACGTTGCGGCATGGACAGAAAGCGTTGATGCGACCGACCTTTTTGTGTCTGTCATCACCGTCATGGAGTTGGAGCTTGGCGTTTTGTCGATTGAGCGTAAGGACGCCACCCAAGGGGCCTTGCTGCGGGCATGGCTGGAGCAACACGTCTTGCCGGAATTCTCCGAGCGAACGTTACCCATCGATACAGCCGTTGCGCAACGCTGCGCCAGGCTGCATGTACCCGACAAGCGTGGTGAGCGTGATGCGCTCATTGCGGCGACGGCTCTTGTGCATGGTATGACGGTAGTTACTCGCAACGTGGCCGATTTTCAGTCCACAGGAGCGACCATCTTCAATCCGTGGGCGTCGATATCATGATGGACGAAAAACATCTGTGTCATGCGCGGCCTGTACGCCATAAACGCGGCCTTGCTTATTGCGCGAACGGCCGATTGCGTTTAGCGCGGATTTTCGGATAATGCAAAAAGGTGGTCATCTGCGCCGTTTTTTGTTTTCTATTCACGGCTTTTTACTATGTTGCCGCACCTCACCCGCTGGTTTTTCGGATGGCCTCAACGACGACAAAGCTTATTCCTCGGCTTCCTGATTGGGCTAGTGGGAGCGAAGCTACAATATGACGACATATTAGGATAAGCTAATTGAGCAGCAGCCACTGAGGGCCTAGACCAACAAAAGGCTAACCCCGAAATTTTAGATATAATATTCCCAATTCAAATCGTAGCAAGGCTTGCCGTGGCATATTCATGGAACGATCCGGATACACAGGACTTGTGGATGCTCACTAGCGACCAGTCCGGATTGCTGCAAGGCATGACCGACAAAGGACGGCTCGGTTTCGCGGTCCAGCTCAAGTCTATGGAACTATACGGTCGCTTTCCCGAGAGCCTGGAAGAGTTGGATCAGAACGCAGTTCAGTGGTTAGCCACGCAGCTCGGTACAACGACGGATACGCTGTCTTCGTATGAACTTGGCGGTCGCCAAGGACAACGGCATCGGCGCACTTTTCTTGGTTTCCGCCGCACAACTGGCACCGATCTACGGCAGCTTGCTCAGTGGTTATGCGACGATGTATTTCCGTTAGACCCGCAAGCCCGCCACGGTCTCGACGTGGCGCTCGATTGGTGTCGCACACACCATCTGGAACCACCAGCCGGCGATCATCTTGATCGCGTCATTCGATCCGCCGTCCATCGTTACGAAACACGGCAACTGGAGACCATTTTTGCGCGATTGAGCGCGGCCAACAAAGCCGCCATTGACCGGTTGCTGGCCAGCGAGGAACCTGACTGCGAAGAATCGCTCAACGAGGAATCGACAACCATCTCCTTTAGCGACCTCAAGATCGACCCCGGCAAAGCCAACCTCGATAGCTTGCTAACTCTGCCATCGCCAAGCTCAAGTGTATCGCCAATATCGGCCTGACGCCCGCCGTATTTCAGGATATTCCCGTCAAATTTATTGAACAATTCCGGCAGCGTTGTGGAGCGGAATCGATCCGCGAATTGCGGCGGCACCCTGATGCGATTCGCTATAGTATGGTGGTCATGTTCTGTTGGCGGCGTCAGCAACAATTGATCGATGCCTTAATCGATCTGCTGTTGCAGGTCATTCATAACTTGGGTGCTCGCGCCGAAAAAAGAATCGACAAACGCCAATTCGCTGCATTCAAAAAGGTACGAGGCAAAACGCGGCTGCTATTCAAGCTGGCCGAGGCCACGGTGGATCAGCCGGAAGGGATTGTCAAAGAGGTTGTCTATCCCGTGGTAGGGCAGAAGATTTTGCAGGAATTGGTTGAGGAGTTTAAGACCATGGGGTTCGATTTCGAACGCGAAGTTCAGGAAACCATGCGTTCATCCTATGGCCACCACTACCGGCGAATGCTGATACCGGTACTGGATGCGCTATGCTTTCAATCCAACAACACCGTACACCGCCCCGTCATTGAAGCCCTGGATATACTGAAGGCCAATCGCGACAGCCAGCGGCAATATTACAACGCCGATGAGATTCCGCTGGAAGGCATTGTACAAAAGAAATGGCGCGATATCGTGGTGGAGCAGGATAAGGAAGGCAAAGACCGGGTTAATCGCATCAACTATGAAATCTGTGTACTGAGAGCATTACGTAAGCGCTTGCGCACCAAAGAAATTTGGGTTGTCGGCGCAGATCGCTATCGCAACCCGGAGTACGATTTACCCGCCGACTTCGCGGCTAAGCGTGATAGCTATTACGAGCTACTGAAGGCTCCCAAGGATGCGGAAGAATTCATTGCGCAAATACAGTCTGCCATGCGGGAATGGTTGACCAGACTGAATACCGGGCTTCCAAGCAATCCTAAGGTTCGCCTGCGTAAGCAAGGCAAAAACCTTATCCACCTTAGGGGGACCGTAAGGATTCCTTCGTAAATGAGTAACATCCCTGATTTCGTTACATCTGGAAGGTCACGCCATAGTCAATTGGCTCCAAATCCCGCTCCCGAAGCTCGTATTGGCCGAAACGATTGGCGTGATGTGTCCGATATGGACTAAACGCAGCGGCTAATTCTGGCGTCAACTTCATCCCTTCTGCTTCCAGTTCCTTGAATGCCTGCGTCATCGTATGGCAGTTGTGGAAAATCATCAGATTGGCAATCAGGTGATTGTATTTGATTATCTTCAGCTGATCCTCGCGCACATTTTCCTCGATGGTGTCCGATCCGAAATACGCCCATTGCGCAAAGTTGTTGAACCCTTCACACTTGTTTTGCGCGGCCTGGATGACCTGGCGTAGTGAATCGTCGCTGATATATTCCAGCATAAAAATAGTGCGGACGACGCGGCCCAACTCACGAAAGGCGAAATACAGTTTATTTTTCCGGCTTGCAGTACCAAGCTTACGCAAGATGGTCGATGGTTGAATACGCCCGGCACGTATCGATTGCGCCACTTGCAGCATGTCAGGCAAATGACAGGCAATCAAATCCCAATCGATGGCATCCTTGGTAAAAAGGTCATCAATGTGTTGATACACTTCGTCGGCGCTAGGGCGAAACCATTTCCAATCTTTCCAGTTGCGAATACGCGGCATCAGTTTGATACCCAGCAAAAAAGCCAAGCCATAAACCGGCGCGCTTTGCGCCTGGGTGTCGCCATGCAAGGTGTCGGGCTGAATATCCGAATTGTTTTTTGTCAGTCCATCCAGGATGTAAACGGCTTCCCAGACACCGCAGGGAATGAAATGCGAGAACAGCGCAATATAGGTATCGCTGACATGGTAGTAAGCAATGCCGCCATAACCGCCGTAACGGATATGCTGTTCCGACAGCAGATTATTTTCATACAGATTCCATTGTGTACCGTCTGCCGCCGCGCGTTTTGTATCGCCCCAGTAGCGTGGCAATTGAAATTGGTTGTATGCATTGATGGTCATCGAAATAGCGGCTTCCAGTTTTTCCGTCGTGACTTGGCGTTGATTGACGAATGACACTTGCCGCGCACTGATATCGGCAATATTTTTGGCAATTTGTGTCGGCCCTAAACCTGTGCCATAGGCGAACACCGTCAGAATTTTGCGCCGGTCTTCCTCCCACAATTTGCCTTTGTGACCGCTCAACGGGCCAAAATGCTTACCCCAGCCAAGCCACTGCATGGTATCGGTAAGCACGTCTAACAACGAAAGGCCCATGCTATCGAGTTTTCGCCTTAACGCATCATCCATTTCCTTGAAGCCTGGCGGAATCTCTTTTTTCTGTTGCCGGCCCAGTTTCGGCCTGCCATTGATGATCTTGAAATAAGCATTTTCCTGATAAGACTTGTCGGCTTGCTGTGCGGCCTCGGTCAGTAGAGTGCGAACATGCTCAATAAAGGCTACACTCTCGACTGGCAATCCCACTTTTTCGCCGTAATCCTCCCGTGTACGTTCGCATTCCGCCATAGGCACCAGTTCGTTTCGGTGGTCTGAATACGCGTCGCTGCCGATCACGCAGAGGTCGCCAGACTTCAGTTCCCTAACGACCGCTCAAAACTGGCATCCTGACTGGTGGATTCTAGCTTTAACTTGCTCAAAATCCGTAGCATTTCCGCCCGACGTGGCTTGAAGAACTGCCAGACAAAACGGAATTCGTTCTTCCCGCCGTATTCCGCATGTAAGCGCGAGAATTCACATAAATCTGGGCGAGCCGTCACCGTTTGTCGAACGCCTTTCAATTGTTCGTCTACCGATTGGGTTGAATTCAAGAGCGTTTCCAGCAGCGCAAACCGGCGCAAAATCTCATCGGTTTTTTCTTGGTTGTCTTCCAGATATTCTTCAAGCGCTTCTTCGGCGCTGTGCAACGTTCGCTTCATCTGCCTGCAAAAGAGATTGCACAGATCGTCGGTCACGATCGCCAGGCGTTGCCGGATCAAGGCCAAGGCAACGGCATAGCGCTTGGCGGCCACCATATCCATCATGCTGGCGGCATCGAGACTATTGCCTTCCAGCGCCCATTGCTTGATTTTGATGACTGGTATTGTTTTTAACAGGTCTGAGTAGCAAGCCAGTTTGGTCAGTCGGTCATGGCGTTCGACCAACTCCCGCATGCCATCTATCGTAGGCTTGGCGGTATCCTGCTTAATGTCGTTCCAAGAACTAACGCGGCGCGGATTATCACCTACGACGAAAAGGTTATCGAGAAAAGCCCGGCCATCTTCCCCAAGTGCATCATGAATTTGCATATGCAACGATTGGTTCGTTGCAATCCGCGAAACGCGGGCTTCCCGCAGCAAGGTGTCGAATGCCGGCAACTCGTAACGATGACGTACCAAGGTTTCAATGCCGATATTGATAATATCGATAACATCTTCCTTGGTCAGTGCCGCTTCGGCAAAAGTTTGTCGCATCAGTTCTTTACCATCATCACCGAAAGGTTTGACCGCTAAAAAGTCACGCACCGCCGACAAGTGTTTGCGCCTGGCCTGGGAAACATCGTACTGCCGCAAATTCTCCAGATCATAGGGTTCGCCCATATTGGAGGCGACATGCTCAGCAATGGCGTTCGGCACTTGCTCGGAAGTTACGAAATAACCCAGCCGTTGATAGGTTTTTAAAAGCAGAGCAAATCCCAACCGCGTGGTGCTTGAGCGAGTGGCAGTATCGCAATAGGCCCGTTCGACATCCGTCACGGTGTAGAAACGTTCCAATTCCGATTGGGCAAGTCGGCTTTTGAATCGTGGATAGGCGGTATCGCTGGGTTGCAAAGTCGAAAACCGGGAATGGATTTAGTACAAGAAAAACGTCCGTTTATCTGATGGATAGAATCATACAATAATCGGGGCGGAAAACCACAAGAAAACCCATTGAGAAAATCAAAGCAATATTGTACCTTTGCCTTTATCTTTTCTTGCACTATTCGCTGATCATTATGCTGGTGGGTTATATTCGGGTTTCCAAAAGTGATGGCAGCCAAACATTGGAACCTCAACGGGACGCCTTATTAGATGCCGGTGTTGAAGAGAACCGTATTTATGAAGACCTGGCTTCCGGTCGTAAAGATGACAGGCCGGGACTTAATGCCTGTCTCAAAGCCCTGCAACCGGGAAATACCCTAGTGATCTGGAAGCTAGATCGACTTGGCCGTGATTTGAAACATTTAGTCACGGTCATTGACGAGCTCAGAAAGCGTAATGTGGGCCTAAAGGTGTTAGCCGGTGCCGGAGCTCAGATTGACACTACCACACCGAATGGACGCTTGTTTTTCGGGATATTTGCCGCGCTTGCCGAATTTGAGCGGGAACTCATCGCGGAACGCACCCGTGCCGGACTTGCTGCAGCCAGGGCACGGGGCCGCAAAGGTGGGCGACCACGCAAGATGGACAAGCCAACATTGATGATGGCGATGTCGGCGTTGTCCGACCCAAAAGCCAATGCGTCCGACGTGGCAAAAAGGCTTGGGATTACGACTACAACACTTTATATGTATGTCAACGGCGATGGGTCGTTAAAAGAGGCTGGCCAATCCATCATGGGATAAATCGATTTTGACGAAAGCGGTCATTGAATTATTGAGGAGTTTTGTAGCTACCGACCCTAACCGGACGATCATTAGCTGTTCCTGTATGTCTCCCAAATTACGTTAAGCGGACTTTGGGAATCTACCTTCTTAGCTGAAAATTTCTGTACAAACAGTAACTACCTGTTTTCGGCTTTTTGAAATTCTTAGTTAAAAAATTGGTATTTTTACTAAAGTAGGGGACCGTAAGGATTCCTTCGTAAATGAGTAACATCCTAATCAGGTTCAATTTAATCGAATGCAGACCGATGTTTACACGTTGCAAATGTTGAAAACGGCCAGAACCGGCCATAGATGATATCGGCGAAATTTTTGATCCCTATCTGCAGCGAATGGCGGCTTTTTGGCAAGCAATCTCGAGTCGTCTTCGGCTCGACCCGGCCATTAGCCGCCTTAGAAGAGTCTTCTGTCACCGGCTTCAATCTGGCCTATTGCCGACAATGAATAGGTCGACTTCAAATTGCAGGTGAAGGGATCGCGCTGAATACCTTGTTGGCTTGTGCTTCGGGAGTACGACAGTTAACGTGTCGCGCGGAGGGCACACCGGTCGCCAGCGCTTAGTAGCCCCTGATCTGGGACATTGGATTGCTCTCTCAGCGCAACGGCGGCACGTACGTACCAAACATGCCGAGCAATACGTAGTTCATTCCCGAGAAAAAGATCACGCCGCCAACCAGCGTGGAGATACCCGCCAGTGTGCTGCGCCAACACGCTACAGCATGAAGATGGCTAAGCGCCCCCCAACAAGTGATAAACCAGCCGAAAATCACTATGATCATAGTAAAGTTCAGCAGCATGTAAGCGTTTCCGAGCCCGCGCTTGTCAGTTGCGAATGCCAGCCACCGCTCCGGGTTCGCAAAGTAGTTCGGGTCAAGACGTACTGCTGCGTAGACTATAGGATCATAAGCACGCAAAACGCCTAGTTTAGCGGTCTCCAGAATTACGAGTACTATATAGAGCGGACTGACGATATAAAGGTAGGCTGAGAAGGTCGAATTAAAGCTCGCGTGTCCACCCGCCGCTCTGAACACAAGGTGAATGATCAGTGCGAATATAACCAGTGCCAGAACTTTGATCACAGCCATGCTCGCGGCGAGTGCGGCGAAATCATTTTCCTTACCAATCTGCGGGAGTTGCAACAGGAAGCCGATAGCGACTGATACTGAGACGAAGACGAGCGACTGAGTGAGATCGCCCCTTGCTTCATCAACCCGGTGGAGGATCGCCGTTTTAGGCCCGGTGATCAGGCTGATAAGTTCCGGGAGATAACCGGGCAACTGCTTTAGTAGTGGATCCAGTATGTCTTTCATCGTTCATCTCCTATGGTATGTCCAACAACACAATGGCAAGGGACGCTCAACCAAGCTAATGGCTGTTTGCGAAGACACCTAACCTATACCGTTATTCTTCCCAACTGCAGATAGAGCCGCCCGAGAAACCGATACAACTTCCGGTTTGACTTGATTGAGTTCTCTGCGGTTGTGATAGATGTCCACTCGGGAAAGCTTGTAAAGGAAGAGATTGGCAGGATTGCACATTGTATGTCGCGGACCTACCCATCGGCCCTATGTTGCCATTCCTATCCATCCACCATCTACCAGTGACCGCTTCAGTTTGACAGCGGCGTTCGAAATCTTCCACCTTTGCGAGACTTTGTGGGTTGCCGTTGACAATTACATCCGTATATGGAACACCGTTGTGAATAAACACATTATATTCGGCCGCGACGGGAACAGAATTTAGGTACAGTATTGAAGCGGGAAACATAATAGTTGCAACACGAAAATTGAATATCTTCATAGTATTTCCTCATAGAAGTTTTGAATCAATGGAATCGGATCTCATTGATAACCCAATACTGCCGCCCCTAGTACATGTATGAGTACCATAACAATTAATTAGATAGCCGACGGCATTGGTCGGTTTTGATCTTTCGATTCCGGCAGAGCAAGTTCGGCCAAAAGTTACTACAGGACAACGTTTTATATGGTTGATGGCAAACTGCCTTATTGCTGCCAATGGGCATTTATTTAACACTCCAGATAGCTTGTGGTTATCAAGTGTTAATCCAAAAATTTTTGCAGACTGATTCGAATTTGCGCAGGACAAGCCTTGCGAAAAAATAGCGAAATCAACCCACTGAAAAACAGCCAAATGGCGGCCGGTAAAGGTACTTGGCTAACCATGGCGCCGGCTGCTAGTTCGTGCATTCGTGCGGTGGGATGGAAGCCGTCCCAGAACACATGAGCCTCTGGGTTGCTACAAATCGTCGGCAATGACACGCAAGCTGTTGTCGCATCATTGAAACCATAAACGCCGGGGTTTTGGAAGATGGTATTGAAAAAGCCATAGCTATCGAATTGCTTAATCTGCGTATTTGGCTGAGCGATACTGACAGAATTCAATAAGTCGGCAAGGGTTTGGTTAAAGTCTAGCGAAAAACTCCGGGCCAAATTCACTTCCTGATTCCCTGATGCTTTTATGCTGGGTGTAAGGCTCAAATCGGGCAGGTTCGGCACTATGATGGTTTGTGCGCCGATCTCTGCAAGTTGATCAACATAATCGGCAATGTTTTGGGCCGCTGTATGAGCAGAAGCGCCGGTCACATAGTCGTTTGCTCCTCCCCAGACAAAATATAAAGCGTCCGTATCCGCATGCTCGCTGAAGCTGGATAAAAATTCACCTATCTGTCGGGCCATGCCTGGCAGCAAAAATGCGCCTGTTTTGGTTTGTGAACCTCCGTCGCCGGCATTGCCAATACCCGTGGTCGAACCGGCTACCGCAAAGTTGTAAAAGTTATCAGCATTACTGCCGCCGGGAAGGATGGCGTCGGCGAAGCGTTCGACCGCAACAGGCCCATTGGAGTAACGACCTTGGTAATAGGGTGGACAAGGACGCGCCGGATGGCATTGACCTAAAAAATTGTAAATGCTGAAAATTGATGACTCACTGTTTCCGCCATCAGAAAGGCTGTCGCCAAATGCGTAAACACTTGAGAAAGCAGATGCAGGTTGGCTACAGGCCAGTAGCAAGGCTAAAAACAGTATATGGAAGTGGGATATTCTTGTCATATCGATCTCCATACGTATGGGTATTCAACTATTAGCGGTTTGCAACAAATCGGGCGAGTCACCTCGTTGCGTCACCAAAAGACTACCAACTGCCCAAAAAAGCCGTGAGCGCCGCTCAAATACTTAGTTAAACTTTCCTAACTCGCGAACCAGAAAATAGCTATGCAACCTTACCGGTATCCCCCTTCAGATTACAAGTTATAGCCCGTACCGGGCACACTAGTCCCCGGCAAATCTGGGCTTCACCGTCGTTAAATTACAATTTCTTCCTTCCAGCGACTCCTATTAAGCCGATAATACCGGAGCAGAAAAGCAAGGCTGCTGCCGGAATCGGTACTATTTTAGGCGCCAAAGTAAACGTATTGCCTACAATCCAATAATCAGACGATCCTGCTACTCCTAGGGTGAAAAGCATCGGAGAAGCGGTTAACATAGATGGTAGCGTCTCGTCAGTGAATGTCCCCGTTGAAAATGCTAAATTACCAATCTGAAACTGTTGGTGATTGGATAAAGTGATATTGGTTAAAATCAGGCCATCGGCTCCGAGGCTGGAATTATTCCAAACAAACGCAGCCGGATTCCCGTCCCAGTTATCAAATACGCTTCCCCCAATATTGGCTGTCAGGTTGAATTTATCTAAATTATAAAGCGTCGCTTCAGCGAAAATACCAGGGAAACCATTTATGACGGCACTTGACGCAGAATCATAAGAAAGTGTTCCAGTGATCGTGTCACCAACACTAACTCCTGAAAGAGAACTTGGAAACCCGTTGAGGTTTTGATTAACGGAGTTCACCGTCGTAGAAAAAGTGTAAGTGATTTGATCAGCATTGACGGAGACTGGGCATATAAGAATAAAGGCTACCAACGCTATTGAAGTTTTAATCATGGATATTCCCCTTTTAAATAAATTAGTTTTTCGTGAACTAAACTGCTTCCAACTTAAGCCGGGATAAAATGAAACATTCGCCGCAATATTGTTCGTCATTGCGCTACGCGTGTAAGCAGGTAAAGAAGCCAATAGCCCGAATGGCAGAATCACCCCGCCTGTCCGCGTCGCTTCAAACATAGTAGACCCAGCAAGCCACTGAGTATCGAACAAGCCGCTCCAGGCAGCGGTACCTCCGTCACTTGTCCGGGGCTAACCGCCCAAGCGTATGTCAGACTATTCTTTGGATTGGTGTTGTGAAAGCCAGAGAAGGTAGCGAAGACCCATGCGTTATTCGGAGCGGGCGCATACTCCGTACCCGACCAGTACCCAGTGGCCTGTTCGTGGTCGAAGGTTGCTGTGTTGGGGATGCTTTTACCCGCCACGCCGCCCAGTTCGTCGTAGAACAATTGACCCAGTTCGGCACCGGTTTGGTTATAACCAAACTGCGGATTGCTGCCGGCACTCGGCAGACGCCATTGGTCGCTGCCGCCGTAGGCGATGCTATTGAGGTAGCCGACAAATGCTCGCGCGCCAAACCAAGTGGTTCCACCCAAGTTGTTACCCAGGATGCTGCTGTTGAAATCCGCAGCGGATATGTTGTAATCACCGTCATTGCCGTCGTAAAAATTGGGCGTATCGTAAACGATTGGATTGGCGGCGATGATAGCATCGACCACACTATTGAAGCCTTGGGTGCTAAACAGCGTGCCCAGCAAATTGGCGTCCTTGATCCAGGTCACGTCGCTGACGCTGCTGTAAACTAGATCGACGCCGTTGCGGTTATACGTTATCAGTGCAGCCTGGACGTTAAAATTGAAAGTAACAGCCAGCAAGCCGATTGCCGTTAGGAAAGGTTTAATACGCATGTGCCTGTTCCTGGGTCGTTATCGAAAGTGAATGAAAAATTCCCGCGTTTGCCCGTTTGGTAAGTCTTAGGTCTTTCACTCCGTCTATCGGACAAAACGGTCTTGGGCGGACAAAAGAGACAATTCCAATGGACGGATTGCACTAACGGCCGTTTTTTCCCCGATACGGTCGGCATTACCATATTTCCAGCAGTCCTATTCCCGGTGTTCGGTTAACCGAACACCGAATTCCTGGAATGTAATCTACGGACTGGTTGGTAACGAATCGGTAACCGATTCGTTAGGGTTCGTAAATTCTCTTTTGTGGTGGCTCTTAAAATCCGGATTTTCTCGGCTTTCAGCTAGAGTGTGGGGCATGCAGCGAGAGCGATACTGTCATCGCGATTGGAAGCGCTGAAGTTGCGACGAAGACATTGCTTTCACCTTAGAGGGCTGACTCGGGCGAAGGCAGGCCTCATTCCCGCCGTCTCCAACGACAAGAGAGGGGAATAATGTGACTTTTCCAGAAGCAGGATGAGAACTCCACCTTTACAAATACGGCTGAATCAAGCTTTGAGTTTCCCGCGAGGGGGAAAGACCGAGGCTGGCGAAAACGCGGTGGTAGTGTTCGTAGGAGGCGCGGGCTTCGGCAATTTGGTCTTGTTTGATGTGGCAGCGGATGAGGTGTTGATGGAAGGCGTCGACGGAGGCGTCGATTGCTATGCATTTCTGGAACAGGTCGATAGCGTCCTGTCTAAGACCTCCGTTTTCCAGCGCTAGTCCCAGGCTCAGGACGTAGCTTCTATGGCGGGCACGCAGACGTTCACGGCTGGCGATGGCCCACGGCGCTTCGACGTGGTCGAGGAAGCGCCCTCGATACAGCATGAAAACTTGTCCGGCCGTTGTAGCAGTTTCAGTACCCGCCCTACCATCCAACATCCGCTCGAAAGCCCAGGTATCTACCCATACATAACGCGGGTCGAGACTCAGGCGGCCGTCGCTGAACAGAACCGCATCGGGGTAGTCCAGCAGCTTGCGCAGCCGCTGCAAGGTGGTGATCAACGCTCTGTAGCCGGCATTGCCCTCAGCGTCCGGCCATAGCGCATCGATGATTCTTGCCTGAGCAACCTCGGTGCCGCCATGGGCAATGATTGCCATCAACAGCTCTAACGGTTTATGTTGGACCTTGCCGTTGAAACGGAATGTTTCGCCATCGCGGATTACTAAAAATTGACCCAATGTGTAGATCTTGAAACGCCAAGGCCAATTGTCCTGTGCGTTGGTTGGGTCGGGTGGAGTCAAACCCATGCGACGAATCAGTCCTTGAACGAAGGGGATCTCGATTTCGGCCTCGAGTGCGATGGCATAAAGCCGGGCGTTGGCTTCAGGTCCCCAGTTGGCCGTTGCGACTAAACCACCACTAAGTCGGCTAAGCGTAAGTCCTTGCTCTAGCGAAACCAGTCCCTTGGTGCGTTCTCCGTTGGCCAAATAAGCCTCGGCTTCCGTCAGCAACCCCATGCATTCGAGAGTGACGCTACGCGTTTCCTTCGCCACTTCCAGCGCTGTAGCTAACTCCACTCTGGCCTCCCGCTCCCTGCCCATCTGGAATAAGGCGCGCGTCAGGGCAATTTGCGACACCGTTTCCGGGAATAGTGCGCTAGCTTGTCGTGCGAAATCGCGGGACAACGAGAAAAGTTCTACGGCTTGTGGCCAGTCCCGATGTTGTGCACGCACGAATCCGGCCATGAAGTGAAAGTGGGCGAAGTCCAAATGGCAGTCGCTCCTCAACATTGCGCGTATGCTATTGAGAAATTCCTCGGCGCGGGGCAAATCGCCCAACAGCAAGTTGCCGTAGACGCCGCCCGCGGCAAGAAAGGAATCAAATACGTGTATGCCGCTGGCATTCGCGCGATCTAACCCCGCGCGAATCGCGCGTAAACAGTCCTCGCCGTTGCCTCTAAACCAATGAAATAATCCGGAAAAGGCATCAAACAAATTAGCTGCAATGGGTTCGTTTATGCTGCCACCGAAACGGTTCCTGACAAGATTCATGACTGTGGCGCTACCAGTGAAATCGCCCACCCAGTGGTAGAAGTTCATCAGCATGCAAGCCAAAAATACATTATGTATGCCGCTAGACTCCGATTCCACCAGTTTGCGAGCCGATTCAGCCCAGCCTGGAAGATCGGGATGCCTAGGATTCGCGTGTGTCAACGCCATCAGCATGGTGTGGACGCGCACTTCAATTTCGGGCGAAGGGAACACCGGATGCCGCGCGCGGATGTCGGCATAGGCTTTGGCCCAAGGGTGGATGCCGGAAAAGTCGCTCCACTCCAGGAAATAGCTGTCGAGTATCGAAGACCAAGCCAGATATAAGCCGGCTGAGTCATCCTGGGCGTCGAAAAGGCCGTAGGATTGCTCGTAAAAGCATCTGGCAGCAGCAGGATTGCTGGCCGACAAGGCGTTGCCAAAGTAATAAAGCATCCAGGCATCTTGGTTCATGACTACTTCAGGCACTGCCTCCAGCCAGGCCAATAAGGTTTGGTGGCGTCCCTGCATGAGCATTTCGGGAGCGAGTTTTAACAACGTTTTTGTCAATGTAGGCCAGTCGCCCTGTGCTATGTAGAACGGCACGGCATCTTCCGTTCGGCCGGCATCGACAAGGATTTCTGCAACTCGTTTCCGTAGTTGTCTTAGGTCATCCCTACTCAACGTGCGCTCAGCACGCGATGCGAGAAATTCATGGAACAAAGGATGAAACTCATAGGCCGAATCGGAACCGGGCCTGCGCGCGACGAAAAAGCTGTTTTTGTGCAGGCTATCGAGAATATAGGAAACCTCGGTGCTTCCCGTGAGCTTTTCCGCAAATAGCGGAGTGATATGGGGCAGCAATACGATTTGTAGCAGAAGGTTTTGTGCTGACACAGGGAGGCGGCTGAAGATTTCCTCGGCAAAATAGTCGAACAGAAGCTGAGTCCCGGGATCACCGGGGGCATGGTTCTTATCTGTAATAGTCCGCGCTTGGTCTAAAAGCAAGACAAGACCCGCGGCCCAGCCCTGTGAACGTTGGTAATATTGGGCGACAAACTCGGGAGGAACAGATTCTCCCGCCCGAAGATCGGCAAGGCATTGGGCTTCGGAAAGACTCAGCTTTAGATCATTCCAACTTATGCAAGTCATACTACCGTGGACACGCAGCCTGGCAAAGGTAGCTGGCGGCTCTTCGCGGCTGATGACGATCAACGTGGTATCGGTTCGTACCTGTTCCGCCGCATTACGTAAAATCTCGTGCAGGACGGTCTGGCGCACTTTCTGATAGTTGTCCAACACCAACGCGGTCGATTGAGGAAGATGCCGAAACAGCGCGTCAAAAAAATTTCGAGAGAAAACGTCAAGATAGGGGCGGTACTCAGGAGTCAGCAAAGGCAGAGGCGAGGCCTCTTCGAGATCAAACGCCTGGGCCGATCTGACCAGAGACAAAAAAAAATGGGCTGGGTCTTCATCTCTAGCGTCTACTGAATACCAAAGCACCGGTAACTCGTTTGCTTTGAGATAACTACTTACTGCAACTGTCTTGCCAGCTCCTGGCGGTGCGGCAATCCACAACATTCCATGCTGTCGAGCCTTGTCGAATTGCTCGAAGAGGCTCGTTCGGAGATAGACTCTGGAAAATTCCGGACTAGAGTTTTTTCGTCTCAGACTTTTAAGGTCTACCATGGCAACGCCTTAGAGTATTGAAAGCTGTTTGCAAGTTGCCCAGCATCACCATCCCTTGAGCTGGACTCATTTTGGCATCAACCGCGATCATAAAGACATCTGAATACGGCCGCTACCGATTCATTTATGAGTTTTCATTCCGTATATTTTGGGTAAAAAAGTAATGGCTGGTAATGATCAGGTTGCTGTCATTGAATCAAATGCGATGATTGTCTGCAAGGGGTCGGTTGCAATCAGTGGCGACTGGCCGCTTTCGGGAATCGGAATTCAATGACAGCTTTCCGGCGATGAATCTGAAGAGCGGACGGTCGGCGAGCGACCCTAAGCAGGCATTAAAGGCTTCCTTTGCGATGACAAGGAAGGGATGATAAGCAGACATTGAGCATATGGGATTAGCCGGGGTAATCTCACAGTTCAAAGCATATAGTATTTCAATCACGCTTATCGCTAGTCGAAGTCATATGAGCTCGTTTGACGACACTTTTGAGAAATTGAAGCGCCATCCCTGGCAAACATTCCTTAAATTTCAAGATTGATCAAGCTGTTTTACGGCGGCTAACTCCTATCAACCCAGCCATCGCAGAACCGAACAGCCAAACAGCACCCGGTACCGGCACGGGATGCAAATCGGCGATCCATGCCTGTGATTTGCCGTTTGGATCTGTTCCGCTGCCGACAATAAATCGGCCATCATTACTGATACTGCTGACACCAGTTAAATCCCAACCGGTTAAATCGATACCATATACTGTACTGAGTACGGTATCAATACTCCGCATACCATTGACAGCATCCCAAAAAAAGCCATCGGCAGTGCGGATTTGGGTGAGCTGGTTGAAGGTCGATGCGTTGCCGACGATGATGCTTCCATCATCGGTGAGGCTGGTGGCACTGGCGCTGTTGTAGCCCATAGTGCCAATACCCACCCAGCCGCCCGCCTCAGTCCAATAGGCTGCTTGTCTGAGCAGAGCGTTGTTACCGTAGTCACCGACGATAATGGAGCCGTCGTTATTGATGCCGTAGGCTTCGCTACGTGCGTTGCCTGCCGGTACACCCAAACCGACTATGCCGCCGCTTTGCGTCCATTGGAATGCCTCGGTCTGATTGCTGCTGTTAGTGCCCAAGCCGGCAATCGTCGAACCATCACCGGAAATGGCCCAAGCATAACTGAAGGCATCTCCACCGGGTAAGTCACCAATCCCTTGCAGTCCGCCAGTTGATGTCCAGACGGCCGATTGCAAAGTGTTGTAACCCGGTGCCGAGCCATAACCGACAATCGCGTTGCCGTCGTTGGAAATACCCGTTCCATTGCTACTACCTCCTCCGGGTAACAGGCCTAAACCCACCATACCGCCACCGGCAGTCCAGCGAAATAATTCTGTAGAAGAAGATGAGGTTGCGGTCACTGCGGAAGAGGATGTTCCCCCTGTTATGACTGAACCATCCGCCGATACGCCGTTAGCGTAGCTACGTAAATTACCCGCCGGGTTCGCCCCTAAAATGCCTAGTCCTTGCATGCCGGTGCTGGCTGTCCAACGGAAAGCTTCCTGTTTGCCAGCTGCGTTGTTTGCATTACCCACGACCACACCGTTGAGCGATACATCGCCGGCGCTACTGGAATCAGTGGAGCCCGGCAAAAAACCCAAGCCGGTAAAGGTTGCCGCGAATGATGATTGACTGATAGCTGCTGAACTCAATAGCAATGCCATTGAGGTTTGTTTGGCGATTGAATATTTCATAATTAATGTTCCATATATAAGGACTTTCGGAATTAAATTGATGCGAGATTGGCTTTACGTTTTTTAGTCAACCCGATTAGCCCTGCTAAACCAGACCCCAATAAATAGAACGCTGAAGGCACAGGCACCGCAGTGACAGTATAAGTAAATCCGGCCAAATGTCCGCTGGTGACAAAGTCGTTGCCGCCCAATGCAACCGTGTATTCGCCGGCGGCCAAGTGGCGGGTCATAATCGCGCTGCCGCCTACATTCGGGCCGCTCAGGTATTGCAGCAAGGCAAAGCCCGGTGCATCGACCCATGCCGGCGCAGTGGCAGTCGGGTCATAAGTGTGGTCGTCGAAACCGCTATTATCCACACCCTGATACAGCGAGAATGCGGGGATCAGATCACTACCATTGGGGCTGACGGAGATTTGATAATCGCCTTCGGTGAGGATATTCAGGTAGCCCCAAATGGAGGTGTGTGTCCAGTGTTCGCCCCAGGCGCGTGATCCAACCACGGCGGAAATTGATTCGCTGGGGCTGTCCATGGTCATTTGTACCGCATAAGTAATCCCGCCACCGTCTTCGCCGACGCGTGCCGGTAGATCAGGGAGAGTTGTCATACTTGCATATGTGGAAGTAGCCCATACGGACGAAACCAGCAGGGCGCTGGATAATAGTTTGTTTTTCATATAGTTGCCTCTTTGCAGTTTTGAAAGCACGTTGCCCCGGTAATGACCATGCGGCAACGGAACCTTTGCAACGCCGATGCGGACTCCGCCGCACGGCTTCCTTTGCTTGGCCTTATTGGTTTGATAAATAAAATGGATCTAACCTAACTTTTTCTTGGCCGAGCATCTTTCGAAAATTTCCATTTCAAGCTGTATAAGCTAATTGCGTGCCAGATAGTTGATAGTGCCAATAAAGCGAATATAACCAATATGATATGGTGAGGTGAGGTGAGGTGAGGTGAGACTAGGTCAAATCACCCATTTTTATTGTGTTTAAGTGAAATCCCACAATTATCCGAACTTCTGGTATCGGGTGTTTAACGGCAGTTAAGTCTCGGATTGCGATTGACGCCTTTTGGCCGATAGCCAGCGTCCAAAGGCAAATGAAATTATAGATTTCGAGTGGCCGCTTCACGTAAATTACTCATTTTTTTACACTGGATAGAATCAAATAAAGCGAGAAATCCAACTCGATAAAATCATTTAATGCGAGAAAGAAAACCACCCTGTGCAATTAATGTGAGAAAAAGTGATTTTATAGCGTCAGTTAATTTGAGATGAAAAATCCGGATAAGCGCAAGAAAGGCCGGTTATGAAATCAGGAAACTACACTTAGCAGCCTAATCTATCCACCTCAGCTATGTCGCCATTAAGCTCTAAAGCTGCCGCACAACAACCAATACCCTCGTTAATTTCGAACCCACCTTGCATGGCTTCGTAAATACTGTTTGAAAATACTATCGGTTTTTATACCATCGAAAGTTTCCGCAGCTTTGGAGTCGTAATCGACAGTCGCTTCTTGTACGTTGCATGGCTTTTGTGATGGTGACTATGCAAATATCGAAGGACATGTTTTCTATATCCAGCGGCGCCGTTTGCTGTTGGCAAAATACCAAAAATCGCGCAAGAGAATTGAATCCTTCCTGGCCTGCCTGACCCAGTGTGGCAGTCAATATACTCGGATTTGTCCTCGCTTACCTTTAGGTACGACTACAATCCCGGATGGGCTAATAGGGTAGCGTTGCCGATCAGTCGTGGGGTCATAGCCGATCACAGTGCCCGGTTCGATGAGATTATATCGGCCAATGATGGCACGACGAAGACGGGAGCCACTGCCTATGAAGTTGTAGTCCATGATGATGCAATCTTCAATATCGACGTCGCGCTCGATCATTACCTCATGCCGGATAACCGAATTACGAATATTGCCCCCATTGATAATGGTCCCTCCGCCAATAATGCTGTTTCGAATTTCACCGCTAATGATCCTGGCTTCCGGCCCGAAATAGTGATCAGAATAAATGGGCCAATCGGGATTGAAGGTATCGAACCGCGGCTCCAGTCCAAGCAGGTCCATATGGGCTGCATGATAGGCATCAAGGTTGCCAACATCGCGCCAATAAGAGGGTTCTTCATAAGTTTTGACGCCTGGGATCCGGTTGGAGGTGAAATCATAAGTGCAGACCTTGTGCGTGCGAATCAGTCTGGGTAGTACATCATGGCCGAAATCTTTTTCTCCTCGAACATGAGCTTCCTCCAAAGCATCAATGAGCACCTGGGTCTTAAACAGGTAATTACCCATTGAGGAAAGACAGTGTTGCGGATCGCCAGTAATAGGCTTGGGTTGCGCTGGTTTTTCCTGAAAATCAATGATTCGGAACGAACTATCAGGCGTGATGATGCCAAAGTTGTGACCCTGATTCAATGGCACAGGCAAGGCGGCCACCGTCATATCGGCCTCATGGTCCAAATGAAACTGAACCATTTGGTTAATATCCATGCGATAGATGTGATCGGCTCCAAAGACTGCCACTATGTCGGGGCGGTGATGTTCTATCAACCCCAGGTTCTGATAGACGGCGTCAGCCGTGCCCTGGAACCATTCCGGACCACCGCGCATCTGGGCAGGCACGACAGTAACGAAGTGATCCGCAATGATATTCGAAACCGACCATGCCCGTCGTATGTGCTCGATCAGCGATTGGGATTTGTACTGAACCAGCAAATAGATCGAGTGGATTTCGGAATTAACTAGATTGCTGAGCACAAAATCGACGAGGCGGTAACGCCCGCCGAATGGAACCGCTGGCTTTGAACGCTCTGCCGTAAGCGGGTTCAGACGAGTGCCTTCGCCACCGGCCAATACTATCGCAAGTACTTTCGGGTTTGCCATCTTGCTCTCCGATTCTAGAGCCAAATACGCTCAATGAGAAAACACCTTTATGGATCGCCTTTTAACATCGTTTCTTCGCGTGGTGATCCCGGTTGCTTAGCTGAACTGAATTACATCGTGTCGAGACTTCTGATAAGACAGATTCAGGATCGAATCATCGTCAGGATCATTTTGAATTGCTTCAGCGCCTTAAGGCTGTGCGGTTGCTGCGCGGGTATGAGAATCATATCGCCTCCGTGCAAGTGATTGGGTTTGCCTGCAATGCTGACTTCCGCTTCACCTTCGAACACCTGCACCAGGGCGTCGAAGGGCGCCGTATGTTCGCTCAGGCCTTGTCCTTCGTCGAAAGCGAAGATGGTCACGTTACCCGTTGGCTTTTTGACAATTTCGCGGCTGACGATTGAGCCGTCCTGGTAGTTGACCAACTCGCTGACCTTGGCGATTTCGGCGCCATTGAGTCCTTTGGCCTTGGGTGTGTTTTCTGCTTGCATAATTCACCATTTCAATCTGTTGTACTAAAGAGACAGAAGCCCGATATTTTCGAGATCTGTTGTCACGAGTGAAGTGATGGCTTATTCCATCAGTTTGAAAAAATCTTTGGGTGCTCCACAGATCGGGCAGGACCAGTCAGCCGGTATGTCGGCCCAACGGGTTCCGGGAGCAAGGCCGCTATCGGGATCGCCCTTTGCTTCATCATAGATATGTTCGCATTCCCTGCATTGATACTTTTTAAAATCGGCCATGAGATTCTCCAGAATGGATTAATAATTTGAGTAGATGAAGTAGTCCACGGCAATGCTTTGGATACCCAAAAGAAAAAAGGATAGCTTTGCCTTCATCTTTCAAGTGCCTCGGTTACCCGCTGCTTAAGCATGGGGAGCAACTCCTTCTCGAACCAAGGATTTCGGCGAAGCCAAATGTTATTTCGCGGACTTGGATGCGGAAGGGGGATTATCTCGGGCCAATGGGATTGCCAGTTCCTAACCGTCTCGGTAAGCGATGTTTGTACTTCGTTGATGTGATAAGCCTGTGCATATTGTCCAACGACCAACGTCACTTCATGATGGTGCAGGTGACCGAGAAGTTGGCCGCGCCATGCCGCCGCGCATTCAGGCCGTGGAGGAAGGTCACCGGATTTACCCGTGCCGGGAAAACAAAGGCCCATTGGTAGAATTGCGATCTGTTTCGAGTCGTAAAAGACTTCGCGCGTCACCCCCATCCACTCACGCAAACGATCACCGCTGGCATCATCGAAAGGCACACCGGATTCATGAACTTTTCTGCCGGGTGCTTGGCTGGCAATCAACACCCGAGCCTGCGGGTGTAACTGTAGAATGGGTCGGGGTCCATGCGGCAGATGTGACGCGCAAATAGAGCAGTCACGCACATCGGTGAGCAAAGATTCAAATGAACTCATGGGGTAACGTGCCTCATGATAGGCGAACAAACTGTTGTGGTACATCAATCGTTCTCTCCAGCTAACGGAAAAGCCAGTCGTTTTCCTGGATCACAATCGCCTGATTATGCTCTTCGTCCTTAGCTGCATAGACGAGCGTGACGATACCCTTGTCCAGTTCTTGTTTTAAGAGCCGGATTTGCTCGTGATTGCCCTTGAGTTCAGCGAGATACCGATCCTTGAATTCTTCCCACTTGTCAGGATCGTGGTCAAACCGTTTCCGCAGTTCCGTGCTGGGCGCGATATCTTTGAGCCATAAATCAATGCCTGCTTTTTCCTTTGTCAAACCACGCGGCCAGAGCCTGTCAACGAGTATACGCCGGCCATCATGCTGGTCCGGCAATTCGTATACCCTTTTAATCTTGATGCTATGGTTTTCTGGCCGTTGCATTTGTGAATTGGATCGCCGGTTGAGTTAAAAGAGTAATCACAAGGTATGGTGCAGTGGCCTATTTGAAAATTGCCAGGCCAAGCACTACCAATTCAATCTTTAAAGATAATTGTGAGCAAAACAACCGAATCAACGACTGCTTTAACAGAGTGCGGATCATCGGGCATTAAATAAAGTAGCTGGCCGGATGCCAATATTTGAGTAGTTCCTATTGCTACGCACTCAATTTCCCCGGTTAGACAATGAATCACACACGGCCCTGCTACTTTGTGATCAGCAAATTCTTTGCCTGCCTGAAGAACCAGGCGAACCAGTTCCATTTCATCTGTTTTCACAATGACTTTAGTTTTTTCGTTGGGTACGTCTTGCGCCCAAGTTGCCAAGTCAACAATTTCACCTGGTGATGCGTGATGCGTGGCCATGATTATTTCCTCATAAGTTTGAATTTATCAGACACAAGCTAATGCACATCCAACCAGCCTTTGATGGATGCGATTGCCAACGGTATGGCGCCAAACAGGATAAATACCAGATCGCCGGGCAGACGCAGCCACTCGATCAGGCGCGACCTTTCGCTGCCGATGTAGTCAAGGCTGCGCGCATGCCAGTATCCATGCTGAACGACGTCCCAGACTTGCAACACGCCGCTGGGGAACAAGCTCATGATTAACATCAGCGCCAGGCCAACATTGGAGCCCCAAAATCCGACCCTTACGTATTTCTCGATGCCGACCCAGCGCAGATCCGAGCTGGTCTGACGCAACACGAATACCATCAGTGCCAGTGCCAGCATGCCGAATACCCCCATCATCGCGGCATGGCCATGGTTAGGCGTCAACTGGGTCCCGACTTCATAATAGCTGACGATAGGCAGGTTGATTAGAAAGCCGAAGATGCCGGCACCGACGAAATTCCAGAAGCCGACGGCCATCAAGAAATAGAACGTCCATTTATGCGGTATGGCTACCGGTTTGCCGCAGACATCGCAGTCAGCGCGCGTGGTGCGCACGAAATCCCAGGCATCCAGAGTCAGCAGCGTCAACGGCACCACTTCCAGCACCGAGACCATTGCCGACAGTGCCATGTTGACGCTGCTCTGGCCGGTAAAATACCAGTGATGGCCGGTACCAATCAGACCGCCGGCGAAATATAGAATGGCATCGAGGTAAATCACTCGAAGGGCGACGTTGCGCTGGGTAAGACCCAGTTGATAAAACAGCAGCGCCACCAGCGTGGTGGCAAAGAATTCAAAGAAACCCTCGACCCATAAATGAATGATCCAGAAGCGCCAGGTATCGACCACTGTGAAGTTGGTCTTTGCGCCGAAGAAAAGTGCCGGAATGTAGAACAGCGGAATCGCCAGTGAGGCCAGCAAGAACGCTCTGACCAACGGTTTCACGTCTGAGTCGTTCAGGGTATCGGGCTGTAGCAACTTAAATAAAAGCGTAAACCACACCAGCAGACCGACGATAAGCAGGTACTGCCACAGGCGGCCGAGTTCCAGGTATTCCCAGCCTTGGTTACCAAGCCAGAACCACCATGGCCCCAGGATTTGTGAAATCCCCGCCCACTCGCCCAACAGGCTGCCGCCTATGACCACGGCGAAAGCACCGAACAGCAGATGAACCCAACCCGCGAACCAGCGCGGTTCATCACTGCGCAGTGAACGGCCGAGAAACAAGGCTGCGGCGACAAAAGCGGTGGCAATCCAGAAAACCGCGGTTTGCAGATGCCAGGTGCGCATCAGATTGCTGGGAAATAGCTTCTCCAGCTCAAGGCCGTAAAAACTGCCTGGATCGACGCGATAGTGCGCCGTTGCACCGCCCACCAAGGTCTGAGCAAGAAACAGCAGCGCCACCACCACGAAAAATTTCACCAGTGCTAGCTGACCGGCACTGGCTTGCCCAGGCAACAGATGAGGATGTACATGCTGTCCTGTGCTAATCCAGCCAAGATAATCGAATTTGCCAAACATCAGCAGTACGATTCCAATACCGGCCAGCAGCACGATAAGGCTCAACGCACTCCATAACAGCGCACCGGGGACGGGCACATTCCCGACGCTGGGGTCGTATGGAAAATTGTTGGTGTAGGAGTAATTCTCGCCGGGGCGATTGGCCACCGAGGCCCAGGCAGTCCATGTGATGAAGGCGCTAAACTGGCGAAGTTCAGTCGGATCGCTGATCAATCCACGCTTGAGTCCGCCATTCCGTTCAGGATTCAGGAAATAATCCGTCCAATAAGCAATCTGCTTACGATAGGCGGATGACTCCGGTTCGGTCAGACGTAACGTTGCGCTAGCGGCATCATAACGATTGGTCTTCAGCTCGACTGCGGTTTGTGCATACACGGCCGCCGTTTGCCTAGGCGTTAACTCAGTCAGTGGCTTTTGGTATTGCTGCCTGGCAATATCCGTTGCAATATCCTCGCCGATACGGTGCAAAGCCTCGGCCGAATAATCCGGTCCCAGATATGCGCCATGCCCCCAAATACTGCCGTTGTTCATCAACCCGTATTTGAGAAAGATAGCCTGGCCTTCACTGATGTCGTCACCGGTAAATAGATTTAGACCTTGGGCATCAAGCACCTGTGCCGGAATCGGAGGGGCGTTGCGATAGGCCAGCGAGGTGATGCCGATCAGGCCTGCAAAGCCCAGCACCATCACGATTACCAACGTGCGCAGCCACCAGGGAGACAAATCAGGCGTTTTTGTCGTTAAGGGATGGGCGGCAACATTCATGGTGTTTGCTTTCATCAGTAACCTGAAAACTCTTCCGTGCGGATGTTGTCTTCATCAACACCCGCTTCGTTCAACATATCACGCATCGCCTTTACCATCGGGGCCGGGCCGTCTATGTAAAAAATGGGCAGCGTCAGATCGTCGATGAGCTTCAGCAGCATGGCCTTATTGATAAACCCGATTTCGCCATGCCATTCGCGACTGGACTTTTCCATCTCGGCCATAGTGCCGACAAAGGTATAACTTGGGTTGGTGGCGTGTTCTGCGGACAAATCGTCCAGAAACGCCGCATCTTCTGGTCTTCGATTAGCATAAAAGACCAGAATTCGGTGCGGAACCCGATCATGCAAAGCTTGCAGCACAATGCTTCTTACCGGCGTAACGCCTATACCACCGGTAAGAAAAACCGCCGGAACACTGGCATTGTTATGCAAGGTGAACGAGCCATAAGGCCCATCTAACATCACCTCGGTGCCGGGCTGCATGGTTTTTAATACCCGCTTAAACGCCGTATCACGCATGCGGGTCGCAAAAATAAGGTCGTCTTCGTAAGGGGCGTTGGCAAACGAAAACGCTCGCGTATTGCCTTCGGCATCTGTTTCAGCGGGATTTATCAATGTCAGGTTGCCGAATTGACCCGCTTTGAAGCTTAACCCGGCAGGCTTTTCAAAATGAAACGCCATGGTTCCTTCAGCAATTTCGCGGTTGCATTTCAGTTTGACGGTATATTTGGACATGGCGAACACCCCTGACTTTTGTTAAAAAGCACAAAAAATAGCCGTAAGTACAGGCTATACCGGCTGACTGACATTGAACACATCGGCGTAGACATTCTTCACCGCTGTTCCTGCCCCTATTTTAGTGACTCGCACCATTTCCGGATGATGCTCGCACAAAAACAAGCGCCTGTTCTTCAGACTAAGAAGGCAATGTTGTGAGCACGCCCTGTCGCACAACCAGTAGAGACATCGTCCTCGGTATCCAGTAGCTCTTTGGGATACAAACCATCCCATCCTGGTACCGGTTCGGCTACATGAACTCCCGCAAAAAGTTGCACATTGCCGCTAGCCAAATTCGCGGCTCAGGTTAAAGATAACTATAGGAATCCATTTAATATAAGGCAAACGATTTTTATTGGCATTTATTATCGGCAAATCAAATAATAAAGAAATCGGGGGCAGGTATTTCAATCAAGCATCTGTATGGCAGGTATTGCGTCAATTTCTGTCATTGAGAGTCGAAATGCACTCGTCAGCTTTTGGCCGTTCGGTTGAAGTCGCCAACGGCAGCTTTCTGGTCATCCAGTTTGTAGATTCCGGATTTGCCTAACTGGCCGCTTTGGAGAAGCGCGAGAGTCAAGTTTGGGTCGCAACCAGCCGGCCCAAACACCACCACCCGCAGTTTATCCCCTCAACCGCTCCACAAAATTCGTCACCCGCCGCCCTGACTTCTGCGACCTCACCGCCCAAGCGACTTCGGTTCGCAGATCAGCACCACCCATTGCTTGCCTCGCATCACGCCAGTAACGGCATACATTTTTTCCGCATTCAGCGCTGCGACAACCCGCCGCGCGGCAATGCGCCGCATTTTGACGCGAAAACGGTTCTGATAAATTAAGCACGCTCGTTCGTTGGGGGGAACGTAACAGGGTAAGTTGAAATCCATTTTTTTAAGGAATGAAAGCATGAAAAAATCCGTGGTTACCTCAATGTCCATCCTTGCGCTAGTCTTGGCCGGCTTGGCGATGTTCAACAGCAGCGTTGCAAGCGAAACCAGCGAAGACGCCAAATCAGTCGCCTGGTACGTCGCCAATATTCAAGAAGCCCGTCAACAAAATCAAGCGTGCTATGACACGCCCAGCCTGCAGTCCACGCCGAATTGCGCTAATGCTTTACACGCCTTGGAAATCAGTTTCAAAGGCGGCAACTAATCTTTCCAGCCCGTTTCTCGATAGTACCCAACCTGCCCGATGGCGGGTTTAGCTTTGTATGCACGTAGTATCCTTCTCATATCCGGCCGCGTGCCGGATTTTTTTTCGGCGGACGGCCCTGCAAACAGACTGGAAACGCTGCGTTGGGCTACGAATCCCCGGCCCGTTGGATGCCCAATGGCAAAACCTTACTTGGGCTGGCGTGCGATGAATGTCAGCCGGAATTAGTGTCATAATCGCGTGTTTTTAACCCCAAAGGAGTCAGCATGAACAAATCCGAATTGATCGATAGCATCGCTCAACACGCCAATCTGACCAAAGCCGATGCCGGCAAGGCCTTGGACGGCTTGATTCATAGCATCGAGGCCACCCTGAAATTGGGCAATAGCGTAGCCTTGGTGGGTTTTGGCACTTTTGAAATCAAACACCGGGGCGAACGCAAAGGCCGCAATCCGCAAACCGGCGCAGAAATCACCATAGCGGCAACGTCCTTGCCGAGCTTCAAACCGGGCAAAGCCTTGAAGGAAGCTGTCAACGGATAAGACCGCGAATAGCAGGGCTCCCTCATTAAAATACTTGGGTTAGCACATCGTTTAATAGCTCATCGTC
>ENA-UOWG01001224-UOWG01001224.1-activated-sludge-metagenome-genome-assembly--contig:-NODE-1224-length-26808-cov-10.751392_pt1 | contig 26808 bp, 23 predicted proteins | sample MGYA00238147_ERZ761563 | MGnify/ENA primary metagenome ERZ761563 (study PRJEB28884, sample SAMN05720216) | anaerobic digester metagenome | isolation source: active sludge of municipal... | reverse complement strand
GGGACGTGCACCACGGCAACGGCACCCAGCACCAGTTCGACGCGGACGCGGGCACCCTGTTCATCAGCGTCCACCAGCATCCCTACACGCTTTTCCCGGGCACAGGCTTCGAGTGGGAGACCGGTGCGGCCGATGCCGTCGGCCTGACGCTGAACATTCCCATGATGCCGGGTACAGGCGATGAGGAGTATCGCGAGGCCTTTGAGGAGCAGATTCTCCCCAAGATTGCGGCGTTCAAGCCCGGTTTCATCCTGGTGTCCACCGGTTTCGACGCTCACGAGCAGGACCCGCTCGGTCAGATCAATCTCAGCACCGATGCTTTCGGCTGGATGACCCGCCAAGTCCGAGCCCTGGCCGATTCGCTCTGTGGCGGACGGCTGGTGACGATCCTGGAAGGCGGCTACGACCTGGCCAGCCTGGCCGACTCCACCCAGGCCCACGTCGAAGGGCTCATGAATCACGGGGCTCATCCTCCTGGTGATTGAGTCCGCCTGCCCGGGCGGCGGCCCCGCCACGGAGACGTTGCCCGCCGGTCGTTTTCCCCTTGACGTGTCTTTCTCCCTGCGATATAAAGCGTCATGGCCACCAACACACTTTGCTCCAACTCGATCGGAACCGGTTCATCCCCCAAGATCCTCGCGGATGACGGCATTACCTTTGATGATGTCCTGCTCGTTCCAGCCCGCTCGGCGATCGTGCCTCGGGTGGCGGACGTCACCACCCGGCTGACCCGGCGGATTCCGCTGAACATTCCGCTGATTTCCGCCCCGATGGACACGGTCACCGAGTCCGCCCTGGCCATCGCCCTGGCCCAGGAAGGCGGCATCGGCATCATCCACAAGAACCTGTCGGTGGATGCCCAGACCCGAGAGGTCTACAAGGTCAAGCGATCGGAATCCGGCGTCATTCTTGATCCGATCACGCTTCGCCCGACCGATCCGGTCAGCAGAGCCCGGGAGGTGATGCGGCTGCACAACCTGTCCGGCGTTCCGATCACGGTGGACGAAGGCAAGCTGGTGGGCATCATCACCAGCCGCGATCTGCGGTTTCTGTCCGTTTCCGAGGACCGTTTGATCCGTGAGGTGATGACCGGGCGGAACCTCGTGACCGCTCCCCCGGAGACGACGCTCGAGGAAGCCGAGAAGATCCTTCACGCCCACAAGGTCGAGAAGCTGCTCTTGGTTGACAAGGCCGGCAAGCTGGCGGGGCTGATCACCATTCGTGACATCGAGCGAAGCCGGCTGTTCCCCACGAGCTGCAAGGACTCCCGCGGGCGGCTGCGGGTCGGGGCGGCGGTTGGCGTGTACGATTACGAACGGGTCGAGTCGCTCATCGCCAATGACGTGGACCTCATCGTGGTTGATTCCGCCCACGGGCACAGCGAGAACGTGATCGAGACGGTCCGGGCGGTCCGCAAGAAGCACGAGATTGACATCATCGCCGGCAACATCGCCACGGCGGAAGGTGCCGCCGATCTCATCGAGGCAGGGGCGGACGCGGTCAAGGTCGGGATCGGGCCGGGCTCGATCTGTACGACTCGGATCGTATCCGGCGTCGGTGTGCCGCAGATCACGGCGATCATGAATGTCGGATCGGTTGCCAACCCGGCCGGCGTCCCGATCATTGCCGACGGCGGCATCCGCTACTCGGGCGACGTGACCAAGGCCATCGCGGCCGGGGCCAGTTCGGTCATGATCGGCTCGCTTTTTGCCGGTCTGGACGAATCGCCCGGCCAGCTGGTCATCTGGAAGGGTCGAAGGTTCAAGGAGTACCGTGGGATGGGCTCGCTTGGGGCCATGGTCCACGGGAGCGCAGACCGGTACGGGCAGGGCGGCCAGTGCAAGCCGGACAAGCTGGTACCCGAGGGGGTGGAAGGGCGGGTCGCGTACCGGGGCAAGCTGGCCGAGTTCACCTACCAGCTCATCGGTGGCCTGCGGGCGGGCATGGGCTACTGTGGAACCCGGACTATCGAGGAACTCCGCACCAAGGCCCGATTCATCCGTGTCTCGGCGGCCGGCGTGGTCGAGTCTCATCCGCACGACATCGCCATCACGCGTGAGGCACCCAACTACGCCCTGGACATCAAGGAGGAAGGGTGACCGCTTGGGGAGCTTCGAGGCGGCGTTTGGCTTCGCGTTGGCCTTGCTGGGCTGGAGCCTGACTCTCGGGAGTCTCTGGCGCGGCGCTGGTAGCCGGCGTGGGGCTTGTGGTCTTGCGGCGTTTCCGAGGTTATACTCTCTGCCGATACGGGTGGCCTGATGGAGTACGTGGCATGAACCGAACTCGCGTTTTCGTCGGTCTCGTGGGGGTAACGATCTTTGCCGCTCTGATCGCCTGCAACCAGCCGCCGGCGGCCAACCCGTGGCGAGACGACGCCCTGTCACGTGACACCTGGTCCACACCCACGCAGGACGGCATCCTGGCATCGGGTCATGCTCCGGTCGTTCGTCAGCGCAACACGCCTGCGATCGAGGCTCCGCTCGCGGACGGCGCGGTCCCGCACTGGTCGCTCTGGTTCGAGGACCCGTTCGAGGACAAGGGTGACGGCGACGGGCAATCCGCGTGGACTTGTGCCGACTACCTGGCGATGTTCTACAGTGCAGGCCGGTTCGGTCTGAACACGTTGTGCACGCCGGTGAGCGCGGTGGTCGTGCCGCCGTGCACGGCCCTGGTCAGTGACGGCGTGGTAGGCAAGGATCACGACGCCACGGTGGGCAGGTCACCCAACCCGACCGCCTCCAAGGGGGATTTCTACCCGGCGGCGGGTGCCGAGCCACAGGAATCAGCCAGTGACACCGCTCCGGCGCCCGAGGTGGGCGGGTAGCCGACCGCTCGGGTGTTAGCCGCAAGCCTTCTTTCGGCGGTTTGACGCACGCCCCCTCCAGGCCGTATAATCTTTCTGTTCGATGACGTCCGGTTGGCGGGACAGCCTCTCGTCCGAAGGCCGCTGGGTTCCGCGCAGGAGTGGCACGATCATGTACGGCATGAACATACTGGCGTGGGTACCCAACATGTACGAGCTGCTCCTGCTGCTCGCCCTTGCGTTCCTCTTTTTTGGCCGGAAGCTGCCCGAGCTGGGCAAATCGCTCGGCCAGAGTGTCGTCGAGTTCAAGAAGGGCCTGAAGGGAGTCGAGGACGACCCATCCAAGACCCTCGGCAACGATCAGTCCCAGATGCTCCCGCCGCCCTCAGGGACCAACAACCAGCACCCGGGCCAACCCAAGAGCAACGGGTAACCTGACCTTCGATTGGGCCACCGTGTATCGGCGTCGTGAGCCACAGGCATGGGCGGGTTTTGTTGGCCGGACTCACCGTGCCAGCGTATCGACAGCGGTTGAGCCAGGCGCGGCCGATAGACCGTCGGCCGATCTACACTTCCAGGGCCTTGTCTTCGACGCAGTGATCCGCGACCTCGACCCCGCTTGACGTCAATCGGAACCACCGCCTCCGCCAGGTGGTCGCGCGGCCGTCGCCTTCGATCTCGGCCACGATCCGCTGAACGTATCCCTTTTCGCACAGATAAGCCAAGTCCTTTTTGAGCTGGTCCCACTCCAGTTGTGGAAAGACCGCCAACAGGGCTCGCAGGATCTGCTCGCCCTGCAACGCGGCCGGGTAGAGCATCTTCAGCACCACCAGGACTTCGTTCCGCACCTGCTTGATCTGCCGGGCACAGGATTCACCGCTCATCGCTTCCTCCCTCTCGGAAAGCACCGCACGATTCCCCGGTTGTCTCGCCCGACCCCTCGGATTCCACCTCGACCCCAGTCATCTGCCGACAGGCGGCGGCTACATCGGTCATCGCCGCCGCCATCCGCCCGATCTGGGCGGCGACGCCGTGCCCGTTCTCCAACTCGACTTGGATTCTGGTCGCCAACTCGGTCAGCCGCTCCAGTCGCTGCCGGGCGTACATGGACTCGCGAACCCACTCTTCCTTGGTGGTGTACTCGCGCTCGAAATCCGCCGCGGACCGCACCAGCTCGTGAATGGCGCTCTCCATGGTCTGGATGCGCCGGGTCAGCATGCTGATGCCGCTGGCCTGCTGATCGCGAATCGCTCGCAGGTAGAGTGTGATCATCGCCAGGGGCGTCCCCACCAGCGGCGAGAGGATACCTACCAGAACGGCCGTCTGCTCCCAAGCCATGCGTTCCTCTCCCGCCCTCCGCGAACGTTCAGCACTCGGCAATGAGTACGCGGCTCTTTCGACCAGGCCCGGGCTGTCCTTCTCTTTGCTACTGGACCAACGCCACCACCACCTCGTTGACCAGACGCAGGAGCCGATTGACCGCGTCGCCCCGAATCTGCCCGTCGACCAGTGCCTGGCGAAACGCCTCCACCTCAGGCGCCTCGCGCAAGGACACGACGGTTGTGGTGCGCCGAGAATCGGCCAACACCCGGTCGATTGCATCCGTCGGCCGGGTCTCCCTCACTGTTCGACTGACCGCTTCCAGGCTGCTCACCAATCGATCCAACTCGCTTAAGCCTGCCGCGACTACCGCTGTGTCCGTCATTCGATCGCTCCTTTCCGTTCGCACTCGTTTCTATCTCGTCGGGTGCGAGACCGGCATCCGGCCGATCCAACGACAGGCTGAAGACCTGCCGCTCGCTCCCTTCCGAGATTAACTCCCGGTCCTCTCCGGCCGCATCTTCCCGCATCGCCGTTCCGCGCTCTCCGAGTCTGTTTCCGCGCCCTCCGCTCTTGCGTGTCAATCAGCGGCTTCCGCCTTCCTCTTCGCCTCCACCCACCCGGCCAGATACCGTCGCATCTCGTCCTGGAGCGACAGGTTGTCGATCGCCAGTCGCTGCATGCCCTTGGCCATCTCGCGGAGTACGCCGACATTGTCCTTGGCCGCCGCGAGCCGGGTGTGTTCGGCTTCCCGGTCCTGGCGAATCGCCTTCAACGCCGACGCGAGGTCGCCGGTGTGCGACTCGAGCGCGGTCGGTTGCGTGGCCGCGACTTTGACCCGTTCCACGAACGCGGCGACGACCTGCGCCTCCCGTGCGTCGTCGTGCCGGCCGACCTCGTCGTGATACTCGCGCAGCGTCGCCTCCATCTGACTCGCCGCCGCCGAAAGGGCATCCGCGGCCGACATCTCCATCCGCGCATCCCCACCACAGCCACTCACGACCAGCAGAATGACCCCCAACCATCGCGTCATCTCACACCTCCGCCCATTGAAGTTTGTATCCAGCACCCAGTCCGCCGCACAACCGCCTCCCTCACGACGGGAGGGTCGGAGGAGCCTCACTCGTGGCTCACAGCGCCCTTCAGGCTCCGCCCTCGGCACTTCCATTCTTCCCGGCGTCCTCGTGTGCGATTCCGAGAATGAGGGCCACACCCACGCCGAGGACGGTTAACACCATCTCCTCGCTGACACCCAGACCATACTCGGCCGCATAGGCCGCCAGCACCGTCGCCAGGGCCACGCGAACCTTCCGCGACCCCAACGGCCGCACTGTTCGCTGAATCATCTCGACCATCCTCATGACTCCCTCCGGCATCGCACTACCTACATGGCAAAGACACCTGCGATCACTCCTCGCCGCACCATTCATCACCTGCCGCTCATAGACTGCTCCTCCTGGCCCTGCCACCAGAAGTACACTGGCCGCGACCCGGCGATCTGCCGAAACACCTGGGCCAGAGTCGACGGGGTGAGCCGGGCGACCCGCTGCCGTCCCGAGCGAGTCATGCCGCGATACCAGGTCACGATGCTGTCGGCCACCCGTTGGCGGGCGGCAGGTCGCTGGGACATTCTGACCACGAAATCGGCCGCCCACGGATCCACTCCCTCGGTGCGGAGCGCGGCCAGAACCCGTTCCTGCGCCGGCGGCAGGGCCACGGTACCCACCCGGGTCATTCCCGCCTTCTCGAACACCGGATTCACCGCACCCATGGCCGCCAGGCATTCGACATACGGCGTGCCCACCAGCGGGAGCGTTCTTCTCACCAGCCAATGTCCCAACCCGCAACCCCGAACATCCGGGTGGATCACGAGTCGTTTGAGCACCCGCACCTCGGCATTGAGCCGTTCCGGACGGCCGCTGAAGCGCCCGCCCGTCACCTGGTTTCGCAGAGCCAACTCCAGCACCGGCCGGCCGTACACGACCACCCCCAGCCCTGCACCTCCAGATTGCTCCCTCAGTACGAACACCTTGTCGACAAACCCCAGGGAGTCTCCCCCGCGGTAGTGCCATGCCGCAAAAGGCTCGTAATCCCGGACCGTTCCTGCCTCAATCCTCAACCGCGGCAGGAGCGAGAACGACCGCCTCGAGATCGCCCCCGTCGTCTTGCTGATGGTTGACTCCTGACCACTGATCGCCTCTCGGGCTCCCATCCTCACCGCCCGATCCGGCTGGAGATCCTCCTCCAAGTCATCCCGGCAGGTCGCGACCAACAAGGTGAGCTTTTGGCGATCGACCAGTTTGCGAAGGCCGAACGCCACGCCGTGCGTGACCCGATCGTGCAGGACCGCCCCGAACTCGTCGCACAGCAGTGGACCGGACTCCTCGTTGCGGCGCCGAAGCGAGAGCGACCGGGCAAGCCGAGCCCGGAACTTCTCCCCCTCGGACAACTGGTCAAAGGACCGAATCCAGAGCATCGGCTCGCCCAGCCCGCAGGCCGTCAGGATCCCCAGGGCCTCGTGCAGTGGTCGGGCCGGGGCCACTGCGTCCAGCACGGACACGTCCAGGGGAAACGGCAAGGTGTTCACCCACCGCGCCGTGGGGCACTGCCGCTCCACCGCCCGCAAGAGCCGTGTCTTCCCAGCCCCCGACGGCCCCAGCACCAGCGTGATCGTTCCCGGCCGCAGGTCCAACTCCACTCCCCGGGCCACGCTCCGCGCGCTTCCGGCCAGTGGCACGCCAAACCGCAAGCACACCTCCGCCAGCCGAGCGGTGGCCTCCACCGGGACCGCCTCCACCTCGACATCGACCCGCATCCCATCCCCTCCGCCCTGTGCAACCCTCCGACGTCGGCGTCTGGCACCGGCATCGACCGCCTCTTCGCCCACTACCCCAGCGCTTCCCACCCGACTCGACCCGACCCTTCTCCTGAGCCAAGGGTGTGTTTCTCCTTCGGCATGCCCCTTGACGCGTCTACCTAACAAACACCTAACATATACACCAGGAACTGACCCGAGGCAAACAGAAAATAGCAATTGCGCAATAATCTCCTTAAATACCTGATATTAAGTTTTTTATGTGCGGATGACGGCCGGAGAAGGGCCCTCGATCAGAGGTTCTCATTGCTGGTCAGCGAACCCCGCCGGCCCTCTCCGGCGTGCCCCGGCTCGGCGAAGCGCCCTGGGGAGCGAGAGGAGCCCGTTCACGACCACCGGCGGGGATCGGGTGGGTGACTCTCCAGACGTCGGCCGCCATTCTAAGCAGTCTTTCCGCTTGTCGGACCGGAAGGCTGTCGCTCCGGGACCCGTGTCCGGCTCGTCTGGGAAAAACCTTTGCATTATTGGAGGCAAAGGGCTATCGTGACCGCTATACAGACGAGGGCAGATGGTAGCCAGGGGGGGTGCTCGGACCAAGTCAGGAGGGGTCTGAGCGGTGGCGAACCCTATCCGCGGAGTCTCTGCTTGAGGAGCACCGCCCATGGGACCCCAGACGGGCACACGTCGACGAGCCACGCGGCGAACGATGGGGGCGTTTACCCTGATCGAAGTGCTGGTGGTCGTCGCTGTCATCGCCTTGCTGATCTCGATTCTGATCCCGAGTCTCAAGGCCGCCAAGGACATGGCCTTGCGATCCGACTGTGCCAGCAATCTGCACCAGGTAGGCGTGGCCCTGAACGCCTACGCGAACGAGCATCGGGAGCAACTGCCGCCGCTCTATCGCACGACCACGGCCTTCACCACCTACTACATGCGCACTCCGGAACCGGGCACGGTGAACCTCGGCCTACTGGCCAACCGGCGTTATGTGACCGAACCCAAGCTGTTCTACTGCTCCGGCCAAAGCCCCGGGGACTGTGCCAGCCTCGTCTTCAACGGCCCGGACAACACCTGGTACAGTGACGCCGGGTGGGCGGCATTGGAGTCCAAGGTACCGGTGCGTTCCTCCTATCCGGCTCGGCTGATCGAAGTTCCGAAGGCCAACTCGCAGATCGGGTCCTCGACGCAGATGGAGCCGATGCCGCCCGGAGTCCTGACCGGCTGGAAGATGGGGCGTTACTCGAACAAGGTCATCTACTCCGACTTCACCGGGGTGAACAAGTTCAAGGGCGGTGGCATCGTGGAGGGGCTGGTGTCCTCCCCGCATGCCCGGAAGGGCTTCAACCGCCTGTTCAGTGACAGCGCGGTGCGATGGGCGAAACCCGACCTGGTCGACCGCCTGCGGCCGATCACTTCGGAGGCTCCGACGCCGGAGGAGCATGTCGCGTACTACAAGCTGCTTGACCATCTTCCGTGACAGTCGGCCTGGATGACTGCCGGCCGGTTGGTGCCTGGAGTATCGGGAACGGAAAGAGAGGGGCGAGTGGGCGACGGGGGGAAACAGCATGACCCAGCAGGAGGGGGCAGGGGCGCATTTCCCGCTCGACGCCACGCCAAGAACCAAGAGGCTGTACCTTGATCGAATCAAGAGAAGGAGGAGAGTATGCGAGGCGATCTGAAGGCAACAGGGTTCGGCCGGGGTTCGTGTCTGGCCGTGATCGTGTCGGCGGCGATGCTAATGCTCGGCCCCGCGGTGTCTGCGAAGCCGATCTGGTGCTCTCCGTTTGAAACCGAGCAGGGCGAGGCGGTGAGCCAGGATCAGATCGCCGAGGTCGTGGACAACGCCGTCGGCGCCGCCGGGCAAGCGACCGGCAGTGTAACCAGCCTGCCGGCGCTGCTGTATGTGCAGCACGGCCTGTATGCCGGGCTGATTCCGTCGACGATCGATCCGGGAGGGCAGGCGGCCTCATTTGCGCTGTCCACGCCGGATGACCGCCGGACAGGGATTAACACCAACCTGCGGAGCGATGCCGGGAACCTGGGGAGTAGCCTGACGTTCGAGGGGTATTTCTACATGCCGAACGCGGATCCGGTGACTTCGCCGACGTACATTGCCCGCCGGCTGGTCACGCAGAAGCGATCCGCGGACGACGGGCAATCGCGCCTGGCGATCGGGGTTCATACCGCGCGAGTCGGGGTTGTGGCCGGTCTCTTCGACTATGAGGGCTTCGACTACGGCACCGGGACGACGCTAGTTGGCCAGGCGGGGGGCAAGGGCTGGGCTGAGGCGTGGGTCAGTAGCGGGACTACGGCCGCGGCCACCCTGTCGGACGACGCGACGAGTCTGGACTCGGGAGCGTTCCCGTACGATCCGTTGGGGGCCCGCGTCAGCGTCAAGAACGGCGCAGCGGCCCGGCAACTGAGCCGGTCTCTCGACCTGACGACGGAAGGCGAGGTGATGTACGTGAGCGCGCTGATGCGGAAGACGTCCACGGCCGCCACTTCCGCTGACAACCTGGAGATCAACCTGGGCAACAGCACGACCAACCAGACGATCCGCATCGGCATGACCAGCGGCGACGCGTTCTTCCTGAATCAGGCGGCCAATGCCACGGGCACGGTGGTTGCGGGCGACACGTACTTCGTGATTGCCAAGATCGTCAGCCATGCCGCGACGGTCGACGAATGCTACATGAGCATCTACGGGCCCAGCGATACCACGCCGACCACTGAGCCGACGACCTGGATGTTGACGAATACGCTCAGCGGGACGGCGATGCTCGGCTACCTGCGGATCGTCAGCGGAGCGAATCTGGACAAGGGTGAGATCGACGAGATTCGGGTAGGATCGACGTATGCATCAGTCACCGATCCGCTTGCCCCGGACGGCGATCCGGGCGAGGACAAGAACCTGCTGGCCACGTACTGGGCGGAGTCGGATGGAACAGCCACAGGGGTGATCAACCACATCGAGTATGGAACAACACCCATCGAAGCGAACCGGTGGTATCATTTCGCGATGACATACGACAGCACTGCCCTGCGCTGGTATCTGGATGGTATCCAGGAGGGCGAGGTGCTCAGCCCAAGCGTAGTCGGCGTCGGGACAGCCAAGATCGTCCTGGCGAATAACCGGAGCACGGCGGCGACCAACGATCGCGGATTCTACGGTTTGCTGGACGAGATTCGGATCTGGGATAAGGTTCTCGCGACCGACCAGATGCTGGTCAAGGGCGGCGGTGCGGGCAGCGGTCTGCTGTGGCGGTCCACGTTCGAGACCAGCAAGGGCCAGCCGGTGACTGATGGTCAAGCGGCGGAGACCATGAACTGCATTGACAACTTGTTCGGGCCGCCGAACGGCACGCCAGCGGGCGTTCTCGCGAGCTTCTATACCGCTTTCGGCCAGACAGGTGTTCCGGCGGTACCGGCGATCATCGACCCCGCCAAGCTCACCGGTTCGTTTGTACTGTCTCTGCCGGATCTATCGAACGTGGCGGTGAACACGAACGTGCCCAGCGACACCGGAAATGTAGCCAACGCGGTCACGATCCAGGGCTACTTCAACCCATTCCGGACCACTCCGGTGATGGCGTCGTACGTGGGTAGCCGCCTGGTCAGCATGATGCGTTCAGCGTCCGAAGGCCAGTCGCGGCTGGCAATCGGGCTGGCCGCCAACGACGATGCCGCCCCGACCCACAACGTGCTGTCCGTGGCTTGGGCCGACACCAGCGGCGTGGTTACGCCCGTGCGCGGCACGACCCAGATTCAACCCAACACCTGGTACCACTTCGCCTTGGTTTACGACGGCACGGACATCCGCTGGTACCTCGACGGGCAGCTGCAGGGCGAGCTTCTGGCTCCGGCCTTGGCAAGTCCCGGCTCCGCCCCGATCGTCATCGGGAACGACCGCACCACTGGCACCGGAGGCCGCGGCTTCTACGGGCTGCTGGACAAGGTCGTGGTCAGCGACCATGTCATCGCTCCAGCGGACTTCATGACCGCGGGGCTCGACTCCTGTCTGGGCAAGTGGTGCAACCGGCCGTTCGCCGATATGGACGACGACGGCGACGTGGACCAGCTCGACTTCAGCCGGTATCAGCTCTGCTTTGCCGAGATCCTGGCCGAGGGGAATCCGTGTCTCTGCCTGGACAACACCGGCGACAACAAGGTTGACGCGAGCGATCTCGCGGCGTTCGCGAAGTGCGTGACCGGCCCGGCGGTTCCCTGGAGTTCGGACCTGACCCCGGACTGCTCACCGTGACGACCCAGCAGCCGGTTGGCTCGAAGCCGCCGGGCGGAATGGACCCAGAATGTGTTGTGTCGCGGAGGCTCCCACCGGGGCGGAGTGAGGGCCGGCTCTGATGGGGCTCAGGGGGGATCTCTGACATGCGTCAACGACGGATAGCCAGCTCCTCAATCGCCGAGGGCGCGAGCGTGCCAGTGATGCGACCCGGGGGGCACGTTCGCCGGGTACTGATCCTCGCGATGGCCGTGGCGATCATCCCCCTGGTCGACTCGGCCCGGGGTGTCGAGACCAACACCCGATTGGACGGCTACCGGGGCATCTGGTTCACGATCGGCCAGGACAACGAGTGGGGGCCGAAATACTCCGGCGGGCTCAGCACCTACACGGCCAACCATGTACCCACGGCCGTCTATGCTCCAGCGGTGAACAAGACCTTCTTCGTCTACGGGGGCGTGGACGATGGGAGTGGCGATCTGCTGATCGTGGCCTCCTGCTACGACCACGCCAGCTGCGAAGTGCCTCGACCGGTGGTCGTCTACCACAAGGTCGGCATCAGCGACCCTCACGACAACGGGGCGCTGCTCATCGACCGCGAAGGGCACTTGTGGGTCTTCATCAGCGGGCGAGGCACGGTCCGGCCCGGGCTTGTCTACCGCAGCGCGCGGCCGTACTCGATCGATACTTGGGAATATCAACTCGCCGACGAACGCACATATCCGCAGCCGTGGTATCTGGACGACGGGATAGGGCAACCGCTGTTCCTGCACATGTTCACCAAGTACACCGCCGGCCGCGAGCTCTACTGGGCAACCAGCAGCGACGGCATCCACTGGTCACCGCACTACAAGATGGCAGGCTTCGGCGGCCACTACCAGACCAGTTGTGAGCGCGACGGGAAGATCGCGACCGCTTTCAACTACCACCCGGGCGGCGATGTCGACAAGCGAACCAATCTCTACTACCTCCAGACCACCGACCGTGGTCAAACGTGGACAACGGCCGGCGGCACCCCGGTCACGGTACCGCTCAGCCAGGTCAGCAACGCGGCGCTTCTGGTCGATTATCAGGCTCAGGGCAAGCTGTGCTACATCAACGACACCAACCTCGATGACCAGGGCAATCCCCACATCGTCTACATCACATCCGGCAACTATGCGGCGGGGCCGGCGGGAGATCCTCGAACCTGGCACCTGGCCCGCTGGACGGGGCAACAGTGGGTGTACAGTCACATCACCGTCTCCGATCACAATTACGACATGGGCAGCCTTTGCATCGAAGGTGACCTGCTGCGAATCGTGGGCCCAACCGAGAACGGGCCGCAAGTGTATGGCACCGGCGGGGAGGTCGCCGTCTGGCTCAGCCATGACCTTGGCGGGACCTGGACGAAGGCGCGAGACGTGACGACCGCGAGCCAGTACAACCATTCCTACGTTCGCCGGCCCCGCCATGCTCGGGACCCGTTTTATGCCTACTGGGCGGACGGCGATCCCTTCGCGAAGAGCGAATCACGGCTCTACTTCTGCAACCGAGCCGGCACGCACGTCTGGCGCCTGCCCACCTTGATGCGCGGTGACACCGCTCGCCCGGAGCGAGCAACCGATTTCAGCCCGTCGGCGACCGCGAGCCCTCTCTGGCAGTCGTCATTCGAGACCCGCTCAGCACCCGTTTTGCACGGCCAAGCGGCGGTCCGGGTCGCGAATGCCGCCGGCACACCGGGGCGGCCGACGGGCACCCAGGCGTTGACGTATGCGGCGTACAATCAGAGCGGCGTCGGGGCGGCACCTTCGGCGGGCGCCGGCGCGTTTGCCCTTTCAATGCCCAACAGCAGGACCAACGGCATCTCCACCAGCATTGCCAGCGATGCGGGCAACCTCGCCGTGTCACTCACCTTCGAAGGATACTTCAAGACGCCGGAGAGTGCGGCGATCAGTTTCCCAACCTACATCGGGCGTCGCCTGGTCACACAGAAGCAGTCGGTTGACGGTACGACCCGCCTGGCGATCGGCCTGCACGCGAACGGATCCAAGAATGTCCTGGCCGTGTTCTACAAGACGCCCGACGGCACCAACATGATGCATTTTGGCACGACGCCGGTGCTAGCCAACACCTGGTATTACTTTGCCCTGATCTGTGAGAGTTCGCATCTTCGCTGGTTCCTCAACTCGAATCAGGAGGGCGAAGTCCTCGAGGCAGACATGGCCCCGCCAGGAGCCGGCATCCTGGCCATCGGCAATCTGCGGCTGGACGGCTCCTCCGACCGCGGCTTCTACGGTTTGCTGGACAGTATCCGAATCAGTGACCGGGCCTTGGACTTCTCGGAACTGCTGATCAACGGCGGCCACTGTGAGCTCTCATGCGGTCAACAGCCGACGGCAGGCGTCCTCTGGTGCTCCGGTTTCGAGATGGAGCCGGGGACTGCGGTCAGCCACGGGCTCCCGGATTCCGGGGCCGACGGCACGATCGAGAACACTTTCGGGCCATACGGGACATCGGCCGGGACCCCGAAGCCTTCGTACGCCGCCTACGGCCAGACAGGCGTAGGCGACGCCCCGGCATCCATGGCCGGGTCCTTTGCCCTCTCGTGGCCGAACGGCCAGGGCGTCGCGATCAGCACTTGCCTGCGGGGCAATGCCGGCCACCTGCGAACCAACCTGACTTTCGAGGGTCTCTTCAGCAGCGCTGACACACAACCCGTCACCATGCCCTCGGCGGTCGGCCGCCGGTTGGTGAGCCAGAGAGCGGGCGGAACGACCGGTGGTTCCCGTCTGGCCATCGGGCTTCAGGCCGTGAACGGCCACAACGTCCTTGCGGTGTACTGGCTCGGTGCGGACCAGACCGACCACACGACGTTCGGCCGGACGCCGATCCAACCGGGTTCCTGGCACCACTTCGCGCTCGTTTACGACGGGGGTCTTCGGTGGTATCTGGACAGCCAAGAGGAGGGCGCGCTGACCGGCGTCGCCCTGGCATCCGCCAGCGACGACCCAATCGTCATCGGCAACGATCTGGCGACAGGACTCGGCGAGCGAGGCTTCGTCGGCTGGATTGACGAGGTCCGCATCGTGGACGCGGCCCTGAGTCCGAATGACTTCATCCTGCCCCCGACCACTTCCGGTCAAGAGCCGTGCTACCCCGCCTGCCCGTTGCCTTTCGCGGATGCAGACGCCGATGCCGATGTCGACCAGTCCGACTTCGGCAAGTTGCAGGCGTGTTTTACGGGCGACGAGGCCGGAGGACCGTGGATCTTGCCCGAGTGCCTCTGCTTCGACCGCGATGGTGATGGCGCGATCGGCCAAATCGACGTTGCCTCGTTCCTGGAGTGTATCACCGGGCCGGACGTTGCCTGGACGCCGCAGCAGACGCCGGGCTGTCTGCCGTAGCTCGCCCAGGTCCCTCTTCGAGCGTTTGCCTGCGTTGGTTGACAAGGGCACGCGTGCGCCGGACGATCAGGCGGTCATGCGGACACATGGCTTGGCTTGCCCACCAGCGGGTAGAAGGAGTGGACACATGCGATCAGGTCACCGGCTTGTGATTGTATGGATACTGGCTGTCGTCACCCCTGCAGTTGGAGTCGAGCAACCCGGCCTGAAACGGCCGGCTGACGGCGTCGCGTTCAACGGCCGGACCGCCTACGCCGTTCCTGCTGAGGCCCTGGCGCTCAAGCCGAAAGCCCTGAGCGTGTCCGCGTGGGTGAAGCTGGATGCCATCGCAGAATCGCAGGTCTTCCTCAACCGCGGGCCGGTCAGCGAGTCGTTCACCTTCTATCTTTTTGACAAGCAGGTCCGGATGTTGATCGGCCATCAGCGCGGTGGCTACGCTCACGCCGATGCCCCACCACCGAAGCCCGGCGAGTGGACGCATTACGCGGGAACCTACGACGGGGAGTCGATCCAGGTCTTCATGAACGGCCGGCTGGTCAAAACCGCACCGGCGAAAGGGCAAATGGACGTCGGAACGGGCAAGGTTTACATCGGCTCGCTTGATGACCATGAGAGGTTTGTCAGCGGGCGGATGGACGATCTTCGCATCTGGCGCCGGGTACTCAGCGGAGAGGAGGTCATGGCCGCTGCACGGGGCGAGACGTCCGCCAGCCTGAATCGTGATCTGGCCGGGCGATGGACGGGCGGGAGCCCGGCCGGCGATGCGTGGAAGAGCGAGCCTGCGTCTGTTCCCGCCGCCAGGCGCATCGAGCGAAGCGAGCCTCAGGTGGTGCTCAACGGCAAGGATGACGGCTATCGCGGCATCTGGTACATGAATCAGCCGTCCAACGACGAGTACGTCTACAAGTACAGCGGTGGACTGGGGACCTACTGCGCCAACCACCTTCCCTTTGCCTGGCACGTGCCTGCGGTCAAGAAGACCTTCTTCGTCTACGGCGGAACGACCAGGGACTCCAACCAGCGATTGACCCACATGGTCTCCTTCTACGATCACGAGACCGGTATGGTGCCCCGTCCCACGATTCTGCTGGACAAGAAGACCTCCGACGCCCACGACAACCCCGTTCTCAGCATCGACGAGAAAGGACACCTCTGGGTGTTCTCGAGCAGCCATGGCCGGGGGCGCCCGTCGTACATCTCGCGCAGCAAGGAGCCTCACCGCATCGATGGATTCGACCTGATTTGGACGGGCAACTTCTCGTACCCTCAGCCGGCGTACTTGCCGGGACACGGGTTCCTCTTCCTGCACACCTACTACAACCCGGGCCGCACGGTCTGCATGTTCACCAGCCCCGACGGCGTGAACTGGTCGGAGCGTCGCCTGCTCTTGAGCATCGGAGAAGGACACTACCAGGTGAGTGGACCGATGGGCGGCGGCAGGATCGGCACCAGCTTCATGTATCACCCCAAAGGCAAGGGCGTCAACTGGCGAACGAACCTCTATTACATGGAATCTTCTGACTTCGGGAAGACCTGGAAGACGGCCGGCGGCGAAGGGCTGCAGCTTCCACTGACCGAGATCGTGAACCCCGCCCTGGTGCAGGAGTATGAGAGCAAGGGGCTGCTGGTCTACATCCAGGACATCACTCACGACGCCGAGGGGCGCCCGGTGATCTTGTACACGACCAGCAAGGGCTACGAATCGGGACCCGAGAATGGGCCTCGGCATTGGACCACGGCCCATTGGACCGGCTCCGCGTGGGAGATTCGCAGCGGGGACATCCTGGCCGACAACAACTACGACACCGGTTCGATCTACATCGAGGCTCCGGACCTGTGGCGAATCATCGGCCCCAGCCAGGACGGTCCGCAAGCGTTCAACACCGGTGGAGAAGTTGCGATGTGGATCAGCCGGGATCAGGGGAAGAGTTGGAAGCTGACTCGCCAGATGACCACCGGCAGCAAGTACAATCACACCTACCTTCGCCGACCGGTGAACGCGAACCCGGACTTCTACGGCTTCTGGGCCGACGGGCACGCTCGTCAGCCTTCCGACTCGCGGCTGTACTTCTGCAACCAGGCCGGCGATGTCTTCCGTCTTCCGGTGACGATGTCAGGTGATTCCGCCAAACCGGAGAAGGTCTCGACCGAGCGGTAGGGCCGCGGCAGAGCCACGCCGAGCTGTGGCACTGGGTGGATACAGAGCAGTCACACAATGAAGGGGTGACGGCGTGGAGAGCCTGGCCGCCGAGCGTCCTCAACCTCCAAGCGGCAAGAAACGCACGCAGACCGGCGAGGGGACTTCGGCCTTGATTCCGCGGTCCTCGAGCCGGCCGGTCTTGGGGTGGATTCGAAAGAGAACCAGCGAGTCGGCATTCTGATTGGCCGCCAGCAGCCACGCGCCGGAGGGGTCGATACCGAAATTGCGCGGGTTCTTGCCCAGGGTGGGCTCGTGGCCGACGACGGAGAGCCGGCCGGTCTTCTCGTCGACAGAAAAGACGGCGATGCTGTCGTGGCCGCGGTTGGAGGCGTACAGGAACCTCCCGGAGGGATGAACCAGGATGTGGGCGGCGAAGCTCCTGCCCGACCAGTCGGCGGGCAGTGCGGAGAGGGTCTGGATCTCGCGGAGGGTACCGGCTTTGGGATCGTAGTCGAAGGCGGCGACCGTCGAGGTCAGCTCGTTGATCACGTAGGCGTGCCGGCCGTCGGGGTGAAACGCGAAATGACGCGGCCCGGAGCCGGGCGCGACCGAACCGGCAGGGGGCTCATTGGCGGTCAAGGAACCCTTGGCGGGATCGAACCGATATACGAAGAGCTTGTCCACACCGAGATCGGCGGCAACGGCGAAGCGGCCTTCGGCGTCGAGGTTGATGGAGTGGGCATGCGGGCCTTCCTGGCGCCCGCGGTTGGGACCCGAACCCTGGTGTTGAACCATGGCCGTCGGCTCACCCAGCATGCCGTCGGCTGCGATGGGGAGCACGGCCACACTGCCGCTCGAGTAGTTGGCGACCAGGACGTTCTTGCCCGTCCCGTCCACGGTCAGATGGCAGGGCCCGCGCCCGCCGGAGGGCTGTTGGTTAAGCAGGTTCAGCTTGCCGGAGTCGGCCGCAATGGAGAACGCACTGACCGCGCCGCTCTTCTTGCCTGCGAAAGTGTCCAACTCGCCCGCCGCATAGAGGAATTGCCCGTTCGGGTGCACGGACAGATAGGAGGGGTTGGCCACTTCGCCGGCGAGGCCTTCCGGCTTGAGCCGCCCGTCGGCCGTATCCATGACCAGGGCGTAGATCCCCTTGCTCTTGGGCCCGGTGTACGTCCCGACATAGATCCGGAACTTGGCCGGCCAAGGCGAGATCGCGACCCGTTCCCGCGAAGCCGAGGAGGCGGACGTATCGCCACCCCCCGCCAGGACGGACGCGCCCAATAACAGTGTGGCACAAAGCCCCGATGCGAAGAAGATGGGGGTCGGTTTCATGATCAAGTGGCCAGGATACGCAGCAGGTAACAGGGCTGCAACCAAGATCGAAAACGCAACAAGCCGGCAACGCGACGACACTCGTGGCTACCTGACCTCGGCTCCTCGCCGACCGGCATCCGGGCAAAGAGCACCGCCGAGACCACCACGGCGTCGATCACGGTCGAGGCTACGAGAACCCAGATGAACAAAGTGACCGTCGTCGAGGCTCGTCAGCGGCTGGCGAAAGCCCCTCGAAGGGCGTCGGAATCGAATGCTCCCGGCACCTTCCCGTTGGAGGCGTACTGGTAGAGTGCCCCAACAATGACGGCGTGAAGAGCGGACGAGATCAGCGAGACCAGGATGACCAGGACGACGCTGACAGCGATCCCCACCGCCATCAGGACCATCTGGCCGTAAACCAGGCCTGCCACCGCGCCCAGGATGCCGGGCACGAAGCAGATCAGTGTGGCGAAGAAGACGACCAGGCCGATGCCGATGTTGGAGACCAGCGCTTCGCCCCAAGCCCGCCTCAGGATGCTGACGCTTCGCTTGATCGCCTCGAATGGGCCAACCTTCTCGACCACCAGGACAGGCACGACGAAGTAGGTGGTGACCCCCCAGGCCATGCCCAGCAGGCCGGCCACGAATTTCCCGATCCGCTCCGACCGAGACTCGATGGCCTTGAGGATCACACCCACGGTCGCGCTGACCAGGGCCCAGGAGGCAATCTGAGGAAGCCGGGCAAAGGCGATACGGAAGCCGTCCGCCACCGTGGGATCGCCGCCCTGGAACCGGATCATCGCGCACCCGACCAGGGCCGAGTTGAAGAACACGATCACGAAGTAGTTGGCGAAGTAGAACGCGAACAGCACCACCCACAGCAGCGGATCGGATTGCACCTCGGCACGAATGGACTCGTCGTCCACAATGGTCTGCACGTAGTCGCTACCGATGAGTGGAACTGCAAAACTGGCTAAGACCATCAGGCAAGCGATACCGCTGAGAAGTGGAAAAACCAGCAGTTCCTTGTCGAGCTTGAGGACTTCCCAACTGGCCCGGGCCAATGACAGTCCGTTGGTCACTCTCGCGAACATGACGGCACCTCCATCCCTGTCGACGGTTCAGGCATCGCCCAAATCGGACGAGAGGCAGCTACAGTTTCCGTGATTCGCCTTTGGATCCACGACCACGCTTGGCCTTGCTGACGCGCGAACCGGCTTTGGACCGCGGGCTCACCTCCGGGACCTGGGTCACCTCGACCGGCAGGATATCCAGTTGTGGGTAGTGCTTCTGGAAAGCCCAGCGGCGAGCGACGCGGTAGTACCGGCCCATCTCGCTCCAGTCGAAGTGGGTCGCGTACGTCTCGACTCGGTTGCGAAGCTGAATACGGTCCCGCCGGCCCATCTGGGTGAAGCCGTGCAGCCAGGCGGTGATCTGGCTTACCGTCTCGTGAAACGGCTGGCCCCGCCGCCGAGCGACGAAGATCCCGTTCTCGTCGTGGTCCGGGAAGTGGCTCATCACGTAAGCCCCAAAACCACTGAGATCGCTGGTGATGGTCGGGATGCCCCGGACGACACATTCCATCGGCGTATAGCCCCATGGTTCGTAGTACGAAGGAAACACCCCAAGATTACAGCCGCGGACAAACTGATCGTATTCCAGGCCGAGAACAGGGCTGGTCGAGGTGATGAACTCCGGGTGGAACACCACCTTGACCGGGTCGTCGGCCGCGTTCAGCAGATGGCGGTGCCGCAAGTGCCGCAGAATCGCATCGTTACCGTCGTCCCAGAGGTCATGGGTCACGATCGTCGGCTGGGCGTACTTCCGCCAGGCATGCATCATTCGCTTGACCCGGACGCGAGCGTACTCGTCCAGAAGGTCGTCCAGGGTGGGCATGCGACCCTCGGCCACGGTCTGAAACAGGCGGTGACCCATGTTCTCCTGGATCGACTCGCAGGTATCGCGGAGTTCGTGGAACATCGCCTGGCGGTTCAGCGTGTCCACGTTGAGCGCCCGGTAGGAGGCCGGAGCGATGAGGAACGCCACCACGGTGACATCCGACGGCTCGCTCTTGAGCCACTGGTTCAGCTGGAACAGGGCCTCGATGAACATGTCGAAGCCCTTGTTGCGGTACTCGTAGCGGCCGGCAGAGAAGAGGTACAGTGTCCGGTCGAGGTCAAACGTGTAGCTGGAGAAGAAATGGCCCATCACGAACTCATGGATGAGCTGCTTGCACTTGCGATGCAGATTCTGGAACTCGTAGGGTGCGGAGAACCGCTCCACGTTGAGGCCGTTGGGCACAAGCACTTCCGGCTGGCGGCCAAGGAATTGCTTGGCCTCCATGGCGGTGATGCCCGACACGGTGGTGAAGACGTCGGCGGAGTGGGCTGCGGCCCGTTCGATGCTGTAGCGGTGGCTGAAGCCATGCTCGTAGGCCACCGCGGCGCCATCGATCTCGTGGAGATGATCGTACAGGTTGGCGTTCGCAGCGCTGAGGCTGCGGCCAACCAGCGTCGCATGGGTGGTGAATACGGTCGGAAACTCGACCTTGCGGTGCTTGAGCAGAGGCAGGGCCACCGCCGCCTGCCACTCGTGGAAGTGGGCGAGCATGGGGTAATCGTCCAGAGCCTCGTGGACGGCTTGAAGCAGCTCGGCCACCATGAAGCCAAAGACGACCAGGTCGTTCAGCTCCGAGTCGTTGTCGGGGGTGCCGATCCCAAGGTCCTTCCAGAGGTAGTACTTCATCTCGCCGAGCCGATCGTGCATGCCCCGCATATCGGCGAGCAGGACGTGCGGCCGGCCGGTGATCAGCCATCGCCCGTGATGGAAGACCACCCCCCGCTCGCGGAGCTTCTCGAGCACTTGAGCCACCGGGCCATCCGGAGTCTCCAGCTCGAACTCGACCGCGGCGGTGTGCTCCCGGTACGGCCCGATCAGGAAGTAGTGATCGCCCCAGCGGCGGATCGCGGCCGGGGCCTTGCTTCGCAGGACGGTGTAAATGCCTCCCGCCTGCGAACACACTTCCCACGAGAGTTCGAAGAGGTACGGGGCGATGTGCTTGCCGTTACCCGAAGGAGACTGCTGGACTGCCGCATGCTCCTGAACCATGACTTCAGACCTTCCTGCAGCGACTTGTTCCCCGCCCGAGGTGCCCATGATCCGATCGGCCACCTTATCGCTAACGCACCAGCGATTCAAGCAGGCGGGCCGCTTCCTGGATATCAGCCAGCCGCTGATTGCCCGCCTCGCGCTCGATCACCAGCGGTCCCCGGTAGCCCTGGGCACGCAGCTTGCTCACAATCCGCGGAATGTCCGCTTGGCCGGTACCCAGAACGACCTCCGCGCCCCAATCCCGGCCTGGCTTGGCCGACCAGTTGGCGTCTTTCATGTGCACATGGACAATCCGCTCCTTCAGCAGAGCCACCGCCTCAAGCGGCTCACCTACACCGTACAGAATCATGTTGGCCGGATCGAAATTCACGCCGATGTTCCTGCACCCCACGGCCTCGATGAAGTCGATGAGCGCTTCCGCCTGCTCTTGGCCCGTCTCCATCACCAGCGTGATGCCCCGGGCACCCAGCGCATCACAAATATCCCTTAGACGGCCCACCAGGCGCAAATACTGCGCGTCCTCGCGGTCGTGCGGAACGAAGCCAACGTGCGCTGCCAGCAGCTTGACGCCCAGCTTGGCCGTAATGTCGGCCACAGCAATGGTCTTGGCCCGACGCTCCTCCCACAAGCTATTGGGGATGTAACCACCGCTGGCCGCTATGTTTTGGATACTGGAGTAGTCCTCTCCTGCGAACCCTACGCAGGTGGCGCTGACTTCCAGACGGCTCTCCGTCACAAGGTCCACCATCTTGTTGATGTCCTTGTAGCCGTCATCGAAGAACCCGACCTGCACCAGGCCGAGCTTGAGCTTGTCCCGAACGGTCACCAGGGCCTGGGCGAGATCGGGAATCGCCAAGGACCACGAGCATACGCCGATCTGAAGCGGTTGCATGAGTACCCTCTCCACAAAATGAGCCAGTGACAACGACGGATGGATACTCTGACGCAAGAACACGATTTGGGCAAGGGGAGCCACTCGATCAGGGTCGGCCGAGGTCGCTGGTTGCATGGGCCGGCCATGACGGTCCCCAGAGACTCTGCCGCAAGCGCAAGCCATGGCGTGTGGGCAGCGTCGCCCTCGCCGCTCCATCATGGACTGCCTGGTGGACGTGAGCGGCGGCGGCGGCCTCAGATCCATGACCCACCCGGGACTCTGCTCGGAGACGACACAGCTGGTAGCGGCTACTGTGGGCGTGGCCGCAGATCACCGTCCTCTTCGAGGCAGTCATGTCTGGCACTGCCCGCCTGAAACGCTGGTTCTCGAGCAGGGCTACTATCCCTGACAAGCCGAAAAGCACCCGGAGCGGTGGAGCCCGAAGGCGGAGGCCGACTCCCCAGCCGGACGAGCCGGGAACTGTGGCACCGCCCTCCGACCCGCGCCGGCCGTCGGCCGTCCCGGCTTGCCAACCCCATCTGAAACTGCGTTGCCGGCCCTTGAGACCGCCGTCCGGATCGGCTATACTTTGTTCCTCAGACGGGGTAACCCCCGCCTCCTTAGCTCAATTGGCAGAGCAGCTGACTCTTAATCAGCGGGTTCAAGGTTCGAGTCCTTGAGGAGGCAATACACCAATACACCTCAAGAACGCGTTTTTCCTAAGGAATTGAGCGATTTCTCCGATTGGTCTCTCCTGCAACCGGAAGACTCGGATAGCCCTAACAAACCCCAGATGTGGTTGTAACGTTACAACAGGTTGGCCCGACGCAGGCCTTGGAGTGAAGCCGCGGGAGCCGCACCCGCCCGAGCGTTCAGCACCAGGATGCCCGCACGGCAGTCTTAAAGGTCGGCAAGGCCAGATGGCGGGAATCACGATAACCTCTGGCTCGCGCAGAGCCCAGAGGGTCGTTTGGGTATTCGAGGTTCGTTGGTTGCCCTGCCGGGGGACCGCGACGTAACTGTTTGGAATTGCGTGGGTTCCGAAACACGCCCTGCGGTTTCCTGCCGCTATCGTGCTACCCGGTCGGCTATGAACTCGAGAACGGCAGGTTCAGTACAGTGTTCACGGATGATCTGGTTCTGAGTGCATCGTGACATGGGAGGGGCCTGAGTTTCAGGCCACGGCCACAAGTGCCGCCCAGTTCGGCGACAGGCTCACGTCCCACAGGCCGATCCGTTCGAAGCTCGGTTCGGTGCTCTCGTCGGCCAAATCCAAGCCCAGCGTTCGTCTCTGCCGCTGATCCAGTTCGATCTGTGACCGCTGCAGCATGTGGGAGCCGAGCGGCTTGATGGTCTGGAGCACTTCCCCGGTCTTCACACCCACCAGTCGCAGGTATAGCAGGCAGGCCCGCGATCGGCACGACGCTGCCAGCTGCAGATGCTGAAGCTCAACATACGGTCGTCGGCAGCGAACTCATGCGAGATCGCCTCGCCGTTGAGCCGATCGTGGCAATGTAAGGAAAGAGGGCGTGCGATGTCAAACGAGTCGATTGTCGATGCGAACACAGAACTGACCGCCAGCTTCTTCAGCCTTCTTTATGAAGAGCCATCTGATCTTGACCGCCTGATACAGGCCGACCTGAGTCGCCAGTTGTTCGGTGATCCCGACGCAGTTCATCTCTTGGCCAACGTGGACGAGGACGAAGACGAGGTGGGTGACGTTACAGCCGACGTTGAGATCGAAACCTACCGGAAGCACTTCTTTCAGGTCTTCCATGACGAGTTCGACCGGCTTGTCGCATAACGGTCAAGTTGGCTGTTGACAATGCTCAGGAGTTGACATGCCGACCAGGATGAGCACGGCAACAAAGGGGATCAGGCCTCTTGGCCCTCCTTGGCAAGAGGCGTGCTTCCAAGGTCGTCGATTACCTCAGCGTGAGTCGATGTCAGCGGTAGGGGTTCTTGACCTTACAGCGGAAGCTCTTGCTGGAGAAAGATCGACCGAAGGCCACGCCATCGGGTGCGTCTGACACGTGGCCGAGTATGCATGGTCTGCGAGGAGCTGTTTCTGTTCCGCGAGGGTAACGCTCATAGTCGCCTTCACACCCTTGACCCGCACTCCCCGCAGTACTTGGCCTGCCGTGCGATGCCGCCATCACACACCGGGCACCGCCGGCCGAGTTCACCACCGGCTTTCATCGCCTGTCGCACAGGCATCAGTAGGACGAGCAAGGCGAGAATAACAGTCAAAGCCGTGCCTGTTAGGAATTCCTGCCGAAGCCAGTTCGCCCACCCGATCGCTTCCACTCGATCAAGCCAATGAGCGAGTAGCAGCATGTTGGCCAACAGGAACACCGAGGCCACCGATCCGAACACGATCAGCTTGCGGATTCCAAGTGACATGACACACCATCCTTTCGCCATCCAGGATAGCGCGACCCTAGCGATCGCGCAAGTCTCTTTGCGATGAAGAAAACAAGATCGCCGCAAGTGGTGCGCGGAAGCGCACTTACGGGTTGAGCGCCGGCACCACGCCTACATCATCGGTCCCCTCATGCCGAACGGATCTCGCATCTGCTGCATCCACTCGTCTTCCATCTGTTGTACCGGAGGCTGGCTCATCGCTGCCGCCTGTTCGTTCCACGCGGAGGCCACCAAGTGCTCCAAGCCAGCCTCCTGCTCCTGTGGAGGCTCGTCGTACGGGTGGTTCGGGCAGGAGTCGGTCGGATCGCCCATGACCTGCTGGTCCATCGAGGTTGAGATCTGTCGAACAGCCTCATCAGCCAGCCACTGGTCGTTCACCACATCGTCCAGCGACCTGGACATGCCCCTGTCCTTTTCACCCCACCCATCCGAGGCAAGTGACGCCGACTCCGATTCCAACGAAGGGGAGGATTCACGGCCGGGGAAGCCGTACAACTCCGGCATGTGTTCATTCATGAACTCGGCCAGTCGGACGCCGGCTGCGTAGGTGGGAGCGTGCTCCACCGGCGGCTTCTCAACCGGGTCCAGGCGCAACGGTGGGGTCGGATGACCATCCATGCTCCACTGATATCCCTCGTACTGCGACTCGCGGAACTCAGGCGAGCCAGGATCAGGTTCGTAGGCTTGAAACGGCTGAGGTGTGCCGACTTGTGGTGTGCCATGAAAGGCATTGAGGTTGTAGGGGCGGTGTTGCCGATTGTACTCGATGCCCGGAACGCTGCCGTCGAGCGAGAGAGACCGCCTTCGCGTGCGGCCAAGGAAATAGCCATTCACGATCATCCTCCCGTTCCGCCCAGACAGGGCTGCAACGGGCATGGTAGCACAAGCGAAGACAGCCACGCTGACGAGCCGGTGACGAGGAACGACTCAGGCGGCGGCTGCGCTGCCGGGTGTAGACACTGACGCCACACTGTTCGGTGTTTCTTTCGCAGCGTCTTCGATCAACTCGCGGGCCGCGGCGCTGATCCGCGAGAGGCTAGCGCCCAGTATCTTGGCATCGCCGTCCCAGAGGGCGATATACCGACTGGCTCGCAGCTCGACATCCAATTCGAAGTGCCGGCACACCAGATAGGCCACTGCTTCAGCTTCCGATTCTCGCATCTCCCTCGTCGTGTGAGGATCAACCTGACCGTCGGCCGAGCGATGGATCCTCTCATGCGCCAACTCATGGGCGAGTGTTTTCGCCTGTTGTGCGGTGTCATGACCCAGGGCGATCTCGATTCTACCGCCTTGGCTGTTGCCGTAATGGCCATCACCAAGTTGCCGGTACGCTACCTGAATCCCGCGCCGTGCCGCCACCGCCTCGAGTTTGTGCAGCAGATCGTCCGCGTGGCCAAGCACCTCGGGCACTTCGAAGCAGGGCAGGTCCTTACCACTGGTCTGAGAGATGTCGAAGACGCAGGCGGTCTTGAAGAAGACGCGTTCTTCTTCCTCTCCGGTCTTCTCGTTCTCACGCCTGACCGGGCACGGCGCCAGGATGCGGATGGCTTTCTCGCCGGGTTTGACGGTCCTGCCCATCTTCTTCCATTGGGCAAAGCCGGCCACTCTGGTCGCGTCAGGCCTGCTTATCGCGATCAGCAGGCAGTTGCCCCACGAGTAACGGTGGAATCTCGCCTGGAAATCCAGCAACTCCTTGAACTCCTTCGAGGCCCGCTGTTCATCGACAGCCTTCGCGAGTTGCTCGAGCTTTGTCTGGATCGACCGAGTAAGCTCGGCTGCTTGTGTACTGTTCATCCTCCCTCACCTCGATTCGAGGTATCGCAGTTGGCCCCGGCACTCTGCCATGAGCTGGCGGATTGCCGCTGCAGCCTCCACGACGAAATCAGCCTCGTTCTCGCTCCGCTCCAGGACATCACGGACATCGGCCTCGATACTTCTGCTGCCGTGCTTGAGAGACACCAGCCAGCACAGAAGGGAGTCGCTCAGATCGTTCGGGTTCATCTTGTCACCTTGGGACATGCCTCTATCGGGCACGTCCTCGATCGGAGGGACGTGCCCGACGACGCAAAGGGTGAGGCTTGAACCGCGACCTGCTACCGAAGCCTCCAGGCTAATGCGGCCGGCCTTTTCTGTTGATTGATTCACTGTTTCTCTGTAAACTGATAGTGCATTTCTGTGGGCAGAGATTATTGGCGGTGACTTCCTATGCCACCGCTGATGGGCTCGAAGAGGGAGAAGAGGCAGCCACATGCCTGCCGCCTGCGATGTTCATGCCGAGGTCCGGAGAGCTCGCACTATCCACTCACTCGTGCGAGCGTGCTTGGATGGAGGTCACGTCATGTCTCACCCGTCCGCTACGATTCCGTCGACAACCATCGATG
>ENA-UOWG01001223-UOWG01001223.1-activated-sludge-metagenome-genome-assembly--contig:-NODE-1223-length-26811-cov-6.260203_pt1 | contig 26811 bp, 19 predicted proteins | sample MGYA00238147_ERZ761563 | MGnify/ENA primary metagenome ERZ761563 (study PRJEB28884, sample SAMN05720216) | anaerobic digester metagenome | isolation source: active sludge of municipal... | reverse complement strand
TTGATATTTCCGCTGAATCCTTTATTTGTCCAGGTGTTGACGGCATATCCTACAATTACATCATCCTTTCTGGCAGGATAGATGTCAAGACTATCGCCTTCGCCTGTGGCAAGCCTGAATTTTTCATTGTAAGGATTATTGTTAAACTCAGGTACCACCAGTTTTATGGCATTCACCTTTTTGTTCAGGTTCGACAATTCAATAGGTTCCTTTGTAAATTCATATACAAATCCCAGGCAAGCTGATGCAACCAGGGAGATCAGTGAAAGAGACAGAACCATGTTTTTGAAGGAGGATTCAGTTTTAGCCATTTTTTACCTCCTCTCCGAATTTTTTAGGTTTGATATATGCATTCATAAGCGGAACAAAAGCATTCATAATAAGTATTGCAAATGATACACCTTCAGGGTAAGCACCCCATATTCTTATAACGGCAGTGAGCAATCCGATGCCGCATCCGTACACGATCATTCCGATGGCACTCATCGGTGAGGTAACATAATCAGTTGCCATGAAAATAGCGCCAAGAAGCAGTCCTCCTGAAAGAAGGTGAAATACCGGAGAGGCATAGGTTTCAGGGTTGATGAGCCACAGTATGGCAGTGAAGCCCATCAGGCTGCCAATAACAGAAACAGGTATATGCCAGGTAATTATCTTTTTGAAAAGCATGTAAACAAGGCCGATTAAAAGAGCCAGTGCTGATACTTCACCTATAGAACCTCCCATTTTCCCAAGTATCATATCTATTGTTCCCGGGATATTACTCATCAGCTGTGAAAGCGACTCTCCGTTCTTAAGGCCTTCCTTAATTATAGCGAGGGGAGTTGCACCCGTAACTGCATCAGTATAACCGGTGCTGAGTCCTTTTGGAACAGGCCAGGTTGTCATTTGTACCGGAAAGGAAATAAGCATGAATACCCTGCCTACAAGAGCCGGATTGAAAGGATTGTTCCCAAGCCCCCCGAATGTCATTTTTGCAACACCAATTGCAACAAGGCTGCCCATCACGATTGAAAGCACCGGGATATTGGAAGGCAGGTTGAGTCCAAGCAGTAAACCTGTCACAACTGCTGAACCATCCGTTATTGAGACTGGTTTGCCAAGAATGAACCTCTGGATTAAATACTCAAATGCAACACATGATATAATAGCGGTTGACATTACTATTGCTGCACCTGCGCCGAAGAAAAGAACAGAGCTTATTACTGCCGGAACAAGTGCAATTATTACACCAGACATCAGTTTACGGGTAGTTTCCGTAGTGTGGATATGAGGTGAAGGTGATATATTAAGCGGATTGCTCATGAAGTATTTTTTTCAGTTATTTTAAGTTTTTCTGACGTGCAAGTTTGATAACAGTTGATTTTCCAAGCCTTATATAATCAAGGAGAGGTCTGGCCGCAGGGCAGGTATAGCTGCAGGAACCACATTCCATGCAGTCTGTGATTTTTTCGTTTTCAGCTCTTTCAAACATGCCTTTGGCTGAGAGTGTTGCCAGAAGGAAGGGTTCGAGGTTCATCGGGCAGGCAAAAGTGCATTTTGCGCACCTGATACATGGATTAACAGCATTTCTTACTGAATCAGGCTGCGGGAACAATACAATTCCCGATGTGCCCTTTACCACAGGAACACCGTCGCCTGGTATTGCCTTGCCCATCATAGGTCCGCCGCTGATTATCTTGCCTGTATCTTCAGGTTGTCCACCTGCAGCTTCAATTAGGTTTTTAAGAGGTGTTCCCACTCTGACAAGGTAATTTCCGGGATTGGAAAGGGATTTTCCTGTTATTGTAACTACCCTTTCAAAAAGTGGTTTGTTTTTCTGAACAGCCTCATATACAGCGAATGCAGTTCCAACATTATGAACAACAGCTCCCACATCAACCGGCAGATGACCCGATGGAACTTCCCTGCCGGTAAGGGCTTTAATAAGCTGTTTTTCAGCGCCCTGGGGATATTTGACCTTTAACGCATGTACTGTTATACCCTTATATCCTGAGCTTAGCTTCCCCAGGTGGCTCACTGCATCTTTTTTATTATTCTCTATTCCGATCATTGCTTTTTCAACTCCGAGAGCTTTCATAAGGATCGAAACGCCTGTAAGCACTTCTTCACCCTTTTCAAGCATAAGCCTGTGATCGGATGTAAGGTATGGTTCGCATTCCACACCATTTATAATCAGCACCTCACACTTTTTCCCTTTTGGCACTGAGAGTTTTACATGCGAGGGGAAAGTTGCGCCGCCAAGTCCTACTATGCCGGATTCTTTGCATTTTTCAATTATCTCTGCCTGTGAGGCTTTTATCTCCCTGACAAGGCTTGAGCTCCTGTCAATTGTCTCCATCCAGTCGTCACCGCTTGCATCAATGAAGACTGCAGTTTGTTTGTAGCCTGTTGTATCAGTTACAGTGTCTATTTTATTTACTGTTCCTGATACCGAAGAATGAATATTTGATGAAACAAAACCTGTGACAGATGCAATAAGCTGTCCGGTTTTAACATTATCTCCTTTTTTTACAAGCACAGCTGCAGGGGCACCGATATGCTGTGAGACCGGTATTGTAACAAGCGCCGGAACAGGAAGCTGTCTTATCTGCAGGCCTGCTGTGAGTTTGAATTCCGGGGGATGAACGCCTCCGGATGGAAATGATTTAAGCACCTTTTTCTCTTTTTAGTTTTTAATTTGCAATTGTTTCCGCAACTGCAGCTGTTTTTTCTTTTCTGGGCGGAAAATTGATTTCAAGAATTGAGTTTGTCGGACATTCAGTAACGCATTTTCTGCAGAATGTACATTTTGCCGCATCAATATAAGCCAGATTATTTTTAATTGTTATAGCGCCGAACTCGCATACCTTGAAGCATTTACTGCAACCGATGCAGGCAACACTGCAAGCTTTTTTTGCAGGTCCTCCTTTGTCGCAGTTTGAACATGCCACATATATCTTCCTGTCTTTCTTTGCTTTCTTCCTCAGTTCAATAAGATTCCTTGGACAGGCCTTGACGCAGGCTCCGCATGATACACATTTATCATCAATTATTACCGGAAGCAGAGTCTTCTGATCCATATACATTGCATCAAACTGGCAGGCTCTTACACAATCACCGTTCCCCAGACAACCATAACTGCAATCTGTCTCCCCTGAATAGAGGCTGTGCTGAATCCTGCAATCCTCAACTCCGTCGTATTTAGATGTTCTGGGTCTGAACTCGGGTGAACCGTTGCACAGCAGTACTGCCACTTTTGGATCAACCTGAACGGCAGTTTTTCCAAGTATTACAGCAACCTGCGACATGACTGCATTGCCTCCTACAGGGCAATTAAGACCATCAAAATTCTCCGCACCAACAAGCGCTTCGGCAAAATTCCTGCAACCTGCAAAACCACAACCTCCACAGTTGGCTGCTGGGAGTACGGCCTGAACATCATCTATCCTGGGATCTTCAAATATTTTGAATTTCTGAGCGACGAAATACAGAATTACTGCAGACACTATTGCAAGGAGTGTCAGACTAATTATTGTAATTATTACAGTGGAGCTCATTATTTAAGCTTTTATTGAGAATATGAATTTTTCGTTGATCTTTTCCCTGAGAAGGTACAAAATGAGATAATAGGGCAGAAGAGAAGCTATTGCAAGTATTCCAGAAGCCAGCTCACCTGCGCCTGTCGCAAGCATTATTATTAGAATAGCAAGAACGAGAAGGAGTGGAATAAGATAGCCGAGGAGCAAGGCCCTGTACCCGGCAGATTGCTCAAGTGTCACTGTGACCTGATCTCCTTCTTTTACATTGAAACAGCCCTTTACCTCTACATTTTTTTCCTTGCTGTTTGCCATTGAACACATACTTTCGGCATGACAGCCTGAACAGGCAGATTCTGATATTATAAGAACATTAACAGATTCATTATTATTCTTCTGCACAATTCCTTTGTGTTCAATTGTCTTCTTTCCTGAAGAATTTTTCATTTTTATCTGAAAATTTTCAGATGACAAATTTAGAATTGTGCAAAAAAGTGAGCCTGTTTTTTATCATTTTTTGTCTTTTTTATTCTAATTTATTCTCATTATAAATAAGGCTGATTCAACTTATATTGCTCCAGGATTGCTTAAGGCTGAATAACCTTCTGAGTTCCATTACCAATACAGCATTTTTCGTATCAGAAAGCGTGGGATCGGTATTCATAATACCTTCTGCAATGCGTCTTACATATTCTATGAGCTGTCCATCCCTGGCAAGGTTTGATATTTTCAGGTCAAATGGAATTCCGCTTTGTTGAGTCCCCTCAATATCTCCCGGTCCTCTCAGCTGAAGATCTGTCTCGGCAATTTCAAATCCGTCACTTGACCTGATCATTACCTCCAGTCTTTTGAGGGCTTCCTTCGACAGTTTGTCAGAGCTCATCAGAATACAGTAAGACTGATCTGCTCCCCTTCCAACGCGGCCCCTCAGCTGGTGGAGCTGGGAGAGTCCGAATCTTTCAGCGCTTTCTATGACCATTACACTTGCATTTGGAACGTCCACGCCCACTTCAATTACAGTTGTGGCAACAAGGATCTGGGCATGTCCGTCCTTGAACAGCTTCATCGATCTCTCTTTGTCCGCGGGAGCCATTTTCCCATGTAATATGCTGATGCAGTATTCAGGCGATGGAAACACTCTAGATATTGTATCCCATCCGTCTTCCAGGTCCTTGTAATCCATTGTTTCTGATTCCTTTATAAGTGGATATACAAAATATACCTGCCTGCCTTCCCTTATCTGGTTCCTTACAAAACCGAAGACCTTATTGCGTTCCCTGTCGTTGAAATGCATTGTTTTGACAGGCACTCTTCCCGGTGGTAGTTCATCGATAACTGAAACATCCAGATCGCCGTACAGTGTCATTGCGAGTGTTCTTGGTATCGGAGTGGCCGTCATAACAAGCACATGCGGCGGATGGAGGTTTTTCTGCCAGAGCCTGGAGCGCTGTTCCACCCCGAACCTGTGCTGTTCATCAATAATTACAAGACCAAGGTTGCTGAAGCGGACATTATCTTCAATCAGGGCATGTGTTCCGATAAGTATATTCAGCGATCTGTCAAGGAGGGATTCTGCAATTATCTTCCTGTCAGCTTTTTTTGAAGAGCCCGTAAGCAGGCAGACCTTTATATCAATGCCTCTTAGAAGTGCTGAAATGGTCTGGTAATGCTGGTTCGCAAGGATTTCAGTCGGAGCCATTATACATGCCTGATAACCGTTGTCTATTGCAATCAGCATGCTCATCAGTGCGACAAGTGTCTTGCCGCTACCCACATCACCCTGAAGAAGCCTGTTCATCTGCTTTCCTGATCCCAGATCCCTGCGTATCTCCTTCATCACTTTTTTCTGAGCCTCAGTGAGCCTGAAAGGAAGATTGTTATTGTAAAAACTGTTGAAGTAAGTGCCTACAGTGCTGAAGATGAAGCCTTTGTTTTTCAGGCTCCTGTTTGTTTTGAACCTTATCAGGTTAAGCTGTATATAAAAAAGCTCTTCAAATTTGAGACGGTATCTTGCCTTTTCAAGCTCTTCAGGACCTGACGGGAAATGTATCTTTCTGAGTGCCTGATCAAGTTCCATCAGCCCGTAATGCTTAACAATCCATGAAGGAAGGGTTTCAGGAAGCTTCAGCTTTAACTGCTTTAACAGGTTGCCGGCAAGTTTGCTGATGTTTTTTGATGTCAGAAAATTGTCCTTGAGTTTTTCAGTAGTACTGTATTGTGCCTGAAGTGCAGAACTAATGCGCTCTGTAAGCTTGTCAGATGCTTCTATTTCAGGGTGGATGATATTTATGATCCCGTTAAAGACGCCAGGTTTTCCGAAAATGACATATTCAGGTCCCGGAGGGTAGTTACCACTGATCCATTTGGTGCCCTTGAACCAGACAAGTTTTATTGTCCCTGTTTCATCCTGAAAATCAGCTGTGAGCCTTTTGCCTTTCCCGTGTCCTTCAGTGCTGTAGCCTCTGATAAATCCTTTGATCTGAACAAGAGGAAGGTCCGGATCAAGTTCTTCGATTTTGTAATATTTTGTACGGTCAATGTATTTATATGGAAAATAATACAAAAGATCCCTGAAATTGTAGATTGAGAGTTCCTTATTGAGAAGTTCTGCTCTTTTCGGACCAACTCCCGGTAAATATGTTATATTAGAATCTAATATGTCAGTTGTGATCATAAGGAATTCTGCAATTAGAAATGCAATCCGAAATTAGCTATTTTTGGTTTTCTTACCTAATTGAAAAAAGGAATGTTGCTATTCAGAATAACAGAGTATGTAAGATACTTGCTGACAGCGCATCACAGGAAAGGTCATGGAATTCACAGCCCCTTTGTTTTTGATGTTGTTTCAAGGGTTATAAGGAATAAAACTGATGAAACAGTTGTCAGATTGATTGAAGACAGGCGTAAAATGCTGCTAAAGGATAAAAGACCTGTCAGGGTAACAGATCTTGGTTCAGGATCTGTTTCCCGGAAGAATAAAAACGAACTTAGAAAAGTGTCTGATATTGCAAGATATTCATCATTGCCTCCGAAATATGGCAGTCTGCTGGCTAACCTGTCAGTGGAGTTTGGCAGCCCCGGCATTATAGAGCTTGGCACTTCCCTTGGAATAAGTACTATGTACATGGCTGGCGCTGCACCCGGCTGTGAAATAGTAACAATTGAGGGTTCACCGGAAATTGCCGGACTTACCTGTCAGAACTTCAGCGACCTTAAGATGACCGGAATAAAGATGCTTTGCGGCTCTTTCAGAGATAAACTTGGTGAGGCTTTTTCTGTTGTTCCGGAACCGGGACTGGTTTTTATTGATGGTGATCACCGAAGGGATTCTTTGCTTGAATATTTCGGGACTATAGCTGAAAGATCACCTGACAGTACAGTTGTTGTAATAGACGATATCTACCTTTCAAAGGAGATGAAAGAGGCCTGGAAAGCAATAATCATGCATAAAAGAGTGTCAGTAAGCCTTGATCTTTACAGGATGGGTATTGTGTTCTTCAGGAAGGGATTGAATAAAAATAACTTTATTGTAATACATTAACAAATATTAGAGCTTATTCAGTTAATAATTAATATAATTAATCTAATTTCGAGATTTTAAAATTTAAAAGGTGCTATGAATAAAGTAATTGAGATACAAAATATTGTTAAGAATTATCAGGTTGGTTCTGTAATCGTCAGGGCATTAAGATCGGTTTCACTTAACATCGAGAGGAATGAATATGTCGCAATTATGGGGCCTTCCGGTTCCGGCAAGTCAACACTTATGAACCTGCTTGGCTGTCTTGACACACCTTCAGGCGGATCTTATATACTCAATGGCACTGATGTAAGTAAAATGGAAGATGATTACCTCGCTGAGATAAGGAATAAGGAGATAGGCTTTGTATTCCAGACCTTCAACCTTCTTCCGCGCTATACAGCACTTGAGAATGTGACACTTCCGCTTATCTATGCCGGCGTACCAAAGGCTGACAGGGAGAAAATGGCTGTTGAAACGCTTGAAAAGGTAGGGCTGGGAGACAGGATGGATCATAAGCCTAATGAACTTTCAGGAGGGCAGAGGCAGAGGGTGGCAATAGCAAGGGCCCTGGTAAACAAACCTTCAATAATTCTTGCTGATGAACCTACAGGTAACCTCGACAGTAAAACGTCAATTGATATAATGGGCCTGCTTGATAATATTCACAAACAGGGTAATACAGTCATTGTTGTGACTCATGAGGAAGACATAGCGATGCATGCCGCAAGGATCATCCGGCTTTTCGACGGAGAAATTGCAACTGATATTATTAATGAAAAAAGGGTACAGATAAAAAGGTGAATATTCTGTCCTGATAATTGAATCTATTACATTTGGGCCATGAAAATCTATACACTTACGGGTGATGATGGCTATACTTCCCTTGCCGGAGGCAGGAGAGTGCCTAAACATTCACAAAGAGTTGAGGCGTATGGTTCTGTTGATGAGCTCATTGCATGGATCGGACTGCTCAGGGATTTAAGCGAAAGCCAGGAAAGGAGAGAGTTGCTGAAAAATATACAGTCACAGCTTATGTCATGTGCTGCTGTTCTTGCAAATGATCCTGAGAACCCGGCTGCTTCAATTAAACTCCCCGGGGAGGAGTGTGTGAAAATACTGGAGAGGGAGATTGATATTATGGATGAGACATTGCCTCCTTTGCACAGTTTTATTCTTCCGGGAGGACATAAACTTGTATCTTATTGTCATATTGCACGATGTGTATGCAGAAGAGCTGAAAGGGAAGTCCTTCGCCTCGATGCCTCTGAAAAAACGCCGGAAATTGTTGTCAGATTCCTTAACCGCCTTTCAGATTTTCTTTTTATGCTTTCAAGAAAAATTTCATTAGAGCTTGGAAATGAGGAGCTTATATGGAATATATAATGTGTTAAAAAAGTTAAAAACCTGATTTTGTTTTTTACATAAAATAATTTTTATATTTGCAGACTTTGTAAAGACATGTTTTAATATTTAAACTATGTACTGGACACTCGAATTAGCATCAAAGCTTGAAGATGCCCCCTGGCCTGCAACAAAAGATGAACTGATTGATTTCGCTATCAGGTCAGGTGCTCCTATGGAGGTGATTGAAAACCTTCAGGAAATTGAAGACGAGGGAGATATTTATGAGAGTATTGAAGATATCTGGCCTGATTACCCAAGCAAGGATGATTTCTTTTTCAATGAAGATGAATATTGAAAAGAGGCTGGCAGAAACCAGCCTTTTTAGTTCTTTGTATTTCTGTCCTTAATAACCACAGGTTTTTCAGTTTTCCGGAAAATATCCTCTTTTTTCCTTGGCCTGTACATATCCAGCCACCTGAAACCTTCCAGCTTTGGTTCTTTTGGATTTAGTTGCTGAGGCGGGTCAATTATTCCTGTGGGATTTTGTTCTTCTATTACATCAGTAACCTGGCCTTCATTGATCAGGATCTGAATATTTGCTGATTTCGATTTATTCAGACCTGCAAGCTCTTCTCCGTCAATAAGATAATATATCGATTCTCCGTTTCCTTTGATATCTATCTTGTAAACTTCATCGTCCTTGAAATATGCTGTCAGGTTATCTCCCTTTATCTGGTTAAACCTTACTGTGTCAATCCTGCTTGTAACAAAGGATGCATTATATAATTCAAGCTTGTCAGTCTGCTGGTTTTTTGTGAAGAGTGACATAGAATCGGCTGTGAGCTGGTTCTGTTCTGACCAGATCACCGGATTGTCATAGAGCTTGATTACTGTGTCCTGAAATGAAAATGTGAGCGAGTCACACATCGCCTGGATGTCCTTGCTGAAGATCCTGCATTTGTAATATGCCTTCACCAGCTTGAAATCGGTGAGTGAATCTTTCTTTACAGTGATTGCGGTCAGAGTATCAGCATGCAGGAAAAGTGAGTCATCATTTGTTACCTGGACAAACACGGCACGGTCGGTCATGAAGTATTTTTCAGGATACTTGTTGTACAGGGCATAGTTGCCCTGGATAAAAACATTGCTGGCCGTATCATCAATAATTACATTTCTGTAACCTTCTCCGAATCCTGTACTGTCATTGTAAAATAATGAATCGCCCCTGAGCCTGTTTTTAAAGTTATCTATAAGGGCATTTCTCCATATTGCGCTGTTTTTGCTTTTCGTGTCGTACCAGCCCCTTTCACAGTACATATATATGCTGTCGCCTTTTACCTCTGATGGTCCTGTAAAATGTACAGTTTCTGTCGCTGTGTTGTAATTCATTGTGTCAGATGTCATTACATAATCAGGATTTACAACTTTCACACTGTCCTTGAAATGAAACAGATTCTGGTTAACATAATATACACCTATAATGCTTGTAAGTGTTTTATCGCCGTTTGTAATCCTGCCGCGCTTGTCATAATTGGCTATCTGATTTTTGACATCATATTTAATAGCGCTTGTGTACAGGTGTGTTTCCTTATCTATCAGCTCCACATCGCCCATCACATCGGCAATATCAATTTTCCCGTCGTAGAACATGTAATTGCCGTAAAGATCAAGGGTATCGCCCTGTTCAATATGCGCTCGACTGAAAGCAGTCACCTGCATTTTGTCAGGCAACCAGTGGGCACTGTCGCAGGTAAGAGTACTTTCATCCATCCTGAATTTGACATTGCCGATAATATGGTGTACATCGATGTCGGTTTCTTCTTCCCTGATTACAATATCCTCATCTGCGTAGACAAGCTCTATCTTTTTCCGGTTCTGCATTTTGGCAGGATCGTCCTGGGAGCTTAAGGAAAAAGCAGACAGCAATACAAGAATCACTGCTGCATAATTTCTGACAACAGCCGAAGAAGTAACCGGTTTTTCTGAATGTTTTATTTCAGCCATCCTTTCTGAAGAAATTCGCAGGATTTGTACTCTTCACTTATCCTGATATAGGTAGTGGCAAGTTTCTTTTTAATCCATTCATCATATAGTTTCTGTCTTCTTTCCGCCAGGGCAGCGTCATAGAGTATCTGATAGTCTTCCTTCAGATTTGCCTTATGTGCGGGGATTTCACTGTCGAGTTTTACTATTCTGAAAACAGGATTATTGTTTTCATCAGTTGTCTTGAATGGCTTGGAGATCTCCCCAATCTTGATCTCTCTTACATTCATATACATCTCTGTATTAAGTTCTTCAAGAGCAAGCCAGTTAACTCTGTCAGAAGGATTCGGATTAACGAGCTTACCTCCGTTTATCCTGCTGTCCTTGTGGGTGGAAAACTTCAAGGCTGCAGTCTCAAATTTCATGCTGTCCTTTCTTATAAGGTCGGCTATGCTGTCAAGTTTATTCATAGCACGTTCAGCCTGGTCGGCTTTCACCTGTGGTCGTATAAGGATATGACGTGTGTTTACCATCTCGCCTTTTCTGTCGATAAGCTGGATTATGTGGAATCCGAATTTTGATTCAACGACCTTCGACACTGTATTTTTTGTAAGGCTGAAAGCTGCATCGGCATAAGCTTTATCAAGTTCAGGCCTTGTAAGATAGCCGATTTCTCCTCCGTTTTTTGCTGATTCCTTGTCCTCTGAATAAAGCCTGGCCAGAACGCTGAAGCTCTTGCCTTCAAGTATCTGGCTCCTGAGATCAAGGAGTTTCTGTCTTGCCTCTGCCTTGTTGTCTTCATTCGAAGGAGGATCGAGCTGGATAACCTTAAGCTGGTAACGGGCCGGAATAACAGGAAGGCTGTCCTTATGAATTGTATTATAGAATCTTTTAACACCTGACGGTGTCATTGTAAGGTTCTCTGAAATTTTTGCCTGTACTTCCCTGACAACTTCCTGTTCAAGCATTGTTTTTCGTATGTCGCGGCGTATTTCAAACATACTTTTATTGAAGTATTCAACAAGCGCCTGTTCGCTGCCTGCACGCCTTATTGCATCATTCATACGCATGTTCAGGTCAGCCTCAATGGCATCATCTGTCACTTCAATACTGTCTATCCTTGCCTGGTCGATAAAAAGTTTTGAAATGAGCATCTCCTGAAAAACATTGCATCTGAGCTCTTCGAGAGGTGTTTTATTTCCCGTCCTTCTGAGATCTGCCACGGTTGCTTCAAGATCAGAGAGGTAGATAACTTCATTTCCTATTATTGCAGCAACGGATTCAACAAGAGCTTGGGCAGTCAGCAGCGAAAAACTTCCTGCAGACGACAGTAATACTACAAACAGAATTGCTTTAAATCTTTTCATTATAAATCAATAAATCTTAAAACTTTTATTCTTTAGTGCCTCATTATATATTGCATTTTCAAGTGACTGAATGAATTCAAATCTCCTTGAATTGATAATGATCCTTTTAATGTCATCCCTTACAAACTCAAATGGCGCCAGCGTTGACCTCAGCCTGTAGTCACGGAATGAAATCATATAAACTGAAGTAGAGTCGGATGTTTCATAGAATGTGGTCCTTTTCAGGAAATTATCCTCATTTTCAATTTCATAGGGCAGTTCGACCGAAAGCCTGTCCATAAGAACCCATTCCTCGTTGAAATCATCAAATTTTTCAGCAAACTGATAACAGATTCTTTCTAGCTGTTGCATATCTGCCTGTGAATTTGACCTTGCAAGTGTCCTTATATTGTTAAGATCAGGTGTTTCAACCGGAAGCTGAATGAAAACAGCCCTGACAATATTTGAATTAAGTGTGAAGCTCTTCTCGTTCTGTACATAGTAGTTTTCAAGTTCTGCTTCAGTTAATGTTGTATCCATTTTTTCAAGCATCATCTGTCTCTGATACTGATATATAACAAGGTTTATTCTGGATTCTTCAAGTTGTTCTGCTATTTCTTCCTTCATGTCAGCAGAGAGATTTTCTTCCGCACGCTGCAGGAGCAGGGTTCTTTTTGCCCAGCGGTTGACATAATTCTGAACAAGAGCAGCGCTGTCAGCTTTACTGACACCTTTCTGAATGATATGATCAAGTTCGTCATAGTACAATACAGCATTGCCAATTTCAGCAACAGGCTTGCGGGATGCCTGTTTATTTTTGTCCTGGCAGGCGATTGCCAGAAGCATTAACGCCAGTATGATTGTGAGCCTACTCATTGACCAGCTTCTTTTTCACGTTCAAAAATTCGTTATTGTCAACTTTAACGGTATATTTTTCCTTTAATTGCTTTATCCAGTCTTTTTCAAGCTTTTCCTGGAAAGCAGCAACAACTTCCTCCTGTACCTCATTGTACGGTAAAGGAACAGGTTCAATTCTTTCCTTTATTACAATGATTGAAGGGTAGCCTTTCCATGAGAAGGAATGCGGCCCTGCAGTCCCGGAGACCTTGTCTATTTCGCTGTCGGAACCGTAATACCATGTACTGTCGGTAATGTACAGGTTTTCCCTTCCTTTTTTGTTGAATTTTTTCCTTAACTGCTGATCAGGATCCTGCTTAGCCGAGTATTTTTTATAAGCCGACAGAAGAATATCCTGTTTGCCGGCCGACCTGATTGTATAAATTTTTGCCTTTATACCTTCCGGAGTAAGATGAGATGAGGAATACTCTTTGTAGTAATTCATTAGTCCTGCTGAATCGTTACTCACCCTGTTCCAGACTCTTCTTCCAGAGATTTCAAAAAGCAGTATTCCATCATGAAACTCATTCATCAGGTACCTGAATTCAGGATATTTCTTTTCAAGTACACTGTTTTCATAGCTTAGCATCTGGTCTGTCAGCTTAGACTCTAATGACTGGTTTAAAAAGTGGACAGAATCCTTTGTAACTACCATCTGGCCTCTTTTTTCAATGTATTTTGCAAATTCTTTTGCTGTCAGTGCTTTGCTGGCAAAGGTATAGATATTACCTGAAGGGATACTGTCATAATTATATTTCTTAAGGCCCTGAATTACAAGTGTGTCAGTGTTTTTTAGAAACCAGTTATATGTATCCTCCTCAATTCTGAACCTGTATTCCTTTTTCAGCTTGCTTACAAGTTCCTGTTGACTAACTGAGTTCAGGTACGACTGACTTATCCTTGTCTCAATAAAAGCTTTTGAATCCTCATAGGAACCAATAATCTTCTTTTCAAGCAATTTTATTATATGCCAGCCATAAGGAGTCCTGACAGGAGATGTGAATACTCCGGTATCCTGAATTGAGAGTGATGCTTCACTGAATTCAGGGATTATTTCTCCGGTGCCAAACCATTGTAATGCGCCCCCCTGCTGAGCTGACTCTTTGTGATCAGAATATTTTTTGGCAAGTTCGCTGAATGAAGCTCCTTCCTTAAGTTCCCGGAATATAGCTTTTATATCTGCATCTGCTTTTTCCGATATTGCAGTGGTAGCTCCGGGTGGTACAACTTTCATAATATGAGCAACCCGTACTTTTCCCTTGGAGGGTCTTTTATCAGCTACCTTGATTATATGATATCCGTAAGGAGTCCTGACAGGTAATGAAATCTCGCCTTTTTTAAGTGAATATGCTCCATCTTCAAATGGCATAATCATTTGAAATGCTGTAAAATAGCCAAGATTTCCACCGTTTATTTTAACTGACTGGTCATCTGAAGCGCTGCGTGCAACCTGTTCAAATTGTTCTCCCTTAAGTATCCTCTCTCTCACATCAATTGCTTTATTCCATGCTTCAAGTGTATCTTCAGGCGCCGGGTCCTGGGGCATCGCAATAAGAATATGCCAGGCATTTATTTCCGACTGCATTCTCTTGTATGCTTCTCTCAGGATTTCTTCTTTTTTTTTGTTATCTGTCAGATAGCTTTGAGCAAGTTGTTTCCTGTATCCGCTAAGCTCCTTTCTGAAAGCTCTTGTAGTGTCCAGTCCTTCATTTATTGCATCTGCAACCTTGAGTTTGAATATTATGAACTGCTCAAGATAGCTTTCAGGATCAGGCATTTGCCCTTCAGCCTTTGTCTTATTGTACATTCTGATGAATTCACCCGACTGGACTTTAATACCATTTACAGACATAAGAATTTTATTATTCATTTCCTGTGCCAGGCCTGAACATGGCAGGAGCGCAACAGTGAAGTACAACATGAATAATTTTAGATTCATCAGCCTGTAACATTAGCTGTTATTCAAATGATTTTCTGCTGTAGTTAGGTGATTCTCTTGTTATTGTGACATCATGCGGGTGACTTTCAATTATCCCTGAGTGAGTGATCCTTACAAATTTACCATCCTTTTTAAGCACTGTAATGTTTTTTGAACCAAGGTAACCCATTCCAGCTCTTAAACCACCCATCATCTGGTATATAACTTCGGATAGGGTTCCTTTATAAGGCACCCTGGCAGCGATACCTTCAGGAACAAGCTTTTTAATATCGTCTTCAACATCCTGGAAATACCTGTCCTTTGAACCCTGCTGCATGGCTTCAATAGAACCCATACCCCTGTATGATTTGAATTTTCTTCCGTTATAAATTATTGTCTCACCGGGTGATTCCTCAACACCTGCAAACAAAGAACCTGCCATCACGGAATCAGCACCTGCAGCAAGCGCTTTTATTATATCACCTGAATATCTTATTCCACCGTCGGCAATAACCGGTATGCCTGAACCTTCAACAGCCTTTGCAACATTATAAATGGCTGACAGTTGTGGGATTCCTACTCCGGCAACAACTCTTGTTGTACAGATTGAACCAGGTCCGATACCCACTTTCAGAGCATCAGCCCCTTCCTTTGCAAGTTTCTTAGCTGCCTCTGCGGTACCTATGTTGCCCACAACTGCGTCAATATCGGGATAGTTGCGTTTGACTTCCCTCAGGATGTTGACAACATTTTTGGAGTGGCCATGAGCAGTGTCAATAACAATTGCATCAACGTTTGCATTAATAAGCGCTTCAACTCTCTGCAGAGTGTCAGCGGCAATTCCCACAGCACCTGCAACCCTCAGCCTTCCGAGTTCATCCTTGCATGAGCTTGGCCTGTCTTTGGCTTTTGTAATGTCCTTATATGTGATCAGGCCTATAAGCTTGCCGTTATCATCCACCATAGGCAGCTTTTCTATTTTATGCTTCTGAAGGATACGGGCAGCTGCCTCAAGTGTGGTCTTATGATTTGTTGTTATCAGCTTGGTTGTCATCACCTCGGTGATCTTTTTCTTCTTGTTATTTTCAAACCTTAAATCCCTGTTTGTGACTATTCCCATCAGAAGGCCTGCTTTATCAACAACAGGTATTCCACCAATCTTATATTCACTCATAAGTGTGAGAGCTTCAGCGACATTTGCATCGGGATTTATTGTGATAGGATCTGTTATCATGACGTTCTCCGCTCTCTTAACACGCCTTACCTGTGCAGCCTGTTTCTCAATCGACATGTTCTTGTGAATCACTCCGATCCCGCCTTCCCTGGCAATTGCAATGGCAAGTTCTTCCTCAGTAACAGTATCCATTGCAGCTGAAACAACTGGTGTATTCAGCCTTATTTTCCTTGAAAACATGGAGCTCAGGTCCACTTCCCTTGGGAGTACTTCTGAAAATGCCGGTACCAGCAGGACGTCATCAAAAGTCAGCCCTTCGAACAGTATTTTATCTTCAATGAATGACATGAGTGTAGGGTTTTATTTTGCTGGCGCAAATTACGAAAAAAAAGGAACTCATAGCATAATTACTGAATTTAAGCTTTATAAAAAATTGAATTACAGTTATTACATTTGTATTCACTGAAGCAGTGTCATGAAGCTTGAACAATACAGGAAAGTACTTACGAAATACTGGGGTTATTCATCATTCCGGACTCTTCAGGAGGATATTATTAAATCCGTAGTTTCAGGGAAAGATACTCTCGGGCTTATGCCTACCGGCGGCGGTAAGTCGCTTACCTTCCAGGTGCCTGCTGCAGCATCTGAAGGAATCTGCCTGGTTATAACTCCGTTGATCGCTCTTATGAAGGAGCAGGTCAGCCGTCTGAACAGTATTGAGCTAAAATCAGTGGCTATTCATTCCGGAATGTCAGCTGAAGAGATTGACATAGCTCTTGAAAACTGTATTTACGGGGATTATAAATTCCTTTACATTTCACCGGAACGTATAGGCACTAAGATATTCCAGCATAAGGCTGCGCGTCTCAATATTTCACTTGTTGCAATTGATGAGGCTCATTGTATCTCGCAATGGGGATATGATTTCAGGCCTTCGTACCTGAAAATAGCTTCTCTACGGGACTTTATATCAAATGAAGTACCCTTTCTGGCACTTACTGCCACAGCCACGCCTGCTGTTATAAAAGATATTGTTAGTAAGCTTGAGCTGCGTGAGCCGAATATTCTGAAAACCAGTTTTGAAAGGAAGAATATTTCCTACTATGTGCGTAGTGTTGAAGACAAGGGTACCTACCTTGTTAAGACTATGCTTAAGGTTACAGGATCGGGCATAGTGTATGTGCGCAGCAGGAAAAGGAGCAGAGAGATAGCAGAGCTGCTTGTTCGTGAAGGTATAAGCGCTGATTACTACCATGCAGGTTTGCCTGATGAGATAAGAGACAGAAAACAATTGTCGTGGTCGGCCGGGGAGACAAGGATCATAGTGTCAACAAATGCCTTTGGTATGGGTATTGACAAGGCAGACGTCAGGTTTGTTATTCACTGGGATATTCCTGATTCAATTGAAGCCTACTTTCAGGAGAGCGGAAGGGCAGGACGTGACGGGAAACCTGCATTTGCCGTACTGTTGTTTTCTCCATCCGACACATCTAGGCTTAAGGATTCGTCTGAAAAGAAATTCCCTCCTGTTGAAAAGATCAAGGATGTTTATGAAGCGCTCTGCAATTATTTAAGGGTACCCGAGGGATCCGGAAAAAACAATGTCTATGATTTCAACCTTTATGAGTTTGTTTCAAAATACAGGCTGCCTGCAATAGAGACCTATAATAGTCTGCAATTTCTTCAGCGTGAGGGTTATATGGAGTTTACTGAAGAGATCAACAATCCTTCAAGAGTTCATTTTATTGTAAGTCGCGATGACTTGTACAGGTTCCAGGTTGCAAATGAATCATTCGATTCATTTATTAAGCTGCTGCTGCGGTCCTATACCGGAATGTTCTCTGAATTTGTTCCGGTGAACGAAGAAATGCTAAGCAGGAAATCAGGCGCATCCCGGGATGTTATTTATAACTACCTTCTTAAGCTTTCAACTTATAACATAATAAAATATATTCCGGGAAAGAAAAGCGCACTTGTTATATTCACCGAGGAAAGGCTTGTAAGAAAGGCTTTGTTTATATCACCCGAGAATTATCTCCTTGTTAAGAAGAAGTATGAAGATCGCGTTAAGCGAATGATTGATTATGCCGAATCAGAAAACAAATGCCGTTCGGCTATCCTGCTTGAATATTTCGGAGAGGAAGCTGACAGATGTGGTGTATGTGATGTTTGCAGGAAGCGGAATGAGCTCGAACTCAGCAAATATGAATTTGATCTTATACTTGAAGATATAAAGAAGGTACTGTCACAACAGCAGCTTGACGCCAGTGAACTTGTAAAGCATATCAGTTATCCCGAAGACAAGACAGTAAAGGTAATCCGCTGGCTGCTCGATCACGGTAAGCTTAATACCGGTGAGGACAGAAAGCTTTCGTGGAAAAGCTGATCAGAATCATATAATTCTACTCTTGTTTTGCAGGCATCCCTTTTTCCATCAGGAATTTAAGCTGGTCGAGGTAGCTTAGATAAACATCTCGGGGGAGGGCATTGTTATTTGTGCAGATCGATGCAGCCATACCAACTACTTCTCCCATCATGGCAGTAGTGCGCTGTACCCTTATTGTTCCAAGTACCACATGTGTAACGCTGATATCCCTTCCGGCCATGAACATGTTTTCAATGTTGCGTGAATACAGGCATCGGTATGGCACAGGGTAGGGCAGGATCTCCTTCTGGCTGGCGGTTGACCGGAAAGCTTCTCCGCTGAATTCCTCATGTTTTACCGGGTAATGAAGATCAATGCTCCATGTGGTTGTGAATGAGGCATCAGGGTAGATTATTCCCTTATCAATATCCTGCTCTCTGAGTACAAAATCTCCTGTCAGTCTGCGTGATTCCCTTTTCCCTCCGATATAGGCCACCCATGCAAGTCTGTAATTGTTGTATGCTTCCTTTTGCAGGCTTTTGTTTTTTAAATAGTCCCAGTTGCCGAATGTCACTCTCAGTGCATAATCTCTTATGAATTCTGCTTCATTTATCTGATTTCTGCTCAGGCCGGTTTCCCAGTCCCAATCGCCCCTGATTCCCCTGTGAACTGTTTTTTCATTGAACTGAACAGCCCATGGGCAGGCAGGAAACTCTGACTCTTTTCCTGTATCATCAGCATACCATTGAACAGAAGTGCCCATGACCAGATAGTCTGCCTTTTCAGGAGCGCTTGGTTCTCCTGTTTCATTCCTGCTTTCCCTTCCGTCCCTGTAATCTGCACCCGCCATAAATCCCAGGTTAGCATCTCCCGTACAGTCTGCAAATAGCTTAGCGCTGAATTTTGTCACTTTTCCTGTCCGGATATTTTTCCCAAAGACAGCAACTATCCTGTTCCCCTTCTTTTCTGCCCTGAAAACATGTGTATTAAGAAAGAGTTTGATTCCAGGTTCATTTTCTATAACCTGTTGTTTCCTGTCGTCACCGTAATTGCTGGAAGGGCCCGCATTATGTATCTTTTTTTCAGGATGATCTGCAATTGTCTGAAGGATTTTCCTGCTTCTTGGAGACCCGGTATCCAGCCTGGCCTCATAAAGAGTCCAGTGTCCAACCGATCCAAGTTCGTCAACACTTTTTCCAAGGTTTGTATAGGGTTTCTGGTAAATGAGACCCGAAAGCCCGACACGTACCTCAGAACTGTTGTTACCTCCAAGGACAGGCCTGTCCTGTATAAGAGCAACCCTGCATCCAAGCCGTGCAGCAGTCAGGGCTGCCGAGCAGCCGGCCATTCCTCCGCCTGCAACAACAAGGTCGAATTCTCCTGCATCATCAGTGTTATTTTCTGAATCTGTCAGCCTGTTGCGCAGATCAGCCAGCCTGACCTTATCATCAGGAGGGATGAATTCAGGAACAGAAGAGAAAATTATAGCGTCACATCTTCCGTTAAAACCGGTAAGGTCATGCAGGGTAAGAGTAAGCTTACCCTGCTTTAGTTTTACAGTGCCTCCATCATACCAGCCCCATTCTTTTCCCCTGATTCCGAAAACAGTATCAAGAGCTCTGCCGTCAATCAGCAGTTTAAATTTGCCAGGAGCTCCGTCAGCGGTCCATAGTGCAACCCAGTCATGCGTTCTTATCCAGACGCGGTAACTGCCGGATGAAGGAACCTCCATGACGGTTGAAGCATCCTTAACAGGAGACCCCAGACCATGCGCCATCAGATATGGTGATCCCATAACACTTATTGACTGCTGGTCCACAACCCATCCACCCGGATCAGAGAAACTCTCGGCTTCAATTAAGACTGTTGCGCCCTTTTGTCCTCCTGTAGCTGTTAACAGGAAAAGCAGTAGTGATAGTATTACTGAGGAGCCTTTCTTCATTGGCAAAATGGACTAAAGAGGAACTGCATTTTTCTTGATGTACATATCAAGTTTGGAAGGTTTAGGACCGATATAGTGAAAGCATTCTGCCCATTCAAGTCCGTAATCTTCACCGTTTCTTCTGTCCCTGTCAAGCACAAATTCCTTTATATAGTTGTAATTGGCAGTTTTATCATTGTCGCCAAGGATAGGTAGTTTTTTGCCTTCTGCTGCCAGTTTTGTCCTGAGTCTTGCGCCGGTTTCGCCTCCGGGGCCCTGTGTTTTACAGACATAGTTGCTTTCAATCTTTGTGTCAATAAACCTGCTTATGTCAACAACCCTGTTGACGATCTGCGGACCGCGTGCATGGTAGTACATTTCCATAACAGTATGAGGCTTAACAACTTCAAGCTGTTCAGGGTAATCAGTGCTCATGCCGGCCATCCATCTTGCTGCTTCAACAGCCCTGGCAGTTATGTAATGGTCAGGATTTTCCTCATACAGGCCCCATGGATCATAAGAAACAAGGGTATCAACCTGGAGGAGCCTGAAAAGAAATATCAGTCTGCCTTTTAGTTCCTGTATATTGTATTCATCCATCCTGTGGTTGGCATAATTCAGATCATAGATCTTTTTCAGTCCAAGCACCCGGGCCACCTCAGAATTGTCTATTTCATTGTTTACGAATCTTTCTCCGTTTGTAGCGCCTCCACCGGCAGCCTCATCATTTGAAGTCCTTATCAGATAACCTGTATAGCCTTCGTATATCAGTTTTGCAACAGTACCGGCTGCAAAAAGCGGAATATCATCGCAATGGGGCTGAATTACAGCAAGAACCTTACCCTTGTGAGGTTTGTCCTCTCTTACTTTTTCAATTACAACCTCCTCCTGCGACTGCAGAGGATTGCTGCTCTTCTGATTTCCCATACCCATTGCATAAGAGGCCGGAATCATTGCACCCAGTGCCAGATTGTTTGAAATAAAGCTTCTTCTTTTCATTTTTAATAATATTTTTATAATTGATAATCAGTTAGGTATAATTTCTATAACACAAAGATCCCTGGGTTTAAGTGTATGTTTTACACTTATTTTTCCATCTGAATACAGGCAAAGTTTTGTTTTTCCCATGTTGTCAGTAAGGTAAACTGAACCCTCAGGCTTCAAACCGTATTCCGATGCCTCGAAGTTCAGATCGACTTCATTTTCATTATCGCTTATACTTGCCAGTGCAATGCCAAGTGTATTATTTTCCGATAGCCAGGTTCCGGCATAGAGAAGTGGATAAGTTCCTTTGAAGGCTGTAACGCTTTCTCCCATTTTTCCGGCATATATCGATAGTCTTGATATGTCTGTTTCTTCCTCCGGGATATCAAAAACCGGTGAGCGCATGAACTTGCCGCCAAGAAGGTACTGACGGCACTTGTCCCTTACTGTTGCAAGCCTCAGCAGGTAGTCTGTTTCTTCTTTTCTCTCTGCTGCCAGGAAGGGCTGATAATTTGAAATTACCGGTTGCAGTCCCCAGACAAATGAACGGGCCTGTTCCATCATGAACTGCCTGGAAAATTTCCTGTCGAGCATTTTGAGTGGCTCTTTCGGTGCATATTTTTCAGGCCACAATTCATCATAAGGTGGCACAAGGAGTGAAGAATAGTTTCCGTAAGTTATTGCATACTGGTGGTAAACAGCCTGGAAGAAGGGAATTGTTTCCCATGCTCCGGGGCCGGCATATCTCTCCTTGCTCACCGCAAGAGTCAGAAAGAGGTCGAGATAGGGCATCCAGACTTCACCTGCGCCTTCACCTGCAAGAACCAGCTCCTCGCTGTTTTTTATCTTCGACCTGATCATATCTGTCATTATTCCGAAATTATGAAGGTGATAGTTTCCTCCTCCGATCGGGTGGCCATGAGACCGGTTAAAGCACATTGTATTGAGGCAGGCCATGTCCATGTACACTCCGTCGGCTCCGTAACTGTTCACCGCGCTGTCGCAGAGTGTTGAGTATTTGTCTTTCCAGAACTGGGTTCCCATGCACATATAAGCTGTAGGCTTTCCTGTGAAGATATTGAAGACATGGGTAAGCAAGTTGCCATTCTGATCCCTTGCTGCATATTCCTCTGCATTTTCATTTTTCCAGCTCTCAGTAGTAGTTCCCCACAGGGCCTGGTTCATGTAAACTATCGATTTAATTCCTGATGCGTGTGCCTTGTTCATTGCAGCAGTAAAGGACTTCCTGCCCTCACGGGGGGGGATATATTCCGGAAAACCGTCATCATAAGAACAGCCATGCCACCAGTGCCAGTAAACACTTACAGGCAGCTTCAACCTCTTCTGAAGGTCTTCAGCTGGCAGCAGTACATTTGATGATTTCCCCCTGTTCCATACCCACAGGGCATTATTTTCAAGCCAGTCAGGTGTTTTCCCGTTTTTAAACCTGCTTTCCCTCGACCAGGACTGACGCGATCCCCATTCGCGATATATTTCTGCTGCTGTAATCCAGTCTCCTTTAAAGCTTCCGCTGACAAAACCATAATTGGGTTCATATTTATTAAGTGAAGTGTCAGAAGGAGGGAAGCTGACTATTTCAAAAAGCAGGTTATCTGCAGAATCAAGTGTTAATGCGAAGTTTTTACGATAGGCAAGTGTATCATCGCAGGCAGTGTAGAATCCGTTATTATCCGAATAAAGTGCCAGGCACTGCATCGAAAGGGGGCCGGGATAACTCCATTCAAACTTTCTGCTTTTTAACTTTTCAAGGTAGTCCCTGGGATTCTTTAAGAGCTGCCCCATCCATTCAGGCACTGCCAGGAATTCTTCTTGTTCTGTCCGGGCAATACTTATTCTTGGAAATTTCAGATTATTTATCTGAACTCCCTTAATACCGTCAACCGATATTTTCCAGTGCGACATGGCACCTCCGGAGTCAGCTTTGACAATTGCTGTGACTGCAAGGCTTTTAATTTCCTGTCCTTTAAACCTGTCCCATTCAAGAATAATTGTGTTTTTGTCTGGTTTCCAGTGCCTTAGCCTTAAAGCGTCTTCTGCACTAAGTTTTCTGATACAATCACTATGGGCATATTCAATTTCCCATGGTGATACTGCTCTTTCAGGTGACAAAAGTGAATCCTGCTTATCGCCGGAATAATATTGAAGGAAACCGTCAGAGGCATTAAATTTCATTTCATACGAGCTGCCCAGGACAGTCATATTTTTGGTGTTGTTTTGACAGCCTGAAATGATTAGTGTTGCGCAGATTATTGAAAAACAGATTATTATGTGCCTGATCTTTTTCATCATTTTTTTCATTTGAAGTGCTGAAGATAGCAATAAAAAAAGCAAAAGGAGATCAAAATTTCAATCTCCTTTTGCAGTGCTGATGATCAAAGAGTAAGACTCAGGAAGTTATCAGTTTGTATACTATCAGTTTACATTACTCTGACCAGTTTTAGGGCCTACATCCCACCACATTCTTCCCTGGAGGAGGTCAACTGTTTCTTCCGTGAAGTTCTGGCGTGATATTGCCTCATAATAGTTATCAGGATTGACGTTTCTTTCAGCTATCGGCAGTGAGAATCTTCTCCACATCTTGCCGGCAGTGACGTTTCCGGGATAAGATATTTTATCACCTGAAGTGCCTGTCCAGTTTGCATAGTTGAATACAGGATATTTTGTTCTTCTCCAGTTCGACCATATCTCATATTCATTCCCAAGCATTGAAATCCATTTCTGGGTTGAAATCTGTTCAAGCTGCTGATCAAATGTCCCTGCAGAAAGATAGGGGTTAAGAGTCAGGTAGTCGCTTACAGCAGTTGCAGAGATTACACCAGAGTGCGGTGCTACAGTTGGCCATAAGGCCCATCTTGCCATTGCAGCGCTGACTGCATTATTGTAAGCTGTTTCTGCGGTTATACCGACATTCCATCCTCTCAATGCAGCTTCTGCAAGGAGAAGGTAAGCTTCCGCAGGTTCCATTGTAACAATCGGCGATCCTCTGTCGATATACAGCAGGGATGGTTCCGAATAGGTATCAAAATCTGTAGGCTTTGTGTTTATGCTGCCGCTTACCATGCCCTTCTGGTGATCAGGATTGTTGTCTGCTGTATATGTGCCTCCTGAAGGTACCCATACAACTGAAAGCACCTGTAATCTTGGATCCTTTGTGTTTTTAAGATGGTTGATAAAGGTAGCTGACCATTTTCCTCCTTCCACATTATCACCACCGGGACTAGCAAAGTCGCCATTTATCATTGAGGTCACCCGGGGATTCATCTGGCCGGTGATATTTGCAAATTTAATATATGCTATATCTGCAAAATCAGTCATTATGCCTCCTGCCGCCGCTTTCTCAACCCAGGATTTAGCAAGTGCCGGTTCAACATCTGACATACGCATGCCAAGTCTCATCATGAGAGTATATCCGAATTTCTTCCACTTGGCAACACTGCCCTTAAAATATGGATCTGCAGTTCCAAAAACATTTGGTTTGTTTACATCCATTGAGGTGAGTGCAGCATCAAGTTCTGACAGCATTGCAAGGTAAATGCTTTTCTGGGTGTCATACTTAGGTTTCAGAACAGTGTTCCCCTTCATTGCTTCCGTATAGGGCAGATCACCCATCATGTCAGTTACCCTGTGAAAGGCAAGAATTCTCAGGATTTCGCATGCTGCTCTTTTATTTACATTTTCATCACCGGGTATCTGGCTTGTTAGCTGAAGAAGACGGTTCATCTGGTTATTGTAAATATCAAAGACACCGGCAGTGCCATTGAAATTATAGAATTTGTCTCCTACAGCAGGTACCTCTTTGTAGGTCGAAAAGTACTGAAGTCCCTGGCTGAGAGCTGCATAGCTAAGGACTGGATAGCTTTCAAGAACCGCGGCTGTAAATGAGTACTCAGGAATCACATATTCAATCTGGTTTGGATTCTTGTTCAGATCGGTTAATGAATTTTTTTCGCAGGAAGCCATAATCATAATAATAATGACTGCTGCAGCGGTTGGTATGGTTTTAAAGAATAACTTTTTCATTCTTGTAGGTGTTAATGTTAGAATCTTAAATTCAGGTTAAATCCTATATTCCTTGTAACCGGCATTGCAACACCCTGGCTTCCCTGGGCATTTCCGACAGTCTGCTGAATTTCTGGATCAATACCGGCATCCTTAATCTTTTTATCCTGATAGATTGTTATCAGATTCAAACCTGTGATACCAACAGTTGCTCCCTGAAGTTTGACAAATTTCAGAATACTTTGAGGTAGCTCATATTTTAATACCATTCTCCTAAGTTTTATGAAATCGGTTTTATACACAAACTGACCGGGATAGGCACTTCCGAAATTGTTGTAATAAGTGTCAAGATTCACAACTTCCCATAGTTTTGTATACGGAGCTCCTGTCTGGTCAACACCTGTAACTGTAAGTCCTCCATCTCTGCCTGGAAGGGTTGGAGGAGTAAGACCGAACCTTGTGGCATACTGCATCAGGTTACTGTAACCAACTGCACCGAATTTTGAATCAATATCAACAGTCAGGGTAAAGTTTTTGAAGCGGAAGTTATTGCCGAGTCCCATCAGGTAAGGAGGGTTTCCAACACCCAGGTCAGCAAGCACTCTGTCTTCATATCCGGTTGCTTTATTATAAACAAGAGTTCCATTGTCATCTCTTCTCATAACATAAGCCCTTACTGTTGAATAAGGTAAACCTACTGCATTTATGATTGTTGGTCCACCGATAGCATTACCCAGGGTAAGAACATCGATTCCTTCTGCAAGTTCAACGATTTTATTCTTGTTGTAACCGAAGTTGAAAGCAACATCCCAGCTGAAATCATTATTTGAAACAGGGGTTCCGGTCAAGCTTATTTCCCAGCCTTTATTTGTAATAAGACCAAGGTTTCTTGGTCCGGCTGAATAACCAGTAGCCTGTGAAATCGGCGGGAATAGGATGTCATTTTCTGTTTTTTTGGAATAATAGTTCACGTCAAGACCAATCCTGTTATCAAATAACTGCACCTGGAAACCTCCTTCAGTGGTTGTTGCCGTGATTGGGCGGATATTTGGATTCAGAAGGGTGTTCGGATTACTCAGTGTCGGCAGGCCATAGGCATTTACAGTACTTATTGTGTATGTCTGATTAATGCTGCCCGCAGAAACTGTTGCGCTTCCAACCTGGGCCCACGATGCCCTGATCTTTGCAAAATTAAATATCTCGGGAAGGTCCACTATCTCAGAGAGAATCAAACTACCACCGACAGAAGGATAGAATATTGCATTATATCCGGGATTAAGTACCGAGAACCAGTCCTGGCGACCTGTAACTGTCAGGTATGCTATGCTTTTCCAGTCGAGGTTAGCTTCGCCGAATACTGAGTTTGTACCCGTAGAAATCTCAGAAGCATTAACCAGGTCCCTGTTCTTGAGGTTTGTAAGGCTGTAGAAATCAGATATAACCCATTCTGATCCGTTAGCAGTGCTGCTTCTTCCAAGATCCCTTTCCCTGTTGGCACCAACCATCAGGTTCAGGCCAATAGCATCTGCAAAGAATTTGTCGCGATAATTTGCAATTAACTGGAGGTTGTTTTTGTTTGTCAGCTCCTGTGATGAATTATAGTAACCCAGTGGAGTAAAGGCATTTGTTTTCGGGACATAGTTGAAATCCCTGTATGTCATGAGATCAGTTGCAACAGTACCCTTAATGAACAGTGAAGGCAGAAGGTTCATCTGAATACTTGTCCTTCCGATAAACCTTTGCCTGTGGTCTTCGTTACGCAGCTGATATGCAGCATAATAAGGATTAACGGCTGCAGGAACCGGGTTCCATTCAAGT
>ENA-UOWG01001222-UOWG01001222.1-activated-sludge-metagenome-genome-assembly--contig:-NODE-1222-length-26811-cov-7.843474_pt1 | contig 26811 bp, 30 predicted proteins | sample MGYA00238147_ERZ761563 | MGnify/ENA primary metagenome ERZ761563 (study PRJEB28884, sample SAMN05720216) | anaerobic digester metagenome | isolation source: active sludge of municipal... | reverse complement strand
TTTCCCCGCTCTCTTACATAAAAGTTGCCAGATACAGTAAATGAAGTATGAAATGATGTTGAGGGCCTTATAATGTCAATTTTCCCTTTTCTGTAAACAAAGATCTTTTCTTCGGCCTGAAAGATCACAACTCCTGAAAAAGCGTGCACTTTCCAGATGTTTGTAAAATCCTGTTCTTCCGCTTCAAGGGAGTCAGATAATGAGACATACCTGAGTTTTCCTGACTGTTCAGGTTCAAAATATCCGAATTCATTCTGTGAACCTGCATATATAAGTCCTGAAGAGTCAATTGCAAGTGAGAGTATCCATGCTTCCTTTTTTATGGGCCAGGAATTCCAGTTTTTCCCGTCAAACTCAAGCAGCTTGAAACCATTAGCGGCATAGATAATACCGCGCTGATCCTGTACAACAGCCATGTTCGCAGGATGAAAATCCCTTCCGTAATCCTTTGTTGTATAGTTCTTTACCTGAAATATATGATTCTGGGAGTATGCGTTGCAGAAAAGAAAGACAAACAGAACTGCAAGCCTAAATGATTTGTAATTATTCAGCATTTCTCCCTTTATATACTTTGTAAATATTATTTGATGCCAAATTTTTCTCCCATCCATTTTTCAAGGTCTTCGCCCGGTATCCTGCCATACATTTCAGTTATATAAGCGCCAACCTCTGCAATTTTATCAGCTTTCGGTTTTGCACTCACTGCTTCCAGGATAATTTTTGTTTCGTCAGCAAGCTTATCAATATCCGGGAAAATAAGGTCAAATTCGCTGAGAAAAACCGATTCCTTACCTCTCCTGTAATAAAGCCTGATTTTTGTATTGTCTGCACTGGGTATTGGCGATCCGTCAACGCTCAGAAGAGTCTTTTTATCGATAAAAAAAGCATTTCCCTCAAAGCTCAGCTTCTTGTTTATTTCCTGTCCCCTGAAGGTGTAGCGGAGGAAGAAGAAGTTATTCTTATTCATGGGAAAAGCAACATCATCGATAAGGGTTGCATGCTTATCGAGCACTACAATCCTGCCTGTAAAGAACTCTGATATTTCAGATGCTGTGAGTAATTTTGCAGCCCTTGAACTGATGTTGTACATCGAGGGCAGGTAGTTCGATTTTGCACTTGCCAGGTCATGATTACTGCTTGTCAGAACCAGTCGTCCTCTCTGGGGATTAATCACTGCCGCTGTAGCATCTTCAGTTCTGAAAAGCAGATCCTCTTTTTCAGAAAAAACAGTTCCTGTTTCAAGTGATACGCCTCTTGTGCGCAACAGAATGCTTCCGTTTACCTTTATTACCTTGAAATCACTCTGAGCTGATACAGAAGGAAACCACAAAGTAAAAAAGACAAAAATATATGCTATCGCTTTCATATTATGATATTTAAGCTATGCCTGAACAAAGTTATACTCAATATACATATCAAAATGTATTCCAACCTTTGTACCTGAACACAGGTTTATCATCCTTCAGGGCTGACTCGGGGAATGTTGCTTTCAGCACCCTCTCCTCTCCTGGGACAAGAGAGATGTAATTATCATCCCAGTATACTGGCACAACAGACTTTCCGGATTTTTCACCTGATACGTTCAGCTCGATCAGAAATGCTATGTTGCTGCTTTTATTCGACAGTTTTACTGAAAGTTCATACATGCCGCCATTATTGCTGAAGGAGCTTTCCACCTCCGGCTTAACTTCCGGGAGCTTGTCAAGTGCTGTGAAGTCGGCATATTTTGCCATCGGTGTATAAAACCAGGTAGTCTTTTTGAAATCAGGCAGGTCCTGCTTTGACGACAACCAGTAAAAATTATCGGCAAGCACTTTAGACTGATTATCAACAATTTTCAATTTAAGGAAATATACTCCTGTTGATGCCGGTTTTGATGGGAGTGTTATTATTTTTGAGGAAGAATTCGCACCGGCTGAAGCTTTAAGCTGCTTAACAAAAGTAGCTTTACCGTTCATGTCATAAATTGAAATATCAGCATTAAGGTCGGTGGCTGCAGACGGAGTAAGGTTTGCAAGATATATCGAATTGTCGCCGTAATTGTAAATAATATTGATGTTCCTGGCGCCAAGTTTAGCTCCGTAAAATGCTGCATTTGGCAGCAGGTTATAATCCCAGAACTGCCAGATAAGTTTTGGCCAGGCGGAGTTATACATCCATTGAATTATACCTGTGGTATTGCTTCTGTTCACAGAAAATGCCTCGAACATTGCCCTCATAGCCTCGAGGTTTGAAGCCTGGCTTTTAAAAGTGAAATCCTCAACATTTGTCTGCTCGCCATAGCGTTTGTTGAAAGCCACGATATAACGGTCAAGGGTTTTGAAGGCTCCCCTGCCGCAATGGAAGCTCCACATCTCATTTACCGGCCACAGTTTATCCTCAGGGATCATTGTTTTCACTACTTCAAGAGAGGGTATCTGGGGACCGGGGCCTGTCTCTGTATTGAAGCCGTAAGCACCTCCATTTTCCGTATCGAGATACCAGTAATTTGGTGATACATAATCATAGGGTCCATACATCTTAACACCACTGGGACCCGAGATTTCACTTGTCTTTGCCTTGCATGACATCAGAAGCGGTCTTGAAGGGTCAAGGATTTTGAATAGAGGATGATATTTCTTCTCAAGTTCCGGATTGGGTAACTTGTCGCTTCCAAGCACCCATACATACAGGCTCGGATGATTGCGAAGCCATTTTACATGGTCATTTGTATATTTCAGTATCAGCGCAATGTCTTCAGGAGTCCTTATTGACATGAACTCATCTTCCGGTTTTGCAAAATAGCCTTCCCACTCCCACTGGCAGCTCCAGCCTGCCATTATGAGCATACCAAGTTCGTCTGCAAGTTCATAGAATCTTCCGCTGTTACCCCAGAAGCCTTCAAGGCGGATTGTATTCATATTGGCATGTTTTGCATATTCCATCTGCGCCTTAACCTTTTCTTCCGTATCGTTAAGGAACATACCGTCAACCCAGCCTCCTCCCTTTATAAGGATCTCTACACCGTTAAGCTTGTATCCCCTGTGCCCTCCGGCATTGAAATAGTCTTCAACATCCCTTATTCCGAACCTTGTCTTTTCCGAATATGAAAGTGAGCTTCCGGTAAGGATATCCATCTGTACTTCATATAGTTCAGGCTTTCCGAGATCCCATGTCCACCACAACCTTGGATTTTCTATTCTGAGTTGCGGAAATTCAGCAGAGGTGAAGGTGACAAGTTGTCTTTCTCCGGGATTGAGCTTGACCTGTTTTTCAAAAGTTATATTCTCAATCTTTCCCTTCACAACAGCATCAAGGATTCTGGATGTATTATTTACAGCCTCAGCGCTTACTATTAAGTCAGCCTCCTTAAATGTCTTTTTGTCTATCTTAGAGTAAATGAAAGGATTATCGAGACTTGCCTTTCCTGAAGTCTTTACCTTAACCGGTCGCCACAGACCCATCAGGCGGTCGGGGGACATCGGCGCCCAGTCGACAAAACCAATTGAAGGTTCATCAGGCCTTGGTTTGAAAACCTCCACGGCAAGTATGTTCTTTCCTTTTCCCACAAAGCCGGATACATTTATTTTAAAGATCCTGAAGCCTCCGAAAAGAGTATCTGCTGAAGCGACCTGTTTCCCGTTAAGCCAGATATTTGCCCTGTAGTTTATTCCCTCAAAGATCAGTTCAGTGTTCGCTTTCCTCTCAAGCTGAAATTCATTCCTGTACCACCATGAACCGCTGAACCTTGCAGTATCAACCCTGCTTATGTTGTCACCCATGAAAATATCCTTGTATTCACCATTCGCAATCAGTGATGCCATGACTGTAGAAGGTACTGTTGTGCTGTACCAGCCTGAGACATCAAAGCCCGATTTTGATATTTCAGCGCCTGTGGCATTTACTTTTGCTGATGCTTCGGTACTCCATCCGTCCTTAAGCTGGCGTACAAAATCATCAGGCAAAGTGTTGGTTCCTTTCCCGCATCCTGACAGTGCAAGAATGATGATCACAAATGCAATCTGAACTTTAATGGGTTTCATAGACAGAATTATTTCGATACTGGTTAATAAGATCTTTTTCATCAGGATTAAGCTCATAGCTGAATCCTTTTTCAGAGGCTTTCATTATCAGCACTTTGACTATCAGAAGATTTGCAAGTATTGCTTCAGCCTTATTAGAAGGTATTTTTGCCATCTTCCTGAATCTCGACAGTGAAATTGAACCGTTTTGTGCAAGGTAGTGCAGAAGTGAATTTTCAACACGACCGAATTTTAATATTACTCCCTTGCTCATTCCCTCTTTTCTCCACATCTGAAGCAGTACCTGGTTAGCGAGGAGATTCTGGTCCTGGTTCCTGAAATATGAAAGCCATCTCCCGCTCTCGTCCTTCACCTGGTACGGCCGCTTATCTCCTTTCAGTACTTCGACCTCAAGTATTGTCTTTCCATCGGAGGTGTGTTGCTTTATTTTATAGCTTATCTCCGGCCTGCAGTAGAGGTGTGCAGCAGTATCGACCATATAGATCTCTTCATCTGACTGAATACCCGCAATGCTTCCGTTGTCTCTTACTCCAATCAGCAGCCTGCCTCCGTTACTGTTGGCAAATGCAGAAAGTGTCCTTGCAATTTTTCTGCTGTCGGAAACACAGTATTTAAAATCGAGTTGCTGGTTCTCACCACCGTCAATAAGCCTCTTTACATATCCCTCCATCAGTTCCGGAGCTTTACTGATCAGTTTTCTTCTTCATTATTTTGTCGACAAGAGAGGGAGCTATAAGCCTTAGCCACATTCCAAGCTTTCCTTCAAAAGTCATATAAATGTCACGTTTTCTGGCGGCAGCAGCTTTTAGAATAACCTGTGCACATTTTGCTGCCGTGATGCCTTCTGATTCATGAACCGATACCTCGCCCTTTACAGAACCGTCAGCTTTCAGTGCCCGGCCTGTTATTCCTGTCTTCACCCAGCTTGGGTAAACTACTGTCACAGATACACCTGTTTCAGAAAGTTCATTTCTGAGTGAGGCATAGAACTCAGCCATAGCATGCTTACTGGCTCCATAGCCATCAGCCGTACCTGAGGGCAGTTTACCACGCATGCTCGAAACTGCAACCAATCTGCCATTTGTTTTAAGAAGGTGAGGCAGGGCAAAGTGAGTGCAATAAACACCCCCAAGAAAATTCACTTTAATTATCTTCTCAAAGACATCAAGATCCTTCATCTCAGTAAACCTTGCTGCTACAGCAAAACCTGCATTGTTTATCAGAGTATCGATTCTTCCGTATTTCTGTATTGTAGTATCAATCAGATTCTTACAGTGCTGCTTGTCAGAGATATCAGTAGGAACCGCAATGACTTTGCCACCAAGATGGGAACAGGTATTTGCCACTTCCTGCAGCTTATCAGCATTTCTTGCTGCAAGAGCCAGCCAGGCTCCCTGTTCAGCAAGTTTATATGCTGTCTGCTCACCGATACCGGATGAAGCACCTGTGATTATGACAACATTGCCGGAAAATAAATTGTCTTTCATCGTTTTACACAATTACGCTTCTGACATAATTAAACGTATGAATATATCAATTTTTTTGAAGCATATTAGAATATTTGTACCGTAATATTACCTTTATTAAGTATTAGGCATATTTAAATTTAGAAATTATGAAAGAAGACATGCAACAAATGAACTTATTGCGATTGAAGATATTTACAGCTTTACTTTTCTGCCTGTCCTTTTCAGGATTGAAGAGCCAGCCGGCCGAATGGCCATGCTTTCATGGAGCAGACAGGACTAACAAATCAAATGAAACCGGCCTGTTGAAAACCTGGCCTGAAGGAGGCCCTTCACTGCTGTTTACAATGTCAGGGCTTGGAGAAGGCTTCAATTCAACTGCAATCGCCGGCGGAATGATATTCACTGCCGGAAAGACAGGTGACCAGTCATGGATCTATGCCTTCGACATGAACGGAAAGCAGATCTGGAAAAAGCCCAGCGGCGACCCATGGAGGGTTACAGTGTCCTGGGCAAGTTCATATAACGGACCAAGGAGCACTCCCACCTATGATAAGGGAATTATATATCATCTGAGTGAGAGTGGCAAACTTGCAGCATACCGCGCAAAAGACGGAAGCACAGTATGGACAAGAGACCTTCTAAAGGATTTTGTTGCGGAAATGCCGATGTACGGATACTCGGAATCAGTAATGATCGATGGTGAGAACCTCTACGTAAGACCCGGAGGCCAGAAAGGATACCAGGCCTGCCTCGATAAAAAAACGGGTAAGACAATCTGGGCCACAACAGGTATTGGCGGCGATTACGGGTACAGTTCGACAATTATAAGTGATTTCGAAGGCTTTCACCAGGTGATAGGATCAAGCAATACCTGCTATTACAGCATGGATGCAAAAACAGGGAAAATATTATGGATAGCTGATTTCATGAACAAATATGAGATAAACTGTACTGATCCTATAGTAAATAATGAATATGTTCTTTTTACAAGCGGTGAAGGAAAAGGCACCACACTCTACAGGCAGAAAAAGACCGGCAATGGTCTGACAGTTGAAAAAGTATGGGAAACTTCGCTTATGGATAACTACTTTGCAGGAATAATGCTGCACAACGGATATATATATGGCTGTGGAAATGATTCAAGAGGCTGGTTCTGCCTCGACTTCAAAACAGGCAAACAGATGTGGAAAACAAACGGGGAAGGATCTCTGACTTATGCAGACGGAATGCTGTATCTCTATGATGTAAGGGGCAATATGAAACTTGTGAAAGCCTCACCTGAAAAGTTTGAAGTAAGCGGTGAATTCAAGACACCAAAGGGAGGAGATGGACCTTACTGGGCACATCCCGTTGTCTGCGGCGGAAGACTCTATCTAAGGCACGCTGACAAAATATTTGTGTATAAGATCAAAATTTAAATACTTAGACAACACTAAGATACATGCGTATTTATTAATTTAGTATATCAAATTGACAATTAACCAAAACAATTTTAATTATGAAAAAAATATCAGGGAGCTTCATTGTCCTTGTGACAATGCTCCTAATTTCTTGTTCAACAGGCAAGAAAGATGAAGGGATAACAGTCCCGTTTGAGAAGTATAGTCTTGAAAACGGACTTACAGTTATACTTAATGAAGACAGGTCAGACCCTATAGCCTCTGTTGCAATCCTTTACCATGTTGGTTCTGCACGTGAGACTGAAGGCAAAACAGGTTTCGCACACCTTTTTGAGCACATGATGTTCCAGAAATCAGAAAACGTTGGAGAAGATCAGCTGTTTAAACTGATCCAGAGTGCAGGCGGCGACCTTAACGGAGGAACAAGCTTTGACAATACCGTATACTTTGAAGTTATCCCCAAGAATGCGCTTGAAATGGTTCTGTGGCTTGAATCAGACAGACTGGGATATCTCGAAAATACTGTAACTAAGGCAGCATTTGCCAATCAGCAGAATGTTGTACAGAATGAAAAGAGACAAAGTGTCGACAATGCACCTTACGGGCATGAAGAAGAGCTCTTGCTCAAAACAATGTTCCCCCAGGGCCACCCGTACAGCTGGGATGTAATCGGTAAGATGGAAGACCTCACAAATGCCACTGTTGAAGATGTTAAGGCTTTTCACGGGAAATTCTATGTTCCAAAAAATGCCACTCTTGTAATTTCAGGTGACATAAATAAGGAAGAAGTAAAGGCTCTGGTTGAAAAATATTTCGCTGAGATTCCGGGCGGTGATCCTGTTGAAAAAGTTGCACCAAAGAACGTATCACTTGCGTCAACTGTCAAGCTCTATCATGAGGACAATTTCGCAAAAGCTCCGAGGTACACAATGGTATTTCCTGTACCCGAGCAATTTACAAAGGATTCTTATGCACTTGATTATCTTGCAGAACTCCTTTCAAACGGCAAGAAAACACCACTCTACAAGGTGCTCGTAAAAGACAAAAAGCTTACCTCCTCTGCAAGAGCCTACAACATGTCACTTGAACTTTCAGGAATGTTCAGGATAAGCGTTACCGCAAATCCCGGTGTTAGTCTCAATGATGTTGAAAAAAGCATTTTTGAAGCTTTCGATATGTTTGAAAAGGAAGGTTTCCAGGAAGAAGATCTCGTCAGAATTAAAGCAAAGAATGAAACGGACTTCTATAATAATTTCTCTAGCATCCTGACGAAATCGTTCACCCTGGGGCGTTACCAGATGTTTAAGGATGATCCGTCATTTTACAGGACCGATTTTGAAAATGCACAGGCTGTAACTGCTGAAGATGTAAAAAGAGTATTTGAAAAATATATCAAGGGGAAAACCTATGTTGCAACCAGTTTTGTGCCAAAAGGAGAAACAGGACTCATAGCAGAAAATTCAGTGAATGCCGGCATTGTTGAGGAAGATGTCACAAAAGCTGCAGAGATAAAAGCTGAAACAGTTGCCGAGGAACCAATAAAAAAGACTCCCACAAAAACAGACAGGAGCAAGCAACCCCCTCTCGGACCTGATCCACAGGTTACGATTCCTTCGGTATGGACAGGAAAACTCGCCAATGGAATTGATATTTTCGGAATAACACATTCTGAATTGCCACTAGTGAACTATTCAATAATCATTGAAGGCGGACATCAGCTTGATGAGCTTGCGAAATCAGGTCTTGCAAACATTACGGCAGCTGTAATGAATGAAGGCACAAAAAACAAAACTCCTGAGGAGCTTGAAGACGCAATAAGGCTGCTTGGCGCTTCAATAAATGTATCTGCATCAAATGAAGCTATCACATTCAGGGTAAGCTCACTGGCAAGGAATTTCGAAAAGACAATTGCACTTGTGGAAGAAATGCTGTTTGAGCCACGCTGGGATGAAGAACAGTATAATCTGGCAAAGCTGAGGGTAATAAATAATCTGAAAAGGAACCAGGCCAACCCAAGTTACCTGGCTTCAACTACTCTCAATAAATTCGTATTTGGCGACAATAATGTTCTGGCAACAGAGCTCACCGGGAAAGCCGAAACTGTTGAAGCTCTGACAATTGAAGACCTTAAATCCTTTTACGCAAATTATCTGTCACCATCACTGGCCAAAATTGTAATTGCCGGAGATATTGACAAGGCAAGGGTTGAGAAAGCATTTGCCGGCCTCAGTGATAAATGGACTCCCCGCACTGTCGAGATTCCAAAGGCAGTTATGCCTTCTGCTCCTGAGAAATCCAATATTTATTTTGTCGATATGCCCGGAGCGAAACAGTCTGTTATTTATATTGGCTGCCCTTCGCTTATAAGGACAGATCCTGACTATTATCCGCTTTATGTTGCCAATTACAAGCTGGGAGGCACATTCAATGGCATTTTCAACCTTATACTGAGAGAAGAGAAAGGCTTCACTTATGGAGCAAGATCCTACCTCTCATCAGGAAAGAATTATGGCGCTTTCACTGCTTCATCAATGGTAAGGACAAATTCAACACTTGAATCAGTAACAATTTTCAAGACCGAGATGGAAAAATACCGGAAGGAGATGCCACAGGAATATATTGATTTCACAAAATCAGCATTGCTGAAAGGCAATGCACTCAATTTTGAAACCCTGTGGGATCTTGTTGCCATGCTAAACAATATAGCTGTTTATGGTCTGCCTGCAGATTACATAAAACAGGAAGAAGCTTTTGTGAAAGATTTAACAGTTGAAAAGCAGCTTGAGATTGTAAATAAGTATATCGATCCTGCAAAAATGTACTATGTTATTGTAGGTGACGCAAAAACCCAGCTGAAAGAACTTGAGAAAGTGGGCTTAGGTAAGCCGGTATTGTATAAGAATTAAACTCTCTGTGCCCCTCTGTGAAACTCTGTGAAACTCTGTGAAACTCTGTGAAACTCTGTGTAAGTTCTTAATATTTTTAATTACACAGAGTGACACAGAGAAACACAGAGATGCACAGAGAATCAATAAAAATCCTGATTATTTTTATTGAAGATATTTTATTATACATTTGCACCTCCATCAGACCGCATGACTGCATGACTGCAAGACTGCAAGACTGCAAGACAAAAAAATGCCCGGATGGTGGAATGGTAGACACGCAGGACTTAAAATCCTGTGACCATAACGGTTGTGCGGGTTCAAGTCCCGCTCCGGGTACAGAAAGCCTCGATTTATCGGGGCTTTCCTCATTTAGTAGGTGCAAATCAGGTGCAAATTTTTATTTTGTAAAAATTCTAAATTGACTTATTTTTAATAATGAAAGTCAATATGAGTAAAACGCAATTTAAAGAGCTACTTGAAGAGTATATCTCAAACCTCGAAAAAGATTATGATTCTAATCAAACTGGGAACAGCAATCATCCTACGTACTCTCTGATTAAGAATACGTACAAAAAAATTGAAGACAAATATTTTTATAGGAAGTTAGGTTTCACTCTAACATATTTCTTATTCTGTTTGGTATATATAGCAATAACTATTGCCATACCTTCCCTCCCATTGGCTTTCTTCATAGTATTTCCATTTATGATCTTATTTTTCTTTTATATAGTTGTAACCAAACTTATTAAAACACCGGACTTAGTCGATATTACAAGCCTAGGCGACAGAATCTTACTAGTACGAGAAAAAATAAAATACTATGATTTTGATTACCTTGAGGTTAAGGAAATGATCATTGACATTGATAAGATTTATCATTTGGAACCGATTGCCTACTTGAAAAAGTACGTTGAATTAATGAAACCAACTTTTGACGGTAACAAAAATAAAAACACAAATTATGAATCAAATCCGGTTGAAAGATTGATTGCAATTGATCAGATAATTGAAACCACCAAGATTCCAATTCAGAACGAGGAACGAGCGTTGCTACTTTCAAGTATTCTCAGGATTAGTGATTCAGATTTCCCGAATGTGAAAACCTCATTGAATGTTTTAAATAAAATTAAAAACAAAGAAGAACTGAAAGATAGTGAGTTAAAAAAAATTGAAGCGATAAAAGAGTCTTTACGAAATACAATTACAATTCTTCAGGTCGCAACAAAAAATGCTGAAAATTTGTTTAATACATTAGATAAAACCACCTAAATACAAAGTCTTTTCAGACCTGAATTTGACTTAAATAGATAAAATATTGTCATTTTTTTGTACTGCACATAAAAACAGTACAAAATGGAAAACATTATTATAGTTAATCCAAACGATTTTTGGGATAAGCATCGTGAAATAACCAAACAAGTTATAAGGGAAGAATTAGATAAGGAGAATCCACAGAAAGAAAATGGGGAGGATATCCTGGTTATTGAAGATGTTTGTAAGCTTCTCAAAAAGTCCAAACAAACAATCTACAATTGGATGGAGGCCGGTATAATAAAAGGCCATCATATAAATGAAAGTCTCTTCTTTTTTCGAAGCGAAATAATTGATATTCTAAAGGGCGGTATTAAAGAATATAAGAAGAGATGATGGAACTTTCTCATAATCAGTATAGCAAAAGTATCTATGAGATACTTTTAAAGTATGCACTAGATACCTATTAGGTATTCATTTTAACCTTATCGGATACTTATCAGGTATATAGAAGTTGTGTAAAGAGTATCATTTTAATGTAAAAAAGTTACTTGTATGAAATATATCCCTTTAAATAAATTCCCGGAGTATGACGAAAATCCCTTCATGGAGAATGCTCTTGAGGAGATAAACAAACATTCAATTCAGAAGAAAGTATTTGTCAGAGGGAATAAATCAGTATTTAACCATGTAATAAACGACAATGGAGAAATTGTTGCACATAGTGCATTTTTGCGCACAATTGAGGTAGATGAAAGTCAATTCGTTAAAGTCTACCTAAGCCGGTTTGCAGCTTTCTATGATCTTAATAAGGCTGCAATGAAGGTGTTCGGCTACATTCTTACAAAATGCGTAATACCCAATAAGGATATTTTATATATAGATTTTGGCGAAGCAAAGGATTTTACAGGCTATTCTGCCAATAATATAATTCGTGCCGGATTATCATGTCTTGTAGAACAGGGAATTATTGCCAGATCAACAAATCCTTATAAGTACTATATGAATCCATTAGTTGTATTTAATGGAGACCGGATAACGTTTGCAGATTCTTATATTAAGAAGAAAAAAAAGATTTCTGATTCAAATAAGAACCAATTATCAATTTGGTCAGCGGAATTATGAATTATTAATAGTTTGGGTATGAACTGTGACGAAGCCAAAAAAATTGACATAATTAGTTTCCTTGCAAAAAATGGAATTAATCCTGACTATAATCAAGGTGTCAACTATTGGTACAAATCTCCTCTCAGGGATGAAAATAATCCTTCCTTTAAAGTAAATTCTTATAAAAATCTCTGGTTTGACTTTGGAATCGGAGATGGCGGAGATATCATCAAACTTACAAGCCTGCTTTTTAAGGTTGATAGTTCGAATGCGTTAAAGATTTTATCTGTGAATCATTATTCTAGTCATCAAAAAGGCTTATATGAGGCAGACTCAAAGGTCTTAATCACTAATGTAAAAGAAATATCAAATATTCAGCTCATTAACTACTTAGAATCACGCAAACTAAATCTTAAACTGGCAAAAGAGTATTGTAAAGAAGTTTCATTTATTCTTAACGATAAAAACTTTTATGCCATTGGATTCCAGAACGATTCCAAAGGGTATGAACTCAGGTGCAAATATTTCAAAGGTTCCAGTTCTCCTAAAGATGTAACTCTAATCAAGAATAATTCTGATAAGCTCTTAATATTTGAAGGCTTTATAGATTTCCTATCATGGTTCAGTTGTAAATTATTTTTTGCTGGAGATCACGATTACTTAATTCTCAATACTCTTTCATTCCTGAACAAAAGTAAAGCTTTGATAAAGGAATATAATGAAGTGTTACTCTTCCTGGATAATGATGAAGCCGGCAAGAAGGCTACCGCTGAACTTATTGGATCTAGTCTTTCTAAATGCATTGATATGTCAAATGGATATTCGGAATTTAAAGATCTGAATGAATCATTAGTCGGGAGATAAATAGTCACACTTTCTTCCAGGCATGCTCAATGATTATGGTATTCTAAGTAAATTAAATATTATTTTAAAATATTTATAATATTATATTATGTTATAATATTTAAAATATGTTATATTTATGTAATAATTATAATATTTACAATATTTGCACTTTTAAAAATAGAATAAATGAAGAAAATAGTTATTGCCAATCACAAAGGGGGAGTTGGAAAAACCACTTCATCAATAAACATTTCTGCAGGGCTTGCGAAAAAGGGGAAGAATGTACTTATTATAGATGCAGATCCTCAATCCAACCTTACTGAGAGCTTTGGGATCTTTGATCCGGTTAAAGATCTATACATCTCTTTTAGTAAAGGAGAACCCCTTCCAATAATAAATGTAAAAAAGAATTTATCCATAGTCCCAAATTCTTTAAATTTCTCTGGAATAGAGTTGGAAATCGCGGGAAGAATGCCAAGAGAGATTATTCTAAAAGAACTTATGACAGGGCTTGACAAAACTTATGACTACTGTATAATAGATTGTCCTCCCTCGCTTGGTTTAATTACCCTGAATGCGCTAGTTGCTGCAGATGAGGTCTACATACCAATGGAAGCTGAATTTTTGGCTTATAGGGGAATTGATTCGATTGTTGGAATTATAAATCTGGTTAAGAAGCACTTTAACCCTGGACTTATGATAAAAGGGGTTTTTTTTACAAAATATAATGAGCAAAGGGTTCTTACAAAAGAAATCAAAAATCAGATTAAAGGATATTTCGGCGACAATCTTATGAAAACAGCGATAAGAGTTAACGTAGCACTGGCCGAGGCTCAATCAAGCGGAAAAGATATATTTGAATATGATCCTAAAAGTAACGGGGCAAAAGATTACATGAGTCTGGTAAATGAAATTATAAAAAGATAACCAATGGCAAAGAAGAATTTTGATAATCTAAAAAACAGTCACTTGGGAGGGGGTCTGAGCAACCTGATTCCTGAAATGAACAATGAGCAAGTACAGAAAAACCCTAAGGCTGCTTACAAGGATGTTCCAAAGACTTTTCTAATGGTACTCGAAGATTATGAATACTTACAAACTTATTCAAGATACATGGCTTTTCATAGCAACTCCAAATACCCCTTAAAGAGGTCCCTGAGCGATGCTATTAAACTTCTAAGGGAATCGCACCCGGAAATACAATAGAATAAAAAAAGCCCCAGAGATTCATTTTCAGGGGCTTTCTTCCTGGAGTAATAAGAAAGAGGTGGCTGATGTGAAAGTTTGAAATTGTGAAAGTCAATGTCTGCAATACAACCATGATCGAGTGACCGGGTTTATGGCACCTCTTATGTGCTAAGGTAAATCAATTTTAGGGTTTAAACAAAAAAAAGGGGGGTACTACCCCCCGTAATTTACTTTGCTTCAGTCTTTACTTTGCTTTGAAATTCCACTGTATCAACAGTACAAGTAAGAACCGCAATTGCTTTCTTAGCATCTTCTTTGTCGATGTAAGCCCTTGCTGAAACGTCCCCCTGTATTGTAACTTGCGTTCCAACTTTAAGGAAAGGGAAAACTTTTTCATGGTTCCATAGTGAACACTCGAACCAAGTAGTTTCGGTGACTTTTTCACCGTTTTTGGCTGTGAAGTGTTTATCACAAGCAACGTTAAAGTTAAGAACTTTAGAATCACCAACCTGTGCAACTGGCTTCACTGAGCCGATGTTGCCTGTAAAAATTGTTACGATCATAGTAATAAATTTTTAAGTAAATAATAATATAATGCTGTAAACCAGCAATTTTACGTGAAGTGCAGCCTATAAGAGTAAATAAGGAAAAAAGGAAACGCAATAAATAACAAAGTGGCTTTATGGCGTAGTCTTTTGAGCGGGGCGGAATGTATTGCATTGGCCTCCATTTTAATCGTTAGGCTAAATTTATGGAAAAATCTGGTTAAATGACCATGAGGCTTAGCCGAATACCGCTATTTCTTAATTTGATTTTAAGCAAAAGCTGGCTGAAGCGTTCCCCCTGCCGAGCGAGGATTACACAGCGAAGAACTTTTAAATTCGCAAAGGGAGCAAAAGGAAAGTGTTAGCCTTTTTGAAGCGTAGTGGAGCGAAGGACGGTCTTTGTTTCTGCGAAGCAAAACAAGGGCGGACGAGAGCGAAAACGTAGCGGAAAAACAGGCGAACGCTTTCCAGGCAAAAGGGAAGGGGTTTTCAATTTGTAGCCTTCTTCCTACAAATTGAAATCTCCTTTTTAGACAAACATTCTTTATCTTCTGTCTTTGGCTAAAAACCGTGTGGGGGCATAGCCAGCCTTTATTCATCTTTAAACACAAAAAAATACCCCGAAGGGTATTAATTTTATATCTGACCTTCATCAGCAAAGCTTCTGTATAGATCTCTTTCAGGAGTCAGGATGATATGATCGAGGAGTTGAATGTCAAGGAGATTTCCTGCCTCTTTAATTTTGTTTGTTATTTTCAAATCGCTTTCGCTGGGGTTGCAATTTCCTGAAGGGTGATTATGAGCGACGATTATTCCTGAAGCATTAGCCTTGATGGCATACTGGAAAATCAGGCGGACATCCGTTACTGTACCGGAAAGTCCCCCTTCAGAGATAGTGGTAATTCCAAGGACTTTATTTGCCCTATTAAGCAGGAGCATCTTAAAAGACTCCTTGTGTTCAATTGAGTTTTGATTCCAGGAGTCGAAGAAGATCTTGTGTGCATCCCTGGAACAGCTAACTACGAGGCGCTCCGAAGGTTTAACTTTAGTCACATAGGTGAGGGTAACTTCTGCTACATGAAGAAAATCGATTGTTTGCTGGGTGGACTGTGTGTTTTTCATAATACGATAGAATTAAGTTAAACAAAGTTTTTACCAGCGGACGAAAGCCAGATGGACTAAATAAGTGCAAAAGGAAACGGAATAAATAGCGTAGCGGCTTTATGCCGTAGTCTTTTGCTAGGGAAAGGCAATTGAAGGTATGCCATCGTTTTAGGACTTATGGCTAACTTTGTAAAAAACTTGTTTATAGACGTGAGCCCGGGGCGAACACCACTTCTGTATTATGATTTTAGCCGTGTACCAATGTACCGCTCAAATCATCGCATTAGCGCTGTGAAGGGTTTAGAATATGAAGAAGCATTTTTCAGCTTCGAGGCTTCCGAAGCGGAGCGTAGCCCGGAACATAGCGACACGGGAGTAAATTAATAAGGTGAGCGAAGAGAACATCATTACACGTGGAATGCTCCATTATTTTTAATGAAATAAATATAATATAATCAATAAGTTGTGAAGTGCTTGAAAAAAAAGTTACAGAAGAGATATAAGAGTATTTTGTCCTTTTGAACTTTCCTGATATTTATTTGTTTCAACATATATTGTTCATACATATTTTGTCGTGAACATTATTTGAAGATTTTTCATATTAAACATAAAAATAAAGTAAAATGATTAAAATTGGTGTAATTATTGGAAGTACAAAACCCGGAAGGAATGGGGAAGCCGTCTCCCGTTGGGTTAATGAAATTGCCCGCAAGCGGAGCGATGCAGGATTCGAGCTGGTTGATATCAAAGACTATAACCTGCCTCTGCTCGACGAACCGGTACCGGCATCGATGCAACAATACATGCAGCCGCATACCAATGCATGGTCGGAAAAGATTAAATCTTTTGATGCCTATATTTTTGTTACACCTGAATATAATCATGCAACATCAGGAGCACTCAAAAATGCAATTGATTACCTGTATGCTGAATGGAACAACAAAGCTGCAGGTTTTGTCAGCTACGGATCTGCGGGAGGTGTTCGCGCAGTGGAGAATTTGCGTCTTATCATGGGAGAACTTCAGGTAGCTGACGTTCGCGCTCAGGTTGCTTTTTCACTTTTTACCGACTTTGAAAATTACAGTGTCTTTAAACCTGCCCCACAGAAAGAAGCCGAAATTAATACGATGCTGGATCAGTTGATTGCCTGGGGCAGCGCATTAAAAACACTGAGAAAATAACTATTTAGAAGCATGGAAAAACTTCCGGTTATATTCATTCCTCATGGCGGAGGCCCCTGGCATGTTATTGAAGATGGCTTCGGTGACCCGGAAGGTTATGCGCACCTCCGGGAGTACCTTATCACTCTTGGCAAAGAATACAGGGAAAAAATAAGCGCTATTCTTGTTATATCGGCTCATTGGGAAGAAGTAATCCCCACCGTTCATTTTGGTTCCAGTCCGCCGATGTATTACGACTACTATGGTTTTCCTGACTTTACCTACCATCTTAAATGGCCTGCTCCGGGTAATCCGGAACTGGCATCGAAAGTTGAAAAACTTTTAGCAGCCAAAGGTTTCCAAACCGGAAGAGAAACAGAACGAGGCTTTGATCATGGCACTTTTGTGCCTCTGATGATAGCTTTTCCGGAGGCGCAAGTACCTGTTGTCCAACTTTCACTGGTAAAAGGACTAGACCCTTCAGTTCATCTAATAATGGGTAAAGCTCTAGAACCACTTCGCGACGAAGGTGTGCTTATTATCGGTTCGGGAATGAGCTACCATAATATGCGTGGATTCATGTCGGGCGACTCGAAAGCAAGCTCTGTTTCAAAACAATTTGATGACTGGCTCGCGGAAGCAGTAGCCATTGCTGACCCGGATAAACGGATGGAAGTTCTGACTGGCTGGAAGAATGCACCCGGTGCTATTGAATGCCATCCCAGAAGTGAGCATCTTATTCCGCTTTTCCTGGTAGCTGGTGCAGCAGGAAACAACGTTGGCCGTCGCGATTATTCTGAAACGCTCATGGGCGTTACCATATCGGGGCATATATTCGGATAACCAATACTGTCAATAATACTACAACATGAGAGAAATACGTATGACCAAAAATAATCCCTCTGCTATAGAATTTTTTCACGATGTGTTGTGCGCATGGTGTTACGCCATGTCCCCTAGGGTCCAACGGTTAGCAATGAATTATCCTGAAAAAATTGAAATAGTGCATCGGGCATTCCCTTTAGCCCTCGAACCTGATGGCATTGAACAGATTTTCGGCTCAAAAGAGAGGGGAAAAGAAGAAATTTTGGAACACTGGAGACGTGCCAACGAAAACGACGATCAACATCGAATAAAACCGGAGCTTATGGCTACAAAAAAGTTCGATTATCCCTACTCAACACCTGGACTACTAGCCTGTAAAGCAGCAGAACTACAAGGAGGACATAGCATGCACGGAAAAATGTTTGATCGCGTTCAAAAAACGCATCTTACAGAATGTCATAATATTGCTGATTTTGAAATCCTAAAAATGTGTGCAAAAGATATAGGACTTGATGTGGAACAATGGAGAAAAGATTACCATAGCGATAAAGTTAAGAATATGCTGGATGATGATCTCTATCAGGCAAAATCATTCGGAATTAATTCTGTGCCTTCAATTATGGTTAACGGTAAACATAAATTTAGTGGAGCACAATCGTACGAGGCTTTGGAGAATTGGTTCAAAAATTTACCAAAATAAATTATAGCATGAAAGAACAATGGAACTGAAGGCTTTCAGGCCATGAACATATTTACGGTAAGGAACCTATGCGCTGATTTATGCGAATTAGTCTCAAAGGATTTTGTAATCAGTTTAATTGAAAAAAACTCAATTAAACCTGAAAAAATAGAAATTATTCGAAAGTAAAAAATTTAATATTTGTAAACTTAAATTTAATAAAAATGAAAATCTTAATCACGGGATCAACGGGGCACTTAGGAAGTGCAACCATAGAATTTTTACTCAACAAAATATCGGCAAATGACATTGCTGCATTAGCCAGAAGCGAAGAAAAATCAAAATTCTTAACTGAAAAGGGTGTAGATGTACGGATTGGAAATTATGATGATTGCGATTCGTTGATAAAAGCCTTTCAGGGAATTGATAAACTGTTACTCATTTCAGCAAGTGACCTAACCAACCGATCTGCACAGCATATAAACGCTATAAATGCAGCAAAAAAAGTTGGCGTAAAACATATTATTTATACCAGTTTTATTCGTCAGAAAGACGACTCGAAATCTGCTTTATGGTTTATCGCCAAAGACCATGTAGAGACAGAAGGGCACTTAATTAATTCGGGAATTCCTTACACCTTGTTTAAAAATGGCTTTTATACGGATATGATTGTTGATTTTATCGGACCGAATATTTTGGAAACCCAGACTATTTTTTTACCGGCAGGAGATGGAAAAGTTAATTTTGCTTTGCGCAATGAAATTGCCGAAGCCCTTGCCAATGTGCTTACTAGAGAAGGACACCAAAATAAATCTTATAATATTGGTAACGAAACAACTGTATCGTTTGGAGAAATAGCAAGTTATCTTACAAAAATTTTGGGAAAGAAAATAAATTATATATCTCCCGATGTGGAAACTTATAAGAAGGAATTAGCAAAACATAATATACCTGAAGCTGCTATTAATATGGTTGCGGGTTTTGCTGTTGCTTTTAGTGAAAATGCCATGGATGTACCAAGTAAAGATTTCAATATATTATTAGGAAGAAATGCAACAAGCGTAGAGGATCATCTTAAGAGAGTATTTAAAAAATAAACTAAATCAAATTGTCAGATAACTATTTAAAAATCAAATTATGAGTACAGATATTTCAAAAACAAGAAAAATTTCAGGTTGGGTAATAGCCGGACTGTTAGCAGCGCTCTATTTATTTGGCGCAACCGGGAAGCTGTTTTTACACCCTGAACAAATGGAACAAATGAAATTAGCCGATTGGCGAATTATTATCGCGTTGGGTGAAATTACTTCTGCAATATTATTCCTGTTCCCAAAAACAAACAAATTCGGAACACTATTACTGAGTTCCTACTTGGGCGGAGCAATTATTATTCACATGACAGGCGGTTTGAGTATTGTTATGCCGGTGGTTGTATTAATTTTGGTCTGGGTTGTTGGATTTATAAGAAATCCGGAACTTTTAAAAAGATAATTCAGTGAAGATTGAGGAGGAAATAAAAGGCCGTTTCAGGAACGATTATCACAAAGGCATGATAAATTTAACTTATACTGTTAAACAGTTGAGTTATGAATTTCTGCAGTTTTTAAAGATACATGGATTGACTGAACCTCAATATAATATTTTGAGGGTATTGCGTGGTAATCGTTCAGGGAGCCCTGCTTCAATCGGATACATCAAAGAACGCATGCTCGATAAAAGTTCTGATGTAAGCCGGATAATAGACCGGTTATATGAAAAAGGGTATATCGACAGGACTGAAAATCCTGATGACCGCCGGCAGAAAGATATAGACATAACAAAAAGAGGATTGGATCTTCTGGATAAAATGTATGATTGCGAAAAAAAGGTTGATGAGCTTCTTGAAAATTTAACCTCTGATGAGGTAAAAGAATTAAACAGGTTACTCGATAAAATAAGGGATTAATAGATTCTTTAAAAAAATAATTATTGATAAAGTGAATGGCAGGTATTACACTTACAAAATGTAAATATCAAACTATGGAATCAAAATTTTATAAGCTACAAGTAAAAAAGCCAAACGGCGAAATCATTGAAATGAAAAATTTCAAAGGTAAAAATGTATTGATAGTCAATACGGCAACAAAGTGCGGACTGGCGCCCCAATTTGAAGGGTTGGAAAAACTGCATCAGGAATACAAAGACAAAGGACTGGTTGTTTTAGGATTTCCTTGCAATCAGTTTATGAACCAGGAACCGGAAACAAATGACACCGTTGAAGAGGCTTGCAGGATTAATCACGGTGTAACCTTTCAGCTTACTGAAAAAATTGATGTAAACGGGGAAAACACGCATCATGTTTTTGTTTATCTGAAAAATAAAAAAGGAGGTTTTTTCGGAAATAAAATCAAGTGGAATTTCACCAAATTTTTAATCGATGCAAATGGTAATCCAATAAAAAGATATGCCCCAACGGATACCCCGGGAAAAATAGAAAAAGATATTTTGAAATTAATTAACAGCTAATTTAAAAACAACAAACAATAATGAAATACAGACAATCAGGAAAACGCCGGCACACGGGTGATAGATGCGCCATAAAATGAAAAACATAATCCTTTTTTTATTCTTAATTACTTTTTTGGGCATTGTTGTTGGCGCAAATATCTATTTATCACGACGATTTGCATGGTATTTTAGCATTTCAAATATTAAAAGCGTTTACATAATATTTGCTTTCTTAACGGTTTTCATGTTTGGCGGAATTATTGCCTTTACGAACTCAGCAAGCATATCAGGTAATATTTTTTATTTGATAGCAGCCACATTAATGGGCATTCTGCTGTATTTAATAATTTCAGCACTATTTGTCGATCTGCTTCATTTTATCATAAAAGTTAAACCGGTATTTTATGGTATAGCAGCAATATCACTGACATTAATAATTTCAGCTTATGGCATCTGGAATTCATATAATTTAAAAACAACTCAAATTACAATCCCTTTAAAAGGAATAACCAGGCAAGTACGGGCAATGCATGTGTCTGATGTACATTTAGGACATTTCAGAGGTAAGACATTTATGCAAAAAATAGTTGACGCGACTAAAAAGCAGGATGTTGACCTCGTTTTTATAACAGGCGATTTGTTTGATGGTAAGTATAACCTTAATATGGACGTTCTTTCCCCTCTTAAAGAACTTGTTATTCCGATTTATTTTGTTGAAGGGAATCATGATGGTTACTCAGGTTTAAAATCAATAAAGACTAATCTGCGGCAAACAGGCGTTCATGTTTTAGAGAATGAAGTTTCTCCCTGGGGCGAATTACAGATAATAGGGTTAAATCACATGCCTGCCGGCAGTGATGCTGTTGATATGCACTCAAATAACCAGGGGGTTACAATAAAAAATGTGTTGTCGTCTTTAAAGATCGACACAGATATTCCTTCAATTTTATTGCATCATAGCCCCAATGGAGTTAAATTTGCAAATGAAGCCGGTGTGGATCTGTTTTTAGCAGGTCATACACATGCCGGGCAACTATTCCCAATTGACTATATTTCCAGATTAATGTTTCAATACTACAGAGGTGCGTATGATTATAATGGGACACGAATATTTGTATCGGAAGGAGCCGGGACAGTTGGTCCTCCTATGCGTGTAGGTACAAAAAGCGAAATCGCTGTTATAACATTAAAGCCGGAATGAATTCATCAAACAACCTTTGGAAAGAAAACAAATAACAAATAATAAAAATGAAAAAATGAAGAATGAAAATTGGACAACAGCAAATATGCCTGATTTATCTGGAAAAGTAATAATTGTTACAGGAGGGAACAGTGGGTTGGGTTATGAATCCGTAAAAGTCTTCGCTCAAAAAGGCGCTGAAGTCATTTTGGCATGCCGCTCGGTCGAAAAAGGCGAAGCTGCAAAAACAGAAATAATGAAAAATAATCCTGCAGGCAAAATAGAGGTAATGAATTTGGATCTGATGGATCTGTCATCTGTTAAAAATTTTGCCGTCAGATTTAAAGAGAACCACAGTCGCCTCAATGTTCTTCTAAATAACGCGGGTATAATGATTCCCCCTTATGGACTGACCAAAGACGGTTTTGAAAGTCAGATAGGCACCAATCATCTTGGCCATTTTGCTTTAACCGGCCAGCTTATTGATTTAATAGTAAAAACCCCAAAATCAAGGGTCGTTTCGACAAGCAGTCTGGCTCATAAAAACGGGAAAATGGATTTCGATAATTTCATGTTCGATAATGGCAACGGGTACACTCCAATGAAAGCTTATGGCCGTTCCAAACTGGCAAACCTGTTATTTATCTACGAGCTCCAGAGGCTTTTCGCAGCAAAAGGCATTGACAGCGTTGCTGTGGTAGCCCACCCGGGAGTATCCCAAACCAATCTGATGAGGTTTGTTGAAGGTAAATTTTATTATCACCTTCTTAAGCCATTATCCTCTCTAATATTACAAAGTGCGGCAATGGGCGCTTTGCCTCAGTTGAGAGCGGCAGTTGACCCGAATGTACAAGGCGGCGATTATTATGGCCCCGATGGTTTTAATGAAATGAAAGGTTCACCCGTAAAGGTTAAATCAATCCCTGCATCGTACAACACCGAAGATGCGAAACAACTCTGGAAATTATCTGAAAAATTAACTGGTATCACATATAATTTTTAAAAAAATGAACACACTTACACAAGAAATGAAAGACATGATTGCCACACAGCAGTGTTTCGTTGGAACTGTAGATGCTGATGGTTATCCGAATGTTGCGCCAAAACGTTCAACCCGGGTGTTATCGGACAATTCTCTTATATTTTCAGAAGGTACCGGTGGCGCTACCTATGAAAATATTAAAAGAGGTTCAAAAGTTTCTGTAGCTGTTGTAAACAGGGATATTCTTGATGGATATAGGTTTGTTGGAGAGGCTATTTTACACGAAAGTGGAGATTTATATGAACAGTCTGCTACCATGTCGGTAAAAATGGGAATGCCCAAACCCAGAGCAGTTGTAGTCATTAACATAGCAGAAATACATACGCTTAAGCCTGGCCCCAAAGCTGGTAAAAAAATTGAATAACCAATGGGAAATAAAAAACCAGTACAAATTGAAATGTTCTACACAATGACTTGTCCGAATTGCAAAACACTAAAACGAATGCTCGATGAGATTCTTCCTCAGTTTGGGAATAGGTTTGTTTTTAAGAAAAGCCTTGCCAATTCGCCAATGGGCATGATAAGAACAATGAGATTGGGCATTCATGCCGTTCCTGCACTTCTGATTGACAATAAAATCGTTTACCGGAGTGTCCCCACAAAAGCAGAATTAACAGAAAAGCTAAATACTTATTAATCAAAAAACAGAAAAAATGGAAGAAAAGAAAAAACTCAGATGTCCACTTGGTATTCCCGGTGGTATTATCGCAGCCTTGATCGGCTTGATTGGCATAGTTGTAAACATTGTAAACTTCAACTGGTTTGAATTGATTACTTCGTTTGCTTTACTATTGCTGGCATTACCGTTTGTACGTGTTACCATGATGGTGCATTCAGCAAACGACCGTATTGATGAGATTGAAGAGAAATTAAAATCAGACAAATAAATAGACAATATGAGTAACCGGTAGAATAATTGACAACTAATGAGTAAAAAAATGTACATACTAATTGGCATAATAATTTTAATAATACTTTCAGCTGTAGTTTTTATGAAACAACCAAAATTCGGAAAACTGCCAAAAGGAGTACGATTTGAAAGAATAAAAAAATCACCCAATTACAGGAATGGTTCATTTCAAACCCAAAGTCCTACTCCAATTATGTCAGAAGATGTCAATTATTTTACCCTTTTCAAAGAATCACTTTTTGAAAGAAATAAAAGGATTTCTCCTGTTGATGAAATACCATCAGTGAAAACCGACCTGTTAAATTTAGATAAAGACAGAAATGTTCTGGTATGGTTTGGGCATTCATCATATTTTATGCAGATTGACGGTAAGAAAATTCTTGTAGATCCTGTTCTGAGTGGTTATGCTTCACCTTTTTCATTTTCGGTCAAAGCATTCAAAGGCACAAATAATTATACAACTAATGACATTCCTGAAATTGATTACCTTTTTATTTCTCATGATCACTGGGATCATCTTGATTATGAGACAATCTTAAAATTGAAATCCAAAATAAAAAAGGTTATTTCAGGTCTCGGCACAGGTGCGCATTTTGAACATTGGGGCTATCAAAAAAATACTATAATTGAAATGGATTGGAATGAACAAATTGTTTTGGATACTGGATTTGTTGTAAATGCCGTTCCTGCAAGGCACTTTTCGGGACGAGGATTAAAACGAAATCAGTCTCTCTGGACAGCTTTTATCCTGCAAACTCCAACTATTAAAATATTTATTGGAGGCGATGGTGGCTATGATAAGCACTTTTCGGAAATCGGAAAAACATTCGGACCTATAGATTTAGCAATAATAGAAAACGGGCAATACAACAAAAACTGGAAACACGTTCATCTGATGCCAGATGAAATTGTAAAAACAGTTAATGATTTAAATGCTAAGCGACTGTTTATTGTACATTCATCCAAGTTTGCCCTGGGAAACCATTCCTGGGACGAACCGCTCATAAGAGCTTCGGCTAACAGCAAGCAAGCTAATATTCATCTTCTTACGCCAATGATTGGCGAAGTGGTTTATTTAAAAGACAGTACACAGCAGTTTACTGAATGGTGGAAAAACGTAAGATAATGAAAGACAACCTGAAATGTTTTTGCTGTTTTGGGTTATTGTCAGACTATGTGCAACCTGGAAAAGGAACTGGAATTACCTTACGGGATAAATGATATAAATAGCTAAATTTGTTTCATGAAATTAAACGAAACACGACTTAAGGAAACAGTTAACTTTTAGACCACTTTCTTTGACGATTTACACTTAAAAAAATTATCCAGATTGATTTTACCGGTTTGTAATAATATACCTGATAAATGAAAAATATACGGTTATTGCTTAAATATTTTGCCCCATATCGATGGTCAGCATTCAGAAATATTATCTACAATATATTGAGTGCTGTATTTGCTCTGATCTCATATACACTGGTGATACCTTTTCTGAATATTCTTTTTGGAAGAGTTGCAAAGGTAATTCATCCGGGTGTTTTTCAGTTCGATGCAGATTATATTGGAACTTTCTTTAAATATTATCTGTCAACATTTATTGATAAGTATGGACAGGCAGGGGCCTTGTTACTTGTTGTATTGATTGTAATAGGAGCCAGCTTTTTTAAGAACGGGTTCATTTTTCTGGCAAATAATAGTATGGCCTTTATGAGAGCAAGTACTGTAAGGGATCTTCGAAGAAAGTTATATAACAAAATCCTGAGACTCCCTTTATCATTCTTTACAGATGCAAGAAAAGGCGATGTAATGGCCCGGATCTCAAATGATGTTCAGGAGGTTGAAATGTCTGTGATGGCATCACTTACAATGATGTTCAGAGATCCTGTATACATCATGATTTTTGCAATATATCTATTTGTAAGTAGTTTTGAGTTGACTCTTTTTGCACTTGCTCTTCTTCCTGTAAGTGGATGGGTGATTGGCAAGATAAGCCGAAATTTACGATCATCTTCTTTTCTTGGTCAGCAATATCTTGGAAGACTTCTTTCCATCGTAGAGGAAACATTAACGGGTTTAAGGATAATAAAAGGTTTTAATGCTGAAAAAAAGATGCAGATGCAGTTTGCTGAGTCAAACGAGAGATATGCTAAAGTATTCAAGAGGGTGACAAGAAAAACCTATCTGGCTTTACCGATAAGTGAATTTCTTTCTACAATTGTTGTAATGGTATTAATGTTTGTTGGTGGCAAACTGGCATTACAAGGAGCAGGTAATATGTCGCCCGATAAACTTATTGCCTTCGTGATAGTTTTTTCACAGATAATTCCACCTGCCAAAAGCATTACTACAGCATACTTCAACATCCAGAAAGGTATGGCTTCAATTGACAGGATCGACCAGATACTTGATGCTGATGAAAAGATAACAGAAAAAGAGATGGCATTGCCTGTGACAGGGTTCAATGATTCAATAGAATTTAAAGGAGTATGGTACGCCTATAGCAATGAACCAGTTCTCAAAAACATAAACCTAAAGATAAAAAAAGGGCAGACTGTTGCTATTGTAGGCAAATCAGGCGCAGGTAAATCAACTCTTGCCGATCTTCTGCCAAGGTTCATGGATGTGGATCAGGGAACTATTCTGATCGATGGAGTAGATATTCGTGACCTTAAAATCAGAGACCTAAGAAATATACTGGGGATCGTCAG
>ENA-UOWG01001220-UOWG01001220.1-activated-sludge-metagenome-genome-assembly--contig:-NODE-1220-length-26844-cov-6.704394_pt1 | contig 26844 bp, 17 predicted proteins | sample MGYA00238147_ERZ761563 | MGnify/ENA primary metagenome ERZ761563 (study PRJEB28884, sample SAMN05720216) | anaerobic digester metagenome | isolation source: active sludge of municipal... | reverse complement strand
ATGGGGAAGTGCATGCGGTCCTTCGAGAGGACGGCCTCGGGGAAGACGGCCCTCGCCTCGTCGGCGAGGATCTTGAGGTCGCGGTCGGCGTAGCGGGGGCTGTAGTGGATCAGGGCCAGCTTGCGGACCCCGCCCGCGTCCCGCGCGATGCGCGCCGCCTGCTCGGCGGTCATGTGCTTCTTCTCGATCGCGCTGCCCTCGAGGGCGTTCTCGAACATGCCCTCGCAGACCAGGAGGTCGGAGCCCGCCACCTCCCGCGCGATCTCGGGGAAGTAGAGGCTGTCGGTGACGTAGCTGAACTTGCGGCCAGAGCGGGGGGGCCCCAGGACCTGGCCCGGCTCCACGACGCGGCCGTCGGCCAGGCTCACGATCGAGCCGCCCTGGAGATCCGACCAGAGGGGCCCTCGCGGCACGCCGAGCTCGAGGGCCCGCTCGGGGTGGAAGGCGCCGGGCCGGGCGGACTCCTCGAGGGCGTAGCCGTAGCAGGTCTTCGTGTGCCGCAGGGGGAAGGCGCGGATGGCGAAGCCCTCTCCCTCCCAGACGACCGAGGGGGCCTGGACCTCGCGGACGATGATCTCGTAGTTGATGTACATGTCCAGCGAGCGCCGGCTCGACTCGACGTACTCGGCTATCTTGGGGGGCCCGAAGATGTAGAGGGGCTCCTCGCGGTCGACCTGGCTCGAGAGCATGAGGATACCCGGCAGGCCGGTGACGTGGTCCGCGTGCATGTGGGACACGAAGATGGCGGTGATCTTCTTCCAGCGGAGGTTCAGCCGCCGGATGGAGATCTGGGTGGCCTCCCCGCCGTCGAAGAGGAAGAGCTCCCCCTCGCGGCGGAGGAGGACGCTCGTCAGATGCCGATGGGGCAGGGGCATCATGCCGCCGCAGCCGAGGACGAAGGCTTCCAGGTTCATCGCCGACGACTATAGCCGAAAGGCGGCGGCAGCTTCAATGACCGCCGCCCTCCCGCCGCTTTTCCGCGGCCCGCTCCTTGTTCCTCGAGGCCCCGTCATGCGATCATTGGGGCATGGACAGCTTCGAGAGCCTCGGCCTGGCCGAGCCCCTATCCGCGGCCTTGGAATCCTTCGGCTTCGCGGGGCCCACGCCGATCCAGGCCTTGGCCATGCCCCTCCTCCTCGCCCGCCGCGACGCCTTCCTCGAATCCGAGACGGGCACGGGCAAGACCTTCGCCTACCTGGCCCCAGCCTTCCAGGCCATCTTCTCCGCCCCGGCCCAGGCGCGCCGCGGCTCGGGGGAGCCGGGCATCCTCGTCGCCGCCCCGACCCAGGAGCTCGCCGTCCAGATCGGCCGCGAGGCCGACAAGCTCGCCAAGGCAGCGGGCCTCCCCCTGCGAAGCGCCGTCCTCCTCGGCGGCACGCCCTTGGACAAGCAGGCGGCCAAGCTCCGCGAGCGGCCCGACCTCGTGGTCGGCACCCTCGGCCGCCTGGGCGACCTCGTCTCCCTCGGCAAGCTCAAGCTCGGCTCCCTCTCCTTCCTCGTCCTCGACGAGGCCGACCGCCTCCTCGCGCCCGAGACGGCCGAGGCGGCCAAGGCCCTGGTCAAGGCCGCGCCCGAGCTCTGCGCCCGCGTCCTCGTCTCGGCCACCATCCCCGAGCGCTTCAGGGCCGAGATGCGCCCCCTCCTCCGCTCCCCCGTGGAGCCCGAGGTCGCGGGGGGAAGCGTCCTCTCCGGGAGCATCGAGCATTGGTGCTTCTACTGCGACGGCCGCAAGCGCCTCGACTTCGTCCGCAAGTTCGAGGCGGCCATGAAGCCCGAGCGCTGCCTCCTGTTCATCTCCGCCGCCGGCAGGGTCGAGGGCGCGGCCGCGCGCCTGGCCTCGATCGGCCTGCCCATAGCGGGCATCCACGCCGGCCTCGAGAAGGAGGAGCGCCGCGTCGCCCTCGAGCGCTTCGCCGCGGGCGAGCTGCGCTACCTCATGACGAGCGACCTGGGCGCCCGGGGCCTCGACATTCCCGCCGTGAGCCACGTCATCTCCCTCGACCTCCCCGAGGAGCCGACGATCTACACCCACCGGGCCGGCCGCACGGGCCGGGCGGGGGCCACGGGCCTGAGCATCGTCCTCGCCGACGGGGTCGAGCTCAAGCGCGCCTCGAAGATCGCCACCAAGGGCGGCTTCGTCTTCCGCTGCAAGCTCCTCGAGGCGGGGGCCGTCTACGAGCCCAGCCCCGCCGACTTCTTCGCCGCGGCCGAAGCCGCCGAGGAGGAGAAGAAAGCGGCGCGCATCGCCGACGCGGGCGCGGGCGAGCGGCGCCGGCCCAAGGCGCCCCGCGCCTTCGAGCGGGGCCCCTCCAATCTGGGAGGAAGGCCCCGCGATGATCGAGAGCCGCGCGGCGCCAGGCCCGATGGCCCCGGCCTTGCCCGGCCGTCCAGGGATCGCCCCTCTGGCGCCCGGCCCGCCGACGATCGCCGCTCCGGGCGCGGGCCCGCCGCCGGCCCCTCCAGCCAGGAGCGCCGCCCCTACGGCCCGCGCCCGAGCGGACCTCGCCCGAGCGGCGGCCGGCCGGGCGTAGGCCGGCCCTCCTCCGGCCGCCCCGCCGGCGCCCCCCGCCCCGCCGGAGGCTCCTCGGCGGGCCGCCCCGCCAAAGGGCCGTATTCCGGCGGCCGCCCCGGCGAGGCCCGGCGGGGGCCGAAGGGCCCTCCCTCCGGAACGCGCAGGCCCTCAGGCTCCGGTCCCCGCCCCCCTCGCCCTGGCGCGGGGAGCCGGAAGAACGACGGCTAGGCCGTGCCCCCGGTCCTCGGCCCCGAGCTGCGGGTCCTCCTCGAAACGCCGGACGCCCTCGTGGCCGAGGCGACCGAGAAGCTGGGCAATCCTTCCTGGGAGGAGGCCGAGCGCCGGATCCTCCTGGTCAGGCTTTCGCCCTTCGCCGACCTCGAGCGATCGACGAGCCACCTCGTCCTCTTCGCCGAATGCCGCTCGGCCCTTCCCGGCGCCTTCCTCGACTTCGCCTTCTTCCCCGGACGGGCCGACCGCGAGCTCCTCTCCGCCCGCGGCCTTCCCTGGTTCTACGGCCTCGCCTCGGGCAGGCCGCCCTCGGACTTCGACCTCGTCATGGTCTCCCTCTCCTTCAGCCTCGAGCTGGTCAACCTCCCCTACCTCTTCTCGACCGCCGGCATCCCCCTCCGCGCATCCGATCGCGGCGCGGCCCGGGAGGGCCCGGGAGGGAGGATCCCCATCTTCGTCCTCGGCGGCTCGGGAGCCGCGGCCGCGGGGGCCCTCGCCGGGCCCGGCGGCGCCAGCTTGGTCGAGGGGCTCTTCTTCGGCGAGGGCGAGGCCGGCGGCCCGGGCCGGGGCGCGATAGGCGAACTCGCCTCCATCCTCACCGAGCCCGGCGCTCCCGCCCCCGAGCGCCTCCTGCGCGCCGCCTCGATCGAGGGCTTCTGGCTTCCCGGCGGCGGAGGGCCGCGCCGCCGCGTCGCGCGGCCCCTCCCATCGCCCCTCCTGGCCTATCCGCCGCTCAACTCGCCCGAGGCCGCGACCGCGCGGCTCCAGATCACGGCGGGCTGCCCGGGCCTCTGCTCCTTCTGCCTCGAGGGCTGGGACCGCCGGCCCTACCGCGAGCGGCCCGTCGCCGAGCTCCTCGCGGCGGCGCGCGAGCTGCGCCGCTCCTCGGGGGCCGAGACCCTCGAGGTCTACAGCTTCAACTTCAATACCCACGCGCGGGTCTTCGAGCTCCTCTTCGAGCTGAACCGGATATTCCTCCGCGTCAGCTTCATGAGCCAGCGGGTCGACGGCATCTCGGGCACCCGCCTCCTCGCCCGGGCCGAGGCGGCTGCGGGCAAGCGCTCCTTCACCCTGGGCATCGAGGGCATATCGCGGCGGCTGCGGGCCTACTATCGCAAGGGCCTGGGCGATCGGGATATCGAGGGAGCCCTCGAGGCCCTCGTGACCCCGGGCACGCGGGAGCTCAAGCTCTTCTATATCGTCTCCGGCCTCGAGGATGAGGCCGACCTCGCCGAGTTCGCCTCCTTCGCCGCCTCCCTCGGGAAGCGCCGGGACGAGGCGGCCCCCGGCTTGCGGCTCCTTGCCTCGGCGGGCTACCTCGTCCGCCTACCCTCGACGCCCCTGCAGTTCGCCCCCCTGGCCATGGAGGAGGAGCCGCTGTCGCGCATCGCCTCCTCGATGGGCTCGGCCTGCGAGGCCGCCGGCGTCGAGTTCCGCCTCGCCGCCCACTTCGACGAGTACTGCGCCGACCAGCTGCTCTCCCTCGGCGACCCGGACCTCCTGCCCTGGCTCGAGTCGGTCCCCGCCGGCGCCCACCGCTACGACGGCTCCCTCTCCCGCGGGGCTTGGCCCTCCCTCGGCTCCTTCGCGCGGGCGAGGGGCATCCTCGGCCCCTGCTTCCTCGGCGAGAAGCCCCCCTCCTGGCGGCCGCCCATCGACTTCGGGGACGGCGAGGCCCTGCGCTCCCACTACGAGGAGGCCCGTCGCTTCGAGGACAGGCCGCCCTGCCTCGGGGCCGGCTGCTCGTCCTGCGGGGCCTGCGAGGATGCCGGGGACCGGGCCGCGATAGGCGGCCACGAGACCGAGCCCGCGGGAGGCCCCGCCTATATCGAGCGCCTAACGCGCCTCATGGCGGCCAAGGCCGCCTTCGCCTCCCTCCTCGTCGAGGTCGAGATCCCCTCCGCCCTGGCCGGCGCCTGCGCCGAGTACCGCTCCTCCTGGCTCCTCCGCCTCCTCTCCTCCGCCTCGCGCGGGGCCGAGTCCGCGGTCTTCCAGGCCCGCGAGGCCCTCTTCTCGGCAGCCCCCCTCAAGGCCCTGCTGCCGCCCTCCTTCACGGGGAAGTGCGTCTACGCCCTCTCGGGCCCCTCCCTCGAGCGGATCCGCGAGGCCGCCCTCGCCGCGGCCCTCCGCCCCATAGAGGCCCTGCCGGAGCCAGGAAGGCTGCGGATAGCCCTCGAGCTGCCGCCGCCCCTCGGCGAGGGGGCCCTCGGGGCCCTGCGCGGCTATCTCGCCGCGGAGCGGGTCTCCTGCATCGAGAGCCGCGCGGAGGACGGCCGCCTCCGGCTGCGCCCCTCTGCCAAGGACCTGCGCAAGCGCCTCCTCTTCGAGGCCCTCGTCTCCGCGGGGCCGCGCTTCTCCGCCTCCCTCGAGCTCGGGCCGAGGGCCAGCGTGCCGGACTGGCTCGGGAGGCTGGGGCCGCGGGCCAGAATGGCCGCCCGGATCGCCGTGCTCGGCTACGGCGTCTCGGGAACCTGAATCCGGCTACGGCCCTCGAGGCGGGCCGCGAAGAGCCGCTCGAGAGCGGCCGTCTCCTCGGCGAGGCGCGCGAGCCCGAGCCCTCCCGCCGCGGCCCGGAGCCGGCCGGCGCAGGAGGCGAAGCCCTCGGCGTAGCGGCGATGGGCGATCTTGCGCAGCCTCCCGAGGGCGAGGAGCTGGAGCCTGCGCTCGGCGCAGCCGGCCTCGAGGAGGGCGATGCAGGCCTCGCAGGCCGCGCGCTGGTCCTCGAGCAGGGCCGGCTCGAGGATCGAGGCGAGCTCCTCGCGCTCCGCCGTCGAAAGCCCCTCGCAGCGGGCCGCGGCCTCCTTCTCGAATACGAGGCGGCGGTACGTGGGCAGCTCGAGCCGCATCGAGGCGAGGCGGAGGCGCAGTAGGCCCTCCTCGGGCCCGGCCTCGCCGAGCTCGCGCAGGCGAGCTGGATCGAGGGTCGAGGCGAGGGCCCGGGCGAGCCTGATCCCCGCGGCCAGGCCAGCGAGCTCGGCGCGCCGCGCGGCATCGGCCTCGAGCCCGCCCTTCCCCCGCCTCCCCTCCTGCCTCCGCGCGATGAAGAGGAGCTCGCGGTTGCGCACCCGCCTCGCCGCGCTCTGCCGCCCTCCCCGGTACTGCACGTAGTCCACCGAGCGCAGCTCGACCTCGGCTCCCTCCGCCAGGAGGTCGTAGAGCTCCTCCGGGGGTACCAGGGCCTCGCTGTTGTAGGAAAGGAGGACGAAGCGCGCGTCGACGGAGCCTAGGAGCTCGCGGAAGGCCGCCCCGGCCGTGCGCCGCGAGCAGAAGGCCGAGCGGCTCTCGCGCCATGAAGCCGGTATGCCCGCCTTATGGAGGAGCTCCCCCCCCGGCCCCCGGTCCTCGCTCACGGGGGCGCGGTCCCAGCGGGCGATGGTGTTGAGGAGGTGGTAGTTCGAGCCGTACTGGTGCTGGTTGTAGGGAGGATCGAGGTAGCAGAGGTCCGCGCTCCTCCCGGCGCAGAAGGCCGCCGCGTCGCCGCGCCCCACCTCCGAGGCAGGGCCCTGCCAGAGGAGGGGTGGCTCGAGCTCCATGGCGGAGAGGATCCGCCCCAGGGCGTCCCTCCCGTGGCCGCCGAAGCCCTTGTGGCAAGCCTTGAAAAGGCCCGAGGTATTCGCGTGGGTCGCGGCCTCGTAGACGAGCGGGCCGAGGAGGAGGTCCCGCTCCGCCGCCGCGGCGCCTTCCCGGCCCGGAGGCCGCAGGGCATCCACATAAGATCGCGCCCGATCGAGGAAGAGGGCGTTCTCCCGCGTGAAGAAAAGCCGCTCGCGCCTGAAGTCGGCCCGCGCCGTATCGGCGGGGGCGTAGTGCCGCGCGAGGTAGGGCTCGATGGCCATCCCCGGAGGCTCCTCGTCCTCCCGCTGGGGATGGAAACGGTTGACGCGCCGCAGTACCTCGCTCAGCCCCCCCTCGTCCCGGAAGAGGGAAGGAAGCTCGTCGGCCGAGACGCCGAGCCAGCAGGCGTTCACCGCCCGGGAGTACTCCTCCGCGTCGCTCGCCATGACCCGCCAGCCCATCGAGCGCGCCAGGCGCGAGACCGAGCCGGAGCCGGCGAAGGGATCGAGGAAGCTTGCTATGGGAGCGCGCGCGTCGAGCTCGCCGAAGGCCGCGCGGAGGTAGGGAAGGAGGGCTCGCTTGTTGCCGATATAGGCTATGAGCCTCGTCGATGCGTAGGCGGGGATACCGGAAGCCGCGCTCTCCCCGCCTGCCCGCTCAGGGCTCATACCGCGCCATGCTCTCCGGGGTCTCGAAGACCTCCACGGCGGAGAGGGGAGCCTCCGGGATGAGCTCCTTGAGGCGGCGGAAGACGAGCTCGGCGATGCGCTCGGCGCTGGGGTCGCCTTGGAACTCGGGCAGGTCGTTCAGGAGGGAGTGGTCGAGGGCGGCGAGAACGGCGCGCAACGCGCCCTTGAGGGCGCCGAAATCGAGGAGCATGCCCCCCTCGCCGAGGGAGGGTCCCCGCGCCCAGGCGCGGACCCGGTAGTTGTGGCCGTGGAGCCGCTCGCACTTGCCCTCGTAGTGCGTAAGGAAATGGGCCGCCGCGAAATCGGCCTCGACGCGAACGGAGTACATGCTGTCCTGCTCCCGGGAAGGCATTGTACGATGCGGAGGATTTTATTGAAAGGGCCGGATTAAGGGTGTATAGTTGTAATTGCTAAAGGAAAAAGGAGGAAAACCGCCATGAGAAAGGCGATATTGGCCCTGCTCGCAATCCTCGTCCTCGCCTCGCCCCTGGCCGCCCAGCTCAGGGTCGATGTCGGCATCGAGAAACCCCTCTCCCTCGGGGCGACCAACTCCGAAGAGGCGGAAGATGATTTCGACGATGCCTCCGAGTTCGTCCGAGAGCAGCTCTGGCTCTTCTTCCCGACGGTCAGCGCCTATTACGAATGGGACCTCGCGGTCGTCAAGCTCGCGGCCGGAGTCAGGGCCTATTCCTTCATCGTCGTCGGCGCCCTCTGGCCCAACCTCCTCGCCGAGCTCAACTTCGGCCCCTTGTACGTCGACGCCCAGCTCGGCGGCCTCCTGTTCGGCTACTACGCGCTGAACACGGGCGGCCTCGACGCCGGCAAGGTCCTCATCCCCGACATCTCCGTCTGGCTCGGCCTGGGCAAGACCAGGAGCTTCCGCATCGGAGCGGGCTTCATGGGCCTGTATATCCCGGTCCTCGTCGAAGAGGCGGACATCATCCCCTACATGGGCTACATCGGCGCCAAGTTCTCGCTCAAGCCCTGAGCGGGGGGAAGGCGCGCGCGGGGGAGCCTCGGGCTCCCCCTTTTCGTTTTTCCGCCCCCGGTGCTATTGTTCCAGCCATGCCCAGGATGCTATCCGAGCTTGCGGCGGGGATATCCTGCCTCGACCGGCGCGGCCCGGCCGAGGCCGAGATCGCCGGCCTCGCCTACGACTCCCGCGCCGTAGGGCCGGGCTTCCTCTTCTTCGCCCTCCCCGGCCTCCACTCCGACGGCCAGAGCTTCATCGGGGCGGCCGTCCAGACCGGGGCCGCCGCCGTGGTCCATCGCGACGAGCTGCCCTCCTACGCGCCGGGCGTAGCCTACCTCCGCGTGGCAGATCCCCGCTTCGCCATGTCGCCCATCGCGGCCGAGTTCTACGGCCGGCCCTCCCGGAGCCTCGGCGTCATCGGCGTGACCGGCACCGAGGGCAAGAGCACCACCGTCTACCTGATCTACCAGCTGTTGAACCTCGCCGGCCGCAAGGCGGGCTTCTTCTCCACGGTCATGTCGGATACGGGCTCGGGGGAGCGGCCGAATCCCGAGCACCAGACCACCCCCGAGGCCACGGCCGTCCAGCGCATGCTCGCCGAGATGCGCGACTCCGGCTGCGAGTTCGCGGTGGTCGAATCCTCCTCCCACGGCCTCTCCCCCCGGACGAACCGCCTGGGCGACGTGGCCTTCGACGCGGGCGTCTTCATGAACGTGACGAGCGAGCACCTCGAGTTCCACGGCAGCTGGGAGCGGTACCGGGACGACAAGGCCAACCTCTTCCGCGCCCTGGACAAGGCAAGCCACGCGAAGACGATAGGCGGCCTCAGCCGCGAGCTGCCCGCCTTCGGCGTGGCCTGCCTCGACGACGATTCGGCGCCCTATTTCGCCGCGGCCACCTCCAAGCCCACCTTCTTCTTCTCGTCGAAGGGACGTACCCCTCCCTCGGGCCCTCCCGGCTTCCTCGCGACGGGGATCCGGAGCGACGAGCGGGGCGCCACCTTCTCCATCGAGTCGGGAGGCGAGCGCGCCGAGGCCCGCATCGAGCTCCCGGGCGCCTTCAACGTCGACAACGCCCTGGCCGCCCTCGCCGCGGCTTCCGGCATAACGGGCGTCCCGTGGAAGGACTTCCTCCCCCTCCTCCCGAAGCTCAAGCCCGTGCGGGGCCGCATGACGCGCATCGATCGCGGGCAGAGCTTCGAGCTCCTCGTCGACTACGCCCATACGCCATCCTCGTTCCTGACGGTCTTCCCCCCCCTGCGCGAGCGCGTCACGGGCAAGATGATCTGCGTCTTCGGCTCCGGCGGCGAGCGCGACACCGAGAAGCGGCCCCGGCAGGGACGCATAGCGGCGGACTGGTTCGATGTGGTCATCCTCGCCGACGAGGATCCCCGCGGCGAGGACCCGGCCGAGCTCCTCGAGCAGATAGCCGCGGGCTGCCCAGAGCTCCCGCGCGGGGAGCGGCTCTTCATCATCCCGGACCGCCCGAGCGCCATCCGCAAAGCCTTCTCGCTCGCGGGCAAAGGAGACCTCGTCGCCCTCCTGGGCAAGGGCCACGAGAACTCGATCATCTACAAGGACGGGCCGATACCCTACGACGAGATAGGCGAAGCAGAGAAAGCCCTCGCCGAGCTGGGGTACAGGTAAGCCAACGAGAGAAAGAGAAGAATAAACGCGGAGGTCGCAGAGGTCGCAGAGGAAAAAGGAAGATGAGGAATATTGAGGAGAGGGCTGGAAATCCTCGCATCCTACTATCACTAACTCTGCGTACTCCGCGCCCTCTGCGTTAATTTTTCCTTTCCTCTCTATTTCATGCATATCGGAAGCGAGGCCTGCGTATGAAGAAGGTAGTCATCCTCTACGGCGGCAAGTCGGGCGAGCACGAGGTCTCCCTCCGCTCGGCAGCGAGCATCCTGCGCCATCTCGACCGGCGCAGCTTCGCGCCGACGCTGGTCGGCATCGCCAAGGACGGGACCTGGCTGCTCCAAGGCGGGGAAGTCGACGCCGAGGCCCTCCGGGGTGACGCGCCCCTATCGCTCGGGGCCGGCCCGCGGGTCTTCGCGGCGCCGGGCGCCGGCCTCGTCGTGGAGGTCGCCGGCGCAATCGAGAGCCTGGACTGCGACCTCGTCTTCCCGGTCCTCCACGGCAGCTTCGGCGAGGACGGCACGGTTCAAGGACTCCTCGAGGTGGCGGGCCTGCCCTACGTCGGCGCTCCGGTCCTCGGCTCGGCCCTCGGCATGGACAAGGAGAAGGCCAAGGAGCTCTGGCTCCGCGCGGGCCTCCCCGTCCTCCCCTACCTCGTGGTCCGAACCGCCGACCTCGCCCTTCCCGGGGCGGCGGAGTCCCTCGAGACGAAGGTCGGCGGCAGCCTCGGCTGGCCGGCCTTTGTCAAGCCCGTCTGCGCTGGCTCTTCCGTCGGCGCATCGAAGGTATCGCGGGCCCAGGAGCTCCTTCCCGCCCTCCGCGAGGCCCTCGCCTGGGACGAGAAGGCCATGGTCGAGCCCTTCGTCGAGGCTCGGGAGATCGAATGCGCCGTCCTGGGCAACGCCGCTCCGGTCGCCTACGTCCCCGGGGAGATCGCGCCGACCCACGAGTTCTACGACTACGAAGCCAAGTACCTGGATCCGGACGGCGCCAGGCTCGAGATCCCCGCGAGGATCGGCGCCGAGCAGTCCGCGCGGATACGCTCCATCGCGATCGCGGCCTACGCCGCCTGCGAGCTCGCGGGCATGGCCCGCGTCGATTTCTTCCTCGACAAGCGCTCCGGGGAGATCTACCTCAACGAAGTGAATACCATACCCGGATTCACCTCGATCTCGATGTACCCGCGCATGTGCGAGGCAGGCGGCCTCCCGTACTCCGAGCTCATCACCCGGCTCGCCGAGCTCGCTCTCGAGCGGCACCAGAGGCGGAGCTCGATTCGCTTCTCGCGGTAGGGGGAAGGCCCCGAGGCTCCTCGGCCTCGGGGCCTCAGCTCGGCCTCGCCGCCGGGACCGCCTTAGTCATAACTATGCATCCCCGCGCTTCCTAGCGAGGCTCTTTGGGGCCTTTCCGCATAATCATGCGACATGGCCTCATATTTATCTATAACATAGACACTTACACCGAGACACTGGCGCGGCACCAGGAAGGGTGCTATACTGGCCCAACTCCGGCATAGGGCCCGGCCTCGGAGCCGGGCCAGCCGCCGAGACAGGAGGTCATTCTTATGAAATCCCAGGACTACATCGCCCTGGACGAGAAGTACGGAGCCCATAATTACCATCCCCTGCCCGTCGTCATCTCCTGGGCCGAGGGCTGCCGGGTCAAGGACCCCGAGGGCAAGACCTACTACGATTTCCTCTCGGCCTACTCGGCCGTCAATCAGGGGCACCGCCACCCCAAGATACTCAAGGCCGTGCGCGACCAGCTCGACCAGGTCACCCTGACCAGCCGCGCCTTCCACAACGACAAGATGGGCCCCTTCCTCAAGAAGCTCTGCGAGTTCACCGGCTACGAGATGGCCCTCCCCATGAACACCGGCGCCGAGGCGGTCGAGACCGCCCTCAAGTGCGCCCGCCGCTGGGGCGCCGAAGTCAAGGGCGTCGAGAACGGCAAGCAGGAGATCATCTGCGTCGAGGAGAATTTCCACGGCCGCACCATCGCGGTTATCTCCATGTCCAACGATCCAGAGTCCTACGTTAACTACGGCCCCTACGTACCCGGCTTCAAGCGGGTTCCCTACAACGACGCCGAGTCCATCGAGAAGGCCTTCACGACGAACACGGTCGCCGTCATCATCGAGCCCATCCAGGGCGAGGCCGGCGTCTTCGTGCCCAAGGAAGGCTACCTCAAGGCCGTCCGCGAGATCTGCACCAAGCACAAGGCCCTCTTCATCTGCGACGAGATCCAGACCGGCTTCTGCCGGACCGGCAAGCGCTTCGCCTGGCAGCACGAGGGCGCGCGGCCCGACATCATGTGCCTCGGCAAGGCCCTGGGCGGCGGCATCATGCCGATATCGGCCATCGTCGCCGACCACGATGTAATGAAGGTCTTCACCCCCGGCACCCACGGCTCGACCTTCGGGGGCAACCCCCTCGCCGCGGCGGTCGGCATCGCCGCCCTCGAGGTCCTCGAGGAGGGCAAGCTCGAGGACAACGCGGAGGCGCTCGGGAAGCTCTTCCGCGCCGAGATCGGCAAGGTTTCCTGCCCCAAGATCAAGCAGGTCAGGGGCAAGGGCCTGCTCAACGCCGTCGTCTTCGAGAAGGGCTTCGAGGCCTGGAACGTCTGCCTCGCGTTGCGCGACGCCGGGCTCCTCGCCAAGCAGACCCACGGCAACATCATCCGCTTCGCCCCTCCCCTCGTCATCAGCGAGAAGGAGCTCAGGGAAGCGATCGCCATCATCAAGGGCGTGTTTGAGAAGATTAAGTAGGATCCTTTCACAGGAACCGATCACGGAGGCGCGGAGAGCGGAGGGATGCGAGAAGGAGCCATGAAGCCCTTCCCCCGCTCCGCGCCTCTGCGGTTTGGCTCCTCGATCTCGATGAGCTCCCCCGCGCTATCGGCGATACGGCCGCCTCGCTCGCGTAGCCCTTTCACCTTCGAATGGGCAGGAGCATCGAGAAGATCGAGCCTCCGCCCGGGCGTGGGCGGTATTCGAGGGCGCCTCCGGCCGCTTCGGCCACGCGCCGGGCGAGGGCGAGGCCGATGCCGGAGCCCTTTTCCTTGGTAGTGAAGAAAGGCTCGAAGAGGCGTCCGACCAGCTCGGGCGGCACGCCCGGTCCTCGATCGGCCACGGAGATCTCCCACTGGCGGCCCCGGGCGGCCAAGGAGAGGAGGGAAGGATTCCCGCCTCCGGCCTCGCGGGCGTTCATGACGAGGTTATCGAGGGCCAGGGAGAGGCGCTCGGGATCGATCTTCGCGAGCGCCCCGGCTGCGACCTCGCCGAGGTCGAGCCAAGGCCCCTCCTCGCTCCCGGAGTAGCGATCCGCGTAGTCGCCGAGCCAGGCCCCGAGCTCGAGCTCGCGCGGCTCGCCCTCCCCTCCCTTGAGGAACTCCCGGATGCGATCGGCGAGGCCGGCCAGGCGCTCGACCTCGTCGTCGATGGCCGCGCCCTTCTCGGCCGCTTTCGCCGCCGCGCTCTCGGGGTCGAGGCGCCGGAGCGAGGCTGCCTGCACGCGGATGATGCCCAGGGGATTCTTGATCTCGTGCACTAAGGTCCGCGCCGCCTCGCCGAGCTGGACGAGCTCGCGGTTCTGGCGGTCTCGCTCGGCCAGCTCCGCGTTGCGGTGGTTGAGGGCGAGGAAGAGGAGGTAGAGCCCGGCGAGGGCGAGGCTGGCGGCCGAGGCCCCGCCGTAGAGGAGGGCTTGCCCGCGGTTGAAGCCTGCCAGCCCGTACTCGATCCATAAGCTGCGCGGCTGCGCCGCCGGATCGAAGTCCTGGCCCGGGGCCGCCATGCCCCCGCCCGCTCGATTCCGGCCGGGACCCTCGCCCGGCATCATGCCCGGCATTCGCCCCATGCCCTGCATTCCCGGGCCGAGGGAGCGGGCGAGGACGAAGGAATCGCCCCGCGCCTCGAAGAAATCGCGGGAGTAGGGCCTGCGCGGATCGAAGGACTCGGGGGCGCTTCCCCTCCGGACGAGGGCCAGGCCGTCGCTCCGGTAGAGGCCGAAGCCGATCACCCGCTCGTCAGAGAATAGAAGGTTCGGCGATTCCCTATAGGCGTCGAGGAGGGCGGCCGAGGCGCGGAAGGACTCGTACTCGAGGTAGAGCCTGCGCGTCTCCCGCTCGCGGAGCACCGTGGCCCAGATGAGGAAGGCGACGGCGGCGAAGGCGAGGCCGGTAACGAGGGCCAGGAGGGAGCCGCGGCCGCGGGTTTTCTTCACGCCGCTACTCTACCCGCTCCGCGACGGCGAGGCAAGCGAACGGGGAGCGCGGGCGACCTTCCCCCGGTCCCGATTGCGCGCCGGCCTTCGCGGGGATAGAGTAAGGCGATGTCCGACGCAACCGCCCGCAGGCTCTTCGCCGAGGCCCTGAAGGCCGGCTCTGGGCGGGATTACCAGAAAGCCTCCCAGCTCCTCACGGCCGTCCTCGCCCTCACCGATTCCATGCCCGAGGCCCTCCTCTTCCTCGGCCGCTCTCGCTACGCCCTCGGCGAGCGCGGGCCGGCGATAGACGCCTTCCGGCGCTACCTCAGGGCGGGGGGCGATCCCGCGTCGGGCTTCTTCTTCTTGGGCCGAGCCTACCTCGCGGGCGGCCGCTTCGAGGCCGCCGTAGCCTGCCTCCGCCGCAGCGCCCGCGCAGACCCGGCCAAGCCCCATGCCTGGGCCTTGCTCGGCGCCGCCCTCCTCAAGCTCCGCAGGACCAAGGCGGCGATGGATTGCCTCGAGCGAGCCGTCAACCTCGCCCCTTCGGACGGGCGCGTCTACCGCGGCTACCTCAACGCTGCCTTCGCCCGCGGGGCCCGCCTCCTCTCCCAGGGCGAGGCCGACATGGCCCGGCAGCTCCTCGGCTTCGCCATCGACAACGGGCTCGACGGCATCGGCCCGCGGCTCTGGCGCGCCAAGGCCTACCGCGAGCTCGGCCGCTTCCGCGAGGCCCTCGCGGATTGCGACCGCGCCCTCGCTTCCTCGCCCGGCGACGGCTCCATCCGCTGGTTGCGCGCCGGCCTCCTCCTCGCCTCCGGCCGCCAGGCGGAAGCGGCCGCCGAATTCGAGGAGCTCCGCGCCCTCGACCCGAGCCTCCCCTCCCTGCCCGGCGACGATCGCTCCCTCGCCCGCCTCCGCGTCTCGAAGGCCTTCCGCGAGGAGCGCTGGCGCGAGGCCGCCCAGGCGGCCATCGCCCTGCTCCGCGCCGAGCCCGCCGACGCCCCCCTGCGCGCCATGGCGGCCGAGAGCCTGCGCGCCCTCGGCGAGGTCGAGCGGGCAAAGAACCACTGGCAAAGGGCCGTGGAAGCCGATCCGGGATCCTTCGAGCTCCGCCTCGGCCTCGCCCTCGCCCTCTGGGACGGCGGCGACTACGCGGAGGCCCTCCGCGCGGTCGAACGGGCTCGCCGCCTCGGGGCGCCCGCTACGGAGGCCGACTACTACGCCGCCCTCTGCCGCGCCCGGCTCGGCGAGGATCCCGCGACCCTCCTCCCCCTCCTCCAGTCCCTCATCCGCTCACGCACCGCGCAGACGGGGGAAGCCGATCCCCGGCTCATGTTCGCCCTCGGGGAGGCCCTGTACCGCTCGGGCAGGCCCGACCTCGCCGCGGGCTGGTTCGACAAGGTCCTCGCCCTCTCTCCCGAGCACGAGCTCTCCCTCCTGTATCGCATATCCTCCGCCGAGTCCCTGGGCGACGGTCCCGGCCTCGCGGCCGCCTACGAGGCCTACCTCTCCCGCTATCCCGACAACGCCAAGCTCAGGCGCGAGCTCGTCAACCTCCTTATCTCCCGCGCCGACTGGCCCACTGCCTGCGCCCAGCTCGAGGCCGGCCTGGCCTACGCGGAGCCGGGCTCGGGCTCGCGCCGCCTCCTCGCGGCCTGCTACCGCAACGCCGGCCGCTACCGCGAGGCCGCCATCGCCTATCGCGACCTCTTGCGCGCCGACCCGAGCTCGGGCGAGCTCCTCGTCGGCCTGGCCTACAGCCTGGACAAGGCGGGCGAGTCGGCCTTCGCCCTCGCCCTCCTCGAGAAGGCCCCCGCCGCCGCCAAGGCCGGCGCCGCGCCCTGGCAGCTCCAGGGCCGCATCGCGGCCCGGCTCGGCCGCAAGGAAGCCGCCCTCGACGCGCTGCGCCGGGCCGCCGAGATCGATCCGGACAACGAGCGCTGCTGGCGCGGCCTCGCCTCGCTCTACGAGTCCTCCGGCCTCGCGGGCCTCGCGGCCAACTGCCTCGAGCGGGCCGACGCCCTCGCCGCGGCCAAGGCCGGGGTCCGCGCGGCCCCGCGCGCCGCGCCGGGGCGCGGGGGCCTCGTCGACGAGGCCTCCCGGGCTCCGAGGAGCCGCCCGGCCCCGAGATCCCGCGGTCGTTGACCTTTCGGCCCAGGATGCTATACTTGCCACTGGAGGAAAACACATGCCGGTAAAAGCGATGGACCTGTTCGACGCCTATTCCAAGAACGCGTTGCCCAAGGACCATGGATATATCGTCTCGTCCTTCTTCGCCGCCAACACGGCGTATTCCCGCTACGAGGTCGTCTCCTACAACAACGTCAAGTCGATCTACCCCAACGAGGACGGCCTCACCTTCCAGACCGACGGCAAGAAGCTCTTCATCCTCATCGAGCCCTCCAACTACCCGAACAAGGGCAACGAGCCCTTCCTCCGCTCCTCGGCCGAGAAGATCCCCCTGCGCTTCAGCGAGCTGGAGCTCCATACCTGCAAGAACCAGACCCGCATCTACTGGGGCAAGGACTCCGTCGTCTCCTACGGCTCCTTCACCATCATGCGGCCCGCGGGCGTCAACTTCTCCTTCTGCTTCTACCTCCTGCCCGACATGTACCAGTCCCTCCAGCTCTTCTTCGAGAAGACCTTCAACAAGGAGGCGGGCGTGCCCCTGGCCGACTCCAAGAAGGTCTCCGCCGCCGTGGCCGAAAAGATCAAGACGAGCATGGCCTGGGATTTCAAGACCGAGTAGCTTCCCGCCTCCCTATCCCTCCTCGCGCCTCGGCTCGCCGCCGGGGCGCGTTCGTTTTGCGCGTGAATGAAGCTTGATCGCCTCCTCGAACCGTGTTACAGTATCGGAAACAGCATCTCGCGGAGCGAAATTCACCCCGCCACAATCCTTACCCTCACCTGCCGCGTTGCGCGGCAGCAGCGCTCGGAGTCGCAGGAGCTATGCAAGAGATACGCTTTCACGGTCGCGGCGGCCAGGGCACGGTGCTCGCTTCCATCGCCCTGGCGAAGGCCTTCTTCAGCGCGGGCTACTGGGTCCAGACCTTCCCCGTCTTCGGCTCGGAGCGCCGCGGGGCCCCGGTCGAGGCCTACCTGCGCCTCGACCGCGAGAAGATCCGGCTGCGCAGCAACGTCTACGAGCCGGACTTCGTCGTCGTCCAGGACGCTCGCCTCCTCGAGCTCGTCGACGTGACGAAGGGCCTGAAGAAGGGGGGCTGGCTCCTCGTCAACTCGCCCTCCCCCCTCGACGCGCCCTCGTTGGCCGGCTTCCGCCTCGCCTACGTCGACGCCTCGGGCATAGCGCGCGAGCGCGGCCTGGGCAACCGCGGCCAGCCCATCACCAACACCGCCATGATGGGCGCCTTCGCCAAGGTCATGGGCTCGCCGGACATCGAGACCCTGGCTACGGCTATCGAGGAGGAGATGCCCGCGAAGAAGGCCGAGAACGCCGCGGCCGCGCGCGAGGCCTACGAGCGGGTCCGCGCGCCCGGCCTCGCCGTCCCGGCCCCCGCCGCCCTCGGAGGCGCGTCATGAGCGGCCTCCGTTCCGCGAGGGTCTCCCTCCTCCTGCCCCGCTCCCACAGCCTCACCGACGCCAATAAGACCGGCTCCTGGAGCTTCATCCAGCCCCGCTACGGCGACAAGACGGCGCCCTGCGGCGAGGCCTGCCCCTGCGCGGAAGACATACCCCGCCTTGAGTCCCTCGCCGCCCGGGGCCTCTACGCCGAGGCTCTCCGCGCCGTCCTCGAGGAGAATCCCTTCCCCGCGACCTGCGGCCGCGTCTGCTTCCATCCCTGCGAGGCCCGCTGCAACCGCGCCGAGCTGGACGGGGCGGTTGCGATCAACGCCCTCGAGCGCTTCCTCTCCGACGCCGCCCGCGATGCGGAAGCCCCGAGCCTCGCCGGATCCGGCGCCTCGGGCTCGGGGGCGGGCAAGCGGGTCGCCGTCCTCGGCGGCGGCCCCGCGGGCCTGTCGGCCGCCTACTTCCTCGCCCGCCTCGGCTTCTCCTGCGAGCTCCTGGAGGCCGCGCCCGAGCTCGGGGGCCTCTTGCGCTACGGCATCCCCGCCTACCGCCTCCCTCCCGAGGCGCTCGACCGGGATATCGAGCGCATAACGCGCCTAGGGATCGCGGCCAGGACCGGCGCCCGCGTCGACGCATCCTTCCTCGCCCGCGAGGCCGCGGGCTACGACGCGGTCGTCGTCGCCTGCGGCAAGTCCCGCCCCGAGCGCCTCGCCCTGCCCGGCGCCGAGCTGGCCGGGGACGCCCTGGCCTTCCTCGCCGCCGCGCGGGCGGATTCCGCGCCCTCCCTTGCCGGCAAGCGCGTCGCCGTGATCGGGGGCGGCAACGGGGCGGTCGACGCGGCGCGCACGGCGCTCCGCCTCGGCGCCTCGGCGACCATCCTCTACCGCCGCCGCCGCGAGGACATGCCCGCCTTCGCCGACGAGCTCCGCGGGGCCCTGGACGAGGGAGTCTCCCTGCGCGAGCTCCGCGCCCCCGCCTCCCTCGCCCGCCGCGGCGACGGCTCCATCCTCCTCGCGGCCGAGCCGATGCGCCTCGCCGGGATCGGCCCGGACGGGCGCGGCCGCGTCGAGAGGACGGGCTCGCCCGCCGAGGAGCTGGCCTTCGACGCGGTCTACGCTGCGATAGGCGCCGCGCCCGACGAGGCCTGGGCCATCCCCGCATCTTCCCTCAAGCTCGGCCGCTGCGCGATCGACCTCGCCGGCAGCCCTCCCCGCGCCTACCTGGGCGACCTGGCCTCCGCCTCCCTGCCCGCCTTGGCGGAGAGCGTCGCGGACGCGATCGGCTCGGGCAAGGAAGCCGCCATAGCCCTCGACGCCCTCTTCTCCAAGGGCCCCGGCCGGGTCGAGGCGGAGGTCGAGCGCTCGAGGGTCGGCGGCGGCCCCTCGGTCTCCCTGGGGGCATATCTCGGCGGCGAGCGGGGGCGCCGCTCCCGCCGCGTCGTCGCCTACGCCGACCTGAATCCGGACTACCTCGAGCGCCGCGAGCGGGAGCTCGGCCCCGAGCTCAGCCCCGCCGAAGCCGCGCGCGGCTTCGCCGAGCTCCGCGCTCCCCTGAGCCCGAGCTCGGCGATAGCCCAGGCCGAGCGCTGCTTCAGCTGCGGCCTGTGCAACGACTGCGACAATTGCCGCACCTACTGCCCCGAGGTCGCCGTCCGGCTGAGCGGCGGCAGGCGCGCCGTCGATACCGACTACTGCAAGGGCTGCGGGATCTGCGTCACCGAATGCCCGCGCTCGGCGATGAGCATGGAGGAGCCCGTATCATGATGCGCGTCCTCGAAGGAAGCCAGGCGGTCGCCGAGGCGGCCAGGCTGGCCAGGGTCAAGGTCGTCTCGGCCTACCCCATCACCCCCCAGACCCACATCGTCGAGGAGCTCGCCAAGTTCTGCTCCGACGGCAGCCTCGACGGCCGCTTCATCTGCGTCGAGAGCGAGCACTCGGCCATGGCCTCGGTGATCGGGGCCGCCTCGGGGGGGGTGCGGACCTTCACCGCCAGCTCCTCGCACGGCCTGGCCCTCATGCACGAGATGCTCCACTGGGCCTCGGCCGCGCGGCTGCCTATCGTCATGGCCGAGGTGAACCGCGCCCTCGGCCCCGGCTGGAACCTCTGGATGGACCAGACCGACAGCCTGGCCCAGCGCGACACGGGCTGGATCCAGCTGTACTGCGAGGACGGCCAGGAGGCCCTCGACTCGACCTTGCAGGCATATAGGCTCGCCGAGCTCGTGAACCTCCCCGTCATGGTGGTCCTCGACGCCTTCTTCCTCTCCCATACCTACGAGCCGGTGGACGAGCCCTCGCAGGAGGAGGTCGACCGCTTCCTCCCTCCCTTCGAGCCCAAGTTCCGGCTCGACGTCGCCGATCCCTACGTCCTCGGCGAGGTGGCCCCGCCCTACATCTACATGGAGATGCGGCGCAGCATCCAGTCCGCGATGGAATCGGCACTGTGCCTCCTCCCCGAGGTCGAGGAGGAGTTCGCCGGGATATTCGGCCGCCGCCATGGCCTGGTCGACGCGTATCGCTGCGAGGACGCCGAGATAGTGCTCGCGATGGCCGGCACCGCCGCGAGCACCGCGCGGATACTCGTGGACGAGCTCCGCGCCGCCGGCCGGAGGGTCGGGCTCCTCCGCATCCGCCTCTTCCGCCCCTTCCCCGCCCAGGCGATCCGGGCGGCCCTGGGACCCGCACGGAAGCTGGCCGTGCTCGACCGCAACTGCTCCTTCGGCGCGGGGGGCATCTTCGCCCAGGAGATCCGCGCCGCCCTCTGCGGCCATGCGGGGCCCGCGGTCTACAGCTACGTCGCGGGCCTCGGGGGCCGCGACATCACCGTCGAAAGCCTCCGCGGGGTCTACGAGGCCACGCGCGACCGGCCCGAGCCCCCGACCGAGAGCGTTTGGGTGGGCCTCCGCGAGGAGATCCTATGCGAATGACCGAGCGAGCCGGAGAGATCCGGGAGTACCTCAGCCCCGGCCACGTCGGCTGCCCCGGCTGCGGGGCCACCATCGCCATGAAGCTCGCCCTGCGGGCCCTCGGCGAGAGGACCGTCGTCGTCACGCCCGCGAGCTGCTGGGCCATCATGGTGGGAGCCTATCCCCAGAGCTCCCTCAAGGTGCCCGTGCTCCAGACCGGCTTCGCCACCACGGGCGCCGCCGCCTCCGGCCTGCGCGCAGCCCTCGACCTCCGCGGGGAGCGCGAGACCACCGTCATGGGCTGGGCCGGGGACGGGGGCACCTTCGACATCGGCTTCCAGGCCCTCTCCGCCGCCGCCGAGCGGGGCGAGGACTTCATCTACGTCTGCTACGACAACGAGGCCTACATGAACACGGGGGTCCAGCGCTCCTCCTCGACGCCCTGGGGAGCCCGGACCATGACGACGCCCGGTGACAAGTGGAAGCGCCAGCAGAAGAAGAACATCATGGAGGTCATGGCGGCGCACCGCGTCCCCTACGCGGCCACGGCGAGCATCGCCTATCCCGAGGACCTCGAGCGCAAGTTCCGCAAGGCGGCCTCGATCCGCTCGGGCCTGCGCTTCATCCACCTCTTCTCGAGCTGCCCGACTGGCTGGGGCTTCGCGCCGGACAAGAGCGTCAAGGTCGCCAGGCTCGCGGTGAGGAGCCGGTTCTTCCCCCTGTACGAGGTGGAGGACGGGACGCGGTACGCGATCAACGAGTCCGGGGAGCTCCCCGTGGCCGACTATATCGGCGGGCAGAACCGCTTCAAGCACCTCGGGAGCGAGGAGATCGCCCTGATCCAGGCCCGGGTCGACGAGGAGTGGGAAAGGCTCAAGGCCAAGGCCGCGGCCTCGCCGATCGGGCAGTAGCGGCGCTTGACCGGTCCCGAAGCAAATCGACTGGGAAGGATAAAAACGCAGAGGACGCGGAGGAGCGCAGAGGGAAGAGGATGAGCGCACGTAGCGATCATTTTTACTAGCCTCCCATCCTTCGCGTATATGCTTCCCTCCCCCCCCTTTCATCCTCTCTGCGTCCTCTGCGCCCTCTGCGTTTCATCTTGTCATCACCTGTTGCCGCCCAAGAAAAAGGCCGCCCCGGTTTCCCGGGACGGCCATTGCTGCGTTTGGCGACGAGGCTTACTTCTTCTCGCCCTTCCTCTTCTCGATCTCCGCCTGGGCCACCGCCGTGATGGACAGGGGCACCTGGTAGGGCGAGCAGGACACGTAGTCGAGCCCGGCCGCCATGCAGAAGCGGATGTTGTCCGGGTTCGCCCCGTGCTCCCCGCACAGGCCGCAGGCGAGGCCGGGCCTCGTGAGGTGGCCGCGCTTGGTGGCCAGGGACACGAGGTCCTTGACCGGGTCGGTGAGGAGGGAGAATGGGTTGCCCTGGATGAGGTCGTACTGCGAGTAGTCGGGCATGAAGGTGTTGAAGTCGTCGCGGCTGATGCCCAGGGTCGTCTGCGTCAGGTCGTTCGTCCCGAAGGAGAAGAACTCGCTGTAGCGGGCGAGCTCGCCGGCGCCGAGGGCGGCCGCGGGCAGCTCCACCATGGTGCCCACCTTGAAGGGGATGGGCTTCGCCTTCAGCTCGGCGCGGACCTCCTCCTCGATCTCGAAGAGCCCCTTGTAGACCTTGCCCTCGATCTTCTTGCCGAAGACGATGAGCTTGAGCTCGGCGGCGTTCATCACGATGGGGATCATGATCTCGGGCCGGACGTCGACCTTCTCGGCCGCCAGCTTGTAGACGGCCTCGAAGATGGCCCGGACCTGCATCTCGTAGATCTCGGGATAGCTCACGCCGAGGCGGCAGCCGCGGTGGCCGAGCATCGGGTTCTCCTCGGCGAGGCTGTCGCAGCGGGCCTGGATGTCCGCGCGGTTGAGCTTCTTGGCCGACTTGGCCTTCGCCAGGTGGGCGAGGAAGGCCTCCATCTCGGCCGCGTTGTGCGGCAGGAACTCGTGCAGGGGAGGATCGAGGAGGCGTATCGTCACCTCCTTGCCGGCCATGGTCTTGAACAGGCCGTAGAAGTCCTCGCGCTGCATGGGCTTGAGCTTGTCGAGGGCCTTCTTGCGGTCCTCCACGGTCTCCGCGACGATCATCTCGCGGAACTGGTTGATGCGCTTCTCGTTGAAGAACATGTGCTCGGTGCGCACGAGGCCGATGCCCTCGGCGCCGAAGAGGAGGGCCAGGGCCGCGTCGCGGGGCGTGTCGGCGTTGGCCCGCACGTGGAAATGGCCCATCTGCTTCTTAGCCAGGGCGATGAACTCGAGGAGGCCGGAATCCTCGGGATTGGGCTCGATGAGGTCGGCCTTGCCGAGCCAGATCTGGGGCTCGCCGTAGTAGGGCACGTTGATGGTGATGTAGTCGCCCTCGGAGAAGCTGAGCGCGCCGATCGTGGCCTTCTTCCCGCGGATCCTCATCTCGGTCTTCACCATGGAGACCTTGCCGTACTGGCGGGCCACGACCGAGGCGTGGGCCGAGTAGCCGCCCTCGCAGGAAAGGACGCCCGTCGCGACCTCGATGGCCTTCACGTCCTCGGCGAAGGTCGAGGGCATGACGAGGATGAGCTTGCGGTCCATGCCCTTCTGCTGGGCCTCGCGGTAGGCGTCGATGAGGGCGTCGGTGCTGAAGAAGGCCCGGCCGATTGCGGCGCCGGGCGCTCCCGCGATGCCGCCGGACACGCCGGGCAGCTTCTTGACCGAGGCCATGTCGACGATCGGGTGGAGGATCTCGTTGAGGCGCCCGGGGGCGATGGACTCGACGACGAACTCGTCCGTGACGACCTTGCGGGCGTTGAGGTCGAGGAGGAGCTTCAGGTCGGCCTGGGTCGACTTGGCGACGACCTGCCGCTGCTCGATGAGCCAGAGCTTCTTGTTCTCGATGGTGAACCGTATCTGGCGGATCTCGAGGTGCTTGTCCTCGATCTTCCGGGCGATCCTCTCGAGCTCCTTGAGGTAATCGGGGGCGATCTTGTTGATGTCCTTGCCGACGGCCCCGATCTCGTCGAAGCGCTCCTGGTAGAACTCGCCCTGGAGCACCCGCTCGCCGCTCACGATGTCCCGGGTGAAGAAGGCGCCGGAGGAGGAGTCCTTGCCGTAGTTGCCGTAGACCATCGGCTGCACGAGGATGGCGGTGTCGTCCGCGTCCTGCTCGTCCAGGTGGATGAGGCGGGAGACGCGCTTCAGGGCGATCTCGAGCTGGGCCTCCGCCTTGTCGAAGAAGCCCTCGGGCAGGAAGGCCGCGTACTCGTCCATGATGACGGCCGCGGCCTTGGGGATCTTCTCGGCCTTGAGGGCCTTCTGGCAGGCCTCGATGGCCTTGGCGAGCTTGGCGCGGTCGTCGTCGCGGCCCTCGAGCTCGGCGAGCCGGTCCTCGACCGCGAGCATGCCGCGCGCGAGGAAGAGGACCTCGTGGGCGGCGAAGTTGGCCCCGACCCAGGAGGCGAAGCCCTTGGCCACGTCGCGGGCGAGGCCGAAGTTGTGGAGGGTCGGGTAGTTGGAGATGGCGAGGTTCGGCGAGACGACGATCTTGAACAGCAGGGGGTTCTTCTCGTCGCCCAGGCCCTTGCCGCCGATCTCCTCGATCTTGCGGATGATGGGGCGGAGGGACTCGGCGACCTTCTGGTCCGCGAGGGACGAGGCGGCGTCCGAGTCGATGACGAAGCCGGGGAGTATGGGGAGCGAGAGCTCGGCGAACTCGTTGGCCTGGCGGCCGCGCATCCCGAGCTTCTCGAGGTCCACGCCCTTCTTTACGGTCTCCTTCTGGCTGAAGAAGTGAACGTTGTCCTTCATGGCACTTCCTTCTCTCGGTATGTCGTTCGATCAGAACAGCGCCATGACGCTGTTCACGGGGCCGCGCAAGAAGGCCTCGAAGAGGTGGCTCGCTCCCTGCGAGAGGTAGCGCTGGAGCTTGGCCACGTCGCAGATGTTCTCGCCGGCGATGGCGAACTGGATCGTCGAGCCGTGCTTGACCTTGCCCCACTTGAAGAGCGCGTTGATGTCGGTGATGCGCTCGCCGTCGTAGTAGACGAGGACCGTGAGGTCGGGGTGCTTGGCGTTGTAGCTGGCGATGATGCGCTTCCAGGCCTCGACGTTGCCGTTGTGGAAGAGCTCGTTGGTGACGAGGACCGAGTACATCGGCGTCATGCGCGCGCCGGGCTTGACCGCCTGGGCCGCGGCCACGGCGGCCTTGGGCGGCTCGGGGACCGGCTCGGGCGCGGGCGCGACGGGGCCCCTGCCCTTCTTGGCCGCGGCCTTGGGGGCCTTGGGGGCCGCCTTCGGCGCCGCCTTGGCCTTGGGGGCCTTGGGCTCGGAGGCGTCCTTGGGCGCCTTATAGGCGCAGTCGCCCTTGAGGAGCTCGGGCCGCGCCTTGGGCTTCCGGCCGGAGAATAGGTCGACGAGGGCCTCGCAGGCGGCGTCGAGGAGCTTGGGATCCCCCTCCTTGGCGAAGCGGCCGGCGTAGGCGACGAGGAGCTCGGGGCGGTTGAGGCGGTCGATCTGACCCATGCGCCGCGGGTTCTTCGGGTTGACGGCGATGACGCCGAGATCCGGGTGGAAGTACAGGACGACGAGGTCCACGCCGTTCCACTTGGCGACTTCCTCGGTGATCGCGCCGAGGTCGGTCGCGACCGTAGATAGGTTGGCGGAGAGCCGCCGGTACTTGAATTTATCGCCGAGGATCATCGAGACGACGGGCCGGATCTCGTCGCGATCGAGGGCCTTCGCGTCGACGAGCTCCCCGATGATGTCGGCCAGGTTCTCCTTGTCCTCGATCCTGTCGACGGCCGAGATGACCGTCTTGGCGTGGCGGACGCTGGCGTTGAAGCCCTCCCGGTCGGCGAGCCCCTCGAATTGGCAACTCAGGCTCTTCATGAGCTTTCCCCCTCCTGATGAACAAGGGCCGTCGCCCCGCGCGCGGGAGGACGGCCCTCTGGCATTTTCAGCGACGGCGGGAGGGGAGCGGGCCGCTTTCGCCTCGCTCCGCAGCCCTCCCGCCCGGAAGACCCCTCACCGGATCAGAGCTGCCTGAGATCGCCGTCCTGGCCCCGCCGCGCCTTGCCGCGGGAGGCCTTGGAGGACTTGCCGGAATCCACGACGCCCCGGGCCTTGGGAGCGCGCCGGGGGGCGGCCTTGACGTTGACCGGGCTCGGGGCCTCGATCGCCTCCGCGAGGGCGGGGGCGGGCTCGGCGTTGAGCATGGAGAGGTAGTCGGCGCCGGGGGCGCCGGGGCCGCCCTCGGCCAGCTCGTTCGGCGAGAAGGACTGGGCGATGTCCTCGCGGACCGTGGAGCGGCGGCGCGAGAAGGAGGCGAAGGCGGCGTCCTGGAAGCCCTTGGACACGCCGTGGAGGAACTCGTTGAGCACGTTGGCCATGCCGTCGAGCGTGGCCTTCTTGCGCTTGATGGAGCAGATGTCCACGTCCAGGAGGAGGCCCGGCTGGATGTGGTAGGGGTTGATCATGTAGTCGAAGCGGTCGAATTCCTTCTGGAGGAAGACCAGGCGCTCCTCCACCACCCGGCGCTGGATCGGGTACTGGTAGGAGTACATGGTCTTGAGCTTGTTCGACATGAGGATGAGCCGGGACTTCACCTTGTCCTTCTCGTACAGGTAGGTGCGGTTCATCTTCTCGACCTCGGTCTCGGCGGGCTTCACGAAGGAGATCTCGTCCCAGACCTTGGAGATGTCCTCGTACAGCGGCTCTCCGGTCTTGGCCTTGATCTTGGTGCGGATCTTGCGCTTGTAGATCTTGGCCAGGTCGTCGAAGTCGGTGATGCGCTTGAGGAATTTGGAATCCTCGTACATCATCTCGAGGACGTCCCAGAGGTGCTGGACCTCGGTCTCGAAGCTGCGGGCCTGCACGTCGTAGGCTTTGCGCTCCTCGATGAGCTGGGCGTTGTCGTAGTACTGGAGGCGGAGCTGGTAGCGCTCGTCGGGCAGGTGGGCGACGTCGGTGTCCTCGTACTCGCGCAGGATGAGCTCGCGGGCGTTCTTGAGGTTCTCGATGTACTGGTAGCCCATCTTGGAGACGTCGAGGATCGAGGTGATCGAGTTGACGGCCGTGTTGTAGCCGCGGTTGCGGATGTTCTCGATGTCGACGATCTTCTTCAGGTTCTCGCGGATGTTGAGCTGGTCGAAGGTGGCCGGGTCGATCTCGGCGCGGAGGTTGGAGATCCGCTCCATGAGGTCCTTCGCGATGATGCTGTAGCGCTTGGACTTGGGATTCTCGGTGTCGTCGTCGGTGAAATCCCGGATCCGGTTCATCTTCTCGAAGATGATCTCGGTGTCGGAGAGCTCCTCCTTGCCGGAGTCGACGAGCCGGTCCTTGAGCTTCTCGATCTCCTTGTCGATCTGGTCCATGATGTGCTTGGAGATCAGGTCCTTGATGAGGTACTCGACCGTGACCTGGTAGTGGAAGATCGGGGAGATGAGCTCGGAGTCGAGGATGTTGACCGAGAGCTTGACGTTGGTGACGGTCTTGGGCTTGTAGCCGTCGTCCTTGAAGGAGCACTTTACGACCGAGTAGGCGTTCTCGCCGCGGATGAAGGCGCCGACGTCGGTCTTCTGGCGGAGGA
>ENA-UOWG01001216-UOWG01001216.1-activated-sludge-metagenome-genome-assembly--contig:-NODE-1216-length-26883-cov-6.476853_pt1 | contig 26883 bp, 19 predicted proteins | sample MGYA00238147_ERZ761563 | MGnify/ENA primary metagenome ERZ761563 (study PRJEB28884, sample SAMN05720216) | anaerobic digester metagenome | isolation source: active sludge of municipal... | reverse complement strand
CCTGATATCCTAGCGAATGCGCGCAGGAGAGATCGGACAGGATCCCCGAGAGACTCGCCAGATAGTCACGCAACAACATCTGGCGGCGGACGTGGGCGGGACTCCGATAACGACGGACCATCATCCTGCCGAATTTATTCTCGATGACCGCCCTCGCGAAACGCGCATAGGCGCCCGTCTTCCGGTAGATAGGGAGCGATTCCAGTTCAGCTCCCTCCTCCCAATAGTCGCAGGCGGGACGGGCCGATTCAGCGCACGACGTAAGATCCACCCGTTCGGGGAAGTCCGGATCCATGCCGAAACGGGACAGCACTTGCCGGAAATGATAATCCGTCATCTTCTCGGCACGCAGAGCCCGATGGGATTTCACCTCTCCGAATCCGACGGAGCCCGAAGACCGGTCCGCTTCCCGCACCAGCCGATCTTGGGCGCGAAAGAACAATTCCCAATCGTCTTCCGACCAGGATTTATCGAAATCGATCTCCTTGAATTGTTCCCTGACGGTATCCACGGTTCCCTGCCTAAAGATTTCCCCGACGGCCCCGGCCTCAGAATAACGTATAGATGAACGGGGCGACAGCGGACCCCTGGGCCAGATACAGCAACACCCCGAACAACACGAAAACGATCACCATGGGGATCATCCACCACAGTTTTTCCTTCCACAAAAACTGCAGCAGCTCTTTAAAGATGGCTAATTTCCGCAACATGGATTCCTCCTGTCTTTCATTCTCCGATGATCTTCACGACGACGCGCTTCCGGCGCTGGCCGTCGAACTCCATATAGAACACCTGCTCCCAAGGGCCCAGATCCAACCGACCTTTTGTCACAGGGAGAATCACCTGGTGGTGGATCAAGGTCCTTTTCAAATGGGCGTCGCCGTTATCTTCCCCGGTGCGATGATGGCGGTAATCCCCGGCCGGAGCGAGCCTTTCAAGCCATTCCATCACATCCTGCTTGAGCCCGCTCTCCTCGTCATTGACCCAGATGGCGGCGGTGATATGCATGGCGGATACCAGGCACAGTCCCTCACGGATACCGCTCGCCTTGACATATTTTGCCACATCTTCGGTGATATTGACTACCTCTTTCCGCTCCCGGGTCTGAAAACTCATGTATTCCGTATGGCTTTTCATTGAGCGGACTCCCCCATCGGCTCCGGATTTCCCTCTTTCTCCCATGACTCCAAACCGACGGACAGGTTATAGGCGAGCAGTTCCGTGATCCGGCTCTCGGATTTATCCGAGGCCTGCGTGGTCAAAACCAGGCCGATCCCCGGCGCGTAGTAGCTGTATTTCCACGAATCCTGGCCGACCAGTTGTTCCCGCACCTTGATACATCCCGGGAACACCCCCGCCTTGACGCGCACGGTCTCGAATCCATCGATCGAGAAACGGAGTTTGTCCTTGTTCCGCATCGTCATCCATTCCGTCCCCTTTTCCAGGGGATATTTCAATATCACGGTCGATTGGGAACCTTTGACGGGGGATTCCCTCAACTCCAGATTGATCTTCTTATAGACCCGGTTGATCGAAAGATTGGAGATAAACTTGGTGCCCGCGTAATAATTCCTGACGAACACCACCGACATCGGATCCTCCTCGGACGGCTTGCAGACCACCTTGATCTTCGCGTTGTTCCCTCCCGTCTCCGAATCGCCCTCTTCCCAATAACTCTCCGGGATCAGCGGAAAATAGTTCGGCACGTTGAACAACGCCCATTCGGCCTTGTGTCCCCAATGATCCTTGTCCCCATATTGTTCCATCACAGTGGAATACAACCGCCTCGCCAAAACGTAATCTCCCAAGACCTTCGCGGCGAGATCCCCCGCCCGATAAAGTGCCATGGGAGCCAAAGCGTGTTTCGGATCTTTTTGGGCCACCGCCTGGTATGTCTTCAGCGCATCCTCAAAACGTTTCTTTGACTCCAGCCGCTGGGCTCGGGCATAATCGTATCTCACCCCGCATCCCGACAGGACCAGGATAAATACCGCCAGCATCAATGGATTAGCATATCTCATACGGTTCGACCGCCTCTGATTCGCGCTCTCACAATTTCCAACGAAATCATGCTCCCAGCCGCGTCGATGATCACATCCAGAAAAGAAGGATATCTCCCTGGAACAAAACTTTGATGGTACTCGTCCCCCATCGCATAGATAAAACAATAGGCGAACGTCATCCAATAAGCGAGCCGGGGTGAGACGTTCCAACTCCCCTGCGCCGCCCGATAGAACAGCCACGCCAGAATACCATATTCGAACATGTGGGCGGCTTTACGCGCGATCAAATCCCATCGCCCCGGCAGGTCCGATCTTAGATCCGGGATCCCGGAGAGATAGAATATCAAACCGCACCAAACGACGACCGGGGTCCAATCGAAAATCAGTTTTTTCATCGCCTCAGAGTCTTCCGCTTTCCTCGAAGCTATAGCGCGAGTTTTCCGCCACGATCACGTGATCCAACACGTCGATCCCCAACAGTCGTCCGGCTTCCTGGATCCGCCGAGTCAACGCCCTGTCCTCTTCGGAGGGGGCGCAATCCCCTGATGGATGGTTATGCACGAGGACGACCGCCGCCGCAGAACATCTGACCGCCGGCTCAAAAACCTCTCTCGGATGCACCAGTGAAGCGTTGAGCGTCCCGATGCTCACGAATTCCCGGTGCAGGAGCTGGTTGCGTGTGTTGAGATACAACACGACGAAATGTTCCTTTTTCCGAGCCCGGATCTCCGTGACCTGATTGCAAACGTCTTCAGGAGTTTGGATGACTGGTTTCCCTCCGGCTGGGTCCAACTGCCGTTTCGCCAACTCCCACGCCGCCAATAACGTCGCAGCGCGAGTTTCGCCAATGCCCTTAATTGCCGACAATTCCTCAAAAGTAAGTTCAAAGAGTTTTTTGCCCGGGAACTTTTTCGTCACTTCATGCGAAAGAGCCAACACATCCTTGCCTTTATATCCCGTCCGCAAAAGGATCGCTAATAGTTCTTCGTCCTTTAGCGCACCCGCTCCTCCCCGCGCCAGTTTCTCCCGGGGTTTTTCAATGCGATGAAGCTTATCAAAAGCACTCATTTTCATCTGAATCTCTTTTCCCCTTATCCGTCATCCTTTTATTTTTTGGGAGTAGTAATCGCGGATGAGGATGCTTCTGCTCTTCCATCGACGTTTCATGTTGCCCCGTTGCGACGGATCTTGTTTACTTTGGAGATACGCCACTTCCTTTTGTAGTTTCAAATATCCCGCATAGCGCGCCGGCGACAAAATCCCCGTTTCGATGGCTTTCGTGACGGCACATCCCGGTTCCGGCCCATGTTTGCAATCATCATACCGACAGGATTTTGCCAGATCCGCGATATCAGTGAATGTCTCCGTCAGAGCCGATTCATCCGCCCACAACTGGATCTCCCTCAGGCCCGGAGTATCGATGACCAATCCCCCCGACGGCAATAAAAACATCTGCCGCGTGGTCGTCGTGTGTCTTCCCTTTCCATCCGAGGATCGAATGGGCTGGGTCTTTTGAATGCCGTCCCCCATCAAAGCGTTCAGCAGAGTGGATTTCCCAACACCCGAACTTCCCAGGAAAATCCCTGTTTTCCCGTCATTCAAGTAAAATTTAACGATATCAATCCCTTCTCCGGTTTTTGCCGATAGGCGATGCACGGCTCCATTCGGGTTCACGTCTCGCGCTTTGCCCAACCGCACATCGTCCTCGCCCGCCAGATCGCTTTTATTCAAAAGAACCACGGGATCCATCCCCGCCTGTCTTGCCATGACGATATATCGTTCGAGGCGGCGAACATTGAAATCCTCATCGAACGCCGTCATCACGAAAACGACATCGACGTTCGCCGCGAACATCTGTTCCCGCACGACGCGTCCGGCCACCTTTCGAGACAGCGCCGTCTTGCGCGGCAACAATTGGTGCACCATCGCCGAATCAGGCCCCGCCATCTCCACCAGCGCCCAATCACCCACCACGGGGAAAGACGCCATCTCATTGGCCATGTGACGGAATTGCCCGGTGACTTCACCGATCAACTCCCCCTCAGCCGTCCGAAGCAGACACTTCTCACGAAAAACAGCGACGACCCTGGCGATCTTTTGCCCCGGGATGACGGGCTTCTGCCGTCGGGATTCCCAAGAGGGCGTCCACCCCCAGCGTATCAACTCGCTCTCTTCACTCACGATCGCTCTCAGATCCTCCACTGTATTATCCCTTTCGACCGACGCATTACATCCGATTCTCATTCCACAACACCGAGATCGGTCGCCCCGTAAGCGCATCCCCAAAAACAGCTCGTCCCGATTTTTAACAAGACATCCCCAGGAGCGCCGGAAGTCTACCGAATATCCCCAGCATGAACATTCATTGTAACACAGTTTCGCGGGACTCTTCCCCCGAGACACCAAAAACTTCCCTCAAGATCACATTGGCCAAATTTTTAGCGATCATTCCATTCCCCATATCTGTACAATGCCCAAAATCCCCTGCGAACGCGTCTTTGAACACCTCAGAATAGCTGTATTTCCTCAGGGCCTCCTCGAAATTCTTCCTGTTCTCAACGTAATGGATCCGTCGATCATTTCCCAGAACCTCTTTCAATGGACCAATATCTCGCATGGGATACTGCATGCAGACCAGCTCCGCCCCGCTAGCCAGCACCATATCCCTCAGTCTTCGGTAATTCTGAGCTATTTCCAGTCTCAGGTAGGACTTCCGCCGATAGCGCTCCGCCAAAGACTTTTGCCCCTCCAAAAAAGATGCAAGCACCATTGCGCCGCGCAGGGCGGGCCTATCCCCTATGAGGGAATACCCCCTTTCCACAACAGCTTTCGCTTTGCCATGATCTCCCCTGAGATGATAAAAACCGCCCAATTTCACACACAGTTGGGCATTTCGCGGACACACCCCGATGGCGATCTCATCCATTTTCGCCGCCGCATCGAATTTCCCTTTTTTGCGATACAGGCCGCCCAATTCCATATAAACCCGATAGTCTTCCGGATTTCTGTCAGCGTAGATTTTATACATACGTTCCGCTTGTTCGTAGTCTCCTCTATCCCCATAAAAATCGCCCAGTGCCAAATAGACCTGGCTCTGAGCGGGGGCGGCCCGAAGTCCCTTTTGATAGAAATCAACAGCCTGATCATATTTTTGCGCCCGACAATACATGTTTCCTAATTCGATATAACCCTGCTGTTGTCCCGGATTAGCCTGGATTCCCTCCCGATACACCCTTTCCGCCTGATCATATTTCCCCATTTTGCAGTACATCTCTCCCAGCCAGGAATACAATCGCAGATCGTCGGGCATGGCCTGGAGTGCCCTCTCCATGACGTTTGTCGCCATCTCGTCATTTCCCATCATGTGATAAAGGTAGGATAGTTCCGTGTAAGCCAAAGAATCGCGGGGAGCCGCTCGGATTCCCGCTTGATAAAGTTCCACGGCCTTGTCGTATTTCATCCTTCGCTGGTGGAGATTTCCCAATCGGACATAACCTCGTGGGTCCCGGGGATTGTCCCTGATCGACGCTTCATACAATCTGACCACTCTATCGTATGCGTCACCAGTGCAATAAACAGCACCCAGACCGACATACGCGGCGGAGTCATGGGGGTCCTTGAGGATTCCCGCTTCATACTGCTCCACGGCCTTTTCATATTCCCCTTTGTGCCGATAAAACTCCCCCAACTCGACATAACCCCGCGGATCATCGGGAGCCGCATCAATCCCGTTGAGAAAAGCCTCTTCTGCCTTATCATACTCCCCTTTCTGTCGATAGCCGTTTCCGAGTGCGATATATTTCATCAAATCGTCCTGGCCAGCCGTCTTTCCCGGCCCGACCTTGGGAGCATTCCTTTTAACCGACGGGCCTCCACCCCATCTTCGGGCGAGTCCGCTGTGAATAAACCGCATCAGTTTGTTCAGCCGCAGGTTTTTCAAAAAGAGTTGCGTCTTCGCCTTCAGCGTATTTTCATAAGCCACGGGGTTTTCCCATACCCATTCCCCATCGTTGATCCCCATCATCACCACCACCATCTCCGGCCGATACGCATTCAATTCATGCTCCAACCGAAAAAGGATGGCCGCACTGCCTGTTCCCGCCCGTCCCCGATCGATCGTTTGGAACCGGATCCCGATATTTCGCCTGTTCAACTTCTCTTGAAGTGGTTGGGGCCACTGGCTTTGCGTCGTGGATTCCCCCAAGCACAATATCCGATAAACGCCCTTTGTTGAAACGTCAATCCTATCCCCTGCCATGAACGCACTCCCAGCAATCCGGAAACCCAACTCCAGCATCACCAGCGGCAGAAGAAACCCGACGGCGATCAAACAGATGCGAGGGACTGTTTTTGACGTCATACCGCTGAAATGCCCCCTCTCTCGTTGACTGAGAGACACCGACCTAATCATGATGAGGATTTCCTCCCGGCGCTGTCGAAAACACTTCCCTCAAGATCACATTGGCCAAATTTTCAGCGATCATTCCATTCCCCATATCTGTACAATGCCCAAAATCCCCTGCGAACGCATCCCTAAATATCTCGGAATATTTATGCCGTTCCAATGCCTTTTCAAAGGGAATCCGGTTCTCGACATAAATCATCCCTTTCCTTCCTCCCAACACTTCCCTTAATGGTCCGATGTCCCTCATGGGATATTGCATACAAACCAGGGGGATGCCTCGCCCGAGCACGATGTCTCTCAATTTTTGATAGTTCCGTATAGAAGGAATCCGCAGGTAAGAACCCCTTCGATATTGTCCCGCCAGTTCATTTTTCCCTTCCTGCAAGTATGATCTCACCAAGGCCCCTCTCAATCTCGGCCGATCCCCCACCACCGTATAACCTTTTTTAAGAACCTTTTCGGCACGGGCATATTCTCCCCGTTCTTGATACCAATATGCCAGATAAATATATCCTCGAGGAGATTCTGGATGAGCTTTGATCACCGACTCATACATTGTTTCTTCCCTGTCGGCTTCTCCCAGGCGATGATACAAATCCCTCAATTTCAAAAATATTTCGGGGTGATTGGGATCGACCTGAACGCACTGTTCATATTCCTTGATGGCTCTTTCATATTCGCCCCTTCTGCAATACAGATCCCCTCTCTCAATAAACCCCAGTGGCTTGTGAGGATCCGCTTGTATTCCGGCTTCATACATCTTCTCCGCCTTGTCATATTCCCCCACCAATCGATACATATTTCCCAATTCCATATGGGCCGCTGAGTCTCTAGGATTGGCTTTAATCCCCTCTTTATAACATGCTTCTGCCTTATCATAATGCCCCATCTCCCGATAACTATTGCCCAGTTCAGTATTTTTATCAAACGCGGAGAGAGAGAGAACCTTTCCCTCCTCATACCACTTTATCGCTCGAGCATAGTCTCTTTTCTCGTAATAGAGGTTGCCCAACCGAATATAATCCAGAGCATGACGGGGATCGGCTCTAACCACCAACTCGTATTGATATGCGGCCTTCTCGTATTCCCCCCTCATTCGATATAGGTCCCCCAAATCGATGTAAGCATCCCAATTCCGGGGATTGATAGAGATTCCCCTCGTATAAAGTTCCAATGCCTTTTCGAAATTTCCCTGATCACGACAAATATTACCCAAACCGATATAGCCTCGGGCGTCGGATGGATCAATGAGGAGGGCCGTTCGGTACAACTTTTCTGATCCAACATAATCTTTCCCGAGGCGGCAGATGTGCCCCAACTCAATATAGGCCTGTGATTGCCGGGAATCCGTCCGAATAGCCGCTTCATACATCTTCGCAGCGGTATCGTTTTCACCCCTTTCCATATACAGGCTTCCCAACCCCATGTATCCCCACGCTTCATCTGGATGAGTTCTCATCCTTTCTTGATAAAGCTTCATGGCTTTGTCGGTTTCACCTTGATTCCGATAAAGCTCCGCCAATTCCACATGCCCCCGACCAGTATCCCCGCCCCATCTCATGCCTGTTTTATACATTTCTACCGCTTTTTCGTATTCCCCCTTTTCTGAATACATATTTCCCCACTCCACATATACTTGAGCACGGCTGGGATTGATCTTGATACACTCCTGATACATTTTTTCCGCCTGGTCATATTCACCATGTTCCCGATACAGATTCCCCAGACGAATATATGACTTGGCCTTACGTGGCTCCGCCGCAATCGCCGCTCTCAGCGTCTCGATATCCCTCCGGTATTCCGCTTCCCGTCGCCCCCCCCGCTCCTCTCGGGCTGGATGAGATCGGCGAATCGCGCGTAGAGACGAGATCCGCCGGGAGACCCCCTCCTGAACATACCTCATTACTTTGTTCACTCTCATATTTTTCAAAAATAGTTCCAGTTTCACCCGCACGCTATCATCATAAGTAACGGGATTTTCCCAAACCCATTCGCCGTCGTTGATCCCCATCATCACAACGACCATATCGGGTTTCAACGTATCAAGGTAATATTGAGATCTATATAAAATGACGGCGGTGGAAGTGCCCACCCGCCCCTTATCGATCACTTGGAACCGGACCCCGACATTTCTCTTGTTCAATTCATCTTCCAGGGGCCGAGGCCATTGCCCTGCCGTCGTGGATTCGCCCAGACATAATATCCGGTAGGTTCCTTGTCCTTGCCGGTTATCACGATGCCGCATCTCTCGCACTGAGGATACGGCAAGCCCTGCGAGACGAAACACCGCCTCCAGGAGGATCACCCCCAACGCCATCCCGACAAAGACTAAGCATATCTTTCGGGAAGTCATAGCACTATGGGATGACATCTATCTGAATCACTGATGCGTTTCCTCCGCGGCGGCCAGGGGACGATGATCGTTCCCTGGCCCCGATAAAGGCACTTCCCGCATGATCACATCGCATACGTTCTTCGCAATGATCTGATTTCCCAGCGGAGTGCAGTGGCCGAAATCCCCCGCAAAGGAATCGATGAAAATATCCGAATATTTATACCGCCTCAACGCCTCCTCAAAATTTGCCCTATTCTCGACATAATGAATTCTTGGATCTCCCCCCAAAATCTCCCGAAGAGAGGAAAGATCCCTCATCGGGTATTGCATACACACCAGTTCCGCACCCGCGGCCAGAACCATGTCTCTCAGTTTTTGGTAATTGCGCGCCACCTCCAGGCGGAGATATGATTTCCGTCTATATCGAGACACCATATCGCTATTTCCTTCCAAGAAAGCCGACAGGGCCAGGGCCCCATTCAACACGGGGCGTTCGTTCATATGGGCTAAACCCTGTTTGAATAAGATCCCCGCCTTTTCATGCTCGCCTCGAAGATGATAGAGTCCGCCTAACCGCATGTACAACTGTGAGTCGCGCGGCGTGACACTCAGCGCGATTTTATTCATCTCAATGGCCCGATCCGGATCACCCCACAGCCGATACAATTCCCCCAGTTGAATGTATCCCTCGGGATCTTTTTCGCTGACTTCAATATAGGCCTTGTACATGTTCTCCGCCTTCCTGTATTCCCCCAGTTCCCGATAGAGATCCCCGAGGGACATATAGCCTCGCGGTTGAGAGGGGAGGGTGCGGAGACATTCACGATATATCTGAAATGCCTTATCATATTTCTTGATACGGCGATAAAGGTCCCCCAACTCAATATATCCCTTCTGCATATTCGGGTTTGCTTTAATTTCCTCCCGATACACTTTTTCCGCCTCCTCATACTTTCCCGCCTCACAATATCGCTGCCCCAACAACATATAGAAATGCAGTTCATTGGGCATTGCCCGAATGGCAGATTGAAGGACAGAAACCACTTCGTCTTCCTTTCTCCGTTCATGGTAGAATGCGCATAACTCATTGTATGGCATTGATTCCTGAGGAGCCGCCCGAACAGCCGCCTTGTAATACTTTTCCGCCATATCAAATTGCATCCTTAAGTGGTAAAGGTGGGCGAGTCTCCCGTATCCGAGAGGGTCTTTTGTGTCATTATTTATCGCCATTTCGAAATAACGGACTACCCGATTAAAATCCTCACCAGAGCAAAAAAGAGATTCCAGCCCGTCGTAAGCCCGGCCCTCCCTTGGGGCCATGCGGATTGCCGTTTCATACATCTCGAGCGCTTTCTCATAGTTCCCTTGGAGCCGATATAATTCCCCCATCGCAAGATAGCCCCGGGGATCTTCGGGGTTTGTTTTGATGGCCTTCCGAAATATGGCCTTCGCTCGATCATATTCTCCTTTCTTCTGATAAAGGACTCCCCTCTCGATCCTCGCCAACAGATCCTGATCCTCGTCTTGTGCTTTACGATAATCCGCCAAATCGACATTTTCAAACCATCTGTTCACAAGTCCCCCGCGGATATAGCGCCACATCTTATTCACCCGCATGTTTTTTAAAAATAGCGCTGACTTTACTTTCAGGGTGTCATCATAGATTACGGGATTCTCCCAGATCCATTCGCCGTCATTAATTCCCATCATCACGATCACCATATCAGGACGATTCCTCTCGAGTTCATGCTCCAGCCGATAAAGAATGGCCGTGCTCCCCGTTCCGGCTTTTCCTCGATCAATCACTCGGAATCGAACCCCGAGCTTCCGCCCATTCAGCTCTTCTTCAAGTGGCCCAGGCCATTGCCGTTGTGTGGTCGATTCCCCCAAACACAATATGACATAGTCCCCCTTTTTGTGTTCATTTTCAAGCGTCACTCCGCGAGGAATGCTGGCGAGTAAACCTCCGGCAGCTCGGAGAGCGATCTCAACCCCGATGAAGGCAGTAAACACTCCAAAGACAATGATGATGGCCCTTAAGAATATCAGGCGTCGGTTGTTATTGATTTGAGCGATGAAACGATGGATATCATTGGCGATCATAAGTAGTTCCGTGAGTCACGGTTTTATCAAAATATGATATAATATTTCTATTCGGCAACCTGATTAGTCTGTTTCTGTTATATTGCCTTCCAGTCTTCCAGGATCATTAGAATAAAAACGCCGCATAAAAAGGACTTTAAGCCGGCTTCAGCCCCGGCTTATTATATTTATGACGACAAAACCATCGATGACACAAACCGATCGCCGCGCCGATGTGCGCAACATCGCCATCATCGCACATGTCGACCACGGCAAAACCACCCTCGTGGACGCCCTTCTACGCCAGACCGGCGAATTCAAAGTCAAACCCGAAGACGCGCAAGAATGCGTTCTGGATTCCAATCCCCAGGAGCGCGAACGCGGCATCACCATCCTGGCCAAATGCACGTCCGTGCGATACAAGGGCACGCTCATCAATATCGTCGACACCCCGGGCCACGCCGATTTCGGCAGCGAAGTAGAACGCATCCTGAAGATGGTGGACGGCGTCCTTCTCCTGGTCGACGCCCTGGATGGCCCCATGCCTCAAACGCGTTTCGTCCTGAGAAAATCTCTGGAACTCGGCCTTCATCCCATCGTCGTGATCAACAAGGTGGATCGCCCCTTTGCCGACCCCCACAAAGCGCTTGATTCCACGTTCAACCTTTTCATCGATCTCGGCGCCACCGATCCCCAATTGGATTTTCCCACGATCTACGCGTCCGGCAAAGAAGGGTGGGCATCGCTCCATGCCGATCAAAAAACCCCGGACCTGACGACCCTGTTCGAGACAATCCTCCACAATGTGCCGGGGCCCCTGGCGAACGAAGCGAAACCCCTTCAACTCCTCACGACGATGATCGACCACAACAGCTATGTCGGACAAATCGCCATCGGGCGGATCACCAACGGCAGAGTCAATCAGGGCCAACCGGTGTCTCTCATCAAAACCGACGGAAGAACGATCCCCTATCGCGTCACAAAACTCTATGGATTCTTCGGGCTGGAACGCCGCGAGATTGAATCCGCCGTGGCCGGAGACATCGTCGCCATGGCCGGCATGGAAGAAGCGCAAGTCGGCGACACCGTGGCCTCGAGCGAAAATCCCGAAGCACTCCCCCCCATGGACATCGACGAGCCCACTCTGTCCATGGAATTCCGTGTCAACGACAGTCCCTTCGCCGGACGGGACGGCAAGTTCCTGACGACGCGTCACCTGCGTGAACGCCTCGAGCAAGAGAAGAAAACAAACGTGGGGTTGCGCATCGAGGAGCTCGACGGCACGCTGGGATTCTTCAAGGTGTCCGGCCGGGGAGAACTCCACCTCTCCGTCCTCATCGAGACCATGAGACGAGAAGGGTTTGAGCTGGCCGTCTCCCGACCGGAAGTCATCTACAGACAGAAGAATGGTAAATGGCTTGAACCGGCGGAATATCTGGTTGTGGACATCAACAAGGAATACCAGGGAGCCCTCATGGAGAATTTGGGACGGCGCGGAGCGGAGTTGAAGAACATCACCATGGAAGGGAACAACATCGTCCGCATCGAATCCATCATCACCGCGCGCGGGCTCATCGGTTTTAAATCAGAACTCCTGGCCCAGACGCGAGGCACCGGCCTGATGCACCACAGCTTTCACGGATATGTCCCCAAAGAGGGCGAGACATCCCACCGGGCCGCCGGCGTTCTTGTAGCCAAAGAACAAGGGACCTCGACAACCTATGCCTTGGACTCGCTCCAGGCGCGGGCCATCCTGTTCGTGGGTCCCGGCGTGGACATCTACAAAGGAATGATCGTGGGGCTTAATTCAAGAGAACACGACATGGTGGTCAACCCGTGCAAAAAGAAAGCGCTCACCAACATGCGTGCCGCGGGATCGGATGACACCGTTCAACTGACTCCACCGAAGATATTCACGCTGGAACAGGCGATCGAATTCATCGAAGATGACGAACTCGTGGAAATAACGCCTAAAACAATCCGACTTCGCAAAAAGAAACTCAATTACACCGTCCAACGCCGTTTCTCGGAAGACGAATAACTCCCGTCGCGCAAGGTGTCTCTCGATGCCGTCAATTCGAGACGGCCGGCGGAGAATCGCCCCTCTTCTCGGAGAAAACCTCCCTCATAACAACTCCAGCCAGATTTTGGGCGATGACCTGGTTCCCCAAAGGAGTGCAATGGCCGAAATCGCCAGCGAACGCATCGCAAAATAAATCCGTAAATCCTCGTTTCACCAGTTCATTTTCAAAATTAGTCTTATTCTCCACATAGATTATTCCATCCTCCGACCCCAGAACCTCTTTCAGTGGCCCGATATCCCGCAGAGGGTATTGCATGCAAACAAATCGAATTCCCCGTTTCATGATGGCATCCTTGAGTCTCCTATAGTTTCTTATCGTCGACGACCGCAAATACGACTTTCTCGGACGGGCGGCAGACTCTGCTGACATCTCGGGGGCATCCGCCATCCCGTCATATTCTTTTTTTAGAATATCCTCCGCTTCCCGATATTTCTTTTGCTTGTGATAGACATCGGCCATTTTAACGTAACCCTGTGTTGCTTTGGGATCCAGACGAATGCTCATTTCATACATTTTAATCGCTTTCTCATAATCTCCTTGGAGCTGACATATATTCCCCCATTCGATATAATCCCAAGCGTTGATTGGAATCAGCTCCATTTTCCTTTTGAGCAACCCCTCGGCCTTGGCATATTCACCCCTTTGCATGTAGGAATGCGCCAAGTTCCAATATCCCTGCTCGTGACGGGGTTCCAGCTTTATAACCATTTCATATATCTTCCCCGCCTTGTAGAAATCGCTCCGATATTCGTAAAATTCGCCCAACTTCATGAAATGCTCGGTATTCCGTGGCACACTATTGATAGCCGCCACGAACGCACGCTCCGCCTTCTCATAATCTCCATTATCCCGATAAATGTCCCCCAGAACAGAATATCGTCGGGCATCCCCGGGAGACACTGTATCTCGCGCCTCGGCCATCTTGATCGCCTTTTCACTTTCCCCCCGTCTGTTATAGAGTTTCATTAATTCGAGATAACCCAATTCATTATCGGGGGCGATGCCGACACCCCTTCGGAATGTCTCTTCCGCTTCGATGGGCCTGCCCATCCTGATATATAATTGGCCTAACTCGATATAGCCCTCAAGATTGCGCGGATCCTGTCGGATTGCCATGCGGAAAGCATTTTCGGCCATCGCATATTCCCTCATCTGCACATACAAGTTCCCCAGCCTCAAATATAATTGTCCAAACCGCGGATTGGCCTGGATCCCCGCCCGAAACGCCATTTCCGCCTTATCGTATTCACCCCTCTGTTGATATGTTTTCCCCAGCTTGATATATCCCAGAGGGTTCCGTGGATCGTTTTTAAGCCATGTTCTATACACCTTTATCGCATTATCATATTGCTTCGCGCCATAGTACAGATCACCCAACTTGATATATCCGTTTGATCCGAATGGATCTGCTTGGATCTGTTCCACGGATAGCCTCTCGGATGGATCAATCTTCTCGATATCGCTCGATATAACATGCGCGTCCGCCCCCAGAATATCGTCCTCGAACCGGTTCCCTCTTTGAGTGAACACGGGGGCGGCCAGTTTTTCCTCTCGGGTTGAGACAGCTCGCCCCCCAAAAACCCGTCCATTGATGATTCCCCCGATGACATATCGAGCCACCTTATTGACCCTCATATTTTTCAGGAACATCCGTAATCCCCTCGCGCTCTCGTCGGCGACCGGATTGGTCCAGACCCATTCTCCGTCGTTGATTCCCATCATCACAATGACCATGTCCGGCTTATAAGCCGCCAGACTCGCATCCAAATTGGACAAGATAATGTCGGTATTCACCCCGCCCACTCCCTGGTCTATCACCTTAAACCGTATACCGATGTTCAATCTATTCAACTCCGTTTGCAGCGGCCGAGGCCACTGATTCTGCGTCGTTGATTCTCCGAGACATAAAACCCGATAGGTTCCTGTTTCAAACAAGTGGGCCAGATTCCTCATTTTTTGGCTAAACAGAAAGGAGCCGCCAACGATCCGCAACCCGATTTCCCAAAGAATTAGGGGGAGAATCAATCCAAAAACGATGAGTCCGATTTTTTTCATTGTTTTATGGATGACCACCGTTTTTCACCAGGCCGTCTCCAGCAGACATGACAAGCGTTCATGGGTTATACCCCCACATCGATAAGGGAAAGATTTTTCATCGCTTGTTATCGGCAAACACTTCCCGCGCGACCACATCGCGCACAGCCGCTGCTATGATTTGGTACCCCAAAGCAGTGCAATGGCCGAAATCCCCGGCGAACGCGTCGACGAACAGATCGCTGTATTTATGATCTTTCAACGCCTCTTCGAAATTTTCCCTGTTCTCGACGTAAAGTATCCCTTTCCGTTCCCCTAAAACCTCTTTTAGCGGAACAATGTCTCTGAGGGGATATTGCATGCAAACCAGTTTAGCGCCCCGTCCCAGGACGATATTTCTCAGCTTCTGATAATTCCGAATCGTGGGCAAACGCAGATAGGCTCTCCGTCGGTTGATCCTCTTCTCATTCCTCGTCATTATGTGGATATTATCCAACGCTCCCTGTAAGTTCGGTGTGTATCCCGCTCTCTCAATCCCCTGATTCAAAACTTCTTCCGCCTCTCGTTGTCTTCCTTGGATCACATAGAGGTAGCTCATTTCGATATAACCCTCTGGATTCTGGGGACGACTTTGAATGCCCATTTCATACATTTTGTGCGCTTTATCGTATAACCCCTGATCCCGATAGATCTTCCCCAACTCGACGCAATGTCGGAATTTATTTGTGGTCGTTTTGACAATCCTCTCATAGAGCCTGTTCCCTTTTTCGGGTGTTCCAATCCTGTTATAAAGATCAATCAGGTTTATATATGCCTGTTCGTCATCGGGATTTTGCTTTATGACCGTCTCATACATCTTTTGAGCCTGGGCGTATTGGTGTGTTTCGGTATAGGTGATTGCCATCTCGGTATAGATATGGTCATTTTCGGGAGCAACCTCCAATGCCGCACGAAACGTTTTTTCCGCCTTTTCGTAATCGCCACTGTCCCGATATATCCCTCCCAAGACGCAATATCTTTGGGCGTCTTGGGGATTCTCCCTGATACGCGCTTCTCCTAATTCAATCGCCTTATTGTAATCCCCGTATCTGCAATAATATTTCATCATTTCCCGATAAATCTGCTCATTATGGGGGTCGATACCGAGGCCCTCCTTGAACATCTTTTCGGCTCTATCGCGCCTCCCCATTTGCATGTAGAGGCGGGCCAGTTCCACATATCCTTCAATATCCCGTGGGGTTCGCCGAACGATCAGGCGAAAAACTTTTTCCGCCTTGTTATACTCCCCCATTTCCACATACATTTTTCCCAACCGCATATACGCGGGTGTCGATTGGGGAACAGCGCGGATGCCCTGCCGATAGGCCTTCTCGGCTTTATCATATTCACCTTTATGCTGATACATCCTCCCCATCTTGATGTATCCCTGTTGATCCTGTGGGGCAATTCGGATCCCGGCCCGATACACTTGCTCTGCCTTGTCATACTCTTTCATATAGAAATACGTGTTCCCCAGATCATAATAACTTTCTGCCCGGAACGGGGCGGTGAGAATCTTTTCCATGCACGACTTCACGGCATGATTCAGTTCGCCTTGGCTCCCCTCAGCGACGATTTCATTCAGTTCCCGCAAGACTCTCTTTAAATCTTCGCCCCGAGCGGGAGTCATCGAGGAGGATATCACGCCATCGACACCCTCCTCGGAGAGAGCGGCATCGCCATATCTATTCCTCAATCCTTCGACAATATAGTTCGCAATCTTATTCAACCGGAGGTTTTTCATAAACATGATCGTCCGAACACGCCCCGTATCTTCATATGTGGTCGGGTTCGTCCAAACCCACTCCCCATCATTAATACCCATCATGACCACGACCATGTCCGGCTCATACTCATTCAGGTAACCCTCCAACCGAGACAGGATCTGCATGGAGCTGGTCCCGATCCTCCCCTTATCAATTATTTTAAATTGAAGCCCCCTGTCATTTTGATTCAACATATCCCCCAATAAGATGGGCCACTGGTTCTGTGTCGTCGATTCGCCCAGGCACAGTATCCGATAATCCATTTTTCCAGATCGGTGTTCCCGTCTGTTTGTATTTTGAACCCAAAGGATCGACCCGCCAACGGCGCGCAAACTGATCTCCAATAAGACCGCGGAAAGAATAAATCCAAAGACGACGAGTCCGATTTTTTTCATTGATTGGGAAGCGATGGGCATATCGGTTTCAGTCGGAATGACTCGAAAGGATGCTATTCTTTTGCCAGAGGGGCATCATCACGCACATGTTAACATAAAACGCATTTCCCACGGATCAATCGCTCGGCGGATTTAATGCCCGTGGACACCAAAACCGGTATTCCCTTCAAGAGTCCCGCAACGGATGTTCTTTCAGGAACGCCTGTTCTTTCCGCGAATAGCCACCTGTCCCTTGCGGACCTGATTGATGGCGTCCGCCAGAATACGCATGGCTTCCTGGGGAGCGTGAAATCCCATGGAGTTTTCCGCCTCGACGAAATCAAGCCGGAACTGCGCCTCCCGCTGAAATCGGCGGGCCTCGTTCAGGACCGACTCCGACGCGCCTTCCTCTTTCGCCTTCTTGATATCGCGGATGAGTTCGATCACGGCGTCCATGGCCTTGTTCCTCATCTCGTATGTTTTCGCCTGAATGGCTTCCGCCCTCCCCTGGAGTTCCGCTTCAGAGGCCTTATGGCATGTCTGGCAGGCGCGGTTGATGTTGAGTAAGGGGCTGCGGACATGGTGATCGCTGATTTTCATGGCACCTTCGCGTTTATAGGGCATATGGCAATCGGCGCAAGACACGCCGGACCGGGAGTGGATCCCCTGGTTCCACATCTCGAACTCCGGATGCTGCGCCTTCAGGACTTCGGCCCCGCTCTCCGCATGGACCCAATCCTTGTGACCGACCTCATTGTAATAATCCATCATATTATCGACGGTCAGGCCTTTCTGCCAGGGATACACCAGCCGTTTTTCTGGGCCCTTGAAATAATATTCCACATGGCACTGTCCGCACACATAGGCCCGCATCTCCTGACGGGTGGCCATGGTGTTCACATCGTAGTCCTTGACTCCTTGCGATTCTTTCAATGCTTTCATGCCCTCGATGAAGGCGGGCCGGGTGATCCGCAACTGCATCGTCTTCGGGTCGTGGCAATCGATGCACGCCACCGGATGAGAGACCAGTTTCCGCGCTTCCATGTATGTCATGGAGTTCATCCTCTCAAAACCCTTAAAAAGATCGCCGTCCCCCAATTTTCTATAGGGGACATAGATGGACGCGTGGCAATGCATACAGGTCCCCGGCTGTTTCGCCACCCGCTGTCGTTCCGTATAGGTCTGATCGTCCAGCATATAGGCATGTCCCCTCTCCTCGCGAAAATCCACCGAGAAGGGATATCCCGCCCAAAAGACCTTCAAACGCGGATCCTGCTCCAACCGGGATTGAGCCACAACAGAACGAGGATCGCTCTCATCGGCCGCGCGCGGCATGGCCTCACTGCCCCCGAAACGGGTGCGGACCTGGTCGACGGTCCGGCGATAAGCGTCATATTGGAACGGGAAGTTCTTGCCCCATACTTCCGGATCTTCGGTCTCATCGGTCAGATCCACCACCCGGAAGAACGTGTTCTTCGCCTCTTGTTTTTTCTCGAATATGTTCACCAGCAAAGCCGTCAGCCCGATGGTCATAATCAAAGCCGCTCCGGTCGCCAGGATGACCAGCCGGATGTATTTATTTGAAATCATATTTCCCCCTCGTTTAAGGATGTCCCACGGTCCCATGACAGCGCACGCATCCCAACTTTTGACTCCCCGAATGATTCCCGTCGATGGCGTCCACGATATCCCCGTGGCACCGACGGCAATTATCTTCGGCCACCTTCTGATTCAGCGGCGTCGCCTGGATCGGTTCGTGAAACCCTCCGAACGTGAAATAGAACGAATGCCAGAACCCGTTCCGCCCTTTCGTATAATATTTGCCGATCATCGATTCCGGCAGATGGCAATCATTGCAGACCGCCACCGACCGATGAGTTGATTTCATCCAGCCATCCAGGTGTCCCTGCATGATGTGGCAATTTGCGCACACCGCCGGATCGTTACTGATATAGGAATATCCCTTGGCATAGATGAACGTATAGAGGCCGATTCCGGCGAACCCTCCGGCCGCCAGACTGAAGAACAACAACGCCACTCCCCACTTATTCAAAGGCATGTGCGGATATCATCGATCGGCTTGCGGATCTTGTCCCTCAACGGATCATCCGCCTCGGCGTATCCCACGCTGAGCAAGGCGGCCACTTTCTTCTTTCGAGGAAGCCTCAATATGGATTTAAATTCTCTTTCATTGAACCACCCCAGCCAGCACGTGCCCAGCCCCTCGGCGGCCGCCTGTAAGACGAAATGTTCCCCCGCGATACCCAGGTCCAACAAAGGGAACTTCACTCCACGCCAAAGACCGCCGACCGTCGGCCAAAACGTCGTGGGTTCAGCGATCAATCCCACCAAAACGGGCGCCTCCCTGGCGAAAGCACACATATGATATGGTTTATTGAAAAGGTTCTCCCTGAGCCGGGAAAGGATTTCCCGATCCGTCACGGCGACGAACGACCACGGCTGAGCGTTGCAGGCGGACGGCGCCAACCGGGCCGCCTCGAAACACCGCTCCAGCTTTTCCCGTTCGACGGGACGGTCGCTGTATTTCCTCACGCTCTGCCGCCGCCTCATCAGCTCCAAAACCTGCGATGATAGGTCACTCATCTGTTGTATCCCCATTCGCTATTCCACCATCTCACGGCTTCGCGCTTTTCTCCGTGAATCGGATGATCTGGTTCATCATGCGCACGGTCTCCACCGGATATTTCCCGACGGCCGTCTCCGCCGAAAGCATCACATAATCCGTCCCATCCAAGATCGCATTGGCCACGTCCGTCGTCTCCGCCCGCGTCGGACGCAGATGTTCCGTCATGCTTTCCAGCATCTGAGTCGCCGTGATCACGAATTTTTTCCTCCGGTTGCATCGGCGGATGATGTCTTTTTGCACCATCGGCACTTCCCAGATGGGGAGCGACACTCCCATATCCCCTCGCGCCACCATGATCCCGTCGCAGACATCCATGATCCGGTCGATATTCTTGATCCCTTCCCGGTTCTCGATCTTGGAGATGATCTTCGCCTCGGGGCACCGGCCATCCATATGCCTCTTCAATGCCAGGATATCCTCGGCAGACCGAACGAACGACTGCGCGATGAAATCCACCCGATTCTTCATCCCGAAATCCAACGCTTGCCGGTCATGTTCGGTCAATCCATGAAAGCGAAGTTTAACGTCCGGCATATTGATCCCCTTCCGTTCCTTCAATATCCCCGGAACGACCACTTCCGCCTTCAAACGTTTCTTGGAAGAGTCAATCGCCTTCAAAGCAATGTTGCCGTCATCGATATAGATGGGGCACCCCCCGCAAATATCCTCGAGCGGGCCTTGGTAATCGAAAGGGATGAGATTCCCTTCTCCCTCGATGTTCTCCTTCGTCAGAAAAACAGTCTGCCGTTTCTTCAGCTCGATCGGCTTTTTGTTCTTCAATCGTCCGATACGGATACGATATCCCTCCATGTCGATTAAGATCCTGACATGTCGGCGATATTTCCCATTCAAAATGCGAACCATCCTTATCCGCTTCAAGTGGTCCTCGATGTTCCCGTGTGAAAAATTCAGGCGCACCACATCCATCCCGTTCAGCATCATGTTGCGCAGAACGGTCACATCGTCAGTGGCCGGGCCCAACGTGCAGATGATCTTGGTTCTAATATTCACGTTCACCCCCCTGTTTTATATGTGTTTCTCCTTCCATCGCCATCTTAAAATACCAAATAATGGAGAACGTCATCAAAAAAACGGCGATGCGCACGGACCCCGCATGATGTTCCCAGACCGTCAGTTTCGCAAAAGCACACAGAACGGCCTGACCGAAGGCGAGGCCCCCCCAGAACGAGGGTCGCCGGAACACATAAACAAAACCCACCAAGGTCATCCCCAGGACGACGGCATTCACACTCAACGTCCGCATGATCTCGCGGTACGTCGGCGCCTGAGACAAAAACCGCATGGATTCGGTATAAAACGCGACGAACGGCGGGCCGAAGGCGTCGGAATACAGATTCCCCGCATTCTCTATCCGGAATCCCACATAGAGGGCCCAGAATCCAGCCGGAAGAACCGACAGGATAAAAAACGCCATCATTCTCTTAACCGATCCGCCGGGCTTGAATGATTCATAAACAAAAACACTGAGCGGCACCAACAGAGCCGTCTCTCGGGCCAGTCCCGACAGACCGAAAAATAATATCGCAGAAAGAGGTCGTTCCCTCCTCCACTGGTAGCATCCCCACAGTCCCAGCAACAAGGCCAACGGCTCCGACAGGGTCCGAAAGACCGTGAACGTCATGCCGGTCTGAAAGAAGACACCCAAAACGATCCATATCCTGGGTAAATGTTCGAAAACAGCTATCCGATAACCCACATAAGCCAACAATACCCAAACAAACATATTGATGAAGAACAGCGCATAGGGAAAGATTTTCGGCTGCCCGAACGACGCCACGTATCCCAGGAGAGGATACAGCATCCGCCGATACCGATATCGGGGCAGGTCCAAATACTGCAGATATTCACGGGAGACCAACAAGGGATCGAACGCCATGGCATAAAAATACTGGCCATCATAGGATTTCTTCAAGGTAGGGATAGCGGGGTCGGTCTGATTTGCCAACGGAGCCACCCATTCACCCACCGTCAGAGAATCCAGAACGGACCCATTCCAGATCCCCCTCATGGGCCCATGCCAAAGATTGAACACGACCAAGAGAACCCCGGCCGCAAAAAAAATCTTCCGTTCCATGGAGAGACGGTTCATACGGAGATCAGGGAAGTGAGGAAGCGGTCAACCGGAAGATGCCGTCAACATCTGCTTCAGCAAATTCTCGATATCCTCAATACGGAAGGGCTTCTGAATGATCGGGCGGCCCTTCTCCCTCATCTTCCCCTGGTGTTCCTCGCCGATGGATCCGGTGATGAACACCCAGCGCGCCACGAACTGTGGCTTATGTTCCGTCACCCAATCGAACAACTGGAGACCGTTCTGTCCGGGGATCCGCAAATCGCACAGGATAACGTCATAATCGTTCTTCTTGAGTTTATCGAACCCCGAAACGCCGTCGATGGCGATATCGGGCCGATGTCCCAGCTTCTTGATCAACCTGAAAAGGAAATCCTGCACCACGGGCTCATCATCGATCACCAAAATCCTCTTGCCCCCCGGGACCTCCACTATTTTCGGCGGCGGGGCAGGGACGACACCGGCCGTATCTTCAACGACCGGCAATTCCATCACGAACAACGCTCCCTTCCCCGACGCGTTCTCCGCCCAAATCTCCCCGCCGTGTTCCTTCACGATCCCATAAGAGAGCGAAAGCCCCAAGCCGGTGCCCTGCCCGACAGGTTTCGTCGTGAAGAACGGCTCGAATATCTTGGCGACGTTATCCGGATGAATCCCGGGACCGTCGTCTTCGATCTCCACGCGGATCTTATCTCCCCGGGTCTTCGTCCGCACGGTCAAGTTCCCTTTTCCATGGGCATCCGTCATGGCCTGTTGCGCATTGATCAGAAGATTCATGATCACCTGCTGCAACTGATGATAATCGGCCATGGTTTTAGGCAGGTTCGGATCCAACTCCTTGCCGTATTGGATGTTCCTCGTCACGAATTGATAGGCCTCCAGCCGGAGGCAGTCTTCGATGAGCCCGTTGACCCCCACATAACTCTTCTCCGGCTTATGCCGGCGGGCGAACGTCGACAGGTCCTTGACGATCTTCTGACACCGCTGAGATTCCTTGAATATCCTTTCCAGGTTATCGCGCAACGGAGGATTATCCTGAACCGCGTCGTCCCTCAACAGAAGCTGACTATACCCCATGATGCCCGTGAGCGGATTGTTCAGTTCATGGGCCACGCCCGCCATCACCTGGCCGATGATGGTCAATTTCTCCGCCATGGACAGCCGCTCCTTGAACTGGGTGATCTCGTTCTTCGCCGTCTCCAGCTGGACGGACTTCATCTGAACCGTGATAGCATAGAAGGAAACGAAGATAGCGACCAACACGAGGAAAGGGATCCGCAAGAGCAACGCGGGATCCAGAAGGTTGACGCCGTGGTCGGAGATCGCCAGCAGGAGACCATAGAACACGCTGGAACTCAACGCCACAGCCACCACATGCCACACCTGGCGGGTAAAACCGGCCATGAGGATCGTCAGGAAGTAGACCAGATAAAGGTCCCCATTGAACTCCTGGGTCAGATAGATGGTGAGCGACAGCAACGCGACCTCTGAGATGAATATGGACGCCTGATAGATGTTCGATCTGAAAAGTTTATCGGAGACGAAGAATTGAACGGCGACCAACAGGAGGAAAAAGCCGAGGATGGCGATCAGGATGCCGGGAGACGCGGCGGCCGATTTCTTGCCATAGGCCATGAACAGGAAGATGAACGCGAACAACGTCAATCGCATCGCGATGACGGTGCTCCTATCTTTGATGGTTTGAAGTATTTTTGAGTTCATATGACCTTCGTTAAGAAAACCGGGCATTCACGGTCTGATTCCCATTGTAACATGTTATTCCCGATATATTCCCGGATGCGATTCAACGATTTCTCATCCCGGACGATGTGTTCATAATAATTGCGCTGCCAAACGACCGCGCCAGGGGTTTGGCGCATCTCATTGATGCGTTTGGTCACAGCGGATTTGAACGAACCCACGATGGCGCCGATCGATCGGGGTATTGGCCCCCGCGGTTGCGTGTGCAGGGGAGACGAACAACCCGTCGGGATCGCACGTTCTGTCGGTAGGGGCGACGCACAACCCGCCAGGATCGCACGTTCTGCCGGTAGGGGCGACACACAACCCGCCAGGATCGCACGTTCTGTCGGTAGGGGCGACGCATGCGTCGCCCCTACAATATTGATTATACCGTGGACATGATTGGGCATCACCGTAAACGCGTCCAATTCCACGCCACGGAAATGCCGGGGGATTTCATCCCAACATTTTCGGACAACCCCGCCAAATTTATTTTCAACCATTTTATTCCCCACCACATCCCCAAATAGGCATTCCCGGTTTACGCTACATATCGTCACATAATATGTCCCATGACCGGAATAATCGTATCCTTTCAACCGAACCGACTGACGATCATTCGATTTTCTTTTGCCCCTACCCCGCTTTTTATTCAATCAGTTTGGCCCACCGGAAAGATAAAAAGAGAACAACAAGAATAAGAATAATAGGAATGGCCCTGCTGCAATTGGAAACAACATGAAAAGCCAAAATAACTTTTTATTCCATGCCCCCAACTTTAGTGTAAAAATCAATAAAATTAACCAAATCAAAAAACCAAATACCAATAGGTAAGTCTTATTTATCGCTGGTATGGCATAAAACAAAAGATACGGAGAAAAAGAAGCCATACAAGTAAATATAATCATTGTTAATATATGCATTTTTTTCATTTTCTGTTCACCTATCTTGAAAAGCAACCAATGCCGCCTTTCTGTATGCATATGCATAAATTTCATTTTTCGGAGGATGCTCCCACTTCTTAGGATCATCGGGTAATGCTTTCAACGCCTTGACCAACTCCCGATCCGCTTTTTCATTTTCGCCCCGCATATAACCATAATCGTGATACATAAATGCCTCGTCCAAACTATCCATCGGAGGTTTAAACCAAGGTTCATTGGCTCCGCTCCAGCCGCGCCCTCCCCAGTTCCCATATCTCGGCAACTGTTCCTGTGCCCTGATCTTGGTGCGCTCGGTCATTTCCGATTGCAGTTCGAGCGTCTGGTAATATTTTTGTTTTACTTTACCATATTTTTCCTTCGTTATAACACATGTGAACATGGCAATTGGAGCACAGGTGTTTTTCCCCTTTAAGACGACTTTATTATGCACTATGCTTGCAAGCATTTCGGCGGGATTCAGAACACTTTTGACGGTAGAAACCATATCCGCTCCCTTTTTCTTTTCTGAAATCATCGTTTCTTCGGAAACAATGTTGGCATCAGTGGCCATGAACATATTCTGTGCGCTGGCGTAAACAACGGACATTATTTCTTCAGGCGAGGCAACGACGGTGGGGGTGTCTTTCAAGTATGCCATGATCTTTTGCATTTGCGATTCGGATATCCCTTTGGAATCAATGGGGGCTTGAGACAAATCATATTGTTCGTCCGCAAGAATAGGATAAGAAGAGACAGTTCGTTGAGTTTTCAGTGCCTTAAACAGAAGTCCAATGCCTGAGCCAACCGCCGCGCCAATAAGATTTGAGGTTTGGGCTGTGATCATCATTCCAGAAAGAGCTCTTTTTTCGTCAGAAAAACCCCCGGGTTGAGCACGTTCATAATAATTCACAATCAATCTCTGTGTCGACGATTCAACAGCCCCCAGAACAACCCCGGCGGAATCATTCTGCAGCCCATAAGCGCCGCCTTTTAGCGCTGAACCGAGCATAATGAGTGTTTCACGTTTGCCAGGGTCACCGACATTACCGCTGAACTGGATGGCCGTTTCACCAAGACCGGCAAGTGCCATTGAGGATAGAGGTGCGACCCGTGATCTGAACGATGCCCCCGAAGCCCCCCCCTGCAAATAGCCGGAAGCAAACGATATGGCCCCGACGTGGACAGTGGTTTGCATATCTGCTCCGCTGGCTTTGGCAACCGTCATTTGAACCCCCGCATTGAGTGAAGCGAACTCAACCGGTTTCATTTTGATACTACTTCCCAACACCTGCAAACCGACCGCGGCCACGTTACAGTATAAATTATAGGCGCGTTGACGCGCCCCGGCCCTATCGCGCCCTCCAATACCCAGATCATGAGTGCTGACGCCCATTCGGGCGGTATTGTATGTAGCCGTTACCGCCCCGATAGCCACTCCAGCCGGTGGCATCACAAACGTGAGGACCGTCCCAGCCACTTGTGCCACTTTCATGGACACATCAGCCACCTTCATCGTCTTATCAAAAGAACCACGGGCATTCGAAACCTGCCATGTATCCAAAACATTCGTTCTTGTCCGCGCAGAATCCACGTGGCCGCTTTCATCATACGCCAATATTGCGGTTTCACAACGACCAGAACGGACGTTATTCCCACGGCCGAGATTTTGGCTCGTTTCCGTAACGCGGTCTACGCGTAATGCGCGACCGTATGAGTCGAACTCTCTGACAATACTCGAGGTGATGCCGGTCGTGTTATTAAAATCGTTCCGCGAATAATTTATGACCGTCTGCGTTTGGCGGCCATAAGCATCGTATGCCAAAATCTGAACGTCGCTAATCGTCGTCACCATCTCCACTCGAGCCCCCCCGCGCGTCTTTTTGCTGATTCCCCTCCGAATCACCTTTTGATACTCATAATATTCCACCTGAGATACGGTTTGCGCGTAACCACGGATTTGTCCGCTGAGAGTATATCGAATGTTTTTTTGTTCATAGGCCAGATTGATCCCGGCATTTTGAACCGCCACATTTTGATGACTGCCGGTCCCGACAGCTGTTACCGTCATTCCTTTGAGTCCATCCGAAAGGGTTCCATAATCATATGCCGTTATCATCTTCACACGACCCGATGTCCATCCATCATCCAGTCCGGCCACGTGTCCGCCCGGAGACGATGTCCAATGACGGTCAGACTGAACATCCATCACGCGGCCAAGAACATCATAAGATCGCGTCGCGTTTTCATCGAAATAAAGTTGAACCATCTTGTCGCCATACTTCTCATAAACGACTTCATTACTGAATTTCAAACGGCCGGCGTTATCATATTGTGCCCCATCCACAACTCTTATCTG
>ENA-UOWG01001212-UOWG01001212.1-activated-sludge-metagenome-genome-assembly--contig:-NODE-1212-length-26965-cov-36.241546_pt1 | contig 26965 bp, 26 predicted proteins | sample MGYA00238147_ERZ761563 | MGnify/ENA primary metagenome ERZ761563 (study PRJEB28884, sample SAMN05720216) | anaerobic digester metagenome | isolation source: active sludge of municipal... | reverse complement strand
CGTTTGCCATTCCACTGATTCTGATCATCCTTTTCGGTTATGCGCTGAGTCTGGACGTCGATCATATCAAGACCGTTGTGATTGACTATGACAAGTCATGGCAAAGCCGCGATTTTGCGACGAAACTGAATGCATCTCCCTACTTTGACGTGGTGGCGGTGCTCGATTCATCGCGGCAGGTTGCAGACTATATCGATCATGACAGGGCTTCTGTTGCCATTCATATTCCCCCCGATTTCATGAAGAACGTCAGAGCGGACCGGGAGGCCCAGCTGCAGATCATTATAGACGGCAGCGATCCGATCTTTGCCGGCGCCGTGCGGGGGTATTTGACGGCTTTTGCCGAATTATATAATTCAAAACTGCTCCTTTCTTTTCTCAACCGCCAGGGGCAGGTCACCATCAAAACACCTGTTGAAGGCCGAATCCGAATCTGGTTCAATGAAGATCTGGAAAGCCGCAATTTTATCATTCCGGGGATCATTGCCATTATTATTATGATTGTCGGCGCCATGCTGACATCCCTGGTGATCGCAAGGGAATACGAAGATGGAACAATGGAAACGATTAAATCTCTGCCGGTTCACGCCGGTGAATTGCTTCTGGGCAAATCCATCCCTTATTTTTTCATCGGACTGGCCAATGTGCTGATTGCCATGCTTCTGGGGCAGCTTCTTTTCGGGATTGTCCTCAAGGGAAATTTCTGGCTGATGCTCATCGCCACATCCCTGTATCTGATCTGCGCGCTGTCTCTGGGGTTGTTTATTTCGTCCGTGACCAAGTCGCAGCTGATAGCCAATCAGGCAGCCATTATGTTTACCTATCTGCCGTCTTTGCTTTTGTCTAATTTTGTTTTTCCGATCATCAACATGCCGCAGGCGCTGCAATGGATAACGTATCTTGTGCCCGCAAGATACTATATAGACATTCTGGTCGGGCTCTATCTGCGCGATACCGGTCTTGCCTATCTGGGTCCGAACATGATCGTATTGGGCGTTATGTGTGTTGTCATGACCGGACTCAATTATGTTTTGCTGAAAAAGGAAGGTTTATGAATTGGCCCAGGATCAGAGAATTAGTCCGCAAGGAATTTATTCAACTGTTGCGCGATAAGCGCAACCGCGCGGTTCTCTTCGTGGCGCCCATTATTCAAATGCTGGTTTTCGGATATGTAGTTAATTATGACATCCGGACGATCCGTGTGGCCGTCATTGATTATTCACGAACTGTGGAAAGCCGAAAACTTACGGATGCCTTTGAGGGCAGCCGCATTTTTTCAATCACCCATTATCTGAATGACGAAAAAAAGTTTGAAGACCTGCTGATTCGGGGAAGTGTGGATATGGGGATAAAAATCCCGCAAGACTTTGCGTCGGTCATCCGCAGGGGACAGACAGCTCCCCTCCAGATTGTTGCTGATGGTTCCATGAGCAACATGGCGTCGCTGCGCATGGCCTATACGACATCTGTACTGGAGCAATTCAATCGGGGGATGCTTAGGGAGCTTTATCCGCAGCAGATGAAATATGGGAGAATAGATATGCGTATCCGTACATGGTATAATCCAAATCTGGAAAGCCAGCACTTCTTTGTCCCTGGAATTGTGGCGTTTGTCATTATGCTGATATCGTTGCTTTTGACATCCATTGCCATTATCCGTGAAAAAGAAGCGGGTACTATGGAACAGATTATCGTTACTCCCCTGAAATCTTACGAATTCATTTTAGGGAAAACGATTCCCTACACCATCATTTCGCTCCTCCAGTTGGTCGTGGTCATTATCGTCGCCACTTACTGGTTTGAAATACCCCTGGTGGGAAGCGTCTCCCTCCTGTTCTTTTCTGCTTGTCTGTTTCTGTTGAGCACGCTGGGAATCGGTCTGTTTATCTCGACGATTTCCAGGACGCAACAGCAGGCTATGATGATGACTTTTTTCTTTATTCTGCCGTTTTTCATGCTCAGCGGATTTGTTTTTCCAATCGCCAATATGCCTGAAGTTGTTCAATGGCTCAGCTACCTCAACCCGTTGAGATATTTTCTGGTGATCTTGAGGGGTATTTTTCTCAAGGGTGTCGGACTGGATGTTCTCTGGCCCCAGTGCCTCTCCCTCGCGATTCTGGGAACGGTCGTCTTTTGGGGTGCAATTGTCCGCTTTAAAAAGCGGCTGGATTAGTGTAAATAAAAGCCTAAGGATGCAGGGATGCTTAAAGTTATTGAAGATGAAAAACTGATTGCTAAATATGTGCGGCAGTTTGCCAAGAGTTTCAAGCCCTTTATGGATGAAAGGATCAAGGTGAAACTGGGGCATCAGGGGGCTAGTTTTGGGGTAAAGGTTTCCTGGTCAAAAAAACTGGGCATCTGGATATTTTCCCAGGCGACAAAAGATGTCCGTTACTGGAACGCATTTGGGATTGGCAAACCGCCGGCGTCCGGTCACCTGGCGATAACGGCAGAAATCAATTTCCCTTGGCAGGGAATCGACCGCAAAACCGGCGCGGCTTTTGCCCAAGACGAGTGGAACCGTATCTATGCGATTCATCGTGGGAAAATCGGCGGCGGAAAAAAGGGGATCGGCAAGTCCCTGTTTGAAGAGAACTATCGTGGCCTCTGGGCTTGGATGGAAGATGGCGGGTCATTGACACAGGTCGCGGTAATCGGCGCGCTTCACAGCAGTCGTTTTGCCCTGCAAACCGCTCAGTTTGTCAGAAAAATTGAAAAGCTGAAATCAAAAGCCTCTTTATCTTCCCAAACATTGCTCAATTTTTCAGAAGTATCGTTTCATGAGGAGCTTGTCGGGAGTCCACCGGCTCCGCATCTTGATGATGATGACTTCTATGCCTGCGATCACGACTTGATTGTCAGTCATCTGGCGGCGCTTCTGCACCGCTGGAAATTCAAAGTCGGCAATGGCACGAATTCCGAGTTATTCCTGATGAGCCCTGCTTCAGACAGAATATCTCATGTTTTAGCTGTTTCAGCCGATAGCGATGAAAAAAGCGTGCTGTCCGTGGCGGCAAAATTGCTTTTGCTGCAATCCGCCGAGGCAGATCATCCATCCGCCATTTTATTAATGCCGGAAGATAAAATAAACAGATATGCCGAACAAATGGAACTCATACACATTGAGGTGCTTGGTTACCGGTTGGAAGGTGAACGGATAATTTTCCCTGATTTGAGCAAAATCAGACTTGATCAAAATGCACAATTGTAAAAATATAACAGACAGAAGTCAGGGTTATCTATTCAGGGGAGGTAAAAGAGACTTATGGATGAAATGCTTGACATGGGCCGACAGGTTCTGGCGGCTCAACCTTTCAGCGTGCTGGTCGGAGCGGAGCTGATTGGTTTTGCCGTGGGCAGCGCCGAATTGAAAGTGCCCATCAAACATGACCTTAAACAGCAGCATGGTTTTCTGCATGGCGGCATCGTCAGTTACGCTGCAGACAACGCCCTGACCTATGTGGGCGGCAGTGTGTTGGGGCCGGCTGTGGTGACATCGGAATTCAAAATCAACTATGTGAGGCCGGCAATGGGTGATTACATTGTTGCGCGCGCGACGGCGATTTACGTCGGAAAAACTCAAGCCGTCTGCCGCTGCGATGTTTTCGCGGTCAAAGATTCAAAAGAAAGTCTGTGCGCGACAGCCCAGGGAACCATTACGCAACTTGGACAATCCAAGTAGCCTGAGACGGATAAAGTCTCCAAAGACAAATCGAGTGTAAACAATTTTTTATTCATCCTGCTTATAATAACCCGCCCACTTCACATCGATTTGATTTTGAATATCGGCAATCAGTTCATCAGTCAGAATCTTGAAGCGGGACTGCGCGCGGAAGTATTCGCGCACCGGCACCAGTTTACGTTTCTCCACCAGCTTTTCGGAAGCTGCCGTTAATTTGAATTCACCGTTGACGATTTCGTAAAGATCATAATACCCGGTTTCGACGGCGAGCCTACCGATCTTGATTCCGTAACGCGGGTCATATCCCCATCCCGGCGGGCAGGGAATGTGAATATGGAAGTATTTGGTGCCTGGCATGTCCTTGCACTTGATTATTTTATCGTGAAGATCCAGCGGATAGGCAGCGGAACAAGCCGCAACATAACTTAAGTTGTGCGCCGCCATGATGGCCGGAACATCCTTCTTTTGCTGCAGCTTTCCCTTAAAGGGCGTGTTGGCCGTGATCGCACCGATCGGGGTTGTGCCTGAGCGCTGAACACCGGTGTTCATGTAACCTTCGTTGTCGTAACAGAAATAGATGAAGTTATCGCCGCGCTCTGCAGCGCCCGATAAGGCTTGCAAGCCGATGTCGCTGGTTCCGCCGTCGCCTGCCCAGGCGGCTACGGCGGTGTGTTGATTTCCTTGAGTTTTGAGAGTGGCCAGAATTCCCGTGGCGGCGGCGGCTGTTGAGGCAAACGTCACGTTCAGGCAGGGAAGTTTGGTTGAGGCAACCGGGAAAAGCCCCTGCAATACGGTCAGACAACTGGGAGGAACAATCAGCATGGTGTCTTTGCCCAGAGCCTTGAGACCTATCCTGTAGGCGATAGCCAGTCCGCATCCGGTGCACGCCCTTGTTCCCGGATGAACAAACTCTTCCGTTGGTAAACTTAAAATTGTAGTCTTGGCCTGCATTAAATTCTCCTATAGTTTAAGCCCGATCCAAACCGGCTCTTTGGCAATCCTGCTCCGGGTCGCAGCCCGGAAGTTGTGTGTCAAATCGTCCGTCCGGATTTCGCGGCCGCCAATTCCGGCTATAAAATTCTGAACCAGCGGCAAATGGCCTGTGCCGGCTAAGTGTTCATAAAGCGCGGACTTTAAATCCGAGGCCAGCGCGCCTTCATAGCCGTAACTGAGCGCTTTTTCAAAAACGATAACGCCTTTTTTCCCTTTGAGCGCCTTGGCAATCGCTGCATCCGGGAATGGCCTGTAAAAGCGAACGCCCATCACGCCCACATTGATGCCTTCTTTTCTTAAGGCGTCAACGGATACGCGCAATTGGTAAGTGATTGATCCGAGGCCCACAGCGACATAGTCCGCGTCATCGCAACGATAGGATTCGAGATAGGGATCACCACCCCGGCCGAATATTTCAGCATATCTTTTTTCCGCATCCGCCGCGACAGCAAGCGTTTTTCGCAGATCTTCATGAAGGAGATAGCGAATCTCCATATATCCATGGGCCAGTTCACCTTTCACATCCATCCGCACGTCGGGAAGGGTTACGGTATTCAGATTGGCTGGCTCTTTAGGATTCAAGGCATAGTCCGGTTGAAAAGGCGGCAGAAACGCATCGACCCGTTCCTGATCCGGTACATCAAACGGCATGTATGTGTGAGACAGGATATATCCATCATAGCAAACCATAATCGGGATGCTCGCCTTTTCCGCCAACCAGTAAGCCTTGATCACCGAATCAATGATCTGCTGGTGGTCGGCGCAATACATCTGTATCCAGCCGGTATCACGTTGTGAAATCGAGTCCTGCTGGTCATTCCAGACATTCCAGGGGGCGCTGATCGCCCGGTTGACAACGCACATCACAATGGGAAGCCTGGCGCCGGCCGCCCACTGGACCTGTTCATGCATGTAGAGAAGTCCATTGGAACTGGTCGCCGTAAAAGTTCTGGCGCCGGTCGATGATGCGGCAATACAGACAGCTAGGGCGGAATGTTCGCTTTCCACATGAATGTATTCAGCCTTCATCTCACCTGCTTCCACATACTCGGAAAGTCTTTCTGTAACAGGGGTCTGCGGTGTGATAGGATAGGCGGCGATGACGGCGGCGCGACAAAGTTTGACGCCCAGCGCGGCGGCAACGTTTCCATTTTCGATAATATGCATGGCGTCTACTCCTTATCCTTTACTTCATCCGAGAACTTTGCTTCGTCCACCATCGTGATGGCCTTGGTGGGGCACTCTTCAGCGCAGATGCCGCAGCCCTTGCAGTATTCCAGGTCGATCTTCGGCGGTATTGTCCGTGAGATTACAACATCCGGACAGAACAGCCAGCAGATAAAGCAGGCTTCTTTATTTCTCTTGCAAGGGATGCAGAGACTTTGATCGATCACCGGCCGTTCTACCCGCCATGAACCGGTTCTGCCGCCGTCTCCCGGTCCGTGTTCACTGTGCGATGTTTTCCTCCTGTAATTTCTGGTACCCATTTTCAACCTCCTGCCACAGTTCGTTCATAGGCAATCCTGGCAGCCATTGAGTTCTTTTCAGGCTTTCGTGTGCGAAATTCCTCTTCAATGCCTTTGAGCAGGATATCAATGCCCAAGAGACCAGCCGCTTTTTCCAGTGACCCGATGATTCCGGTATTGACCATGCCGTGTGGAAGGCCTGCTTCAACAGAAATGGCTGTAATGTCTGCGGTGGCCAACTGATAATCTTTAAAAGAATAGGACTCGAAAGCCATGGGTGTGTTCAAGATGATGATCCCGCCTGGTTTGAGGCCGGATGTTACGTCCGCTTCCTTGAGCAGCAGGTGATCGAGAACAACCACGACATCAGGGGTTTCGATGGGCGATAGATCATATATCTTTTCCCTCGATATCTTCAGGGAGGTCATAACCGGCGCACCCCGTCGTTCCGTTCCAAATGTCGGCGCCATGACAACTCCCGCATAACCGGAGGTGAAGGCTGCCTCGGCCACAATCTTGGCTGCTGTGATGGCGCCCTGGCCGCCGCGTCCGTGCCAGCGGATTTCAATAAATTCCTTGTTCATGAATAACTCCTAGGTTGCTAAACTGTGGGCCGAAGGTAAGACTACTTTTACCCTGAACCTTTATCCATTTCACGCTTTTTTCTATTTTTTATTACTATAAAAATCAAAACAATCAACAACACGATAATGCCAAAAACAGCCAGCAAGACAAGCGTTGGTGTTGTTGCTCTTGAAACAAGATTTCCGGGATTCAAACTGGGTTTTTCCAGAATGCGCCCGAGTTTCCCTTTGTATTTTTCGGGAATATCGGGAAGGCCGTTGCCGTTGAGATCCGGGAAAGACCGGACGTACTGAATGACGCCCTGCCATTCTTTGAGCTCTTGAATACCCGGTTGAACCTTATTTCCGTCAATCAGAGCCGCAGACAGATTTTCGATGGGTGCGCCGTTTTTATCTTTGGGTACAATGTCCAGCAAGGAATACGTGAAACGACCCACCAGTTTTAAAAAGGTAGCATTGTAAATATTAGCGGCCACCCGGTATAGTTGGTTATTGGATGCACGATAATCAAGCGGCCGGTAACCGTCTTCTTCGCTGCCCATCTCAATGTCGGTCACGCGGTCGAAAATCATCCGGCGGGGATTGTAAGTAAAACGCAGACCGGAGATTTGCAGAAAATAATCATCACCTTTGAGCGGCCTGACACTGGTTAGGATTTCCAGCGTCTTTTTCAATTCATGCCCGTATAAATAAAAGGAGATGAGCGGATAGGCCATGGTGCCGTCCACACCGATGCCCAGTGGAACGGTGCGGAATAAATCGCCCACAGTGACCTTTCCGGTTTGGCCGGCAATCAAATCATCGCGAATGACGCCGTTGGATTCGACGGCAACCATCACACGGCTTGATGGATCGCTTGGATCGGAATCGACTTTATTGACATACCAGCGGATGGAATCAGCAATCATATTACCCAGTGGTGATTCCTCCGCGGCATTGGTTAAATCCCACTTGGTTTCGGCGATTACCTGATCATAGGACAAGTTGTCGGGGCTGAGCAATTGCGAGTTTATGGTTTGCTTGAAGGAATCAATCATCTTCTGGATGGGTTCATCGCTCTTGATTGAGCTGTTGACAGACACAGTGGCATAGTTTTTTACTGTTACTTTGCCTTTGTCATAGGCGATATCCAGAACACCCACCTGCTTTCCATAGCACCAGGCCTGAACAATGATGGTGTCGCCCACTTGGATGGGTTTATCAAGTTTGGTGTGCGTGTGCCCGCTAATAATGACGTCGATACCTTTGACTTTTTTCGCCAACAGTTGATCTTCTGATTTGTCTGGATGATCATTGAGACCGCTGTGCGATAGGCAAACCACAATATCCACTTTTTCTTTGTTTCGCAGAAGATTGACCATGTCCTGCGCCGTCTCGAGGGGGTCGCGAAAGGTCAGGGGTTTGGCAAAGGGAGATACTTCGATGGCGACCTTGCCCAGAAGTCCGAAAATTCCTATTTTAAGACCGCTGCGTTCCAGAACCATATAATTTTTCACGCCGGTTTCTGAAAAAGTATCCTGCAGTGAAGCCAGGACCGGATTCTGGCGATCAAATATGGCGCCGGCAAAAACGATCTGCGGCAGACCGCCTTTGGCTTTGGCCGTTCTTAAGATGGAGGCCAGCCCAGCCGGCTTGAGATCAAATTCGTGGTTGCCCAGTGTGACAGCATCATAGCCCATTGCGGAAAGAAGCCGCAGTTCAAATGCTTCTTCGCGGATCAGCATGTGGTAAAGAGACCCCATCGTGTAATCGCCGGCATCGAAAGTCAGCACGGGGTTGGCTCTTTCTTTTTTTGTGTTTTTAATGACCGTCGCAATACGCGCCCAGCCACCGAGGGTTTTATCGGTATTGACAGGAAGGGCTTGATAGTCGATTTCCGGAGAAAACCCCTGAAAATGCGAGTGCATATCATTCGTATGCACGATCGTAATCAGTTTTTCAGCGGCCGGCAGATTGGTTGAAAAAAACACCGCTGCCAGAACCATCACGATGCGAAAAAACGTCATGACCTTTCTTGAAGCCTTAGTCTTCATTTCTCTCCTCATGTTTCATCTCTTCCCTAACACAAAATGTACGCCCTGAAAAGTTTGTATTAGGCAGTAACGCCTCAATTTTTTCCAGAAGCCCGAAAAGAGATGTTTTGTCCAGCGCAGAGATGGCCACGGCATCGAAACGCCGGCTCAAGGTTGCCAGCAGTTCTTTATCTTCGAAGCGATCCGCTTTGTTAAAAACACGAATACTTGGTTTATTGGAGATTTCCAATTCTTCAAGGATGGTTTCAACGGCCGTAATCTGTTCTTCAAACTGATCGTTGCTGACGTCAATGATATGCAAAAGCAAATCCGCTTCCTGAAGCTCATCGAGTGTTGCCCGGAAAGCACTGAATAATTCGTGAGGCAGGTTGCGGATAAAGCCCACCGTATCCGTGATCACGGCTTGGGTGTCACGGGGAAATCGCAGTCTCGCGCTTTTGGTATCCAGCGTGGCGAAGAGTTTATCCTCCACCAGAACGGCGCTTTGCGTCAGGGTATTGAGCAGCGTCGATTTGCCCGCGTTCGTATAACCGACAATTGAAACCACCGGCAGGCCTGATTTCTCGCGCCTGCCGCGTCTTTGGCCGCGCGATTTGGTTATGGCTTTCAAATCCTTTTCCAACCGATGGATGCGGTCACGAATCCGACGGCGGTCGATTTCCAGCTTCGTTTCACCGGGTCCGACGCCACCGATGCCGCCGGCCAGTCTGGAGAGCGATGTGTCTTTGTGCGTCAGGCGCGGTAGCAAATATTTAAGCTGGGCCAGCTCCACCTGAATCTTTCCTTCACGACTGTGGGCGCGATGGGCGAAAATATCCAGGATTACTTGTGTGCGGTCGATGATTTTCAGTCCGGTGAAATCACTGATGGACCGCACCTGGGCGGGGGTCAGTTCATGATCGAAGATCAGCAGATTCGCGCCGATTTGTGTTGCCCGTAAATCAATGGCTGAAAGCCTGCCTCGTCCGACCAGGTATTTCGGATCAATTTGCGGACGGTATTGAATCTGCGTGTCAAAAACTTCCACACCGCAAGCCTCGGTTAGTTGCCTAAGCTCTTCAAGAGAGGTCTCCGCGCCGGCGAGCGGATTTTTTTCCACCCGCACAAGAATGGCTTTTTCCGCCGCGTCGATTTTACGCGTCTTTTGCTGTCTGGCGAACTCATCTTCCAGTGCGGCAATGAAAGACAAAAAATTCAGATCCAGCCGGTGTGGTTCCTGCGGTTCATGGATCAGCCAGTAATCGCCTTGTGGATTTTCCGGGATCAGATGCGCCCAGTACAGTTTGCCCGGGGAGCCGTCTTCGCGAACCTGGAGCGCGCCGATCATATCCAGGCGCAGATGAGATAAGTCTGTCAGGTCTTCGGGAGAAAGTTCCTCACCGGCCAGATGAGTATGAATCAGCCTCAAGCCTTTAAATCGTGTGGATGCCGTGCGGAAAGCGTCAAGGTCTGGAATAAAAATACCTTTGTGGTCCCCGAGGATGATCATGCTGATCTCACCCTTGCGGTTGATCAGCAAGCCGATTTGCCGGTTGAGTGTGCTGGAAAGAAAGGATATTTCCCGGGACAGGTCGTTGCTGATTATGTTTTCCGGCGGTATGCCCCGCCGGTAGAGACGTTCCAATGATTTAATTTGTTGGGCGCCAAGCCCCGATATATTGCCGGATATCTTATTGATAGCGAGAGTTTCCTATTTTCTTCAATTCTTGTGGATAAAGTATCATATTTTGCTCGGATTAGTCAAAAGGCAAAACACCATTTATTTGTTAAGTGAAGAGGTTAGATTAAATTTCGAAAATTAGGGTTTATGGACTAATCGTTATACATCAAAGCTACAGCCATATGATATACGGAGGCAAAGACCTCGCTCGACTGAATCAAGCCGGTCAGGGGGAGCATTTCTGTCACTGTAGCGTAAAGTTTTTGATCATAGAAGATGCTCCCCAAATCCGTTGACTGGATCGTCAGGTATTTTTCGGCAACCCTCTGGATTACCCGTCCAGCCCCTCTATCCTGGTTGGCACGCACCATGTTTGTGATAACGAAAGGCTGGATACTTTGGATTTCTTTCTGCAGTGTTTTCATGGCTTCTGTCCCATTCAGGTCCTCAACAATTTGCAGGAGCTCTTTGACAGTGCGCACCTTGAGCTCATTGTTGGTGTCCATGGCCGTTTTAATGAGACTCTGAAGAGATGGATCCTGGCTGACCAGTTGGCTCAGTCGCCGATAAACGGTGTTACGGATGAAGGCATAGGCATTCTGAATGGATATCGGTTGTGGAATCATAACCACAACTTTCTTATCGGCAACCAGAAAAAAATCCAGCACATTGTACGAGGTTCCCGCACCCAGATCGACAATGACATAATCGGCTTCCAGCCTGGTAAGGTTTTGGATGAGCTTTGCCTTTTGCGCCAGATGGATGTTGGCCAGGGAAAGAATGTCGCTGGCGCCGCTGATGAGGCGCAGATTCTCCAGTTCCGTATCAAGACAAATCTCCTCCAGCAAGTTATATCGCCTCGTTACAAAATCATTCAGTGTCCTCGGTGGATTCTTGATTCCCATGAAGGTATGGAGGTTTGCTCCCCCCAAATCAGCATCCACAAGGATGGTTTTTTTGCCCTTTCGGGCAAACCAGAAGGCCAGGAGCAGACTGACAGTGCTCTTACCAACCCCGCCCTTTCCGCCGCCGATAGCCACAATCTTTGGATGATCTGCCACCATTCACTCCCGTGCGTCTAAGTGGTATGTTTTAGCCATATGATACCCCCATCAGTTCTTCGGTTGGGATTCCCACAGGTAGGAAATAAAATCCTGTGCTTCTTCAACCAAATAACAATTCTTCTTCAAAAAAGTGAGGTCGGCATGCGTCAAATTCTTGAACTGGATGCCAGCGGTCACCATCGTTTTCCCCTCACGTAAAGCCTCCCGGCACCAAACGATGGTGCCTAAAAGGTTCAGACCCACCTCCACTTTGGAAGCATTGATCAGGACGTTGACCGTCTTGCCGATAAGCAACGCAGGCGGTCCGGTTAAATATTTCCCCCCCAGGCTGATGCACGCGCCGCCAAGTGAAATGTCCTCGATGTTGCCCTTCAGGACAAGCTGGCTCCCATTCGGTTCGTTGTTTAATATCTTTAGATAAGCCTGTGTCTGAAGTTGCAAGCGAACAGTCTCGCGAAACTTCCTTGCTCCCTCTTGCTCAGTGAAGAGACGGTGGGCCTTTGTCAGCCTCATCAGCAGAATCCTCATAGTGGGGTATCCTTCACAAAGATCCATCAGTTGCAATCTGTTAATCATCAGCAGTTCACAGGCGCCGACAGTTTCGAACCGTGAAGAAGAAACCCGTTGTTCTTCAAAGGGATAAACATCTCCGAAATAATTGGCCTCCATGCTTTGTGACGCATATTCCCTGATGATTGGCCCCTTTTCACCCGGTTGCGGGAAGTTCACTTCGGCCACCGTTCCTGAGACAATAAAACAGAGGACGTCTTCCTTCCCCCCTGAATTTTCGATAACGGCACCCGCCGGCATACGGACGGGGTCTAGCCGGGACATGACAGCAACCAGTTCGGCGTAAGTCATGTGGCAGAAAAAATTATCCAGTGGTTTTTCAGAACGTACTTCCCGAATGGCAGCATACAAGGAGCGGCATTCACGGCGGGTCGGCTTCGCAACTTTCCATTCCATAACTTTGGAGGCAATGGCGCAAAGTACCATCCCCTCCGCTCCAAAAAGTTCAGCCGCCTTCCGATAATATTGGGAGGCCTGTGCAAAGGACTCTTTCCCCACCAGAAAATCAGCGTAAGCTTTTATCAGAAGGTGATCACTAGGGACCTTGTCCAGTAAGGCTTCAAACGCTTCAGCGGAATCAAGGGTCAGAGACCCCTCCATGACGCGTTTCCCATATTCCTGATTTTTGAATGCCTCATCCATTCATATGCCTCTTTATTGCTTTTTTCCAATATTTATCAACTTAGCAACGTCGCTGATCCGTTGATTCATCACTTCCGTTTTTTTGTGAAAGAGACGGAGGACCTCATACAGCGAACGTGTCTTCTTGTCGAGATCCAACAGCATCGCCGACATGAGGGTCATCTTTTCCTTCATGGCGGTCATCTGTTTCTGCAGTTCTTCCGGCTTGTCCTGGGGCGAAGTGGAGGAGCGGTCCACCTGGAAAGCCTCGATGAGATTCTCCAGATCCTTCCTTTCCTCGTCCGCCAAACCGACATTCCAGCTCATCTCGGGCTCATTTCCCATATTTATCCAGTTCGTCCCTAATTTTCGAGTCCAGGGCACGGATATTGTCCTGATCCAGCCGATCATCAACTCCCGGCTCGGCACGCTCAGGAGTTACTCTGTTTTTCGACAAAAAGGTGTGTTGTTTTTTCAAAAAGGCAAAATAAACAAACAATGCTATGATGATAGCAATAAGGAAAAGACCGATCAGCTTTATAAGCATAGAGCTTCGCCACTGGCTGGAGGCCACGGCTGGTTGCAGGGCCGGCCTTTCAATCTCTTGACCGGGGGTTAAAGTTTTCGGCGGTTTCACGGTTGCCGGTTCGGAGGGAGCCTGCGGAACGTTTTTAGGAACAGCAAGGGTGGGAACTGCTTCCGGTGCTTTTTCAGGAAGAGGCGGCTTAGCCGTCACGGATGCAACGGGTGCATCTGTCCAGTAGATATCCAACACAAGACGATCCGGCGTAAACAGATAAAAAGATTTAAGGTTGAAAGACGATGGTGCTAGTCCAATGTTGGCTCTCAAGAAGGACTTATTCTGGACAAACTCGATTTTTTCAATGTGTTTTGACCGGTCCCGTATTTTCTGGAGAGCCGGACTGACTGGCATCGTCTCAATAAAATCCACCTCGACCCGCCCGGGGCCTCTTATCTGCGGCCCTTTGAACTTGACCCTGCCATCGAATTCAAAAACGAGGCGTGTCATAGACTCATATTCACCTACCCGTATATACATCAACTGAGCCGCATCCGCTGGCCCGACGGCCTGGCACAGCAGGATCAACACAGTTATTAGGGCCGGCCCCAATTTCGTCTTATTCATGCATCATATCAACCTTTTCAGATGATTTGTCTCTTTGAAACGATGCAATAATAATGCATGTTTTATACCGTAAAACAAGATGATTAATTGGCATATCATATCATGACCTTACAAATAAAAGGAGCCAGTGGCTTGCTCAAAACATGGTCATTTACCCATTTTTTAGGTTAAATTCACCCGATTAAGACGGGACAAGAAGCAAGAATCGGAGGGATGGGTTTTATCAAAAAGGTGACATTAAAAAAGCCCTGCATCACAAGATGCGGAGCTTTTTTTAAATTCATTATAAATAGGCTAAAGCCTAACGGCACTCTGTACAAACCGCCAGCTCATTGTAGGGCACGCCTGTTTTCTTGCTGATGAATTTCAACTGATCCACGGGCGCGAAATACTTGCCGCACTTCTCGCAGGTCTGCATCTTAAACGTGCGTTTCCAGATCTTTCTTTTATCTCCTGTGCTTTGCATAACAATATGTCCGGTGGGGCAAACGTAAACACAGGCGCCGCAGCCGATGCAAACAGACGACGTTTCCTTAAAAGGTGTTCCAACGGTTTTATGCGAACCGCGCGCCGACATACCGATGGCGCTTACGCCGACGACTTCTTCGCAAACGCGAACGCAGGAGCGGCACAAAATGCACTTGCCTTTATCCGTATCAGGCAAAAACCGTGGCTGAGGATCTACGCCCAGTTCCTTGGCCAGATTCTGCAGAACTTCCGATCTCGGGCAACGGGCCAGGAGCAGTTCCAGTACTAAGCGGCGGACATTCAAAACCCTCTCTGTTTTTGTATTGACAATCAAACCTTCTTCCACGGGATACAGGCAGGAGGTGACAATCCGGGTCCGGTTTCCCTTTTTAATTTCCACCACGCAAAGTCGGCACGAGCCGGCACGAGACACAGCCTCATGGGCGCAAAGGGTGGGAATATCCACGCCCGCGCTGCGGGCCGCTTCGAGCACCATCGTATCCTTTTTTGCTGTTACATTTTTGCCGTCAATAATCAAATTTACCATCGTTTACCCTACCTTTTATTCAACGGTTATTGCATCAAATTTGCAGCTCTCGATACATGCGCCGCATCTGGTGCAAAGGTCATTATTAATTGCATGGGGCTTCTTCTTTTCACCGCTGGTCGCCTGCGTGGGGCAGACCTTGATGCACAGGCCACAGCCGGTGCACTTGTCGGGATTGATGCTGTACGTAATGAGCGCCTTGCAGACGCCCGCCGGACAGCGGTGATTCTTGATATGAGCTTCATACTCCTCGCGGAAGTATTTAATGGTGCTGAGCACCGGGTTGGGGGCGCTGCCGCCCAAAGCGCACAGTGAGCCGTCGGCGACGCCAGTCGAGATATGTTCCAGAAGCTCCACATCACCTTCCTTGCCTTTGCCTGCGCATATGTCTTCCAGAATTTCGTGCATGCGGCGGACGCCTTCGCGGCAGGGAATGCACTTGCCGCAGGATTCCTCCTGCAAAAAGCCCAGGAAATATTTGGCGACATCCACCATACAGGAGCGGTCGTCCATGACGATCATGCCGCCGGAGCCCATCATCGACCCGACTTCATAAAGCTTATCGAAATCCACCGGCAGGTCCAGAAGGCTCTCCGGAATACAGCCGCCGGAAGGACCGCCGGTTTGCACGGCCTTGAATTTGCGACCTTTGGGGATGCCGCCGCCCATATCGTAGATGATTTCGCGAAGCGTCATGCCCATCGGCACTTCGATGAGTCCCGTGTTGTTGATCTTGCCGACCAGCGAGAAGATTTTCGTTCCCTTGCTGCCCTCCGTTCCCACTGAGGCATAGCTTTGAGCGCCCTGGTTGATAATGATCGGAACGTTGGCCCAGGTTTCCACATTATTGAGACAGGTGGGTTTATCCCACAGACCTTTTTCTACGGCGTGGATGTACTTGGCGCGCGGTTCGCCGGCGCGTCCTTCAATGGAAGCAAACAATGCGGAAGATTCGCCACAAACAAAAGCGCCGCCGCCTTTGTTGATGTGAATATCAAACGAAAAATCCGTGCCCAAGATGTTTTTACCGAGAAGCCCCGCTTCTTTGGCGCTAGCTATCGCCATCGTCAGGTGCAAGACGGCCAGGGGATACTCGTTTCTCACATAAATATAACCTTCGGATGCCCCAATGGCGTACGCACCGATGATCATGCCTTCGATCACGCTGTGTGGATTGCCTTCCATGAGGCTGCGGTCCATATATGCGCCGGGATCACCCTCATCACCATTGCCGATGACGTATTTCGGTTCGCCAGGCGCCCTGCGACAACTTTCCCATTTGGTGCCTGCTAAAAATCCACCGCCGCCCCGTCCCCTGAGGCCTGCTTTTTTCACTTCACTGATGACGCCTTCGGGCGTCATTTCCGTGAGCGCCTTGGCCAGCGCGGAATAACCGCCGATGATGAGATAATCCTCAATCCGTGTGGGATCGATCATACCGTTGGAACCGAAAACCAAGCGGTGCTGTTTTTTATAGAAAGGAACATCTTCTTCTCGCATCACGGTTTCATTGTTCTGGGGATCGCGGTAGAGCAGTTTTTCAAGAACTTCGCCTGTGGCGACGGTTTTGGAAATAATATCCGGCACGTCTTTAATTTTAACCTGCTGATAGAATATTTTTTCAGGATGAACCACGACCAACGGACCTTTTTCGCAAAAACCGAAACAGCCGGTGGCGCGGACCTCCACGTCCATTTTCTGCTTTGCTATTTCCGCTTCGAGTTCTTCCTTGACTTTAATACAGCCGTAGCCGCGGCAGCCGGTGCCGGCGCAAATCGTAACCAGTTTTTTATTCGGGTCGTAGTTTTGCTTCAGATCGTCTTGAACCCGGCGCAAGGCCTTTGCGTTGGATATTTTTTTCATGATTGCTGCGCCCCCTCTTTGAGCTTTCCGATAATCTTATCCACTTTGGCCATCGTGACCTGGCCGTGATATTCCGTATCAATGACAACGACGGGTCCCAGCGCGCATGCGCCCACGCAGTTGACGGTTTCCAGTGAAAACTTCTTATCCGCCGTGGTTTCACCCGGTTTGATGCAAAGCGTCCGCTCCATTTTATCTTGGATGGCCGATGCGCCGCGAACATGGCAGGCAGTACCCATACAAATTTTAACAATGTGTTCGCCGCGCGGTTTCAGACTGAAGGCATTGTAAAACGTCGCCACCTCGTAAACCCGGCTGATAGGAATGCCCAGTGCCTTGCCTGTCACGGTCAGGGCGTCTTTGGGAAGATAATTGAAAGCTTCCTGAATATCCTGCAACACGGCAATCAGCGCGCTTTTATCGCCCCGGTGCTTCTTGACGATTTGTTTTGTCTTTAGCTTGGTATCACTGACTTTTGACATGCTTTATTCACCTCAGTATTCTTTAAAGGGGTCACCTTTTTATTCGGTTCCTGTCTTCAAAAATTTAGCTTTTTCCGTGAGTTTTTTGAATTCGGTGGTCACTTTTTCCTGGATCATGTCGATTTCGACTGGCGTCAGATGTCGGAAACGCCCCTGTCCCTTGAAGTAATCTTTGATCGGTTTGAGTTTCTTCGGCATCTCCGGAGATAGGTGATAATGACCGTGTTCGACTTCAAATAATGGAAATACGCCCGTTTCCACAGCCAGCCGTCCCATGGAAATCGCCTGATGCGAAGGACAGCGCCAGCCGGTCGGACATACAGAGAAGCAATGGATGTAAGAAGGGCCTTTGATGCTTTTGGCCTTTTCAATCTTGCGGATGAAATCCAGTGGATAGCTGGGGCACGCAGTGGCTACATAGGGTATGTTATGTGCGACCAGAATTTCCGGCATGTTCTTTTTCCAGGTTTTCTGACCGGAACTGACTTTTCCCGCCGGAGCAGTCGTGGTTGAAGCGCCCATCGGCGTACCGCTGGAACGCTGAATACCCGTGTTCATGTAGGCTTCGTTATCAAAGCAAACGTAAATCATGTCATGGCCGCGTTCCATCGCGCCGGAAAGCGCTTGAAATCCGATATCCATCGTGCCGCCGTCGCCGGCCATGCCGACCACTTTGACGTAGCGATCGTCAATCCTGCCTTTTTTACGCAGCGCCTTGAGACCGGCTTCGATGCCGGACGCCACGGCCGCTGCATTTTCAAACGCGACATGAACCCAGGGCACTTCCCACGCCGTGGTGGGAAACATGCTGGAGACGATTTCCATGCAACCGGTTGCAGAGGCGATCACGGTGTTTTCACCCAGCGCCTTGCACATCAAGCGCACGGCCAGCACCTCGGCGCAGCCGGAGCAGGCGCGGTGGCCGGCGGAAAGCAGTTCCTTTTTATTAATCAGTCGCGGGGCATATAAATCAAAGTTTTCTACGATATTCATTATTCTCTTACCCCCCAAAATTCATAGGTGTCTGCCGCCACATTTCCGGTATCCGCCAGAACTTTTTCAAACATGCCGGCAAACTCGTTTACCGCCACGTCGCGTCCGCCCAGACCGATAATGTAATTGTAGATCAACGGACGTTGGGTATCGGCGAAAAGAGCAGATTTGATTTCCGAAAATACGGGGCCGCCGGGACCGCCGAACGAAACGGCGCGATCTGTAACAATCAGTTTCTTCGCGTTTTTCACAGCTGCTTTGATTTCTGCAAATGGGAAGGGGCGCCAGAGTCTCAGCTTGACGAGACCCGCTTTGACACCACGGTCGCGCAATTCATCAACCGCCATTTGCGCGGTTTCGCCCATTGAACCCATCGTCAGCATCAGAATATCTGCGTCGTCGGCTTTGTAGGTTTCCACCGGTTTGTAGCTGCGGCCGAACAACTTACCCCATTCGTTCCAGACGTCCAGGATGACTTTTTTGGAATTTTTGACGGCTTCGTCTTTGGCCTTCATGATTTCCGTAAAGTAATCAGACATGGCAAAAGCGCCCATGGTGACCGGCTTTGCGGGATGCAATGTCGCATGCGGCACAAAAGGCGGAAGGAATTGATTCACTTCTTCCTGCGTGGGCATTTCCAAAGGTTCAACCATGTGAGTGAGCTGAAAACCGTCGATGTTGACGCAAACCGGCAACATGACGTCTTTGTGTTCCGCGATCTTGAAGGCCTGAATGGACAGGTCAATCGCTTCTTGTCCGTTTTCGGCAAAGACCGCAATCCAGCCCGCATCGCGCTGCGGCATGATATCGGAGTGATCGTTTAAAATATTCAGAGGCCCGGAGACCGCCCGGTTGGCAATGGCCATGGTAATCGGCAACCGCATTGCCGAAGCGATGGGCAGCAGTTCATGCATCAGCATCAAACCCTGCGAACTGGTTGCCGTGTAAGAACGGGCGCCTGTTCCGGACGCACCGATAACGGCGCTCATGGCTGAATGTTCGGATTCCACCGTCACAAATTCCGCATCAATCTTACCATCCGCGACCAGATCAGAGAGATGTTCGGCGATATGAGACTGGGGAGTGATAGGATAAACGGCCGCCATGTCTATATTGCACAGCCCCACGGCTTCCGCTACGGCAACTGCCACTTCCATACCTAAGCGCTTGCCCATTTTATCCCTCCTCCACAATCGTTATCGCGCGGGGCCAGCATTCGTGCGCACAAATACCACATCCCTTACAATAATCCATGTTCGCTTTGAAAAAGCCGTCTTCGCTTTGCTGCACGCATCCTTCCGGACAGAACACATAACAGATGCCGCATTTGATGCATTTGTCGTTGTTCCAGATAGGCCGTTGCGCCCGCCAACTTCCCGTATGATACTCGCTGGCGCTGCCCGGCTCGGAAACAACGCAGCCAATGGGAAGTTCCTTCCAAGATTTCAATGTCATAACTACCTCTTATTTGATTATTTTGATTTCGTCGTAAGCCCTTTTCATCGCATTGAGATTCTTCTGGGCGATTCTTCCGAACCGGTGTTCCACCGCATCTTTCATAGCATCAAGTTCCATGACGCCGATGATTTTCAATAATGCGCCGATCATGGTCGTGTTGGCAATGGGCACTCCCATTTCTTTACGTGCGATGCCGGTGCCGTCCACCGTGGCGACCGTGCCGTTAAAGTTCAGTTCCTTGCGGATTTCTTCGGGTGTTTTAGGTGTGTTGACGATTAATTTTCCATTGGGTTTCAGCCCATCCGTGACGTTGACGAGACCGATCAGACTCGAATCCAGCACCAGCACCACGTCGGGTTCATAAATGCCCGAGCGGACATTAATTTTTTTATCATCAATACGGGTAAATGCGGCGACGGGCGCCCCTCTTCTTTCAGGACCGAAACTAGGGAATCCCTGCGCGTATTTTCCTGCGGCAATTGCTGCTACTGCCAATAACTCCACTGATGTTACCGCTCCCTGGCCGCCCCGGCCGTGCCATCTGACTTCTATCATTTATATAGGTCTCCTTATAATGTTACAAAATGACCGTCATCCATAATATAGTTGGTATTTTGAGTCAATATCTTTGTGCGGTTTCTTGAAATCGATAATTATATTGATTTGATATGCCATTTAATCTGCTCAGACATATACAGATCGTTACCCTGAAAGTCATTGATGACTATCAGAGGCAGATCAACGATGGTCAGTTTTCGAATTGCTTCCGGTCCCAGGTCTTCATAGGCGATCAGTTCCATTTTTTTCACGCATTGCGCCGTCAGGGCGGCGATGCCGCCGATCGCGCCGAAGTAAACCGCTTTATAATGCTTGATAGCTTCTACCACTTCCGGTGACCGGTTGCCTTTGCCGATCATTCCTCTCAGGCCATGTTCGATTAATGCCGGTGTGAACGCGTCCATCCGGTAGCTGGTTGTCGGGCCTATCGAACCGATTACTTTGCCCGGTGGTGTTGGCGATGGAGCTGCATAAAAAATTGTTGAAATCGACAAGTCAATCGGTAGTGGAAGACCTTTTTTTAGTGCCTCATACAAACGGCGGTGAGCGGCATCCCGGGCTGTGTAAACATCGCCGCTCATGAGCACCATGTCGCCCTTCCGCAATAGAGCGCAAACATCGGCTGAAAGGGGCGTTTGGATGCGAATGGGGCCGTTTTCGCAAGCTGTGCTTCTGTTATTCATAGTGTTTCTTCCTGATGCCGCGCGACGTGGCACTGGATATTGACGGCCACCGGCAGCGATGCAATGTGACAAGGCATCATTTCCGCATGAACGGCCAGGGTTGTTACTTTACCGCCAAGGCCAGCAGGGCCTATACCCAATTCATTAATGCGAGTATAGAGTTCTTTCTCCATTTGCGCCAGGCGGTCATCAGAGGGATTCGTTTTGCCGACCAGTCTTAAAAGAGCTTTTTTTGCGAGAATGCAAGCTTGTTCAAGCGATCCTCCGATGCCGATGCCCACGATAATCGGCGGGCAGGGATTGGCGCCGGCATTCTCTACCGTTTCCAGAACGAATTTCTTGATGCCTTCAATTCCCGCCGCGGGAGTCAACATTTTTGCGGCGCTACAATTTTCACTGCCGCCGCCTTTGGGCATGGCAATGATTCTTAATTGATCGCCTGGCACGATATCCATATGGATGACGGCGGGTGTGTTGTTTCCCGTATTGGTTCGAGTGAGCGGATCACACAGGGACTTGCGAAGATATCCGTCCTCATAAGCTTGTCTCACACCTTCTTCAATGGCTGCTCTTAAATCACCCCCGACAATCCGCACATCCTGACCCATCTCGACAAACAAAACGGCCAGACCGGTATCCTGACAAATCGGCATCGCTGTGCGGCAGGCAATATCGGCATTCTGGATAATTTTCTCCAGCACCTGCTTGCCGATGGGCGATTCCTCCTTCTGCAACGAGCAGTGAAGGGCGGAAACCATATCGTCGCCCAAAGCTGTATTGGCCTCAATAAATAGTTTCTTAACGGTTGCTGTAATGCGCTTTGTATTAATACGCCGTATTCTTTTTCTGTTTTCCATATTCATAATAACGTTTTACCTACGCACATGACGTGTCAAAACAGTCAGAGACAAGCTACACGAATCTTGAAGAAGAAGGCCTCCTTTTGTGCAGGTCGCAGCTATGAAAAGCGAAGCGCAACACGGCATATATCTGTGGCGTCATGCTACATGCCTCGTCTGAACTCCAATGACTTCGACAGGGTCATTTTATCCACATATTTTAAATCACCACCCATCGGCACGCCCATGGCAATGCGCGTGATCCGAATGTTTGTATCTTTGAACATCCGGGTAATCAGAAGCGCCGTGGCTTCGCCGTGTACATTGGGATTGGTGGCCAGAATCAATTCCTGAAAATGGCCTTCGCTGACGCGTTTTTGAAGTTCGCCCAGACGCAGATTTTCCGGTCCGATGCCGTCGAGGGGCGCCAGCGCACCATGCAAAACGTGGTATGTTCCGTGAAAAACGCCACTTTCTTCAATGGCGGCTAGAGCGTCCGGCTCTTCGACTACGCAGATCACGTGCTGATCGCGTGCCGAATTGCTACAGATATGACAGATATCCTCTTCCGTCGGATTGAGACAGATCCGGCAGAGGCGGATTTTTCGTTTAACTTCGACCAGGCTTTCCGCCAGTTTCTCTACGTCATCCGGAGTGGCGCGCAATATGTAATTAGCCAGCCGCGCCGCCGTTTTTTCGCCGATTCCCGGAAGCTTAGCCAGTTCGGCTATCAAACGTTTAATGGGTTGTGCGTAGGATTTCATGGGCTGCCTTACATACCCATGCCGGGAATTCCCAGCCCGCCCGTAATCTTCGCCATTTCAGAGGAAGCCATTTCCTGTGATTTGCGGATGCCCTCATTCACTGCGGCCGTAATCAAATCCTGCAGCATTTCGATATCTTCGGGATTCACCACATCTTTTTCAATCTTTAGTGAAACGACTTCGAACTTTCCGTTGACGATCACGCGAACCATGCCGCCGCCGGACTGCGCTTCTATGGTTTTTGTTTCCAGCTCCGCCTGGAGCCGACCGATTTTTTCCTGCATTTTTTTGGCCTGTTTCATGATATTGCCGATGTTATGCACGTAATTAGCCTCCCTGTTTTTTATCAGTAATTGGTTTAATGTCGATCAGTTCCGCGCCTTCAAACTCAGCGATTATTTTCTGGAGAAGCGGAGAGTTCATGGCTTCGCGTTTGATATCATTTAAGTTGTTTGCTTTGGCGCTGCGCCCGCTGTTGTTCGTTTTTGTCGCCTCAATGGTTTTAATTGCCAGGGAAACTTTTTGAGAATAATAAATGCCCGCGATTCTTTCCAGTTCTTCTTTTTGCTGTTTTTCCATGATGTTTTCCAGGAAAAGATAACCACTCGGAATACCCAGTGTCAAACAGCCGTTTTCCAATCCGAGAACTTCAGCCGCTTCGATTTTTGCCCCCAGAGGTGCATTTTCCCTTTTGATAAATTTTTTCAGATCTTCGCCCGGCGAGGGTTTTGCAGCATGACGGACCTCCTTTGGGTCGGGATTTTGTTTTTGCTGCGGCTGATCGACTGATTTTTGCGTACTGCTCGCCTGCGGCTTTTCGAGGGGCTGTTGTGCTGCAACCGGTTCAGCATCAAATCTGCCTCGAGAGGGCGGCAGGCCTTTCTGAAGCCTTTGTTCCAGTGATTCGAGTGTTGCCAGTATTTCACCCACCGGAAGAACCGATTCCAGGTAGGCCATCCTGACGAGGACAGTTTCGATTTTCATCCGCACTTCCTGGCTGCGGCGCAGGCTGTCGGCTTCATTGAGCAGGATATCCAAATAACGCTGCAACGTTTCGCGGGAAACATTTTGTGTCTGGTTTTTAAGTTTTTCCGCCTGTTCCGGTGCGATGTCAAAAGATGAAATACCGTCCGCGGCGATTTTGACCAGAAGCAGATTGCGGAAATGCTTCAAAAGCATCGAGTAGAAGTGCTTCATATCAATGCCCGCCAGATAGGCTTCCTCCAGAATCATCAGGCATACACCGGCATTGCGCGCCATAATTGCTTCGGACAGGCGATATAGATATTTGCGGTCGGCAAGCCCCAGGATGTCTTCCACGTCGTCGTCCGAAATAGTCAAGCCGGCGTAGGAAATGACCTGATCGAATATGCTCTGTGCGTCGCGCATGCTGCCGTCGCCTGCTTCGGCAATCCAGGACAGCGCCGCGGGGCTTACGGTAATGCCTTCGACGGCCGCCAGGCGGCCTAAGTTGGCTGCGATTTCGCTCAGCGAAATCCGGCGGAAGCCATAGCACTGACAACGTGAAAGAATCGTGGCCGGCACCTTGTGATTTTCCGTTGTGGCAAAAATGAAGATAACATGGCCGGGCGGCTCTTCCAGCGTTTTTAAAAGCGCGTTGAACGCTTCGCGGGTCAGCATGTGAACTTCATCGATGATATATATTTTATACTTAGAGGCGGCCGGGGCAAATTTGACATTTTCCCGCAGCTCCCGGATTTCGTCGATACCGCGGTTGGACGCGCCGTCAATCTCGCGGACATCCATCGAGTTTCCATCAGTGATTTCTTTGCAGTTTGCACATTTGTTGCAAGGCGTAGCCGTCGGCCCCTGCTCGCAATTAAGGGATTTAGCCAGAATGCGGGCTACGGATGTTTTTCCGACGCCGCGGGGACCGGAAAAGAGAAAGGCATGTCCAATCCGTCCCTGGCCTATGGCATTGACCAGCGTTCGAACTACAGGCTCCTGGCCTGCGACATCGTCAAATGCCTGCGGGCGAAATTTTCGGGCTAAAACCAGGTATTCCAAATGAGCCTCATAAATCCCATTCTATAGTTTTTATATGGGAGATAAATAAACTGGTGACCGGGTTTACCGCAACACACGATGGGATTTGCTGCCGCTGCTTCCTTCCGGACCTGACGGGGTTCACAAGCCTTCGTTGTACGGGACCCGGCCATATTTTTAATAATTACTGACAGAAACTCTTAATGGATAAATCGGCAGGAATCAACTCAAATTTTGCGATCGCCTGAGCGAGCGATTCGAGCGTATAAGAATGTAGAGACGCTGCCTGCAGCGTCTCTACATTGTTTATCTGGCGGAGAGAGCGGGATTCGAAACCACCCGATAAAAATAATTTCTTTGTAATATTAAATACGTGTAGCGGTGTAATGGGTTAAGGTTAAAGAAAAGTTAAAGGATTAGAACTTTTGTGAATTTTTTCATTGTCCATGAAAAAAATATTATTTATTACGAAGTCAGACTGGTCTGCATTCACTCAATATCAAAGCTATATACATTTGAGTAAACCTTATCGATATCTTGCTTATGGATTTATTATATATTAATTAACTTCATATGGGTAGCGAACAATTTCCACTTTCCTACTTTTAATATAACATGGAAATTTAATGTAGAAAAAATAATGGTAAAATCCTTGGTACTCCGAATAAGAAACCATACGTACTTCTCCATGACCATCTTCCATCACCCTTACAACAGGTTCTAGAGATACTGCATATAACTTTGACAAGTCATCACACGAGAACGGCATATCAACGAAAGGAGAATAATCATCTATTGATTTTCTACTGTTCAATAATGCATTCAATTCCTTCCCATCATCACTTCTGTGTATTAATTCGCTTCTTAAAAAATATGTTAATATTGAATCAATTTGCTTACGAGTAAAAATAAGTTCTACATGAGCGGTTCGGGCATGCCAGTAAAGATAAAATTGGGTTATCGCAACGCTGAACACGCAAAATTGAAAATATCCTATAGGCGATTGAGGACGCTTAAGCCTCAAGGTTAAAGAAAGTTAAAGCCAAGTTAAAGAAATAATCTCGATAAAAATCGAAAATTGTGAATAAAATTGGCGGTGTTTTTTGGACGAAGTTCGAACATTTTTTGAGCAAAATGACCAATGATTCGCTCCGCCCCGCCCTCGCCTGCCTGCCGGTAGGCATGGCTTCCGACGGCTCTTTTTTCGGCGGATTTGGAGTGCGTGCCAATTTTATTGGCGCGCTGCCTTAATATCTTCTTGCCCGGCCGACCAGACATTGTATTTGACTTCAAATCCTTTGGGAGCGAATACTACCACCGGCAGTTTGCTATTATAGCGGACTTTTTCCGATCGCGAAACAAACTTCTCGGTCTTGCTGTCATCCGGACAACCCATCATGGTGCTGGCAACTGTTCCGTCGGACTTGAAGATGTAATAATCATAACCGAAGCCCTCTATGGTTTTAGTCTCAAAAGTTCCGTTCAACATTTGATTGTTGCAATCAAATTTGTCCGTCTTGCCGGCCAGGATTTCCACTTCAAACTTATTTTCATTTTCTTTTTGAGGCAAATCAATGACATATCGGTTATAACCGGCCAGAGTTTTTGGGAACACTGCCTTGTCTTTTTCATACGTTTCTTTGTCGACTTTGCTGACTGTGCCGTTATTTGACACAGCAGTATTCTTACGCAATACATACATATCCGCCAAAGCGCCAACAACAACCTTTCCGTCTCCATCAAGCAATGTCAGCTTGTTTTCCCCAACTTGCATATCCGGCAAGCCTTCCGTTGCATCGGCAATTTTTAGATGGATAACTGATCCGTTATCATTCCAGGTAAATGTCCCGGTGTCCGTGAAAACTTTGTCATCTCCTTTGCCTAGATATTGTGTCTGATAGGTAAACTTGTTTCCCTTAGAAAGTGTTACTGTTGTTTTAATACCCTCGCAATCGGCGCACGGCGTCATTCCACTATATGTTCCTTCCCAATCCAGAGCGTTTTGAGAAGAGTGGGAATCAACTTGTGTTGCGTTGCGGACTTGTTTATCCGACAGAATGTTTTTATTTTTCGTCAGATACATCGCTCCGCCGAAAATGACAGCTACCGCAATAAGGGCCAATACAATGTTTTTTATTTTCATAGTTTTTTGATTAATTAAGTTATTTTATAATTTTCCACCGGATATATCGAAAAATCTCTCAAAGAAGCTTGTTAGCTTATTTAAAACGCTTTCACGCTTTTTGGTGCGTTCGCCGGATGGCGAAAAGCGAGAGACGGGTGGCAAGACACTGGCAATAGCTGTGCCGGTGGTCGAGACACTGCCGTCACAAAACGCATTCTTTACGAATTTATAAATCGCATCGCGATCAAGCTTTTCGTTTTCAATAATTTGCTCGAGTTCTTCAATTTCGCTGAATGTAAAACTTGGCGGAGAGAGCGGGATTCGAACCCGCGGTACACCTTTGTGGGCATACACACGA